>Ga0209010_1000099_pt1 | contig 32874 bp, 32 predicted proteins | sample BlaSpr_A8_OM1_O3_FD_187985 | JGI IMG/M metagenome (GOLD analysis project Ga0209010, IMG submission 187985) | Forest soil microbial communities from Thunder Bay, Ontario, Canada - Black Spruce, Ontario site 2_A8_OM1_O3 (SPAdes) (version 2) | ecosystem: Environmental > Terrestrial > Soil > Boreal...
CGGCCACCTCGATCTGTTCGTCACGCGCTACATGCTCTGGGACACGCAGCACAGCAAAATCTGCGGCGGCGAGTGGCAGACCTACTGCCCGCCCGCCGAATTTCCCTCCACCACGAATATCCTTTATCGCAATCGCGGCGACGGCACTTTCGAAGACGTAAGCCAGCATTCCGGAATTGCCGCGCTCAAGGGACGCTCGCTCGGCGTCTCGTTCGCCGATTACGACGACGACGGATTCACCGATATTTTCGTTTCGAACGACGGCATGCGCCAGTTTCTATTCCACAACAATGGCGACGGAACGTTTAGCGAACGCGCTCTGGAAGCCGGCACCGCTCTCACCGCCGATGGCAAGCCTCTTTCCGGCATGGGCACTGTCTTTCAAGACTATGACAACGACGGGCGCCCGGACATACTGGTGACCGTGCTACCGCGCGAGGTTTATGCGCTCTTTCACAACGACGGCAACGGCTCGTTCAGCTATCGCAGTCTGCAGGCCGGCCTGGGCTTGCTCTCGGCTGCCAGCTCCGGCTGGGGCGTTGGCTTCGAGGATTTCGACAACGACGGCTGGAAGGATTTGTTCGTCGCGCAAAGCCACGTGCTGGACAATGTCGAGCAGATTGATCACATGCTGCATTACAAAGAGCCTCCGCTGCTCGCGCTCAATCACAATGGCCGCTTCGAGCGCGCCGATTCGGGGATCACTTCCGCGATAGCCGGCCGCGGCGCCGCATTCGGCGATTTAAATAACGATGGCGGGATCGATGTCGTTGTAACCTCGCTTGGCGGGGAACCCCTGGTGCTGATGAATCACGCGGGCACGGGCCACTGGCTTTCCGTCACGTTGCGTGGAACGCGCAGCAACCGCGACGGACTGGGCGCGCGCGTGCAGGTCAACGGCCAGACGCGATTCGCGACCACGTCCGGCAGCTACATCTCGGCCAGCGACAAGCGCTTGCACTTTGGTCTGGGCGCCGCGGAGGTTGCGAAAGTCGAAGTCCGCTGGCCTTCTGGTACCCATCAGGTCCTGGAGAGCGTGAAAGCCGATCAATTTCTCGAAGTCCGCGAGCCGGAAAAATCATGAGCGGCGTTTTACTTTCACTTCTGCTCGCGCTGCAGACGTCTGCGCCGTCGCCGGCCCTGCAGCATCTGCATGCCGGAGTAGAGGCCGAAAAAAGCAACCAATTGGATGCGGCCGTGGCCGAATTTCAGAAAGCCGCCGAACTCGATCCCAAGCTAGCCGTCGCATTCGTAGATCTGGGCGACGTCTACATCGAAAAACACGACTACGCGGCCGCGATTCCGCCGTTGCGGCGCGCCGTCGAACTCAGCCCCGGTCTCGAGGGCGCCCACCGGCTGTTGGGATACGCGCTGCTCGCGCAAGGTTACGCGAGCGAAGCCATTCCGCATCTGGAAAAGGCGCACGAAGTGGATGCGCTGGGCATCGCGCTGCTCGAAGCGGGAAGATTGCCGGACGCTGTGACCGTCCTGCAAAAGGCCTTGGCGCAAAATCCGAATGACCCCGACCTTCTGTATTACTACGGCCGCGCTTCCGGCCTGCTCTCCAAACAAGTTTTTGACGAACTCGAAGCGCGCTTCCCGGATTCCGCGCGCGCACATCAGATGATGGCGCAGGATTATGCCGCGCTGCGCGATGTTCCCGCCGCCGAACGCGAATTTCTCGAAGCGTTGCGCTTGCGACCGCAGACCGCCGGCCTGCACCTGGAGTTCGGCGAGCTTTACGCACGCGCGCAGCAATGGGACAAGGCCGCCGAACAATTCCAGCTCGAAACCGAAACCCAGCCCGGCAGCCCCGAAGCTTTTTATCGTCTGGGCGAAGCCTTGGTGCAACTAGGGAAATTCCACGAAGCAGGCGAGGCGCTCGCACATTCCGATCAATTGAAACAAGACATGCCGGAAACGCTTTACATGCTGGGTAAAGCTGCAGCGATGGATGGAGACGAGGACTTGGCTCAAAAGTCCTGGGTACATCTTCTGCGCGAGGAAAAAGATACCGACCTGGCCGCCCAAGCGCATTTTGGTCTGGCCGGCATTTATCGCAAGCAGGGGAAATCGGCGGACGCAGACCGCGAAATGGAAGAATTCCACAAATTGCAGGGCAACACGGGCCACAGCGAAGCTTCGCCGAAATAAATAATTGCACGCAAGAGTCGAAGGAGAGAGCCGATGATACCTGCACGCACGGACACCACGCTAGCGCAGCGCAAAATCGCTGTGATTTTCGCTTTGTTTTTTATTGCGATCACTGCCGCGCTGGTTCCTTCCGCAACCCCCGCTCCGGACGGCGTCGACGAACGCGTCGAAGCGATCCTCAGCAAGATGACGCTGGAGCAGAAAATTGACATGATCGGCGGCCAGGACGAGTTTTACATCCGCGCCTATCCCGATCTTGGCCTGCCTCGCTTGCGCATGGCTGATGGCCCCATCGGAGTCCGCCACGGCGGCCCTGCCACCGCCATGGCCGGCGGAATTTCGCTCGCGTCTTCGTGGGATCCCGCGCTCGCCGCGGAAGTGGGAACCCAAATCGCACGCGATGCCCGCGCCAAGGGTGTGCACTTCATGCTCGGGCCCGCCTTCAACATCTATCGCGCGCCCATGAACGGCCGCAATTTCGAATACATGGGCGAAGATCCGTATCTCGCGTCGCAAATCGCCGTGGGCTACATCCAGGGAATGCAAAGCCAGGGAGTGAGCGCGACGGCCAAGCATTTCATGGGAAACAACTCCGACTACGATCGTCACAACACCGATTCCATCATTGACGAGCGTACCATGCGCGAAATTTATCTCCCCGCATTCGAGGCCTCCGTAAAACAAGCCCATGTGCGCGCGGTGATGGATTCCTACAACTTGACCAACGGCACCCACATGACGCAGAACGCCCGCCTCAATATCGAAATATTGAAGAAGGAGTGGGGCTTCGACGGCATCCTCATGTCCGACTGGACCTCCACCTACGACGCGGTGGGAGCTGCCAACGGAGGCTTGGATCTGGAGATGCCGTCGGGAAAATTCATGAACCGAGAGAAGTTGCTTCCGGCAATTCAACAAGGACAAGTCTCGGTCGCGACCATTGACGACAAAGTGCGCCGCATTCTGCGCGTCGCAATTCAGTTCGGTTGGCTCGACCATGAACAGACCGATCTTGCGATCTCGCGTTACAACCGCGAAGGCGATCAGGTCGCGCTGCAAGCGGCGCGCGAAGGCGCCGTGCTGCTGAAGAACGACGGCAATCTGCTGCCGCTCAACAAGGACGCAGTCAAATCCATACTGGTTGTCGGACCCGATGCTTATCCCGCGGTTCCGGAGGGCGGGGGCAGCGCTCGCGTGGTGCCCTTCGAAGCCGTCAGTTTTCTGCAAGGCATCAGTAACTACGTGGGAAATGCCGCTTCAGTTTTCTACAGCCCGGGTATTCACACCGTCAGCGAAATGGCGGCGGCCACTTCCTGCTCGACCGCTGCGTCGGGTGGGACTCCGGGATTTAAGGCAGAACATTTCAGCAATGCAGATTTGCAGGGAACGCCGTTCCTCACGCGCACCGAGGATCACGTGGATTTCGGACCGCCCAGCCGCAAGAGCTTGCCTGCCGAGGCGTTGTCCTCTCGCTGGACGGGCTACTACACGCCGAGCGCCCCCGGCAAATACGATCTCTTCGCTACCTCATCAGGAGAAGACGGTGGCTTCTACCGTGTCTATGTCGACGACAAAATCGTCCTCGACGATTGGACTGTTTCCAAAGAACTGCTGGGCGTCGCCCCGCTTTCCTTCGATGCCACGCCGCACAAAGTTGTGCTCGAACATCACGGCGAGTCCCGCTGGATAGGCGGACACCTGCACATGGGAATTGCACGCCAGGACAGCTACGTGCTCGCGGACGCAAAGAAGCTGGCGGCGAAGGCGGGTGTCGTTGTCGTCGCGGTGGGTTTTGATCCGGAATCGGAAAGCGAAGGCGCCGACCGCACGTTCCGCCTGCCTCCGGGGCAAGACGAATTAATTCAGGAAATGACTGAGGCGAACAAGAACACGATCGTCGTCCTTACTTCCGGCGGCGGAGCGGACATGAACGCATGGATCGATCGCGTGCCGGCGCTGCTGGAAGCTTGGTATCCAGGGCAGGAAGGCGGCAAGGCGGCTGCAGAAATTCTGTTCGGCGACGTGAATCCCTCAGGCCGTCTGGCGGCAACATTCGAACGCCGCTGGGAAGACAATCCGGTTCACGACAGCTACTACCCCGCGGCGGGAAGCAATCGCGTCATCTATAAGGAAGGCGTGTTCGTGGGCTATCGCGGCTACGAGCACAACGGAACAAAGCCTTTGTTTACATTCGGTTACGGGCTGTCGTACACTTCTTTCAACTACGGAAATCTGGCCATCAAGCCGGTGGACTCGGGCGCGAAAAATAACGGATTGTCGGTGCCGCTGTACCAGGTTTCCTTCGACGTCACGAACACGGGTGCGCGCGCGGGCGCCGACGTTGCGCAAATTTATGTAGCGGAGGCGCACCCCAGGGTTCCCCGGCCCGCGAAGGAACTAAAAGGATTCGCGCGAATCAATTTGAAACCGGGCGAGACAAAAACTTCCACCGTGATTCTGGATGGCCGCGCTTTTTCCTATTACGATGCAGACGCGAAATCGTGGCGCGCGGATCCGGGAGAATTCCAAATTCTCGTGGGGCGTTCAAGCCAGGATATCCAACTCCACAGCGGCCTCACGCTTTCGGCGGATACGGCAGCGGCCGCAAATCGGAAATAGATTTCAGAATTTAAATATTGCGGCGCGCTTTAGTGCATGGTCGGAGACGCTGGAAAGGCGTCCGTCAGCGATATCACTTGCAGCGAGCTCTTGAGCTGCTCGATCGGCACGGACGAAGGCGCCTTGAGTTTCACTGTGACCGATTCGCCCGGCAGCAAATCAAAATAATTATCCGCGGTTTCGACGTCCAGATCGCCGAACGATAGATAGACGCTGCGCGCGAGCACGGGCGAACGCAGCGTTACCACAAACGTGCCGTTCGTATTCGCAAGCGATGTTTCGATAGGCGCAGGCGCCGGCAGATCCAGATTGTGCATGGTGTCGAAGAAAATCAGATTCCGCGACACGTTTTCTCCGCCAGCCGCCAGATCGAACACCAGAAAACTTTTCTGCGGGTCAGCGTTCGCCAGCAGCTCCTTCTCGTCCAAGGTGAAATACACCGCGCTGGATTGCGCAGGCACCTGCACGTCCTGCGTTTTTTCGGTCAGCACTTTGCCGGAAAAATCCAGCAAGCGCGTATGGATCCGGCCGCTGAGCGGTTGCAATTTGTCGGACACGACATAGACATCGACCTTTCCGTCATGCGCGAACGGCGAAACGATCACGTCGTCGTAAAACCTGCGCGCGTAATACTGCAGCGCCTTCCACCGGCCGTAGTAATCAATGCTCGCCCAGGAAGCCACCGGCCAGCAGTCGTTCAACTGCCAGTACAGCGAACCCATGGTGTTCGGCCGCTGCCGCCGCAAATGCTCCGCCCCCACCTTGATGGCTTCGGCCTGCAATACCTGGCTCAAGTACACAAACGAAGCGAAATCCTTCGGCTCCGGATACCAGCGCAGCATGTAGCTTAAGATCCGCTCATTGCCGCCATGATTTTTCTGGTGGTCCTGCATGGTAGCCGAGCGGATGTCCAGATCGCCCGGCTGTGCGAACGTGCGAATGGTGCGCATTTCCGGAAAAGATTGGAATCCGTACTCGGACATGAAGCGAGGGAATTGCTGCGTGTACATTTCAATTGGCGCCAGCGCATGCCACACCTGCCAATAATGCATGTCGCCGTTGGTTTGGCTGTCCGGTGGATCTTCGAAATTCGCGCTCGGTGAACTGGCCCAGTAGGGCACGGGATCGGCGTAACGCGCGACGACGCCCGCCAGCACGTTATGGAACAGCACGACGTAATCCGTCCAAACCTTTTCGCGATCGGCCGCTGAAACCGCCTCCTTGAAGGTCTTTCGATCGTCCCAGCGTACCCAGCCCGTCTCAATTTCGTTGTTGCCGCACCACAACACGATGCTGGGATGATCGCGCAGGCGCTCGACCTGTTCGACGGCCTCCTGTCGCACACTGGCCTGAAAATCGGCGCCGCCCGGAACCATGTCACCGCCGAAAATAAATTCCTGCCATACCAGGATGCCCAGCTCGTCGCAGATATCGTAAAAATCATCCGACTCGTAATATCCGCCGCCCCATTCCCGCACCATGTTCATATGCGCATCGCGCGCTGCTTCCAGAATCTGGCGGTGAATTTCCGGCGTCACGCGATTGGGAAAGCTATCGAACGGAATCACGTCCGCGCCCTTGGCGAAAACCGGAATGCTGTTGACGACGAAAGTGAAACTTTTGCCCGTCGCAGTCACCTCGCGACGCAGTTCGATCGAACGCAGCCCCGTTTTCAGCGCAGCATCCGCGGCGACATCACGCCCGGTACGAACCGTAGCCGCAAAGCGATAGCGGTCCTGCGCTCCATAGCCGAGCGGATACCACAGCTTGGGGTTGGCGATGTGAATCGGAACGCTGATGCGATTCAGCCCGGGCTCCAATGGGACGCTCTGCCGAATGGGCGCAGCGGAAGTGCCCGTCAGCTCGCCATAGTCGATCTCGACGGTCGCAGTCGTGCTGCGGCTCGCCTCGATTTCGAGCTCCGCAGCAAGTGCGGCGAATTCCTTCACGACCCTCTGCTGTTGCACGTGAAAGTTTGCGATACGCAGCGCGTCCCACGTTTCCAGGCGAATCGGCTGCCAAATTCCCTCGGTCACATAGCGCGGCCCCCAATCCCAGCCGTACTGATAGGGCGCCTTGCGCGTGTAGGGCGCGGTGGCGATGTCTTCTTCGTTTCCCGTCATGTGCGAGGTGACCGACGGCAAAATATACGGCAGCGCCTTCACTTTCGGGATCATCGATTCGATCGCAGAATGAAACACCACGCGCAGCGTATTCGGTCCGGCCTTGAGCAAAGTTTTCGCCGGCAGGCGCCAGCGCCGGAACATATTGTCGCTGTGCAGCACAGCCTGCTCGTTCACATAAACGTCCGCGTACGTATCCAGCCCTTCAAAAACCAGGTCCACATGATCGTGCGCAAGCGTCGCGGCATCGGCCTGAAAAGTTGTGCGGTACTCCCAATCCGTCAGGCCAATCCACTGCAAGCGCGTGTCGTTGTCCTGGTAAAAAGGATCAGGGATCAAGCCATCGCGCAGCAGATCGGTCTGCACCACCCCCGGAACTTGCGCGGGATGCCAGTCCTTCAAGTCCGCGCGATCCGTGCCACGGACGGCGCGAAACTCCCACTCCGCTTCGAGCACACGCGAAGCGGCTTGAGCCGAAACGATGGCGGGAATCAGCAGAAACGGAAGAGCTAAAAAAGCCGCACAGCGAAATAACCGTAGTCCTAGAGGCAAGTTTCGGCCACCTCAAGTAGAATGTCGCGTTGGGATCGCCGTTCCGGCGCGGTTAGAGAATAGATAATGACGTTTGATGTCGCAAGCACTTTCCGTTCTGGGCGAGCCGGAGCCGCCTGAGGAGCCTAACCCTTGGAAGATCGTCAGAAAACCGGCGCGCCGCTGCAAGTCGCGCTGCTCGGCTACGGGTTTGCCAGCAAAACTTTCCACGCCCCGCTGCTCACAAACGTGCCGGGATTGCGCCTCACCCACATCGTTTCCAGCGACAGCGCCAAGGTCAAAAAAGATTACGATGTGACCGTGCTCGCGAAAGCGGAGGACGCCTTCGCGCTTCCAGAAATTGATTTGATCGTGATCGCGACGCCGAACATCGCGCACTTCGATCTGGCCAGCAAAGCGCTCCACGCCGGCAAACATGTCGTCGTGGACAAGCCGTTCACGAACACCGTGGCGGAAGCGACGGAATTAATTAAATTGGCAAAGGCGCGCGGGCGATTACTCTCCGTCTTTCAAGATCGCCGCTGGGATTCGGATTTTCTCACTTTGCGCAAAGTGCTTGCCGACGGCGCGCTCGGCGAAGTCGCCCATTTCGAATCGCACTACGACCGCTATCGACCCGAGCCGCGCCAGCGCTGGCGGGAACAACCCGGGCCCGGCAGCGGCATTTGGTTCGATCTCGGCTCGCATCTTGCGGATCAGGCGCTGCAATTGTTCGGCCCACCGGAAGCGATCTATGCGGATCTCGAGATGCAGCGCCCGCGCGGTCAGGCGGTTGATTACTTTCATGCAATCCTCCGCTACGGCCGCAGCCGCGTGATTCTCCACGGCGCCTCACTGGTGCTTGCGGAAATTCCGCGATTCATCGTTCATGGCGCGCTGGGCAGCTACACGAAATTCGGCATGGACCCCCAGGAAGAGGCGCTCAAGCGCGGGGAAATCCCAGGCAGTCCCGGTTGGGGCCAGGACCCGCAAACGGGAACGCTCATCACCAAGAAAGGCGACGGCTTCGATGAGCGGCAAGAGCCGAATCTTCCGGGGAACTATCCCGCCTACTACCAGGGCATTCGCGATGCGATTACCCTCGGCGCGCCCAATCCGGTGACAGCCGAGGAAGGCTTGGCTGTGATCCATGTGCTCGAAACCGGAGTCAAAAGCTCCGCCGCGCGCGCTGAGTTGCCCTTCACGCAGATCAAATTGTGACGACCGGAGAATCTGCTATCATTTGTCGCGGATCATTGCTTGCGCTCGTAGTCCGCGAATACGGATCGTTCGCTCGCCCGTTCTGCCAATGGAAATTCCATGACGATTGATCAAGACCTGGAAAAAATCGCGCTACAGGAAAAACGCCTGCAATTCAAAAGCTTCGATTCCGCAGCGGCTTGGGCGCTGGGAAGCGCCCTCAAAGCCGCAGCCGAAAAACGGGGCGTCGCAGTAGCTGTTGCTATCCATCTCAACGGCCATCCATTATTTTCCTACGCCATGCCGGGAACCACTCCGGACAATTGGGACTGGATTCGCCGCAAACGCAACGTGGTCGAGCGCTATCACCGCAGTTCCTACGCCATTGGCCTGACGCATCAGCGCGCTCAAACCACTCTGCACGAGAAAGCCGGCCTCGATGCGAAGGATTACGCTCCGCACGGCGGATGCTTCCCGATTTTTCTCGCCGGAACAGGCTGCGTCGGCACGATCACGGTTTCCGGATTGCCGCAGCGCGAAGATCACAATCTGGTCGTCGCCGTACTGCAGGATTATCTGCAGCTGGCGGCGGAAGATCTGGCGCTCGGTGCCGTCGCGTCTTGAAGGGAGAGGATGGATGGCCGCCGACCCCGTCAATCCAGCCGCCAAGCTGCCGCCAATCCGCGCGGTGATTCTGGATTTCGGCGAGGTCCTCTGCCATGTTCCCTCGGCCGAAGCCATCGAACGGCTCGCCTTCCTATTCCAGATGGATCCGCGAACTTTTCTTCCGATCTATCTGGAGACACGCGCGCCGTACGACCGCGGAGACTTGCTACCGGCCGAGTACTGGCAGAAATTCGCGGCGCAGGCCGGTGTCGAAATCACCGCGGCCGCGATCGAACAAGCGCGCCAGTTGGATCTGGAATTGTGGAGCGACATCGACGACGCGATGGTCCTCTGGGTTCAGCAACTTCACGCGGAGGGATTCAAGACGGCGATTTTGTCCAACATGCCCACCGACATGGCTACGCACGTGCGCAAGAACTTCGCATGGATCAGCCATTTCGACCATCACATTTTTTCCGCAGAAGTCCGCAGCGTGAAGCCCGAACCTGCGATCTACCAGCATTGCATCAACGAACTGGGGGTCGAGCCTGCCGAAGCGCTGTTCATTGACGACAGGGACGTAAATCTGGAACAGGCGCGGGCCGCCGGGATTCACGGCATCCGCTTTCAGTCGGTCGCACAACTTCGCAAGGATTTGCAGGTCCTCGGCTTCACGGTTTTGCCGCAGCAATCCGAACCTCAGCACCCGGCGACAGAGAACAAGGAGAAACGGAATGGCTAGCCAACCCCAGATCAGTTTAGTCCCGCCCTTCACCCACGAAACAGCCATGCAAAAAGTTCGCAAAGCCGAAGACGGCTGGAATTCGCGCGATCCGCAGCGTGTTTGCTTGGCTTACACCGTAGACAGCCGCTGGCGCAACCGCGCGGAATTCATCCGTGGCCGCGAGGAAATTATTAAGTTCCTCACGCGCAAATGGAATCGCGAGCTGGACTATCGCCTTATGAAGGAACTCTGGGCCTTCGACGGCGCCCGCATCGCCGTGCGCTTCGCCTACGAATCACACGACGATTCCGGCCAATGGTATCGCTCCTACGGCAACGAAAACTGGGAATTCAACGCCGAGGGCGTCATGCATCACCGCCACGCCTGCATCAACGATCTACCCATCAAGGATTCCGAGCGGCTGTTTCACTGGCCTCTGGGCGTTCGCCCCGCGGATCATCCCGGACTCAGCGACTTGGATCTCTAGATCCACGCCAGGCCAAGACAAGCCGGAAGGTTACTTCTTGGCGGAAATATCCGGCGCCTTCGCGTCGTTTGTCGCGATCTCTGCGCGGAACTTTGCCGCCTGCTCGGGCTGCTGCAGTCCTTCATACTCTTCCACTAGATCTTTGCGCGCACTCACCAGCCAGCTCACTTTCGGGTCCATCTGCGTGCTCAAAATATCGTATCCCGCATGTGTTTCAACCTGAGCATCGCCATAGCGATGCTGGCGCAACAGAGTTCTGCCCAATTTGATTCGCGCAATGCCGGTGTTGATATGCGTGGGTGATTGCGATTCCACGTATATGGGAATCGCCTGGCGGTAGAGCTTCTCCGCGCGACTCCACTGCTGCTGCGCCGTGTACACGCTGGCCAAATTAGAAAGCGCGGTGGCATAGAGATAGTGCTGCTCCCCGTATTCGGTCCTGTAAATGTCCCCCATGCGCGTGAAGTATTGCTCCGCCGCGTCGTACTTGCCTTCCTGCAGCGCGACCGATCCTAGCTCGTTCAGCGTCGACGCAACAGAAGGGTGCACCTTCCCCCATGTGCGCTCTTTAATTGCCAGCGATTGCTGCAGCAGGTCCGACGCTTCGTCAAAGCGCTTTTGGTAAACCAGCGACCGCGCCAGAATCGTCAAATCCGTAGCCGTCTCGGGATTATCCTTGCCGTACCAGGCCTGCACGATGTCCAGCGCCCGGCGGTCAAACTGCTCCGCCGCGGCGTAGTGTCCCGTGTCGAGCTGGATCGCGCCCAGATTGATTAAGATTTCGGCCACCCTCGGATGACGTTCGCCATAAATCTGTTTATACATCGCCAAAGCGCGCTCGTTAATCTCTTCGGACTTTTCGTAATGCCCTGCATAAAAATGCGCGTTAGCCAGTTCGTACAAACTATCGGCAAGTTCCACGGGCTGCGCTCCCGGAGCCGAATAAAGCTGCACGGTCTGCTCCAGAATTGCGATGGATTGGTCGTAGGCACCGCGATCTTCCAGCACTCCCCCGAGCGCTAGCATCGCCTTCGCCACCGCTGGGTCGCTGGCCGGCAACAGACGCCTATCCTGATCGAGCGCCTGCCGAATCAGGCGCTCGGCATCGCCATACCTTGCCTCTGCATCGCGCAGAGAACCCAGCGCCAGCAGTCCCTTCGCCGTCTCGGTGCTATCCGGACCGTAGAGCGCTTCGCGTTTTGCCAGCGCCGATTCCATCAACGAGTCCGCCTGCTCCAGCTTGCCGAGCTTCTGGTAAATGCCTCCCAACGTTTCGTAGAGTTCGGCCTGCACCGCGGGTTCAGAATCCAGGCTGCGCGCTTCCTGCACGCCGCGATCCAGCAGCGTCACCACGCGCAAATCATCGGCCGGTCCCGCGGCTGGATCCCCTCCTTGAAATAGATTCAGCATAAATCGTTGAATGCGCTGGGTTCGTGCGGCTTGCATCAAAGCCGCATTGCGCGCCCTGGTCAATCGAACCGTGTAAAAGATCACCAGGCCAACAACCAGCGCAAACACCGCAGCGGCTGCCGAGACCAACCGCCGATGCCGCCGCACGAACTTGCCCAATCTGTAGCGCCATGTATCGGGCCGCGCCTCCAGCGGCTCCCCGTCCAAATAGCGATTCACATCCCGGATCAGCGCTTCCACCGACTGGTACCTGCGTTGCGGATCTTTGTGCATCGCCGTCAGGCACAGCACATCCAGGTCGGCCCAGGCCGCCCGGCTCGCCGTCACACCGTTGCCGTTCGTTTGGGCCGCTGCTGCCGCATTCCCGGCAACATCCGACGGCTTCTCAGCTTCCTGCTCGGTCAGAACTTTTTCCGCTTGCGACGGAGTGCACTTGGTTAAATTAAACGGCAATCGCCCCGCCAGCAGTTCGTAGAGAACGACTCCCAGAGAATAGACATCGCTCTGGATCCCCACCTGCTCGCCGCGAATCTGCTCCGGCGCGGCATAGGCGGGCGTCATCAGTCGCAAGCCCGTGATGGTCTGATCCACCAACTCGCCCAGATTTTCCAGGTGCTTGGCGATGCCGAAATCCAGCAGCCGAATGCTTCCATCGCCCTTGACTAAAATGTTGGAAGGCTTCAGGTCGCGATGAATCACCGCGTGCTGATGCGCGTACAGCACCGCTTCGCAGACCGCTCGAAATAAACGCAAACGCTCCGCAATCGAGCACTGCTGCGTTTTGCAAAAATCCGTGAGCGGAACGCCTTCCACAAACTCCATCACGAAGAAGGGAGTGCCGTCCGGCGAAGTGTCCGCATCGTATAGCCGCGCTATGGAGGGATGGTTGAGCTGCGCCAGAGTGCGCTGCTCGGCATTAAATCGCTCGCGGCGCGCAGGAGAAACCCAGGCATCGCGCAAAATCTTGATCGCGACCTCATTCCCCAGATCCTCGCGCTGCGCAAGGTACACCACGCCCATCCCGCCCTCGCCCAGGGCCTGTTTGATCCGGTATGGTCCAAATTCCTTGAAGGGGAGTGAGCCGGAAGGCGAATCGTTGAAAATTTGGGACGCGACCTGGGCCACATCGCCGTCCAGCAGTGATCCACCGCGCGCGTCTTCTTCCAGCAGGATCAGGACTTCGCTGACAAGTCCCGCATCCCCGCCGCAATGCGTTTCCAGAAAAACGCGCTGCTCGGACGCTGGCATATCGGCAGCTTCGTGAAAAAGAGTTTGGACTCTCTGCCAGCGGGTGCTGTCCATCATAGGTCCCCGGCCGAAAAGGAAAGAAAACCGCGTGCCGATCAGCCGTTACGCCTTGCGAAGTTCGTGAGTCAACCAGGCCTTTGCAGCTCGCCAATCGCGCAGAACCGTGGCTTCGGATACGTTCAGCAGCGCCGCCGTCTCGGGAATATCCAGTCCTCCGAAGAACCGGCTTTCCACCATTACCGCTTGCCGCGGATTCATGCGCGCCAGCGCTTCCAGTGCGGTATTTAGCGCCAGCAACTCGTCTTCACCGGCGGGTTTCTTCTGAAACGCTTCGTCAAAAGTTACCGTAATTTTCGCCCCGCCGCCGCGCTTACCGGAATTCCGGCGCCGCGCAGCCTCCACCAGCAGCTGCCGCATGGCGCGCGCCGCGATGCGTTTGAAATGCAGCCGCGACGTTGCGCCAACGTCAGGGGATTTCGCCAGCTTCAGCCAGGCTTCGTTCACCAGAGCCGTGGGACTAAGCGTGGCGCTCGGATCGCCGCGCCGGACGCTGGATGCCAGCCTGCGTAGCTCTTCGTAGGTGACGCTGAACAGTTGATCCAGCGCCTGCCTGCTTGCGGTCGGCAGGTTGGTCGGTTCGGCCTCCAGCCCTTCTGCCGATGAAGTCACCTTAGCCGCCGTGACGGTTTTTCGTTCGCTTTCGCGCATTGTGAAGTGAAGGGTCATACTCGGATATCCATCGATTGCCGGCTCTAGGCCCTGTCTTGGCACGGAACTGTAGCACCGTATGCGGCCATACGGCAACGGATGGCCTGATGTCACACGGCCTGAAAATGCGATGGGAGATGGCCGAGCGTTTTCTCGAAATCCACAAACTGGAATTCCTGTTCAGGAGAACCTCATGAATTGCACAGCGATCCGCAATGCGCTTCTGGTTTTCGTTCTGGCTGGCGCAACTCTGGCCATCGGGTGCGGTGGCGGCGCCGAAGGCAAGTATCGCGACCCGAGCGGTACGATCAATGCCGAATTCAAAGACGGGAAAGCCTACGTAGCCCTGGGCGCCTACGCCGTGGACGGCACCTACAAAATCCAGGGCGACAAGATTGTCGCTCGCGGCGATTTCGGGCCGATGCTCCCGAGCCCCCTGGTTTTCACCATCAACAAAGACGGCACGATTGACGGCCCCCGCGACAGCATGATTCCGCGCCTGGAGAAAGCGAAGTAACAGTCGCGCCGCGCCGCGCGTAATTTCGCAAAGAAAGGAACTTAGCGATGAAAGTCTATCGCGCCACATCGCTCGCCGCTCTCGCGCTAGCGATGCTCCTCGGACCCGCAGGCTGCGGCAATGCAAGCTCGGACAGCTCTACGAAAGAGGAAATTCCCGGCCTCACCAGCGCCGACCGCGAAGCGCAACACGCGGCCATGGCGGAACTCCAGCACCATTGGCTCAAAGGATCCGACGGTTGGACGACAGCCATCGTCTCGGGCAGCCCCTACGCGCCCGATCACTTTCTCAGGCAGTGCCGGGCGCTCACCATCAAAGAAATGGAGCCGCAGGACCTGAGCGACTCGGACAAACTGAACGGCTTTGAATGGGTGGGGCGCGCGCACTTCCAGCCCACGTCCTGTCGCGAAGCTGGGGGGCAGACCACGATGGTTCTGGACGGCATGTCCAACGTCGTGGTCAGCAAACACGGCGGCCAATGGAGCCAGTGGGTGGACTTCACGCCGGGCCCGCTGCGTTTCGCACGCGAGAAAGGCCGGTGGCAATTCACTTGGGACGCCACGTATTTGCGCGGATCGTTGCCGGGCCCGCAAGATTTTGCGAACGCGGGTGTGCACTAGACGGAGCATAGAGAAAACGGAACGTAGCGAATTCTCATCGGACTGGCGAATCTTTACTGACTACTCGGTCGCCTGGGCCGTCAGCGCTTCCGCAACGGAAATATTCTGCAGCAGCTCTTGCGGAATGCCGTGCCGCTGCTGCAAATAGGATGGGCTATTGTAGGAAGCCCAGACCCTCCCGCCAGCATCTTCCCAAACCAAAATCTTCATTGGCAGATCAATCGCCGCGCTGCGCGCCGCTACCATCACCGGAGTGCCGCTCTTGGGGTTCCCGAAGATCAGCAGCTTCGTGGGACGCATCTTCAGTCCAGCCTTCTCAGCCTCTCCGCTGTGGTCCACCAAAGCGAAGAGCGTCACGGCTTTCGCTTGCAGAATGCCTTTGAGCTTCTCCACCGTTTTGTCTACCGAATGGTTGCTGGCCTTATGGATGATTCCGTTGTCCGCAACGGGTGCCGTTGATGTCATGGGTGTCTCCTCGTTGTTCCGGGAATTGTTTTCAGAACCTGCTTGCGCGGAACCGCGCACCGAAATCAGATAGATAGTCATCGCCAGACCGACCAACGCCAGGAACCATGCGATCGCAACTGCCGGCGCCGCAGGACGAGCATGCGCTGCACCGCCGCGGTCTAGATCCCGCACCAAGCGAGCGTGTTGCCATCCTGCGAATAGATTCACGATCACTCCCACAGCGATTAGCGCGGTGCCGAACCACAGCGAGAGCCCGTACGATTGTCCCGACAAAGTTTTCTGGACGGCCTGGAGCTCTTGCAGAAATAGTCCGAAACGCGCCACCACGAAGCCAAAGCCCATCAACGCCAGGCCTGTGCGAACCCATGCAAGAAGCGTGCGCTCGGCTGCCAGGTAATCGCCTAAAGCGGCTTTCGGCTTCTCCTCTGTCGGACCAACCATTTCGCCGCCTCTTGCCGCATTACCCCATTCCGCAGGCGGCTTCCAACCTCACATCATCGCCGCCCCCGCTCGCGGGATTATATTCTGCGGACCACTCTTCAAGCTTCACATTATTTCGGGCGGAAGCTGCTCTCCGCGAATGACCGGATCCATCCGCTCGTAGACGAGCCGATGCAGGTAAGCACAGCAGAAGCTGCATGGTGAAAAGCAGATCAATCAGCGAGCAGCGGCTTAGCGTGGTTTCTTCAAAATCACCTGCGCAGGCTGTCGCGAACTTTGAGGCTGCCTTAGGCCGCCCCAATTTCGCTGCACGAGCAATTTCCCCCTGCAAAGTTCGAGCGTACGATGTTAGGAATATTCTAGCCCGACGCGGCAAAAACATTCTCACGCGGCAGATTCTTCGCTAGTCGTTCTCACCGGAACAGCACTTCTCATCCGCACTCTTGGGCTGCGTATAGATCTGAGTCGGATCCACCAGCTGGCCGTCAACATACTTGTCATGGTGCCGCACCCACGACATCGAGAACGCCAAACCATCTTCATCGCGCCCTTTCGGTGCCATGTCCAGCCAGTTGTACGCCCCAACCAAAATATCCAACCCGCGACCGTAGGTGGAATACGTGTGGAAGATGTTTCCGTCTGCATCCTTATAGAACGCGCTCGCGCCGGGCCCTTCTTCGCTCGGAAAATGCTGCATCGCGTAGTTGTAGTAAACCTGGCCTTTGGCGGTTTCCTCTTTCGTGAACGACACGTTGTAATCGCGATTGAAGTCGCTCTCGAATGACGATACCCACTTGAACCGCCAGCCCATTCGCATCTTGAACCTGCCAATCTCCGCCAGCGGCGCGCGTGAAACCACCACCAGCCTGGTGTCCCGTGCCGCCAGGTGCTCGACGCTGCCGTCAAAATGATCCGCCAGAAACGAGCAACTCGGGCAACCTTCCGCCCATCCTGTACCGAGCATGAAGTGATAAATCATCAGCTGGCTTTTGCCGCCAAACAGACCGCCCAGCGTCTCTTTGCCGGTTGGCCCTTCGAACTCGTACTCCTTCTTCACCCGTTCCCAAGGCAGTTCCCGGCGCTGGCGGCTGATCTGGTCGCGCAGCCGCGTGAACTCCTTCTCTTTAGTCAAAAGCTCCGTTCGTGCTGCAATCCACTCCGCATGTGACACAACGTTCGGCTGATCGATCCGCTTCGTTTCTGCTGTTGATTCCATCGTCGTCTCCTTTGTCTTGAATTGTTGTGGATGCGATGATCACAAAACTAAGCAAATGGATTCTCGTCCCCGCTCGGCCCGTAAATCGAAGGCACCGGAACATTCAGCATCCGCAGATAGACGGAGAGCTGTCCGCGGTGATGATAGGTATGATTCATCAGGATCGAACGCAAAAATCCGATCCGGGGCACGGCCATCAAGGTTTTCCCATTTCTCGTCAAAGTCCATTCGGACATGAGCCGGGCGTCGTCCATGTTTTTCAACGCGGACCTCGCACTCGCCACGCTCCTAGAGAAAGTTTCCAGGATCTCCTGCCGGCTCTTGGCCTCGGCCGGCGCGAAGCTGGGAGCTTCCGCCGTGTCTTGCGAAGCCGCCGCGGCAATCTGGCCCGGGCCGGACGCTATGTGCAGCGCCAATTGCCCCAGCGAGAACGATGTCGGGTGCGGTTTCCAACTGAGCTTGTCATCCGGAACTCGTTCCAGCACCCGCTTGGTTGTCTGCGCTTCCTGGTCAAACTCCATCAAAAGGGAATCTGCAAGTCTCATTACTCCTCCTTTCCGTGCGTGTCCGATTGGCTGCTGAGATCTTTACGGCTTTCAGAATCGAACGAGCCCCCGTCGTTCGCGTTATTCTTCGCATGCAACTTCTTCGCGGCGAGGGCCGTCAGGCCGCCTGTGGACATGATCCCGGTGATAATCAATGCGGCGCTCGCAATGCACGCTGGACACATGTGTTCCTCCCTTCTCTTCGCCAAGCCGTTCAGCGCGAACTCTGCGCTTCGGCCCGCTTGCGAACGCCATCGTTCATGTGCGCCCAACCCTTCACAACTCCCTCGCGATGTTCGTCCGTAATCAGCCCGAACGCCAGGTGATGGAATTTGATCAGCGTTCCGCCATCGGCTTCGCTCAGCCGGTATTGCACGTTCGAGCTCACCGGATAGGACATGAACAGCGGCCCATAGAATTCCAGCAGCGTGGGCCGCTTGATCGATTGCACATGACCCCACAAATGGCCGTTCTCACCGCCCAGGTCGCGATACCATCGCCCGCCCGGCCACGGTTCGATCTTCAGCGATATGGACTTGCCGTCGGGCGTTTCATTCAGCGGTCCCAGCTGTTCCAGCAATGCCGCGAACGTGACTTCCAGCGATGCCCGCACATGAATTTCCTGCGTAACGTTTAACGTCAGATCCTCGATCGTCCGGTTCACTTTCAGCGCTGTCGAATTCATGCTTTCTCCTTTAATTAGAATTTGTCCTGCCGCCTGCTCGGCGGCTGCAATCGCGCTCGCCTACGCACTGCTTTTGCGCTCCGCCTGCTCCTTGACGCGGTTCAATTGATGCTGCCAGTACCTTGCAAACGTGCTGGTCCACTCGTGCAACGGCCGGATCGCCTCCGCGTTCACTCGATACATCATCCTGCGTCCCTCCCGCCGTACGTTCACCAGTCCAACGTCCAGCAGCACCCGCAGATGTTTCGACACCGAAGGCTGCTCCAATTCCAGCGTCGCCACAATCTCGCCCACCGACCGCTCCTGCAGCGCCAGATAGTTCAATATCTCGCGCCGCCGGGGCTCGGCGACTGCGTTAAAAGCGTCAGACGTCGTAGCCGCTCGAGCCATACACCAACAATACATTCCTATATGGGAATATGTCAAGCTGTTTTTCTCCCCAGCTCGAAATGGCGGGGCAAAGAGCAGGACCTCAGCGGATCGAGGCCTGGTAGCGGTAGAGCGGGCTAACGGGCGGGATGGCGCTTCGCGCGGACACTTTGTTCAAGATATTCGTCCAGATGCTGTCGCATGGCGCGCAGTGGTCCTTCATCGTTCTGCAGTCGGCTGACGAGCAGTGCGCCTTCGAGCGAACTAATGATCAATTCAGATAGCTCTCGCGGCGTCACGCGCCGGTCAATTTCATGCTTCTTGACGCCTTCCGCGGTGATCCGGGACAAGCGTTCCGTCCATCCCTGCAAGGCTTTTCTGGCTCGCGCGCGCAACGCCGGATTTCCATCGTCGGCCTCGACAGCCATGTTCATCAACGGGCATCCGCCCGGCACCAGTCCCGCGCGCCTCTCCACAAAATTGTCGATCGTTTTCTTCAGACGGTCCACGCAATCCGCAACATCCGCGACGCCATCCAGCCTTCCGCGCACGGCTTTTTCCCAAGCGTAGTCGAACGCCTCCGCCGCCAGTTGCTTCTTCCCCGAAAAATGCCGGTAGATCCCACCCTTTTGCAGACCGGTGGCCTGCATCAGGTCCGCCAGCGAAGTTCCCTCGAAGCCCTTCTGATTGAAGAGCGGCGCCGCTTTCGCGACGATATCCCGCCTGGTTTGCTCGCCCTTGGTCATGCGTAACTCCCGGGACCAGTTCCGAGACCGACTGGTCTTTTATGTCATTCTAGCATAGAATGAATGAGACCGAACGGTCTCTTATGCATCGAATAGAGGAGAGGACTCATGAGCGAGGCGCTGGCTCCGGCCATTCCGCTAAGTTTGCCCACTCCTAGAGTGGGCATCAATCCATGGTTCATCGCCATCACCGTCACTCTGGCGACCTTCATGGAGCTTCTCGATACCGCCATCGCCAACGTCTCTCTTCCCCATATCGCCGGCGGCCTTGCCGTCAGCGCGGACGAAAGCACCTGGGTGCTCACCAGCTACCTGGTCTCCAATGCCGTGGTCTTGCCGCTGTCTGCCTGGCTCAGCCGTCTGCTGGGGCGCAAGCGCTACTACATGATTTGCGTCGCAACCTTCACCGTCAGTTCGCTGCTGTGCGGGTTTGCCCCTAGCCTCGGCGCCCTCATCTTTTTTCGCGTCTTGCAGGGAATCGGCGGCGGCGGTCTGGCTCCGGTGGAACAAGCCATCCTGGTGGATACTTTTCCCGCCGCCAAACGCGCCGCAGCATTCGCCTTGTACAGCATGGCGATCGTCACCGCGCCGGCGATCGGTCCTCCACTCGGCGGCTGGATCACCGATCACTGGAGCTGGCGCTGGGTTTTCTTCATCAACATTCCGATCGGCATCATCTCGCTCGTCCTCACCAGCCGCCTGCTCTCCGATCCGCCCGAATTCAAGCGCGAGGTGGAAGCGGCGCGCAAAAATGGCAAACTGAAAATAGATGGCTGGGGAATTTTCTCGGTGGCCATGGCTTTCGCGTGCCTGGAAGTGGTTCTGGATCGCGGACAAACATTGGACTGGTTTGAAAGCAATTTCATCGTGTGCTTTTTTGCGATCGCCATCGCCGCGCTGCTGTTCGCTATCGTCTGGGAGTGGCGCCACCCGGATCCCGTGGTCGAAATCCGCCTGCTTGCCGATAGAAATTTCGCGCTGGCCAACATTTTCTACTTTCTGTTCGGGTTCACGCTGTACGGGTCCACCGTGCTGATTCCGCAGATGCTGCAGCGCCTCTATGGCTACACCGCCACCGACGCCGGACTGGTTCTCGGCCCGGGGGCGTTTGTGATCGTGATGCTCGCTCCCGTGGTCGTCAGAATTCTGCCCAAAGTAGGGGTGAAGCGACTCCTCGCTTTCGGCTATTTCGTTTTCGCGTTGGCCATGTGGTATTACGCCAGTTTCACGCTCGCCACCGATTACCGTCACGAAGCGCTGGCGCGCGTGATGCAAGGATTGGGAATCGCGACGCTCTTCGTGCCCGTCAGTCAGCTCGCCTATTCCAATTTGCCCAAAAACAAGAACAACAAAGCCTCCAGCCTTACCAATCTGTTCCGCAATCAAGGAGGCAGCTTTGGCATCGCCTTCGTCACCACGCTTCTGGCGCGCCGCTCCCAATATCATCAAAGCGTGCTGGTAGCGCACGCCATTCCTTCCGATCCGCGCTACCGCCAACTTCTCGCCAATCTCGCCAATTATTTCGCCGCTCACGGATTCTCGCACGCGGACGCCGCCGTTCACGCGCAAGCGCAGGCGTTCGCCCTCCTCGAGCGCCAGGCTTCCTTCCAGGCATTTCTGGATTGTTTCACCGCGCTGGGATGGTTTGTCCTGACGGGCGTCCCACTGGTACTTCTGATTCGCAAATTCAAGCCGGTAGCGCCCTCGGGCGGTCATTGAACGTGTCGCGGCGAGGCGTCGCGCCAGCCTGAACAAGGCCTGTTGGCGCCCGACAAGGGCAGTGCCATAATTTGAAATGCCCGCGGAAAAGCGTGCCCCATGAAAGCCGCCATCCTAAAATCATCGCAACCAGTTTCAGCAACGCCGCTGAAAATTGCAGACGTTCCCCGCCCGCAGCTCGTCCCCGGCCATCTGCTGCTCCGTGTCCTCGCCTGTGGCGTCTGCCGAACCGACCTTCACATCGTCGAACGCGATCTCCCCGCGCTTCGGCCGCAGCTCATTCCCGGTCATCAAATCGTCGCTGAAGTCGTCGCCGGCGAAAGCGCGGAATCTCCGATCGGCTCCCGCGTGGGCGTTTCCTGGATGGGCGGCGTGGATGGTGACTGCTGGTATTGCCGTCACGCGATGGAAAATCTGTGTGACAGGCCAATCTTCACCGGTTACACCGTAGATGGCGGCTACGCCGAATACGCTCTAGCGCGCGCCGAGTTCACCTTTCCCCTGCCGCAAACTTTAGACGCCGTCCACGTCGCTCCCCTGCTCTGCGCCGGCATCATCGGATTTCGCAGCCTGCGCGTTGCCGGCGTCCAACCCGGCGAACGCGTTGGTCTTTTCGGCTTCGGTTCTTCCGCCAGCCTCACCGTCGCCGTTCTGCAGTCCTGGAAATGCGAAGTCTATGTTTCCACCAGGGGAGATTCCCATCGCAAGCTCGCTGCCAAACTAGGCGCGACGTGGATAGGTAGCGAAAATGAAAAGCCGCCGGTCGAGCTCGATCGCGCCATCACTTTTGCTCCCAGCGGAGATGTAGTCGTCAGCGCGCTCGCCAGTCTGCGCAAAGGCGGAGTAGTCGCCATCAACGCCATTCATCTGGACCGCATGCCGCAATTCGATTACGACAAACTTCTCTGGGGTGAACGCGTAATCCGCAGCGTGGCCAATATGAACCGTGCCGACGCGCGCGATTTTCTGAAACTCGCGCGCGACATAGGCATCCGCCCGCAGGTCACAGTATTCCCGCTAGCCCAAGCCAACGAAGCCCTGCAGGCTATCAAGCACGAAACCGTCGACGGCGCCGCAGTAATTGTTCCGTAAGCCAAAGCGCGTTGCCGCTCGCAAGCCGCAACGCGCCTCGATTCGAGTGAAGCACTCCGTGTTCGAAACGAATCTACTTCGAAACCACCAGTTGCCTCTGGAACTTTGATTCGTCCAGCGTCACATCGCCCTGCACAAACGCGCTGACATTCGTTCCCTTCGGAATTGTGACGTCCTTGCCGTGCATCAACAGAAACAGAGGCGCCGCAGGCCACACTATGAGCGACGTCGCCACCATCGCTCCGACCATCGCACCGGTGTGACCTCCGCCCTTTACGTCCTTGACCGCACGGAGCATTGCTTTCTCTCCATCAGCGAGCCGGACTTTATCAACATTGAGGTCCAGTTTACCTGCGCGGCCCATGCGCTTCTTGTGCTCTGCATCCGTGATTGTCGCCCAGGCTGTCGAGCCATGAGGGATCACGACGAAACCATTTGCCGTAACATCGTCCACCACCTCGAACTCCACTGTTTGCCCAGTCACTGCATCCGCCGACGAAATATTTTGCGACAGGACTAGATGAACCGGCGTTCCATCTTCTAGCAGGAATCCGACTGCGGGAGTCGCAGGAACGTTCAGAGGCGCCGGTGTGGCAGTAGTCTCAGGCGGATCTTGTTTTGCCGTTGTGACGACGCTGGCCGCCGTCGGTGCGCCGGTCGCGGCAACCGCTTGCGGAATTGGTCGGCATGCCTGTGAGCCGAAAACCGATTCACCTTGGTATACGAACCCGCCGGACTCAGCGACATTCCGGCACATCCATTTCGCAGGATCCGGATTTTGCGCATTGGCCAAGCCGGAAAATACCAGCAGGCCTAAAATTGCAGTGATCATTTTCATCTCGTCCCCATAATTCTTTTTTATTGCCGCCGCGCAGTCCACGGCTGCGCTACCAATATGAAGCAGCAGCTAAAAAGCGACAATGGTACTTTAGTTAATTAGTTAATAAATTCTTGTGTAAACAGAGGGAGTTTCTCGATCGTAGGTTGGTGGCAGCAGGCTTCCGACCGTCGTCTTCCGCTGCCCGTGACGTCACTACAAATCTAACGAACCAAACGAGTTATCCAGCTCGTCTTCCCACCGCGCAATCACCGCGCAGGCCAAACAGTTCCCGATCACGTTCACCGCCGTGCGCGCCATGTCCATCAGCGCATCAATTCCCAGAATGATGAAAATCGGCTCCGTGGGAAGATGAAACGTCGCCGCCGTAGCCAGCAGCACGACCAGCACCGCGCGCGGCACCCCGGCGACGCCCTTGCTCGTCACCATCAGCGTAAACACCATGAAAAGCTGTTCCAGCCATGTCAAATGAATGCCCGCGACTTGCGCCACAAAAATGGAAGCCACCGCCAGATACAGTGTTGACCCGTCCAGATTGAAGCTGTACCCGGCCGGAATGACGAACGCCACAATTCGCCGTGGCACGCCAAACGCTTCCATGCATTCCATCGCGCGAGGTAGTGCCGCTTCCGAAGTGCTCGTCGCAAAAGCGATTGTCGCGGGCTCTGCCACCGCGCGCACAAAACGCCCGATCGGCAGCCGCGCGAATAATGCGATGGGCAACAGCACGACCAGCAGGAAGAACCCCAGCGCGCCGTAACCAGTGAGCAGCAATTTTCCCAGCGGCAACAACACGGCAATCCCCATGTGCCCCACGGTATACGCCATTGCCGCGCCCACCCCCACCGGCGCGAAATACATCACCAAATTCGTAAACGCAAACATTGTTGCCGTAAGGGATTCGCAAAAGCCAAGCATCGGCGCGCGCTTGGACTCCGATAGGCGTCCCAGCGCAATTCCGAAGAGCACCGAAAACACCGCGACCTGCAGAATCTGATTTTCCGCCACCGACTTCGCCAGATTTTCCGGAAAAACGTGCAGCAGGAAGTCGTCCCAATGGAGCGGAGCCGCGCTGGGCGCGGGCCCCATCGACGTCGCCGCCGCCGTCGCTGTCAACCCTTCTCCAGCCCGGCTGATATTGATTGCGCCCAGTCCGATAAAAAGCGCCAGCGTCGTCACAATCTCAAAATAGATCAGGCTCTTCACCCCGATCCGTCCCACGCTGCGCAAATTTCCATGCCCCGCGATTCCAGTCACCAGCGTCCCAAAAATCAACGGCGCCACGATCACCTTGATCAAGCGCAGGAAAATATCGCTGAACACGCGTAAATGTTCGGCGAACTGCGGACGGTCTAGCCCAATCTCTCCGCCCAGCAGCATCGCGAAAAAAATCCAGTAAGTCAGCGACGACCGACGCCATCCTCCGGCCCCGATCGCAGCCAGCCCGGTCCAGCGCGTCACTGCGAACCACAAATGCGGAGCAAAGATTAACGGCAGGATCGCCCCCGTCAGAAATAGCAGTACGCCCATCGCGGTCAGCGTGCGAACGGAGGGCGGCGTCTGCTCAGGCTCGGAATGATTAGGTCGTGAGGAGGCAGGCCTAGCGGTAGTTATCATCAATAGTTTGCACGCTATCTAATATTCCACACCAATCGCAGCGTTTAGGCGGCACGCGGCCCCTACTATACGATTAAATTGTGCGAAATTTGCAGCGAACGCGGGCCACATTCCTGCACCTACAGCAGCTTACTTCCTGTCCGCAATCGAACATTCCCTCTCTCGCATTCGTACAACCGGGCACGCTCGTTTACTTATGCGACAGACTAAATCCTCTATCGTCACTAATTTGCTAAACGGTCACTTTGGCGATTTGCGTGCCAATCACCAACGGATTTGTGCGAACATACCCATCGCCCAGGTCGTAGCAATGGCCATGCATCTAATCGATTCCTCACAAGGAGTCCCCAAGCATGATGAGCCTGCTGCGTGACACCCGCTTCGGATTCCGCCTGCTCCTGAAAAATCCCGGATTCGCCGCTGTCGCTATTCTCGCTCTGGCTTTGGGCATCGGCGCCAACACGGCCATTTTCAGCGTCGTCTATGCCACGCTACTCGCTCCGCTCCCCTATCCTCAAGCCGATCAACTGGTAGTCGTCCGCTCCACTGTCGCTGGAAATAAGAACGTTTCTTCCGCCGGCGATTTCCTCGACTGGCAGCAGGAAAACTCGGTCTTCCAGTCTATGGGCACCGCCACCGACTCCGACTTCAACCTCGCCGTCGGCGAGAAACCCGAACGCGTCCGCGGCAGTTTCACCACCCCGGGTTTTCTGGATCAATTGCTTGGCGAACCTCCATTCCTAGGCCGTTACTTTGGTCCCGACGAAGCCGTGGCCGGAAAAGATCACGTCGTCGTTCTTACCAATCAAATGTGGCGCGAACACTTCGCCGGCGATCCTCAGATCATTGGCCGTGAAATCCACATGAACGGCGAAAGCTATACCGTCATCGGCGTCCGCCCCGCCGGACAAGCCGACCGCACTCCCACGAAACTCTTCGTTCCGCTCGTTTTCAAACCTGATCAGATGAATCACGATTTTCATTTCCTTATCGTCTTCGCGCGCATGAAGCCCGGCGTCACCTTGGCGCAAGCCAGCGCGGACATGAACGCGGTCACCCGTCACATTGCGGATGTTTATCCGAAGTCGAACAAAGGTTGGGGCGCTTCCGTCGAGCCGCTGAAGAATGACTTCCTGGATCGCGACGTGCGCACCGCTCTCTGGCTCCTGCTCGGCGCCGTCGCATTCGTTCTGCTCATTGCCTGCGCTAACGTCGCCAACTTGCTGATGGCCCGCGCCACCACTCGCCAGAAAGAAGTCGCCGTCCGCGCTTCTCTGGGCGCTTCGCGTCAGCGCCTCTTCAGCCAGTTCCTTGCCGAAAGCATCGTGCTTGCGTTCGTGGGGGGCGCGCTGGGTGTCGCGCTCGCATGGGGATTGCTCCACGTAATCGTCGCTATCATGCCTCCGTTCACCCTTCCTTCCGAAGCCGACGTCCGCCTGAACGTTCCGGTGCTGCTCTTCACCGTCGTCGCCACTCTGTTTGCGGGAGTGCTATTCGGCAGCGTTCCGGCGTGGCAGGCCGCGCGCATGAACTTGAATGAAGTCTTGAAGGAGGGCGGCAGGTCAGGCGTTGGAGTTGGACGTCACGGCTTTCGCCGCACGCTCGTAATCGCCGAATTTGCGCTGGCGCTGAGCCTTCTCGCGGGCGGTGGGCTGGCGATTCACAGCTTGTGGAACGTCGCGCACGTGGACCTGGGCTTCCGCACCGATCACATCCTCACCTTCCAGCTTCCGGTGCCGCAAGGCCACCTGACCGATCCGCAACAAATCGCTACTTTCTATCGCGAGCTTCTGCAAAGAATCCAGGCACTGCCCGGAGTCACCGCCGCCTCTGCCTCCGAAGGTATACCGATAGCAGGCGTGAATTTCGGCATGGCCTTCCAGATTGCCGGCAGGCCCCATATCGAAGATCCCTCCGCGCGTCCCGGTGCCGGCTTCAGTATGGTCACTCCGCAATATTTCAAGGCGTTCGGCATGAGCATGAAGCAAGGACGTTCCTTCACCGACCAGGATGTAGCCGGAAGCGTTCCGGTAGCCGTCGTCAACGAAGCATTCGTCAAAAAATTTCTCAGTGGTGTTGATCCCGTGACGCAGACCATCCTCGTCGAACAACTAATTCCCGGCGTCACCAAACTCGGCCCGCCCATTCCCTGGCAAATCGTCGGCGTGTACCACGATGTTCGCAATGGCGGCCCCCGCGACGTGGGTTTCCCGGAAATCGACGTGCCGTTTGCCCAGAGTCCTTGGCCGCAAGCGGCGATCGGCGTTCGCGCTACCGTTGAGCCGGCCACCTTGACTCGCAGCATCAGCGAAATCGTTCAATCCATGGACCCGAACCTGCCTCTTTCGGAAGTCAAGACGATGGACCAGATCAAGGACGAATCGCTCGCCGGAGACCGCTTCACCGCCGCGCTCTTTGGGGGCTTCGCGGCCGTCGCGCTGCTTCTGGCGGCTCTGGGGATTTACGGCGTGATGTCATTCGCGGTCGCGCAACGCACGCACGAGATCGGCCTGCGCATGGCTCTAGGCGCCGGGCGCGGCAATGTGCTAACTCTGATCCTGAAGGAAGGGATGCTACTGGCTGGCGTCGGACTTCTCCTCGGTCTAGCGGGAGCCTATGGCGTCGGAAGAGCCATGCACAGCATTTTCTACAATGTCGGCACGATTGATTTCGCAGCGTTCAGTGCCGTCGCCGCAGCACTGTTGTTTGCGGCGCTCCTCGCCTGCTTCATCCCTGCACAGCGCGCGACGCGGGTAGATCCCATGCAAGCCCTGCGCGAGGAATAAGGTAAGCCGCGCCCTAACCGCAGCGTGACGCGCGGCCAGCTAGTCCTTATGCGGTTGTTGCGCCGTCGGCGGCAGCAGCCCGTTCAGCCGCAGATACATCGCCGCCGCGCTGTAATGATCCGCGAAATCGTTCGTCAGCGCGATCATCGCGCTCGCGCGCGTCAAGCTAACCGCGCCGCGCGTGAACACGACTTCACCCAGCTTCGAATCATCCACGTTTGCCAGCGACTGCGTGCAGAAATCAAAGGAAGCCTTCAGCGCCCCGGTCAATTTTTCTTTTGCGTCCGTCTCTTTCAGCTCGTCCATCTTGGGAATTTCCACGCCGGAAATCATCGAACACAGGTGAAAATTCGAATTCGCCATATGCATCACTACATGCCCAAAACTGTTCTGCGCGGGCGTGGGCTGGTAGCCGTACTTGTCCGCAGGCATCTCTTCCGTCGCCGCAATCAGGTTTTTCGACTGTCGCTCCACGCTGCTGCGGACTGCGGTTGCCACCGGGTTTGCCACCAGCGCCGTCGGCGGCGCGGGAGTTTGCGTTGCAGCCGCTTGCTGCGCGATGGCTGCCAAAGGCGAAATCGCTGCCAATGCCAAGGAGAGCAGAATTCGTTTCATTTCTCATACCTCCGCTAAGGTTCACGCCGCACCAGCATAGACGCGCGCACGGCGCGCCACAAGACAGCCTGTACACTTTGCATTACAAAGTACTTGACAATTAGCGCCCACCTGCTACAGTTGTCGTATGGCGCTTCCAGAATCGTTCCGCGACCAGGCTCCCGTCGCTATCGCCGACCACGCTCGCGACAACCTTCGCTTCATACGCGAAACCATGGAGCGCGCCAGTTCCTTTACCGCAGTCCCCGGCTGGGGCGGCGTGGCCATGGGCATCACCGCTCTGGGCGCTGCGGCCATCGCTTCCCGCCAGGCTTCGCCTCTTCCCTGGCTGGTCACTTGGATCTCCGAGGCTTTCATCGCAATCGTCATAGCGGGTTGGACCACCTATTCGAAAGCCCGCGAGGCCGGGTCGTCTATGTTCACCGGGCCGGGCCGTCGCTTTGTGTACAGTTTTGCGCCACCGCTTTTTGTCGGCGCGCTGCTCACCGTCTTGCATCTGCGCTCCAGTGAAATCGGCCCCATTCCCGGGCAATGGCTGCTGCTCTACGGAACCGGTGTGGTCACCGGCGGCGCTTTTTCCATCCGCATCGTCCCATTGATGGGTCTGTGTTTCATGGTGTTAGGGGCCGTCGCCCTCTTCTCCCCTTGGAATTGGCAGAATGCGCTGCTGGCGGCGGGCTTCGGCGGCTTGCACATTATTTTTGGAGCCGTCATCGCGAGGAAATATGGTGGCTAAATCAGGTGCGTATCGTCGTGATCGTGCCGAATCCGACGAGCGTAATAAACGTACGACCTCGGCAGCACGGCCGGCGGAAAACACGGCGACAAATCTGGATCGTCTGATTCACGAGCGCACGCGCCTGGCCATCGTCAGCGCGCTCGCCGTGAATGAATCGCTCACCTTCAACGAATTGAAGGAGCTGCTGCGCGCCACCGACGGCAACTTGAGCGTGCATGCCCGTAAACTGGAAGATGCCGGCTATCTGGGCTGCAGCAAGTCCTTCGACGGGCGCATGCCGAAAACGGAATATCGCCTGACGGCTGCCGGCCGCCGCGCGCTGGAAAAATATCTGAACCACATGGAAGCGCTCATCCGCGTCACGCGCGAGCGTTAAGCCGCAAAAAAATTTTGCCGGGATACTCTATGAATAAAAGTACTTTGACATTGGTTCCGCAATCGCAACTCCACGTCGCCATCCTGCTCGACGGCAATGGCCGCTGGGCCTCCTCTCGCGGCCTCGCCCGCTCCGAAGGCCATCGCGCCGGCGTCGAATCCGTCCGCCGCGTCGTCCGCGCCGCTCCCAGCCTGGGCATTGGCACCATGACGCTCTACGCGTTCTCCTCGGACAACTGGGAACGGCCCATGAGCGAGGTCGCGGCCCTGCTCGCGCTCCTCGAACAATATTTTCGCACCGAGGCCGCCGCCTGCGCCGCAGCTGGCGTTCGCCTGCGCGTCATCGGCCGGCGCGATCGCATTCCGCCTTCGCTCGCCCAGGCCATCGAGTGCGCCGAAAAACTCACCGCCGCCGGACGCGCGCTGGAATTGCGCATCGCTGTGGACTACTCCGCGCGCGACGCGATCCTGCGCGCCGCGTGCTGGATGCTCTCCAGCCTGGAAGTTTCGCAGCGTGAATTCGCCAAGCGCCTCGGTGAAGTCACCCACTCCAGCGGCCCCGCATTGGACGTGGATCTGCTGATTCGCACCGGTGGTGACCGCCGCCTCAGCGATTTCATGCTTTGGGAATGCGCCTACGCCGAGCTATTTTTCACCCCGCGCATGTGGCCCGAATTCGACGCCGCCGATCTGGCCGCCGCCGTGGAAGATTTTCGCGGCCGCGAACGCCGCTTCGGCCGCCTCCCCGAGGCCGCCGCGAGCTAAAGGCGAAATTTGCCACAGAGTCACCGAGAAGATCGTAGAAAGAGAAAAAACAGAAGTGCGCGATCCAGCGAGTCAAGCAAGTACACCACAGAGATACCTCCACCGCAGAGAAGCCGACATTCAATTCTCTGCGCCGCTGTGATTCTGTGGCGCTTTTGATTCAAGCGTCCGCCACATTTCAAACGCCCGTTTGATCACCCGCGTGGCCGTCGGAGTCAGCGAATATGGCCCCAGTTCCTCCTCGCGCGCCCAAGCCAGATCCCGCACATCGCTAGCCGCCCGCGCTTCCCCGCTCTCCACGGCGCACAAATAATCCAGAATCACGAAGTGATACTGCGTCCTCCCATCCTTATCCAAAAAAATCCGCTCGAAGACCTCGAGGAATTCCACCACCCGCACCACCAGCCCCGTCTCTTCCGCCAATTCGCGCCGCACTCCCTCCTCAAACGTTTCGCCCAGCTCCAGCATCCCTCCAGGAATCGACCACTCACCTTCCAGCGGCGGTCCTCCACGCCGAATCAATAGCGCCCGCCCGTCCGAGATCACCACGCCGCCCACTCCCACCAGTGGTCTGTCCGGATATTCGCGCCGCACCGTCACCTTTACGCATCCCCTCTCGCGTTCGCTTGACACCTGCGGTATATAATAGCCCGCCAGTGGAAGTACACCCAGGAAGGGGAGAAATCTCGTGACCCGATGTCCGGAATGCGACACCGAAATTGATTTGGACGAAGACGAAGTCGAGGAAGGCGAAATCCTCAGCTGCCCGGAGTGCGACGTCGAGCTGGAAGTGACGCAAACGCATCCCGTGCATCTCATCGTCATTTCCGAAGACGAGGATGATGACGACGACGAAGAAGAGGAAAAGTCCAGCGTCAAGGAAGATGAAGCGGATGACGACGAAGACGAGGAAGAAGTCGGATAATCCCCGTCTCTCGCTTTGCGCTCGCATCTTTTCCGCTTTCCGCATCATCTTACATGCTGTAAACCGGAACGCCGGCCTTCTCGCGCTCGCACCGGTGTCACAGACGGCCGTACGTTTCTGGTTTCCGGCCGCCGCTGCTGGAAAGAAAGGACTCCGTGAAAAGCTACAGGCTATTTCAGGCAGGCGCAGTGCTGCTGATGGGACTTTTAGTTGCGCTGCCCGCCCGCACGCAAGATGAATCCAAAGCTCAGAAAAAAGCGGAAGCACAATTAAAAGTCCTGCACGGTAGCGTGATTGATAAAGGCGAAAATCCCGTTCCTTCCGCAGTGATCTACCTGAAAAATGTGAAATCCGAAGCGGTAAAAACATATATCGCGGACGAGTCCGGCAATTATCGTTTCAGCGGCCTCGATCCCAACGTGGATTATGAAATCCATGCCGAGCACGACGCCATGACCTCTTCCGTCCGCACTGTTTCCAGCTTCGATAGCCGCCGCGACATCGAAGTCACCCTGAAACTCTCCAAGAAGAAAAACGAATAACTGCGCCCTGATCGCGACGCTGGAACTTGAGACAGACCTGGTTTCACAAACCGGCATCTGCGTCTCAGCGTCGTTTTCTTGTCCTTATCTGCATTGATCCTTATCAGACTTCGCCGTTCATCAGCATTCATCCGTCATGCCTTTTCTGCCCCACCATCACGCGAATCGCTCCAGGCAGAATCTCAAACTCGGCCGGCGCCTCGCCCAGCGCCTCCCCGTCGCCATGCACCCGCGCAACCCGATCCGCGCGCAACGAAACCCGACGGCAACGGTAACGCGTCACCTCCGGGAATCCGCGCAGATCGCCGCTGGTTAGCACAATCGGTATCGCTTCCAACAAACGCAACAACCCCACATCGCCCACAACCACCACGTCCAGCAAGCCGTCATCCATCTTGGCCTGCGGCGCTATACGCACGCCCGACCCATAACTCGTCGCGTTCGCCACCGCCACAAACAATGCGCGGCCGGACCAACTCGCCGCATCCATCTCGACTGATACATCTAGCAACGGCTCGCGAAAAAATATCGTAAACGCTCCTGCAAGATAACGCGTTACTCCCGGCCACGCCCGGAATTGCGTGTTCGCCAGATGCGCGGCTTCCGCATCCAGCCCCATCCCTCCTGCGCCCATATAATGCGCCACGCCGCCATCGCCGAATTGCACGCGCACCAGATCCACCGCTCGCGGCTGCCCGCGCAAGAATGCGTCCGCCGCCGTCACCGCATCGCAGGGAATCCCCAGAGCCCGCGCAATGTCGTTTCCGTTTCCCGCCGGAAAAAATCCCGCCACCGCATCTTTGCCGCGAATGCCTTCCAGTAAATGATGAAACGCGCCATCGCCGCCCAGCGCCGCGACCGCTTGAAATCCCTCCGCCACGGCGCGTGCCGCCTGTGCGCGAATATCTTCGGAACTTTTCGAATATACAAACGTGGCGCGGCAGCCGCGCTCGGCCAGCAAGCTCGCCACTTGCGGCTCGGCGCGCAACGCACGCCCGCCGCCCGATGCGGGATTCACGATCACGAATGTGTCAGGTTTCATTCCAGAAGTAGCGTCGCGGCGCGGAAATTCTCGCCGGGCCGTAGAGCCAAATCGACCGTCAACTCCGCGGGTTACCTACCGACTGGCCTTGCAGCCGGGCACGCGAAACGCGCCGATCTTCGTCCGATAATTTTCATCGCCCGTCTTCAAATAGTCGCCCACGTACCAGAACGTGCAGTCATCGCTCGGATCCAGCGCCGTCGTAGTGTAATCCTCCCATCGCAGCGTATTTTTCTGCGCAGCTTCTCCCCTCGCCAGCACAGTCTCGTGAAGTGTCAGCACGCCCTTCGGATCGCCGTCACGCCGCGCCGCAAATCGCTGCCCGGCGTAATTCGGAATTCCACCAAACGAATAGCCCACGCCGATGTTGCCCTTCTTATCCATCGCCATGCTCGGGATCCA
>Ga0209010_1000100_pt1 | contig 32382 bp, 26 predicted proteins | sample BlaSpr_A8_OM1_O3_FD_187985 | JGI IMG/M metagenome (GOLD analysis project Ga0209010, IMG submission 187985) | Forest soil microbial communities from Thunder Bay, Ontario, Canada - Black Spruce, Ontario site 2_A8_OM1_O3 (SPAdes) (version 2) | ecosystem: Environmental > Terrestrial > Soil > Boreal...
GTGAGCAGCTCGAGCCCTGCTCAGTCCATACTGGTCTCAAACAACGGTGCGGGGTCAATCACGATAAGCTCGGTAGGCGTTTCCGGGCCGTTCGCAGTTACAGGCGCCACCGCGCCGGTGACGTTGAGCAGCGGACAAACCATGACGCTGAAGGCGACGTTCGGTCCCAATGCGGCGGGAGCCGCGAGCGGCAATCTGACGATCAACAGCACGGCTGGGAACTCACCGGCTACCGTAACGCTATCGGGAACGGGCGCGGCTTGTCAGGCGATGTTGAATCCGGGCGACAATCTGCCGCAGATCGTCAGTGCAAATCCGGAGGGCACTACGTTTTGTTTTACCGCCGGAACCTACCGGATGACGACGAACATGCTGCCGAAGAACAACGATGTGTTTTTGGGATTGTCGCTTGGAGTCGTGCTGAACGGGTCACAGTTGGTGACGTCCTGGACGCAATCCGGCACTTATTGGGTGGCCGCGAACCAGCCTCAGTTGTTTGCACAAACCAGCGACGTCTGCGCGGATAGCACATCCATTGCATGTCAATTTCCCGATGCCGTGTTCCTGGACAACAAACCATTGAACCGAGTGATGAGCGTGTCCGACGTGGTATCCGGAACGTTTTACCGCGATTACGGAAACAAACAGATTTATATCGCGGACAATCCCACCGGACATACCGTGGAGGCGATTGTCTGTGGCCTTCCCTTTCTTGCGAATGGCGCCGGGGCGGATGGCGTGTTAATCGAGGGACTGACGATTGAGAAGTTCGCTGGCAATAATTTGGGCGCGTTACAAGGACGAGCGACGTGGACGATTCAAGGAAATGAAGTGCGTTTGAATCACGGCGACGGCATCTATGCTAGTGGGAATATATTGGGAAACTATTCTCACGACAACGGCGATTTCGGGTTAGAGGGCGGATTCGCCAGCACCGCGATGAATGTTCAGGGCAATGAGTTGGCATTCAATAACTGGGCGAATTTTGCGAACGGCGGCGGCGCCAAATTCGAATACGCCACCAACCTAGTGGTTAGCAACAACTATGCGCACGACAATTTTGGCCCGGGCTTCCACACCGACGGCGACAGTGCGAACGTCCTTTATGAGTATAACCACACAAAGAACAATATGAATGCGGGACTCCAGCACGAAATCAGTTGGGATGCCGTAATTCGCTACAACCTGTTTGAGGATGAAACCACCGCGATTCCCGCGTCTGGGAACGGAAGTCTTTGGGATCATAGTTCGATCGCAATCCTGAACTCAACGAACGTGCAAATTTACGGCAACACGTTCACCGGCTCCACAAACGGCATCGCCGGAATCCTGGGTATCCGTGGTACCAGTACCCACGGTCCTCACACCGGGCAGACGTATCTGCTGCAAAACCTGGACGTGCACGACAACACCTTCAGCGCAATCGCCAACAACGCTGCTGGGATCGTAAAAATAGCGTCTTTCGACAATTCGGTGTACACAAGTTGGAATAACCATTTTGCGAACAACGCCTACAGCCTCTCTGATTCAAACGGATTGTATTTCACCTGGTTGGATAGCTCCGGCAGGAACGCTTACGCCACCTATAGCTGGGATCAATGGCAGAGCTTCGGCAACGATGTCGCGGGGACCTTTCAAGTCGCTTCCGCAGATACCACCGCAGCTGCGATTTCTTCACGCATACCCTAAGACCTTATCGTACGACGCCTTACAATGAAGATATGTAGGAGATCACCTTCAGGGTCAGCATGCCTGATCTTGCCAATCGAAAACGCGATATAATTGGCCCTAATCGGTTTTTGCTTTCTGAGTAAGCGCGGGCTTTGAGTTAAGCGACAACCGGTTAGTGGGGTGGACATGAATCTTAGTCGAATTGGCCAATTATCGGTAGCGATAGGGTTTATTCTCTTTTTGCCTCCAGGCCGCAGCGAACAAAGCGTGCACCTTTCCGCGGCGGATCGCGGCAACGTGCCAAGCACGTTGTTTAACTTGAATATTTTGGGAATCAGCGAACACTCAGGATGGCCCGCATTCCCGTTCGCGTCCTGGAGAAATTTTCATTTTAAATGGCAGGACTTGGAGCCCAGGAAAGATCAATGGGACTTTGCACGGTCCGATCACGACGTCCAGGAAGCACGCAAACACGGTGTTGATATCGTCGCTGTGGTTGAGGGAATTCCCAAGTGGGCGGCGAGCGCTGAAGAGGCTTCCAATAACGATATGCAGATTGCGAAGGCCGAGGATCTTGAGGAGTGGGCCAATTATGTGCGCACCATGGCTAATCGTTACAAAGGTCAAATTCATTACTACGAACTCTGGAACGAGCCTGAAACCAACCATACCTTTCTGCGCGAGCCCGCGGGCCTGATTGCGTTGAACCAGGTCGCCTTTCAAACGCTCAAGTCGGTTGATCCGACGATTGTGGTGATTTCGTCGGCGCTATCCAGTGCTGATCCGGTCCCTACGCGGGTCGCGCGTAACCTCGACTTGTTCGCCCGGGCGGGTGTGATGAAGGATTGCGACGCGGTCGGCTATCATCCCTACGGGATTCCGCTTTCCGGTGAGACCTCGCCGCGCGTTCCGGAAGACATGCTGACGCAAATTCGCGCGGTGAAAGCTGCAATGGTGCAGACGGGTTTGCAAAAGCCGATATGGGCCACAGAGGTTGGCTGGTATGTGCTCAATGACGATCAGAATCCGCAGGCGGCACCGAGCTGGATGGGGAGGCCGCTCGAACCCGACTTGGCTGCGTCCTACGTAGCTCGAACCTATATCTTAGGCTGGGCTGCGGGACTCGACAGAATTTTCTGGTACTGCTGGCGCCACGGATATATGGGCCTGACGCAATTTAACGGAGATGCGAAGGCTCCGGCTATCGCATACGCTACGGTCCAGCGCTGGCTGGTGGGAGCAAGACTCGATTCCTGCGATCGAAACAACACCGGGACTTGGCTTTGTCAGCTGAAGGTCGCCGATGGCAGATCGGGGTTTATTGCCTGGGCTGAAGGTAAATCCGCCCAACTCGAAATCGCTCCCAGTTGGCAAATTCGTGAGTACAAAACGCTGGATGGACGCGACCATGACCTCGGCAATCAAACGTCGACCGCGATATCTGACAGCCCGATTTTATTGCTGGGTGGAGAGTGACATCGCGGAAATCCAGAAACAGGATTGCATGACGCGATTGCGGGCTGCGGCGATGCGCAATATCGCTTGAGCGATTGGAGGAAATCACGACGGGCGGTGATGACTCTCGGTGGAACGACGGGGGCGAGTGACGAAGGCGAACAACTGTGTGCTCACTATGGAGAGTGGTGATGTGCGGATTCGTCTCGTGCGAGCTACCGAGGTTGGCTTGAAGAAGGCGATCGAGGGAACCAGCGACTACAATATTTTCATGCTTGGGTTTGGCTTGCTGTAGACGAGCGCTCTGAGAGGGATTGCGACGTTCAGCACTTGGCCTACGACCAATGCGATCATGCCGCCGGTGGCGCCGTATTGGCGTGCAAGAATTATGCATGAGGCGACGCTGACCACGGAAACAACCAGCGCGGAGCGAGCCAGAACGCCGACAGAGCCCATCGTGCGGTGATAATACTGCAGGCCCTTGTAAACTAGCGCCAGGAGCACGTAAATCGCCTGCCAAAAAACCAAGTGCGCAAATCCTGCGAATGCTTTGCCAAAGGCGATTGCCATAATCGGCCTTGCCGCCAGACTGATTAGCAGTACCGGTACGCCTACTACCAAGGATAGGAAAAGGCCCGTGCGGCGGAGATAAGCCAGCAGGCCGGTTCGTCCTGACTTGGCGAATTCACGCGCGGCACGCACGGGAATCACATTGTCCAATAACTGATAGAGCACGTTTACGGGACCGAGCAACGCCATGACGGCGCGGATGCCGCCAGCAGCGCTGACGCCGGAGATGGCGGCAACGATGATCAAGATTCCCTGCGAACCCACCCACTGAAATTGGCTGGCGACGAGCAGGCTGCGGCCGAATGCCCAAGTCTGCTTTACGACGGTTTTGATTTGTCGAACGCTGCCCCAGACGTCTTCGCTGCTGGCGCCCACAAGAAATGCGACAAGCGAAGTTATCGCCACGGCGTAATAAGCGGAAGTGACTGCGGCGGCATGCATCCGCCAGAGAACCAGCAGCACGGCGACCTGGCCGACGTAGCTGATGACATCGTTGACAAAAACAGCCCGGCCCCTTTCGTAAACATACCAAAAGCGACGCAGCCAGTCCTGCGCCTGAAAACAGAAAATGGAAAGAGCAAACGGGAGCAGCACGCCGGGGTCTAGCTTGGCCGGAGCCAAGTGAAATTTTTCTACCAGGGCCAGCAAGAGTGTAAACGCGCAGCAGGCCGAGGAAAACGCGTACTGATAGCCGGCCATTCCTTTGAGGAAGACAGCGCGTTCGGATTCGTCAGTGATTTGTGGAGCAAGCGTCATCATGGGACTAACGATTAACGCCAACTGAATGCTATTGAGATACTGAAGAATGATATAGAAGACGCTGAAGACGCCGAATTCGTGAACACCCAGCATGCGTGCGAGAACCGCCGAGGTGAGGAAGTTCATCGCGCTTACGAGCGCTTGGTCTCCTACGAGCCATTGATTGCGCAAAATGCGGCTGCGAAAACTGGCTTGCGGTTTTTTTTGCGCGGCGTTGAGCGGAAGATCCGCATCCATCGGGGCACTTGGTCCGGGATTTGGTTCAGGTGGCAGTTGTTGCTCTCTAGCTCATCATCAGATGAATCGTGGATCCCGAGATTTGCGCAAAATGGAATCTCTACGGATGAGATTACTGGATTCGCAGCAGGAATTGCAGGTTCGACGCTGCGCGACATGTACGTCGGAACCCAAAAAAGCGAAACGCAACGCAGCTGCGACTGTGATCTCCCTTCCGCAAGGTCCGCGCGGCAGCGGGACTCTTTATAACACAGCCGGGCGAGAATCGGTGAACGCCGGACGAAAGCGACGGATTTCGTATCGTAGAGGTGGGAAATAGATCGAGCAATTAAAAGCATTTCAAAACGTTTTGTAAACGATGTCGGGGGGCGGCGCATTCAACAGCGCAATTGTCGCTATGGAGACAACGAGCAGGACGGTGGCCCAAACGGTTCGGACATAACGGGACGACAATGCGGGCTGATTTTCAACCTGAAAAGAGAGTAACCATTCACGGCCCGTTTCCCAAAGTGCAAGAGCGAAAGAAGACCCAAGAAAAATTGCGATCCACACCAGGACAATTTGGCGCGCGCCGAGGAAACGGGCCAGGGATGCGAGCTGCGTCCAGCTCGACCAGAACCAAAGCAGTGTGAGCGCGCCCCAGGAGTAGGTGAGGCCACGAGCAGCAGTGTTGTAAAGCAAATATCGGCCCAGCGCGGCATAGCGTTCGGGGCCAATGCATTTCGCCATCAGCACCTGGTACAACTTCGTCACACTCACTCCTAGCCCCAGGAGGACGCCAAAAAAAACAAAGGCGGAAGTCTGGCCATGCCACACACCAACCAACAGGAAGGTAACAAAGAGCGCAAAGACATTGAGGAACGGCTCGAGGGCCGACGATGGCCAACGACGGATCGACTTGACCATCAAGGGGAAGAAGACGTAAGTCTGCAGCCAACTGGAGAGGGTGATATGCCAGCGGCTCCAAAAAATGAGGTAATTTTGTGAAGAAAAAGGGCGGTTGAAGTTTTCAGGCAATTGGAGGCGGAGAAAGCGCGCGATGCCGATCACGATATCAATGTAGCCGGAAAAGTTGCAATAGATGTAGAGCGGATAGATGGCGACGATGGTAACAGCCGTGAACACGCGTCCGTTAACGGTGGGGGCTGCGCTGAGAGAATTCAGGCAGCTGGTCTGAATCATTAACATGAAAAGAGAGAGCACGTTCACTTTGAAGAAACCGACGATGATTCGCTCCAGCGCTGCAGCTGCGACGAAAATGTCCAGCGGCAAAGGCTCTGGAGCGAGCTGCATGGCAGCGAAGTGGTTATAGCGTTGGATGGGGCCGGAGACCAGGGTGGTGAAGTTCAAGGTGTAGTTCAGGTAAGAAACGAAGCTGATCTTGCGGGACAGAGTGGAATGAGGCGTACGCGCATCTATGACCAAGTGCAGCACGCGAAAAAAGATGTAGGACAGTCCCAGGGTTAGGTACGTTGCGTGGAGGAACAGCGAGGAAGGGATGAACGCATATTTCTTCAACCAAATAAACGAGCCGATGGTGACAATTAGAAGAGGAACAAACAAGCGAGTGGCGCCGACCTGCATCAAGCGCAGACTGAGGAATCCAAATAGCAGAAAAGCGGCCAGCGGGATGAATGCGGCCGGGCGCTGGGAAAAGAATGCGAGAAATCCGATACTGGCCGCTAGTAAAACGAACTGCCTCCAGGCCACGGATGGGCTGAGGTTGAAGATGATAGCGATCGCTAAAGAGTAGGCGAGAAATTGCAGCGATGCGGTAGCCAGAGTTATGGTCTCCGTTCCGCGCTTTGCGGCGGAGCACAGTGAGAAAAAGCCGGCACGCTGCCATCTTGCAGTTTCTGCGCGAGAGCCTGAGCAATCACCTTGTGCCCTTCCGGGGTTACGTGACCGTCCACAGGGTAGTAGAGATTTTCCGCGTTGGGGATGCGGCTGATGGGGCCCATCAGATCCACGTAACCGGCCCCGTGTCTGGAAGCGATCGCCTGAATCGCACGGCCAAACGCGAGAGGATCCACGTGCGCGGGCAGCTGGGAGGAGCCGAGCAGCGCCGCCTCAGCGCGCGATGGCACGGCAAGAATGACGAGCGGGACTCCGGCATGATGAAGCCTATCCGCGATATCGCCAATGGTGACGTCAAGATCGGCGAAGCGTCGCTGCCAGGCAGGAGTGAAAGGCTGGCGAAGATAGTCGGCCTTATCGCCATACATGAGGTATGCGCGGATATAAGTTTCTCGGTTCTCAAAAACGAAGTGCTGAGCGACGAGCAGCGTGCGGCTTTGAATTATCTGGTGTTCGAGGCGATTCAGGGTACTTACCGCGGGCTGCATTGGCGCAGAGGATGGGACGAGCGCGGGTGCAGCGGGATCGCCCAATCCCTTGGGCAGCAGCTGTTGGTTCAGGTCGTACGGGACAACCAGATAGAGAACAACATCCGGATTCAGCGCCAAAGCTTCCTGAACATGACGATCGGCATAGGCAGGACTGGAGCCCGGCACACCTAGATTTTGCACGTCAATGCGGCGAGCGCAAGAGCGGCCAAGGCTGACGGCCAAACGAGAAAAAAAAGCGTCGTCATAGGAGACGTGAAGCGCCTGGCTCATCGAAGAACCCAAGATTGCGATGCGAATGCTGCCCGGCGGCTTTGCTTCGCAAGAACCTTCACTGCGATAACCACATTCATTGTAGTGATAGGTAATCCAGGCACCCTCCGCAATTTTGCCGCGGACGCTGCAATTCGGTTTGAAGCGGTAGCCCTCGAGTGGATCGGGGACGATGCAAGCGTGACTGTACTCCGTCGGCCAAAGCAAGCGGGTAACAGCCTCGGACATTCCAAATAAAACGAAAACGGTCAGCAGGCTGAGCAGCGGCAGGAGAAGAAGATCACGTTTCGATAAGCGCGCCGTCTCGGATAAAGACAATTCCACCGTTGGACGGTCTAGTCTTTCGATCACGTGCCCGGAAGCAGATGTTGTGGCCAAGTACGCCCCGTATGCGAAGCGTGCGGGCGCATCGCGATCCTCAAGTATGTGCAGCTAACTAAAACAGTATCGGCGGAAGAACACCTGCATCGCGCGCTTTGATTATTTAATTCCCTGTCCGGACGATCCGCGACGTGCACGCGAGAGCACGCGCTTTATTCAACCGCGATCGTTTCGGTGCTCGCGACCGTTGTTGTTGCGCAGCAGCTGGGTTTGCCGCTGCCACGCCTAGCGTGTAACGGAAGCTTCCCGGACGACGCCCGGTTCGCCTTTTTCACGGGCCATGTATTGGTCGTAGATCCAGGCATAGGTTTTCTCCAGGCCAGCGCGCAGCGTGGTGTCAGGTTCCCAGTGCAAATATTTCTGGATGAGAGCATTGTCACTGTTGCGGCCATTGACGCCCTTGGGAGCGCCGAGGTTGTAATTTCTTTTCAGTTTGATACCGGCGATGTCTTCGACGATGTCCACCAATTGATTGATGCTGACGGCTTCACTGGAGCCGAGATTGATGGGTTCCAGAATTTGCGAGTCGGTAATCAAGCGAATACCCTTGATGCAATCATCGGCAAACATGAAACTGCGAGTCTGCACGCCGGTGCCCCAAATTTCAATCTCGTGCGTGCCCTGGACCTTGGCCTCAATGACCTTGCGGCAAATCGCGGCGGGAGCCTTTTCGCGGCCGCCAAACCAGGTGCCCCAGGGGCCGTACACGTTGTGAAAACGGGCCACGCGAGTGTACAGGCCAAAATCCTCGCGAAAATGGCGGCACATTCTTTCGGAGAATAATTTTTCCCAACCGTAGCCGTCTTCGGCTTGCGCGGGATAGGCGTCTTCTTCTTTCAGGGAAGGAGCTTCAAAGGTTTTTTGTTTGTCCGCGTTGTAAACGCAGGCAGAAGAGGAATAAAAGAACTTCTTGCAGCCGTGCTTGAGCGCGGCCTGCAGCATGTGCGTATTGATCAGGACGGACAGCATGCACAGCGCCTTGTTGTGTTCGATGAAACCCATGCCGCCCATGTTCGCGGCGAGATTGTAGATTTCGTCCGCGCCCTTGGCGACAACTTCGCAGTTTTCTCTTAGGTTGAGATCGAGCTGTAGGTTTTCGACATCGTCGCAGCGTTGATACCATTCGTTGAGCGGCTTTACGTCCACCGCCCGAATATGTTTATAGCCTTGACTGCGCAGCGTGGCCACCAGATGCCCGCCGATGAATCCACCTGCGCCTGCTACGACAATCGTGTTGTGATTCTGCAAAGTAGCCTCCCTACAGAATGATTGAGATCCCAAAAAATGCCGTACCCATCGTGACCAGCGAATATCTTGTTGTCCGGATGGAATCCTGCGCGAGGACATGGCTCGCGTCCTGCGCATCCGCGCAACGTTTGCGCCGCGTGCACACTAAATCATGTGGCCTTGCGTGATACGGCCAATAGCGTGCCGCCACGCTCGGGCATCGCCTTGAAATAAGGAACGCCAATCGCAAATTGCAACTTTTGTTTCCACCCGAGCGGCGGTTTGTCGTAGCAGGTGAAAAGCTCGGTCATCGCATAGCCGTGCCGCTCGAGCAGAGACTGCAGCATGAACTTGGAGTAGCCCGTGACGTGCTCGTCGCCTTCCCGAAAACGGCCGAGCGTGAAGCGAATGTTCGAGAGCAGCGCGAATGCGTTGGGAGTGGAAATGATCAATTCGCTTTTCTCATTCATGAAGCGGTGAATTCCATTCAAGGCGAGCCCGGGACAGCTCAAGTGTTCCATCAAATTACCGAAGAGGACGACGTCGAACGTGCGGTTTAGATCAAGGCGCTCCAGATGTTCAACGTCCGCGACGTAAAGATTGTCCCATCCGACCTTGGAGCGAATCATTTCGATGGCGCGTTCGTTCCGGTCAATTCCCGTAACGGCCGAAGAGACCTTTAACAGCTGCGAGTGCAGAGTCTGTTCATCCCGGATGGCGTCTACTTTCTGACCCAGCGGGGCGTCCGTCTCCCCGATGAAACCGAGATGCAGCACATTGCGATTTGCGCAGCGCGCGAGAATGAAGTCCCAGCGAGAACAGTAGCCCCTTGGCCTTAGGTCTTGCACGCTCCCCCTCTCTCAGAACTTCATTGCAGGCTGTGTCCGTCTGATCGCGATTCACTGAAATGCTCGATGACCTGCGGGTCATGTTTACGGATGTAGTACGAAGCTGCGATACGAGCGATTAGTGCATCAGGCCGTATGCATACACGTGTCCGCGCGAGCCGAAATAGACCTTTCCGTTCGCTACGGTGGGCACGTAGAACTGGACACCGCGTTCGGCACGATCACGGCCATTCGCGGCTTGGTTGGAATTGTACAATTCTTTCGCGAGATTCGTAGCGGCGAAGGCGTGAAGAACGCCCGAGTAATTTTCCAGAGCCCAGACAATTCCGTCCGAATCGCCGTGCGAGGAGATGACGGGTGTAACTCCCGGATAAGCAAAAGTCATCGCTGTTTCGGACGCTGCAGTTGTGGATAATTGCCCGTGAGTGAGACTAAAGGCCTGCAATTTTCCTTCGACCGAACTGATGAACAGCCATTCGCCCGACGCGTTCCGCCAGTAGCCGGCGGACGCATGCACTTTGTTGGCAAAAAAATGCGGGAGATTTTGCACGACTTGATTATTACTTGTCGACTGGAAATGCCCCATATCGTCGCGATCCAAAAGGTAAATCGTGCCATCTTTCGCCGCGCCGAAAAGTAAATGGGAGTGAGGCCCTAATTGATCAGGCAGCAGTATGGGTCCGCTGCTTCCCAGGTCGCTGTTTTCCACGTCCATTTCGTTCTGATTACACGGAGCGAAATAATCGGCTGGCGCCAGACTGCCGGAGCCGATGGACTGCAGCTTCATAATCGAATCACCAAAGTTGGGGCGTGGCAGGTTCGGATCAAAATCGCCATCGCCGGAAATGACGTAGATATTTCCGGCGGAATCCACGGCGGGCGCCGCGCCCGCCTGCCAAATGCCGCCGTGGTGGCCGTCTGGAGTCGTCAGAAAAACAGCCGCCTGAGCCAGGGTTGACTCGTCATACGTGAAGAGCCAACCGTGGAAGGATCCGCGATCGCACATTGATCCGAAAGCGACCACTACCTGGCCGCGCACGATGCGGAGACCGGGACGCTGCAATTGGCTGGATGCGTCGAACGCCAGGTTCCCTCCGTGGCTGCCCCTACCGTGACCAGCAACGGCGGCAGAGATCAGCACCGGGCTACCGGACTTTTCGTTTCCGGAGGTGATATCAAGTGCGTGTAAATGGAACGAGCTGGCGCCGTTCTCGTAGGACTTCGCGGCGAGGTACATCGTTTTTGTCGTGGGATCGATGACGGGCGTTCCGGTGATGCCGACCTCCGGGCCCATGTCCTTGCAGGGCAGTTCTTTTCGGGGCACCGCCGATCCGAGGCTTTTGCGGAACAACTCGGCGCCACTGTCGGCGTCGAATGCAAAAATTGTGTCATGTTCGGTGGCAGCGTACAGGACGTTGCGAACATTCTGGCCCTGGATGGAAACATTGGGAACGTAAAGTGGCTGCGCGTAGACGTATCCGTCCACCGGTGCGGCGAAGAGCTTGCCGAAGGATCGCGCGTCTACGTTTTCCGGAGTCAGCGAGGTTTCGAGCCGATTCTGTCCGGTACCAGTATCGTCATAGCGATAGGTAAACACGCCTTCGAATGCGCTGGCTGTTGTGGCGACGGTCAAGAGGGTCTCAGTTTTGATTTTACCGAGCGGAGTCGCAAGTTCCACGCGAACGACGGTGCGACCGGCAGCGCGTCCGCGAGCCAGCGCCGAGGGACTAAGCTCGACAGCGGATGAATTGGAAAGATTCCATGTAGCTGAACGTGTGACATCGGCGACGGAATCATCGGAACTGGTGGCTATCACTTTGTACTGAACCGTTGCACCGACTGGAATATTTTCATTCGCCGGAAAAATGGCCAGAGCAATTGGTGCTGCGGGAACGACGGACACTTCGACGGCGGCCGTTGCGTCCTTGAGTTTTGCTTCTACCATCGCCGACCCGACACTTTCGGCAACGAGCATTCCTTCCGGACTGATCTGCGCGACGCCTGGAGCCGATGAGTGCCAGTGAACTTTCGCGGGGGATTCCTCGATGCTGCCATCGCGATAACGCGCGACTGCTGCGAGCCGCTTGCGAGCTCCGCGAGGAATCTCCAATGCAGACGGCGAGATGGTGATCGTCTGCAGCGTGCGAATGCGAATATCCGGGCGAAAATGTTCGATGCGCAGGCGGAATCTATACGCGAGCGCCAGAAGAATGAAACCAGCCAGCGCCAGCGAAGCATAACGTTGCCATCGCCTATTCATAGCGAACAATGTGCAGCAGCTCGAGCAACACGCTCCAGGCTGCCCTGGGGATCAAGACCAAGTACCGCTTCCAAAGCCGGCGCGGTTCCGATAAGAGGCGATAGAACCATTCGAGCCCGCGTTCCTGGACCCAGACTGGCGCGCGAGTGAGCCGATCGGAATGCATATCGAACGCGGCGCCGACGCCCAACATCACCGCGACAGGTAACGTCTGGCGATGCGCATACATCCAACGCTCCTGCTTGGGAGTGCTCAGGCCGACCCAGAGAACATCGGGCGCCGTATCTTTCACCAGCTTCGCGACATCGGCTTCTTCCTGATCCGTGAGCGAACGAAAGGGCGGGGTGTAGGTGCCTGCAACGGCGATTCCAAATCGCTGATTCAGTTTTTGCGCTAGATCTTCGGCCACACCGGGCGCGCCGCCGTAAAAGAAGTGGCGATAACGCGAACCAGTCTGCTCACAGAAAGTTTGCATCAATTCCGCTCCGGTGACGCGGCGCTGGATGGGAATGTGGTGCCAGCGGGCGAGCCAAACCAGCGGCATTCCGTCTGGAACGACCAGACCCGCTTGGTTGATGATTCCGCGGAGGGCGGGGTCACGCAGAACTTCGCTGACGCCGTGCATGCCGGTGACGGCGACGTAATTTCCACGCCAGCCGCTCGCGATCCACTCCTGCATTTGGGCGATGGCGTCGCGCATCTCCACGCCATCCACGCGAATCCCTACGACCTTGTACCAGGGGCGTTTGGAGGTTGCTTCCATTGTTGTGGTCGCGGTGGTGACGGTGTTCATCGTTTATTTTACCGGATGTGTCGAGATGCGGTGATTTTTCAGTTGGGTGAACAGATGATGCGCGGCTGCAATTCCGTCACGTTCGAGTTGAACGCGTGTTGACCGGGAATGCATGCTCACGCCGTCACAACCTTTTGAAAGATTTCTAGCAGATCCTGATAACTGCGCTCGCGTGAATATCTTGTTTCTACGATTTCCCTAGCGCGCCTGCCCATGCGGTCGGCTTCGAAGGGATGAGCAAACATGTAACGGACTTTCTCGGCGATTTCGTGCGCGTTCCCGGCGGTGAACAGCAGCCCCGTCTCGCCTTCCGAAACGATGGATGGAAGCCCGCCTATGCGCGAAGCGACGATTGGTTTTCCCGCGGCGAAGCACTCCAGCGCCACGACCGGGAAATTCTCGTACCACTCCGAAGGAATAATCGCGAAGAGTGCGCTGCCGAGCAATTCCGATTTTCGAGCGCCAGACAGGAATCCAACCAGTTCGACGTTGTCGAGTCTTTTGTCGCGAATGTACCGCTGCAGTTCTGCCTGCAGCGGACCGGTCCCCGCAATTTTTAGGCGCGCGGGCTTGGCCTGTTCGAAGGCGTGCAGCAGAGTGAGCAGGCCTTTTTCAGATGACAAGCGCCCAAAGTAGACGGCATACGGCCGTGCCTCTGGGGCGGGCCCGGGGGTGAGCTGCAACGCATCGATCGAATTTGGGCGGAGGAACAGTTTGTTGGCTGGCACGCCCGCTTCCAGAAACTTGGTACGGTAGAATTCGTTCAGGCAAATGAAAGCAGAGATTTTATCGAGCATATTGGCGAAGCGATTCACGCCGAGCGTGAACGCGTAGAGTCCGCTTAAGAAATAACTATTCCGATAGCAGCGATGAACGACTCCGTGCAAATAATTCCCGTGCATGCACCGCTCGCAAACTTGGCCTTCAGTGTAGAACAGGCCGTTCGAGCACAGAGGCCGAGAATCGTGCACGCACTGAACCAAAGGGACGCCCAAGGCGTGTAACACGTGATAGATCGCCGGCGAAATCAACGGATAAATATTGTGGACGTAAGCCAAGTCGGGCCGATTCGCCGCTACCAGGGCTTCCAGATCGCGCGCGGTGCGCCGGGAATATACGGTGTCTGCGATGAAACGGACTTTGCCGGCGACCCCGAAATCCTTGATTTCGTCATTTCTGCGCGAGTAAAAAATCACTTCGTGACCGCGGCGTTCGAGCATTTCGCGTTCGGCCAATGCGACGGCATCCTGTCCGCCAAACTGCTGGAAAAAAGTATGCGCCAACAGGATCTTCAAACCGGCATCTCCGCTTCCCTGGCGCGATGATCTGTTTGATTTTCGGTGAAAACCTCCCGGCTAACATTGGAGGCGCACGCTTTATGGAATTGGGGTCTCATCGATGCGATCACAGGACGATTGCGCATTTGATCGCGTTTCCGGAGGTTATCACGGCGATTGTCAACGCGGCACTGAATGTCCGAAGTGGCTCGACACACTCAGAATGGAAAGCACCTACCTTCCGGCCTCTTGCTGACTTGTGTCCTCCAACGTAGAGCCGAACTTCAAGCGACGGCGAACGTACTCGGCATAACATAGGATCGCAAGGAACGGAAGGCCGGGATAAATCGTCGTAAAATCGCTGACGGTGAAGCGGACGGTTAATAACGCGAGAACGACCATGCATTCGGCGGCAAGACGCGCCTCTCTGCCGTTGAGCCGTGGGCTGCGGAAACCTTTGTAGAGATACCACCAAACACCAAAGAGCGCGAGAAGTATGAAGAGAAGCCCGAATATTCCGGTATCAACAAGCGGTTCCATGATGTTGCTATGCAGGTCGGAAGGCATGGGCTGACTGGGATCGCTAATCTGAGGAAGGATCAAAAAGCGACCGCCGGCAAAACCGCCCCATCCCGTAAATGGCCGCTCCAGGAATTTTTGCCAGCCAAATTGCCAAAATTCCACCCGCCCGCTGAGCCCTTCGAGTTCCTTGGTTTGCTGTCCTCGCGCCAAGTACAACATGATGCTTTTTCCAGCGCCAGAGAACACTGCGAGCACAGCTCCTGACGCTAAGACAAAGGTTCCAGCGACGAGATGACGTGTAAAGAAAAGAAGTATCAAAGTACCGACGAGAAAACCGAACGTCGCCGACCTGCAATCGGCCAGAATCATCGACACGATACCGAATCCTGCAAGCGCTAAGTACCAACCCCGATACTTCTTTTCGGTCACCGGCATCATGAGACGGCTTATGGCAACAAGCCCCACGATCGCTCCCATCGTCCCCACGCCGTTTGCCGCTAACACCGGAAACACACCGTTGAGCTGAGGGATCAGGAACAGACCTGACGCTCCGACGTTAAATGCGTCGGCGGGGTCGATCACTGCTCCGATCCACGCAGTCACCAACAACAAGGTGAGCAGTGCGTACACCCAATTCAGAACGGATTCGTATTCTTCAACGCGCGAGAGGCAAACAACGATCGCCGAATACAGGGCCAGCATAACGGCGTACTCGAGGGACTTATATAACGTCCAAGAAGGCTTCACCGACCAAAAAGTTGTAACTAGAGAAATCAGGGCAAATGCCATGAGCAAACCTACAAGACCGCGAAATTGTGTCCGCAACCATGGGCTTTTCCCGCTGAACAGGCGGGCCAGGAGCAGCACGCCAATAAGACCCACGAGGAGAACCTTTACCATTGCTGCCGCATCGAGCGGATTCGACTGAATTTCCTGTACTTCGCGGAGACGAAAGGTGAGCCCGCTAATGAACGAAATCAAGATGAGCCAGTGCCACCAGGTGAAGGATTTCTTCAGCTCTGCCGCGTTTTCCGCCAGAGCGCGGGTGGCGGACGGAACCACGAAGACCATCACAAATGGTAGTGCGAGGATGAGGCCGACGATCAAATTGCTGCGAAACGGGGCCATGGCGTACAGAGCAATTACGCTCAGCAGCGCGAAGCCCGTCAATTCCCATACCCAGCCTATCTTGGTCATGGTCAGCTACTCCTAAAAAGTATCGCCCCGGTAGGCGGGGACTTCCGGTTTATTTCCCAGCCTTTGCAATTCGCCGGCGCCTGGCGCAACGATTGGATTGCTTGCGAGCAGGCGATCGTAAATCGAGTGAACTTCGCGCGCCTTGCGGGCCCAGTTGAATTCCTCGCTGACGCGTAGGCGACTGGCGCGGCCGTACTGCAGCCTGAGCGCGGGATTGTTCGCAAGATTCTCGAGCGCTGCGGCGATGGCATTCACCGCCTGCTGCTGCGATACGGCGGGTATCTTCACGCCGTTTCCTCCGTCAATTTGCAGCGCCAGCCCGCCTGCATCCAAGCAGATGACCGCACGCCCGGCAGCCATGGCCTCAATGCTGGCCCAGCCGCTGGAATCATGAAGCGAAGGATGAAGGAGCAGATCGCATTCGGTGATCTTTGCGAGTGCTTCAGCGCGCGGGAGCTCTCCCCAAAAGTGCACGTTGGCAGCGACCGACAAATCACGCGCCAGTTTTTCCAGCCGGTGCCGCTCTGGTCCGTCGCCGATCAACCAATATTCGCTTTCCGGATGCGAGCGATGGAAACGAGCGAACGCTTCGATTCCCAGGTGGAATCCCTTCCAGTGCAGCAAGCGGCCCATGCTGAAAACGCGGAACGGGCCGGAAGTGCGTTCCGGGATATGCGCGAGCATTTGGAATTCTTCGGCCCCGATTGCAGCAAGAGAGAGCACACCGGTATGCGCGCAACCCAGGGCACGCAATTGCTTCTCGGTTTCGGGGGTGGTGGCCAGCGCGAACGCCGCGCGGCGCGCAGTAGCACGTACGAACGGGTCGCACTGGCCCCTCCAGCGGCTCAAGCTTCGCAGGATCTCGTAAATCTTTCCGCGGCTGCTGAACGAATTCCAGAACGAGCCCGGGGTGGACTCAGCCCCGCCAACAGGGCCCCACAGAAACGGTGCGGGCAGAAACGCCATGAAACTTGGGAACCAACAGCTGGCGAACGTGGCGTGATGGACGAGTTGAAACGAAACGTCTCGATGCAAATCCTTGGCGACAAAATATGAACCGAGCTGCCAGAGATAGTAATAAGCGTGCACGCCTCGCCCGCCGCGCTTCCAGAAGGACGTCCAGCGCGGAAGATCGTAGTAAACGAAGTGGACATGCGGTAGCGGGCGTTCGCCTATTGCCGCTTCAATCGAATTGCGATTATTCGCACGGGTGAGCACCCACACTTCCGCGAATTGTGAGAGTTGCCGGACCCAGTTCCAGCCCACGCCCGGCTCGGAACCCTTGCCAGGTTCACAGGCGTACGCCGAGAGCAGAACGCGCGGACGAAGGATGTCGAGTTGCGCTCGCTCGCTCATGCGCCACACGAAGCGTTGGGTCGCTCAGATGCCAACGCTTCCTCCTCGAGCTGCGAACGAAGCCGTGTTCGGGAGACTGGCGGACAACGCGCGGAGTTGCTCGCGAAGTTGCGCCTCGCGAAATGAAATATCAAATGACTGCGACGCCTCTTCGGCAAGGTGCGAGGCCGAGGAGACCAGGTACAACATGTAGAGAGCGCGCTTCTGATTCGTGAAATCCGCCAGGCCCTCGGCGCCAGCGCCTTGCTGCAGCAAGGATTTCGTTTGTGCCAGGAAATGAAAAGTGTCCCACAGAACAGGCGCCTCCCAGGAAGCCATTTCCCAATCCACCAGGCAGAGCAGGCCATCGCGAATTCGCGTATTCCAGGGAGTGAAATCTCCGTGACCTAGTCCGCAGCGCACGCTCGTTTCGGAAAGTTCCTGGGCGGCGGCGCGCAAGGCTTCCTGGGCCAGCAGATCCCACTTGGGCCCCAGCCTATTTCCGGCGGCGCTAATTTTCTCCGAGGTTTCGCGGACGAGACACATTCCCGGCTTCACGGCGGAGTGCGCTGAATGCATTTCGTTCAGGGCTTGCTGGTGGTAGACCGTAAGATGCGTGGGGCCGGGATCGCCCATGATCGGCGACTGGAAAAGCAGATGGCCCGATCCCCATTTCGCTGCATGAAGGACAGCCGGAACGCGGGCGCGAAGACGAGGATCGGCGTTGAGCTTCTCCAGGGTGGCTGCTTCAGCGCGGATTCTGGCATTGGCTTTTTCAGTGAGAGGCAACTTGATGTAACCAAGTATTTCTCCATTGCGGCGCATGACTTGCACGGTGAGCTTGCGGCTAGATACTGCGGTGCCGAGCGAGAGGGAAAACTGCGGACGCGTCTCGCCGGTAAGATCTTCGACCAATCCTTCGATCGGAAATCTCTGTTGCGATGCGACCCATAGAGAATTTCCGGCCCAGCCGGGCCAGCCCATGGCGGCCATGCGCGATGCGAACGATTTATAAACCGTGGCTCGGATCGAGAACGACGGATACATTTCCAAGCCGTTGACGATCTGGCAGTCCTCGTTGCGGGGGACGAGCCAGCGTGTACGTTCGCGCGAAGGCAGCAACGCAAAGCGGTGAGCGAAGCGATATCCGCCGGCAGAAAGTGAACGGGAAATATCCGAAGAACTATCGGCCATTACAATTCCAGCGGAGGCGGAATGTTTTGGCACCTGCGGCGAGAAGACCAGCGAATCGGGCGAGCCTCCACCAAAGAGCACGCGTAACGCGCGCTTGACGGTCTCGGTGTATTGGTTTGTCTCGATCAAAACATTTTATCCGCGGACGTCGTTCACTGCGGACTCGCGCAGCCACTCCTCGTCTCTGTGTTCAAAGCGATTGTGCAGGAAACTGACGACGGCTGCGGTCGCGTCGGCAACGCTTTGATCGATGTCCCGGTCGGTGAGCACGGTTTTTTTCACGGTCATGCCGACGCTGAGATCTTGGTACGCGAGGCGCTGCCGCTGCAATTCTGCTACGGATAATTCGCCTTTGCGCGCGAACATCACGCGCTCATCGGCATCGAGAACCAGCGTGATATCGGGACGGGGCACCAATCGCGCCAGCAATTGCGCAAACCAGGCGGGCCCTCCGAAACGGGCGCGTTTGGGGTCTACGATCACGTCGTAAAAATAGCGGTCGAAGACCACCAAGGTGCTGCGTGTTAGCAAATGGCGAATGCGCAGCGCGTACCCGATCCAATAGTCGAGGACAAAACCCATGAGGTACATGCTGGAAACTATCGCGCCACGAGGACGCGCCGCGTGGGGATCGGTCACCGGCGGAGCGGATTTTCGCGGGAGAATGAGATGAGGACGCCAGTGGTAAAACACCATACGGCGAAAGCCGCGGCGAATCTCCTTGCTCATCCCATTAATTACCGTGTCCTTGCCGGAGCCATCAGGACCGAGGACGGCAATTAGAAGCCCGGTGGGATAACGCCAGCGGCGCGCGAGGCGGCTAGCCTGTTGCACAGCGTGAAGACCAAAACGCAATGGATGACGGAGCGCGGCGGTGAGCCAGGGAAGATTGCGCGCTCGTCCCAGCGTGCCGGGAAGTGAGCCCTCCAGACAGGCGGAGACTACTCGGCGATTCCATTCCCCTAAAAATATTTTGCCAGCGATCGCTTCCGCTTCCGGCCGTCCCAGAGTTTCCACCAGGACTTTCAGGCGTTGCGCCTGCGTCTCGGATACTTTTCCTTTCCAGGTTTTCTTCGCCAGGAGGTAGGCGAACTGGTGGGGTCGTGACGGGATCCACATATCACCGTTGCGCTCGCGGTGAGCGATGAGTTCCTCGACGGAAAGGACAGCAAGTCCACTGCGCCAGTGCTCGAAAATGAAATCCAGCGGTACGGATCGCAGAGAGAGACCGTCGAACCAGCAGAACACGAAATAGAAAGCGTCAACTGAGTAGTTCAAACATTGGATCAGGAGGTAACCGGCTTCCTGCAACCGCCGGAACACAATCGGCAGCTTGAGCCGGTCCTCGGGGTGAATAGCGATGTCCAGATCGCTCAATAACTCGAAGGGCAGCGACTCCCAGGAGTGCAGCACACAATAGCGCACGCCGCGCTCGTCCAAGAGGCGGAAAAGCGCGCGCAAGAAATCAGCTGTATGCGACGCCTCCGGGGACATATGAGGTAGCGCGCTGCCATCATCCATTTCGAGCGATGGATTCAACGTATGTCCGGAACGATAGGCCAATGACGGAACGGCCGGCTGGACTGTAAAATCATTTTCGATCACGCCGCTCCCGTACCGCGCATCACAGCGGGTATCGTTTTGGCGAGGATTTTAAGGTCGAGCCAAATGGACCACTGCTCGATATATTGCATATCCAGCTCCATCCATTGCTGGAAGGAAATGGAGCTGCGTCCGTTCACTTGCCACAAGCAGGTGATGCCGGGGCGCACGCTGAAACGGCGGCGCTGCCAGTCTTCGCTGAAACCTTCGTAATCGCGCACGGCCATGGGGCGGGGGCCGACCAGACTCATATCGCCCTTCAGGACATTGAAGAGCTGCGGCAATTCGTCAATGCTGGTACGGCGGAGGAGTTTGCCGACCGGGCTGAGGCGCGGATCATTCTTGATTTTGAAAACGGGCCCGCTGACTTCGTTGAGATGCTCGAGCTGGGAAATCATCTGCTCGGCGTTGGGGATCATGGTGCGAAACTTATAAGTGAGAAACCTTCTCTTGTTTAACCCGATTCTTTCCTGGGAAAAGAAAATCGGACCTGCCGACGAAAGCTTCACGAGCACGGCGGCCAACAGAAACAGCGGGACCAACAGAATCAGGAGCGCGAATGAAATCACGACATCGAGGAAACGCTTGAGCACCATGGGCAACGCTTCGTATTCGCTGCCGTAGGGCGCAATGTGAAGGCCTTGGTCGAAATCCTCGGTGCGCGTGCGGGCGAAGTTGAGATTGAAAATGTCGGTATCGAAGCGAATCAGGATCCCGTGCAGATCGCAAAGCGCGGCGAGTTGCGCGGCGTGCTCGTAAAATGACCGCAGCGGCAGATAGGTGGCGACTTCATCTACCACGTTACGGCGCAGAAATTCCGCGAGCCCGGCGAAGTCGCAGCGAATCAGATAGCCCGCGTCACGCACGGCGGCGGACCCGCTCCATTCGTCATCCACAAATCCCAAAACTCGATAGCCAAGGTCAGGCCGCGATTCGATGCGTTGCGCGAACTCAATCGCTCTGGCGTTGGTTCCCAGAATCAACATGAAACGCACGTTCTTGCCGCGGCGGCGAGCCCTGGACAAAAAGAGTCGAATGACCAGGCGCACGGAAATGATGGTATCGAAGCTAAACAGCCAGAACAGCCCGACGAACGAGGGGGTGACGATGTTCTTGCTGAACATAGCTCCGGCCAACAACAGGCAAATGCTGGCCATGCCCGTGGCCTTGAGCGTATCCACGGCTTCCGAGCGCCGGGTGGACATACGCCTAGATTGATACAGGCCGCACAGCAAAAGAACAGAGTGCCAGGCGAGGAGAAGCAGAGCGAATAGGACGAAATTTCCGATCTTGATTCTGAGGCCAAGGAACTGCGCGAATGAGAGCGTGCCACGATGCGAAACAATCAGCATGGTAGTAAGCCCGAGAGACGTCACCAGCAGTCCCAGGTCCAGCAACTTCATCGCATCTCTAAGAAGCCGCCGCGTCGAATGATTCACTTGAATGGACTCCGTATGAATTCCGCCAGCAATTTAAAAGCACCTGGTGCGGACGCAGCTCCGCCATAAGAGTCACATTTGAATCTGCACCGCACCGAGCACCAGGACTGCTTCCGGCCTACTGCGCCCAGAAATGGCGGTTACGACTTCGTAACCGCCGCCCCAACGAGGCCGGACCTTCCGTTGGAGTGAGGGCTTAGACAGTGCGAACTCCTGTGAAGACTCATTTGCTACAGCCGGTGATACACGGACTGTGGGATGGGATAGTCCCGCTTGTTCAAAACCGCGCCCAGAATCTTAACGTTGCTGGCACGCAGGTTCTCCATCACCTTGATTGCTGATTCGCGGCGAGTGGAATTCGCTTCCAGGACAAAAACCATTCCGTCCGAGAGGCGCCCCAAAGAAACCGCGTCGGCGTACTGGCTCAGTGCCGGCGTGTCAATCAGGACAAAGTCGAATTCGTTGCGCATCTCGGCGAGGCGCGTTTTGAGGCGGTCCGAATTCAGCAGGTTGGCGGAGTCCGACGCCAGCGAGCCGCAGGAAAGCAACCATAGGTTGGCGGTGCCGGTCGCCTTGGCGAAGCTCATGATGGGCCCGTCCTGGAGCAGGGAATCGGTGAGCCCGTGGTGATTGGTCATGCCGAAATATTCGGGCAGCGAAGGAGAGCGCAGGTTGGCGTCAACGATGCAGACCTTGCCCGAGACATTCGAGGCAAGCACCTGAGCGGTACGGGCGCAGACCCGGCTGCAACCATTGCCGTGATCAATGCCCGCGAAAATTACAGTGCGCGGCACTTCGCCCGCCTGCAGCAAGAAGACGCGCTGCACGAGCTTTAGGGTTTCTTCCTGGGCAAGGTCGTCCAGATTCAGCCCTGCGCCGTTTCCATTGCGATGGCCATTGCCGTTCGCGTGTGACACGGACAAGGGCTTTTGCGGAATCTGGCTTGGAATCGGGGTCATTTCCGGACCGCGTCCCGTCTGTTGCATCAATTCAAAGTTCTTGCTCATTGTTTTCCTGCCTCTGCGGGTGCAGCATTCGAAGCCTGCTCGGCCGCGCGCTGCCCGTCGGTGGATAGTGTTGCCGCTGCTGGTACGCGAATCTCTTGCCCGGGGTGAATACGGTCCGGATCGCTCAGCCAGGGGTTCAGGTCCTGGAATTGCGAGAGCACCTTGCCGTTATATTTACCAAGATTATCTATGCTGATTTGATAGAGCGTTTGCCCCGGCTTCACCTGAACGTCCTGGGATCGTGGTTCGGACTTTGAATTGGGTGCATCCGCCGGAAGCAGTGAAACCTCTGAAACGACAACTGGGGCTGGTGCCGACGCCGGAACTGGAGTGGGCGCGGGCGCGTCGCTCGCAACCGTAGGTGCCGATGCGGCAGTACGGGATGCGCCGCGGCCCAGGTTAAGGAAAAACAACACCACAGCCAGCGCGACAATGCTGGTCAGTGCGAGCTTCGGAATCCAACTGCCACCGATTGATTGTATTTTGGGAGCGAGAGAAAAGCGGGCTACCGAGCGTTCCAGTTTATTTACGGGCTTTTGTGCGACAATATTTTTCTCGCGCAACGGCTCGAGGTCGAGATCGGCGATCACGTCCTGAACGATGTCGCGGTCAATCGCTTTGCGCTTCAGAGCGCAGGCCAGGGACATCGCGTTGAAACAGAGGTTGTTGATATTGCGCGGAATGCCTTCGCTCTGTTCGGCGATTAATTTGCGCGCGCCGACGGTGAATAGCGCGGGATTTTGGCAGCCGGCGACCCATAGGCGGTGGTCGATGTAGGCGTTAACATCCTGGCTGCTGAACGGCTCGATGCGGATGACCATGGAAACGCGCTGACGCAACTGCGCCAGCGCAGGGCTGGCCAGGCGGTCAGCCAACTGAGGCTGCCCGGCGAGCACGATTTGCATCAACTTCACCCAGGGAGTCTCGAAATTAGAAAGCAGGCGAACGGATTCGAGGACTTTTTCATCGAGATTTTGCGCTTCGTCTATCACTAATACGAAGCGGCGGCCCGCGCGCAGTTCTTCGGTGAGCAGCTTGTTCAAGGTGTCATGCATGGCCGGCAAATCCATGCCGGGCACGTCAACGCCTAGATCGATCAGTAGGTGCCGAATGAATTCGCGAGAGTCGCAATCGGTACGAAAGATGAAAGCCGTGCGGGCCTTGTCGCGCAGGAAGGAAAGATAGTGGTAGAGCAAGGAGGTCTTGCCCATTCCCGGCTTGGCGATCAAAGCCAGGAATCCACGATTGCTTTCCGTGCCATAGACCAGCGAGGCTAGCGCTTCCCGGTGTTTGGGACCGAGATAGAGGAAGCGCGAATCCGGCGTCACGCCGAACGGCTGCTCCGCGAGTTTATAGAAGTCGAGAACCATGCTCACTCGCCTAGGCCGCCTGCCGTGGAATGGATGCGAGGACCGGAACCCGAAGAACGCCGTCCACGTCCGACGGAGTTTGGAATGACGGGTCAAAGTACTCGGCAATAAACGCCAGGCTGAGGCTCGCGAAAACGGAGAACAGAAGCCCCAAGATAAAAATCATAAACGGACTGTGAGCGGGCAGAACCGGCACGACTGGTGGCACGGCCAGCGATACATTGGCGACATGGTTGCGGTCCATCGCATCGGAACTGCGCTCCTGCTCGCGCTTGGCGAGATAGAGCAGATAGGTTTCTTCGTTCGCTTTGGCTTCGCGCAGAAGATCCTGTTGCTTGATAGCCTTTTGATCGAGCGAGATAGTTTGGACTTGCATGTCGCGAATGGACTGACTCAAGGCCGTAGCACTGGCTTGCTGGGTGGCAAGATCAGCTCTGGTCTTGGCCAGATCCTGGCGCAGCAATTCGTATGTCGTGTCCTGGTCCGTGGTGTGGCTCGTAATGTGGTTGCGCTCGGCTTCCGCGATGGCTGCCTTGGCTTCCGCCACTTCTTCGTCTGCTTCTTTGACCAGCGGATAATCGGGACTGTATTTCATGACGAGTTGGCTGCGCTTCATCTGGGCCGTCAAGAGCGCGGAATTGAGCTGTTGGAGCAGCATTCCGGCATCCTGGTCAGTGTCAATCGTCTCTCTGCGAGCCGGCATGGACTTGAGCTGGTCCTGAACTTCCAGGATGCGATGTTGATCAGCCGCGGCGGCGGCCTTGGCAGTGTTGAGTAGGCCTTCGGTGGTGACCAGTTGTGTCGCCACCAGCGTGCGCTCCACGTCGGGCGCGACGACGCCTTCCGACGTTCCAAACTCGCGAAGCTGCTGTTCGGAGCTCATGAGGGCCGTGCGATACTTGTCTACTTCGTTGGCGAATACAGTTGAAGAGCCAGTGGGACGGTGAGTCTCAACGTGTTTTTGCATGTACAAAACGCTGAGGTTGCTTAGAACGCAGGCGGGAACTTCCGGCGCTCCCACGCGGCCGTAGATGACATCAATCACATCGGCTTGTTTCAACACTTCCACGTTGAGCTTCTTCGCGAGAATCGCCGCCTGCTTTTCAACCTTTATCGCATTGCGACGGGCTGGGTCGCTGGGAAGAAGGACGTCCGTGATGCTGGATTTCTTCTCGAGCCCGCAATTCACCACGACTTGGCGAAGTATGTCCGGGGCCTGGAGCAGCGCCATTTCCGAGTTCATCACGTCGGGCGTGACGGCCTGATTGCTTTGCACCGCCGCGCTGGGAGCGGAGCTCACCTGAGGATCGGTGCGGTCTTGCGCCACAAATATCTGCATCTCCGATTCGTAGTAACGCGCGGCCCAGAAAACGGAGAACAAAATGCTGCCGATAAGCAGCCCGCAAAATGAAGTGGCGATCAAGCGGCGGCGGCGAAAGCCGACGGCGGCCCAGTCACGCAACGTTGCATAACGGCTGGTTTCCATCTGGCGCAAACGATTATCACGGTCGATCATGGTCAGGCTCCCCTTCTGATGCAAAAGTTCTCATGCAAATTTCGCTGCTTGACATCCATTCTTGAAATGGCGCGACTGCACGCCGCCTCAGCGTTAGAACCAGGCCGGGGCCGGCGTAGCGTACAAGCCGATCGTGTAAGGAACGTATTTCCTAAAGTTGGTGATGGTCTTTTCGGGAATGAAGATCATGTCACCCGGCTTCACTTCGGCATCTTCGTTGACGTTCTTACCGTTGAGGAAGTCGCGCAGGTTGTATTTCTTTACCTCCATCCATCCAGGAGAAACGCGGTGGTAGATCAAGAGCTGAGTTTTCGCGGTCGGCAACAGGCCGCCAGAAATGGCGATGGCTTCCGAGACGGTGGTGTCATAGCGCAAGTCATACTGACCAGGCTTGGCCACCTGGCCGGTGACGACGAAAAAGGGTTTCTGAAAATCCTTCAGATCCACGTTGATGATGGGATCGTTGAGAACCTTGGAGTAAGCCTTGGTCAAGGCGTCGGTAACTTCCGGCACCGTCATCCCCTGAATGAACAGGCTGCCGACATTAACCAAAGTAATGTAGCCGTCCGGCTGAACCGTAACGGTCTGGTTCAGCTCCGGCGAGATGGGAAATGAGATATTGAGGACGTCATCTCGCATAACCTTATAGCGAGGATTGCGCTGTTGCAGCGCGGGCCGATCGTCTTCAGGACGAACGGTAGCGGCAGCCGAAGCCGAAATAGGGGCAGCCGTCACGGCGTTGCTTTGCTGACCCCACAGGCTCAGAGGAACCGCCGTAAGAACAATCGCCAAGCTCAATGCTTTGATGGTAGCCATTCGTTTTCCTCACCTGTCTTCGTTCAACCGCTCAAGCTATTCGGACACCAGTGCAAATCTACATGGCGGGTACTACCCAGTTCGCAAGTGCCGGGCCGTTTTGAAACAAATCTAACTCCTTATAAGTCATTCAGATTGCGGCGACCACTCGCGTTTGAGGGATCAGGATTTCCACAATTAGGACAACAATTTTCACCTTCTCGTCATGCGCGCTTAACCCGGTAGTAATGGTACGGGCTGCGCGCAACGAAGTTGAATGCGTTCGGCGAATTGCGCAGAGCAAAGCGCCGAAGAATTGTCTCAACGCGAAAGATTTTTTTAACGGAATGAGCTTGGTCAGTCGAGCCGAGTTGCTGGTCGCTTGCTGCGCGGGTCAAAGCGACATCGCAGACAAAATTTGCCAGTTCGCTTGCACGCGTTGCCGCAGACAAAACGCCTAACATTTTCGCTCCTCCAATTTCGGTCTGCGTCGCTGACCACATACACCCGTTCGCTGACCGTGGCCTGCCATCGGGAAAAACGGGAGGACTCTTAGTTCAGAGCTGCACCCTCAGCCCTTGACCGCGAAGCAGCGGCCTGCGTTGCGATCCGGCCAATAGACTTCGATGCTTCATCGCAGCTCCGCGTCCTTATTAATGGCGGAATAATACAGGATGAATGTTTTCTTACTTAATCGAATGTTTGAGGCACAGGCATCGAAAAATTGGATGAGGTCGGAGAAGTGAAATGTGCTACTGGAGATAACTTGAGAGTAACTCTTCGATGCAGCGAGCATCGGCATTAGATCTTTAGCTTTTGGACTGCGGAGCTACACTCCGGGCACGGACAGTTTGGTGAATAGCGGCTCGGATGCCTCCGCGGCACGCGATACGACTCGAATTGAGCGCTCACTTCCCTACCGGAACGCGCAACTTATCGGTTGCGAACGCGACGGGCCCGGCGTAGGACGCACGAATTGAACTGCGCACGGCATTTTCCTGGCCTTCGACGTCGGGCGCGGTATGGCTCAGCAGCAAGCTCTTCACTCCGCTCTGGTGCGCGGCTTCGCCAATTTTCTTCGGTGGCGTATGCAGATCGTAAAGCTGCGAAGGTGAATTTGGGGGGTCCAGCACAGCGCAATTGAAAATCAGCAGATCCGCGTTCTTCGCCAGTTGCTCCAGATTCGGCAGCGCTGACGCATCCATGTCTCCGGAAAAAACCAGCACTGCACCTTTGTAGGAAATGCGGTAAGCCACGGAGGGACAATCGCCGTGATGGGTGGCGATTTCTTCCACGAGCAAGCCATCCTTGTCCACGATTTTGGTCCGCGGGGAATCCAGGCTGATGGCAAGATCGTGAACCGCGAAGGTTTCGTCGGCGCCAAAGGTCTTTTGATATTCAAACGCAGCGCCTTTACCCACCAGCAAATCTACAAATCGCGAGGTCTTGGGAAACAGGCCGGCGCCGTCGGGGCCAAAAATGTCATAGACGATTGGTCCATCGGCGCTCAGGGCGCGCGCATTGAAGAAAGCGGCGAGGTCTCCGCTGTGGTCAATATGCAGATGCGTCAGCAAAACCGTACTCACGTTGTCCAGGTCCAGATTTAATTCTCCCATGCGCAGGAACGCGCCCGGGCCGGCATCCACCAAAATCCGCGGAGTGCCGTCGAGCAGCACGATGAAACTGGACGCGGCCCTGCCGAACGGCCGCGGACCACCGGAACCGAGCACCAGCACTTCCAGCGCAGGCTTTGCTGGAGCACAGCGCGCGCAAACCGGGAACAAAAGGAAAACGATCGCGGCTATTCCAGGCAATAGTTTCTTCATGGCTTTTTTCTCCGGACGGGCGCAATTTTCGCCGCAAGCCTTTGCATGCATTTCTCCGCTGCAACGATCTCGTGGTTGTTCTTTGCAATCGCGCGCGTTGGCGATCGCGATCTTTGTAACTTGGGCGTCAACTGGCCGCAGAGGTGAGCAGCGCCTCGACTTTAGCGTCCAGATCCTGCGCGACTGTCATGGCTTCCGCGACGCCGTAGGAATTCAAGAAACTGGCCATGGTATCGTACGAAAGATGCACTCCGTCTGGCCGTTCGTCGAGCAGAATCGTTACGGGCGCGTACGAACCGGCGTCCGGAACGCGCTCAACCATTTTTTTCATGATCAGCGGATTGCCGATGACGAGGCGCAAAATTTTTGGCGCTGCTGCACCAGTTTGTTTGCGCAGGATTTCACCCAGGTCAAAACGCGCGAACTCCATGAATCCAGAAGGGCCGGTGGCCTTGCCAACGACGTTCTCGAGTTCGGGATACGATCTTGCCGCGGAGATATCTTTTCGAAATGCGCTGAGGTCCGGCCGGCCGATAGCCGTTTCCAACCGCGACACGACTTCCTGAAATGATTTGCATGAAGTGACGCTAAATCGCTGCACGCTGATTTGCCTGGTCGCCATATGATTCATGCCTCCTACCAACTAATTTACGCTGCGATTGTTGTCTGGTTGCGAATTTTGCCACGACTTGCGCGATAAATTCCGGGAATCTTCTGGAGTGAGAAAAGTAAAGCATGGCGACGCCCGCCAACGTAGTGGACGTCGAATAAGCGATACCTCGCGATAGACTCGGGGCCAGGATGGATTCGCTGCCTCCTTTCGTGTAGGGCTGTTTCATCCCCTACAACATGCCGGTTTATCCGGGCGCTCTCCGAGCTGCCGACAATTCGGACACAATCTCGCATTGTTGTGCCGAGCTGCAGATTCTGCGGCGGGTGTATACTCAGGAGCAAAGAGTGAGGTCAACTTAACATTTCACGCACGGCTCATCTGAAATCCTCCCTTGCCGGAAGTGCGAACCTGGGCATGGAGGCGAACATAACGCGGCGCGACTTTCTGGGCTCGACTCTGTTGGCTTCCGGATCCGCGTTGCTCGGAGGCGTCGCTCCCGCGGAGCTATTGGCTCAAAATGATGACTTCACGGGTTACGGCGGCGTCGGCGACTACAGCGCTGCGAATGGCAACACCCTTGATGTTCTCGAAGCAGGGCATGCGATTCGTGACCGCGCGTACGATCCACTTCCCAAGGACATCATCGATACCGGCGAGCTCTATGACTGCGTAGTCATCGGCGGCGGAATTAGCGGACTTGCCGCCGCCCTGTTCTTCCGCCGTGACGCCCGCTCGGGAATGAAATGCCTGATCATTGAAAACCATCCCATTTTCGGCGGTGAGGCGAAGCAAAATGAGTTTTCGCTCGAAGGCAAGCGACTGATCGCGCACCAAGGCTCCGCCATCTATCAGGTTCACTATCCGCATAGCTTTCTTTCTGGGTTCTACGAATCCATCGGGTTACGAGCACCTCAGCTGACGTATCAAAGCTGGGCTGGACCAGACCCAGAGTTCCCCCTTTCCAATACACCTTATCAAGCGGTGGGCCTGCAGAATGGACGATACGGGTTCTGGTTTGGAGCAAGGTTCAATCAGAGGCCGGGAATGTGGCTAATGGATCCGCTTGGAAAAAACCTCGCAGGCGCTCCCGTTTCAAACGCGACGCGACTCGAATGGCTGGACTGGCTGAAAGGCAAATCGACAGCAGGTACGAAGTTCGAACCTCCCAAGGTGGAAGGTGACGCGATTTCCCGCTATCTGGATTCGATCACGCTGGAACAGCATTACATGGAACGATTCGGTCTTAGCCGCGAAACGGTTCGCACATTCCTATCGCCCGTGGAGGGAGGTGCCTCGGGCTTGGGGCCGGATGCCTTGTCGGCGTACTCAGACTATGCATTTGAAATGCTCCATCCTTTACCAGAAGAAGACGGCGGTTCTGATCAGATGTTTCCAGGCGGTAACGCGACAATTGCGAGACTGATGTTGAAAAGTTTGATTCCCACTGCAATCAATGGTCCACATAGCGTGGAAGGAGTTTGCCAAAACCGCGTGAACTTTGCCGCTTTGGATGCCGCCGGAGCCGCAATGAGAATTCGCCTGTCGTCCACTGTCATCCATGTCCAGCATGACGGGGAAGCCAGCAAAGCCAACTCCGTTTCGATCGCATATTCCAGGAAAGGCGAGTTGTATCGCGTCAAGGCGCGCTCAGTCGTGATGGCGGGCGGATGTTGGACCACCAGACACATTGTGAAGGATCTTCCCCAGACACAGCGCCAAGCATACCAGCAATTTTACCGCTCTCCGGCCATGATGGTTAACGTTGCAGTCAGAAATTGGCGGTTTCTGTACAAGATGGGAATGAGCGGGTGTCGTTGGTTCGAAGGGTTGGGCAACTACATGGAGGTTCGGAAACTGGCGCTGACTGGCATTGAAGATCCCACGATCGGTCCAGACTCGCCGATCGTACTCAGCTTGAAAGTTTTGTACTCATACCCCGGAACTGCAACCGAAGAGCAAGGGAATCGCGGCCGCGCAGAGATACTGGGAACATCTTTCAGGGAGTATGAACGACAAGTCCGTGAGCAATTTTGTGAGATGTTCGCGCGCGGCGGCTTCGACGCACGACGCGACATCGCCGGGATTATCTTGAACCGCTGGGGGCATGCCTATCTGAGCCCGCAACCCGGGTTCTTTTTTGGGCGCGATGGTCAACCTGCTCCCCGCGAGATTCTGCGCAGTGCGCCATTCGGACGCGTCGCATTTGCGAATACCGATCTAGCCGGAGCCATGGACCATCGTTACTCCATACTCGAAGCAAAGCGAGCGGTGGGTCAGCTGCTTGATGAGGTTTTGGCCTAGCACCGGAACAGCTCACTCTTACGCTCCCATCATGATTGTCACCGAACAACGGAATCTGAGCATGGAGCACGCCCGCAGAGCTGGTTGTGGCAGTTTGGAAGCTCGGTTTGGAGCCACGCAGCCGATTGCGGGCGGATGACGCTGTTACCGGAAATCACTGAGACATTAGGAGGGTTGCGGGATTGGAAGAGACTTGGCCATCTCCAGCATGGGATGGTCGTACTTTTCGTGGGCGAACTCGCGCGCAATCCGCCATCCTTGACGCGAATAGAACTGTACCGCGACCAGATTCGACTTGACGACGCGGAGGTGGCCCGTCTGGCGACCGCGAGCAGCTATTTCGGATTCACCTTGTGCGAGCAGTCTACTTCCGACACCTTGTCGCCGGTACTCCTGAAGCACCCAAAGGTCATCAACCCACTCCTGCTGCGTTATTATCACGCCGAGAATCTTCGCATCCGATGCTGCTACCCATGCAAGCGGCCAGTTCTCGTCTTCGAATTCCAAGGGGACAGGATTCGGAGCGAAAAGTTCCTTGAACGTCTCAGTCGCTACGATTTCTATGAGGTCTTGCACTGAATCGTACTCGTGGGGTCGCGGTCGCCGGACAGTCAGCTCGATGGGCATGCATCTATCTTAAGCTTTTGAAGCAAGTCCTGGAAAATGCCTTACCGGAAATCTCTAACAACGTCGGCTGTGTCAATCCCTTTTTAAGCGCACTTCTCCGTTCACTTCAAAGAGTGTCTTTGTTCGTCGTGTTCTTTGGCCCTGTCGACGACCACGGCTCGCCTGTAATCTTTCGGTCGGTTTCAGTCCGACCCACACATCTCTTCGATCCTAGCTTCAGACCATAATTACTCGTTCAAACTCCCTCTCGCGAGGGAGCGGGATGCCCATTCAAGTGGACGGCGTTCTACTGCACGCCATGTCCGGTACCGAGCTGTCCCGCGTGCGAACTGAACGTGATCCACTGCGCATACTGCCAACCGTTTCGCCACATCCAGTACAAGCGCACTCCCAGTCTTCGGGCCATGGCCACCTTGGCGATGTTCCGTTGCCGGCGCAGCGCCAGATGCATGTACCGTCGTCTCCAGTCCACATCGCAACGCGCTGCCGCTTGCGCTGCTTCCCCCAGCAAGAAACGCAACAGAGAAATGCCTTGCTTGGTGATGTGGCCTAGTCGTTGATGGCCCGCACTGGAGTCCTCGCATGGAATCAGTCCGACATAACTACCGATCTGCTTGCAGCACTGAAATCGCTCCACCGTTCCGATGATCAGCACGAAGGCCAGCGCCGTCCACACCAGGATGCGTCATGAGCCGCAGCGCCTCGGGCCACTTCTTGGCTTCCCGTTCGATCGCTGCGGTTAGCTCTGCGATGCTGGGGTTCATCCGGTCCAGCAGCTCGAGCAGATCCTGCCGGCGCCGAGAGGCCCACGGTGCGAGCGGAAGCTTTTCCAGCTGTGCGCGCCCTGCTTCGCTCCACAGCTTCTTCTTCCGTCGCTGGCCTTCGTTCATCGCCAGAGCCTGCAGTTGATTCATGATCCGCGTGCGCATCTGCACTAGCCGA
>Ga0209010_1000102_pt1 | contig 32229 bp, 25 predicted proteins | sample BlaSpr_A8_OM1_O3_FD_187985 | JGI IMG/M metagenome (GOLD analysis project Ga0209010, IMG submission 187985) | Forest soil microbial communities from Thunder Bay, Ontario, Canada - Black Spruce, Ontario site 2_A8_OM1_O3 (SPAdes) (version 2) | ecosystem: Environmental > Terrestrial > Soil > Boreal...
ATCAACTTCTACGGCACCGGCATCAACACGCAATATTCCGGAACACGCGTCTACTGGCTGGTTTCCGCACAGGGCAGCGGCGCGCGAATTCCTCAAGTGCAGACCGCCTCGAGCTCAAATGTGCCGGCGCCAAATTTCTACTCCACCGTCCAACTGCAACAGCACACGACTTATTTTTCGGCATTGCCGACTTCGGACGGAAATAATTTCTTCGGCGATATCGTGTCTTCAACGCCTCTCGAACAGTCGTTGCAGACGCCTCGTCTGGATACAACCACGAGCGTTCCCGCCCGGCTCGAAATCGTGCTACAAGGAGTGGTCGTCGGAGTTCCCCACGACGTAACGGTGCAATTGAATGGCACCACCTTGGGAGACATCACATTCACCGGCCAGGACAAAGGAAGTTACCCGGTCAACCTGCCAGCGGGATTGTTGCTGGATGGAACCAACACCGTCACTCTGACCGCGCAGAACGGCCAGTATGACGTCAATCTCGTTGATTACATCCGCATCGTTTATCCCCATACCTACGTCGCGGATTCCGACGAGCTAAAGTTTACCGGTCGCGCAGGAGATGAAGTCGCAGTCACCGGATTCGCGAGCGCTCCAATCGCCGTGCTCGATATCACCGATCCGAGTCAGCCTGTGGAACTTACGCCAGCGGTGACTTCCGCAAATGGCAGGTACGAAATCGTTGTGCAAGTTCCCTGGACAACGACCGCGGCCTCTAATCCTCCGCGCCACACATTGCTGGCTGTAGCCGCGGATCGCATTGCGTCGGCAGCGGCCGTCCACGCCAATCATCCATCACATTGGCACAGTGCGCAGGCTGGCGCCGACATCGCCATGGTCACATATGAAGCTTTCGCTTCGGCCCTTGCGCCGCTGGTGAGCGCCCACGAGGCTACGGGCAAATCATCTGCCATAGTTCCCATCAGCGATCTCTACGACGAGTTTAATTTTGGCGAACACAGTCCCTACGTGATACGTCAGTTCCTGCAATCGGCAAACGCGAATTGGGCGACCGCGCCGAAATACTTGCTGCTCAACGGACGCGCTTCACTCGATCCTCGCAACTATCTTGGCTTTGGCTATCTGGATCTCGTACCGACAAAAATCGGACCCACCAGCAGCCTTGAAACGGCCTCTGACGATTGGTTCTCCGATTTCACCAACAGCGGCATGCCAACCATCGCGACCGGTCGTTTGCCAGTGGCGACGACAGACGATGCGACGACCGTAATAGGGAAGATCACGGCTTACGAAAGCGCGGCAACGAACGGACCCTGGACCGCCCAGGCTCTCATGGTCTCCGATGTCGACGATACGGAAAACTTCACGCAGGACGCACAAACGGTGCAGGCGAAGCTTCCTTCCACGATGCAAGCCACCGATATTTCCGTCAGCACCGCAGGTGGCACGACGGCTCGCCAGGACATCGTCAACGATATCAACTCCGGCCAGTTGCTGGTCGGCTATCTCGGCCACGGCTCGGAAGAACAATGGTCGGGCGACGACATCTTCGACACGTCGGCAGTCGCATCGCTGACCAATAGCGCGCAACTTCCGGTCTTCCTGATCATGGACTGCCTGAATGGGTTCTTCCAGGATGTCTACCAACAACCGCTTGCAGTCACGCTCATGCTGGCGCCGAATGGCGGCGCAGTCGCGGTGCTGGCGTCGTCCGGATTGAACCAGCCCGCGCCGCAGACCAAGCTTGCCACGCTCATGGTTCAAAGCATGCTCAATGCCGCGCATCCCACGATCGGAGAATCGATCTTAAAAGCCAAATCGAAGATCGGAGATCCCGGCGTGCGCCGAACCTACATCCTGTTCGGTGACCCCGCGATGCGAGTCAAGGCTCCGCAGTCAAGTACGACGGCCAGCGCGGCAGTTCGCTGACGACTCCCCGAAGGGTCAGGAAGAAGAAATTCCGTTCATGTGGGGACAGCCGCCCTCGGCTGCGGGCGAAGCCCGCTAGGCAGTTGCCGCCGGTGCAGCAACTTTCCGCAGCGGCTCCCGCAACGCCCGCATTACTTTTTCGAAGCCGGCAAAATCCAGCGACTGCGCGCCGTCAGAGAGTGCCCGCTCCGGACACGGATGCACTTCAATGATCAACCCATCCGCCCCGACCGCGACCGCCGCGCGGGAAACCGCAGCAATCAGGCTCTGCTTGCCCGTTCCGTGCGATGGGTCCGCAATCACCGGCAGATGGGAAAGATCGCGTGCCAATGCAACCGCCGCCAGATCGAACGTATTGCGCATCTCCGTTTCAAAAGTCTTGATGCCCCGCTCGCACAACACGACCTGAGAGTTACCGCCGGATAATAAATATTCTGCAGCCAGCAACCACTCTTTCACCGTCGCCGATGGCCCGCGCTTCAGCAGAATCGGCTTCTTCACCGTCGCCAAACGGCGCAGCAAAGCGAAGTTCTGCATGTTGCGCGCGCCCACCTGAAGCATGTCGGCATGCTCGCAAATAACGTCAACGTCCTCAGTGCTCATGACCTCAGTCACGATCGGCAACCCAGTCGCCTCGCGCACTTCGCGCAACAGCTTGAGTGCTTCCAGCCCCAACCCTTGAAAATCATAGGGAGACGTCCGCGGCTTGTAAGCGCCCCCGCGGAGCATGGTTGCTCCAGCCGTCTTCACGGCCTGCGCCGTGTCCATAATCTGCTCGCGCGACTCAACCGAACACGGTCCGGCGATTACCACCACATCATCGCCGCCAATGGCCACTCCATTCACGTGGACAATCGAGCGCTCCGCTTTTACTTGCCGGCTCACCAGCTTGAAAGGCTGCGCGATCGCGACGACGTTATCCACGCCCGGCGCAACGAGTAAAGCCTCGATCTCGTGACGCCTTCCGCTGCCCACCGCTGCAACAATCGTGCGCTCCGTTCCGCGCGTGACGTGAGGCTGATACCCAGCCTCGCGAATGCGCTCAATCACATGCTCAATCTGCTGCTCGGTGGCCTTCTCCGACATATTGACGATCATGGCGATTTTTCTCCGATATGATTTTGCGGCAAAACAAAAGCCGCGATTCAGAATCGCGGCTGCCGTTAAAGCTCTGCCTGATTGGAACCTTACTGGCTCGGTCCAATGGCAAGGCCGCCGTCGCTACCCCGTTGGAGCGGGTAGCAAAACAAAAAGCGGCCGCTAAATCGTGCCGAATGGCTCAAGCGCACTGCGGTAAACCTGTTCATAGAATCCTGCCGGGAAAATTCCTGCGGCACAGAGAAAAGCACTGTTTTACCAGAGCAATAATGCATTCGGCGAGAGTGCCTTGTCAATCGGGGATTCGGCGATTGACACAGACGCTGCGGCGGGAAAAATGTCAGCGTCCAGAGTCGCATCTTTCAGCAATCGACTAACGAAGCGGTCGAGAAGTCTTAATCGATGCGCTCGCCGGTGCTTGCGGCGTCAGCGATAACGCCGATTGCTGCACATATTGCAGCATCCGGTTCGGCAGAACGCCCATGTAGATTGTTGCCGCGATGGTGATGGCCAAAGCTAGTCCTAAACCGGCAGGAACGCGAGTGACGGGAACGGCATGCCGCGGCTCGCGCATATACATCACAACGATGATTCGCAAATAGTAGTAGGCCCCGATGGCACTGTTCATGATGCCGATCAAAGTAAGCCAGATTAAATCGGCTTTGACGGCTGCGCTGAAGACGTAAAATTTCGCCAGGAATCCGCCCGTCATGGGGATGCCGATAAGCGAAAGCAAAAAGATTGTAAGCGACGCCGCGAGCAGTGGCGATGTGCGGCCCAGACCCTCATAATCCTGGAGCGTTTGGTATCGCTCGCCGGCGCCGGCAAAATGGCTGACAATGGCGAAAGCCCCAACATTCATGGCCGCATAAGACGCGGTGTAGAACATTACTGCGGAAATGCCGAGATCCGGAGTTGCGGCGAAGGCCACAAGAAGATATCCGGCATGAGCGATCGAGGAATATGCCAGTAACCGCTTCACGTTGTTCTGCACCAGAGCGCCCAGGTTTCCCAAAGTCATCGAGAGCGCCGCCGCCACCCAGATCAGCCAAAAACTTCCCGGCGCGTTGATGGAGAAAACCAGGCGCAGCAAAACAGCGAATGTCGCCGCCTTGGGCGCAGTCGACATGAATCCGACAATGGGTGCCGGAGCTCCTTCGTAAACGTCGGGCGTCCAGATATGAAATGGCGCGGCCGCAACTTTAAATCCCAGGCCAACAAACATCAGGGCCATCGCCGCATAAACCAGCAGCGCCACCGGAGCTGTCGGCAGTTTCTGGCTGATGAATTCGATATTGGTGGATCCGGTGGCGCCAAACATCAACGCCACGCCGTAAAGAAAAAATGCAGTTGCAAACGATCCTAAAAGAAAATATTTGAGCGAAGCTTCGCTGCTGGTCGCTTCGCGCCGCCGGAATCCCACAAGTATGTAGGAAGAGATCGAAGAAATCTCCAGGCCGATAAAAATTAAAACGAGTTCTACGGCTGAGGACATCAGAGTCATGCCCACCACGCCGAAAAGAACGAGCGCGTAATATTCGCCCGCGCGGATATGCTGCACCGCCATGTATTCGTGGGAAACAAGAATCACAACCGCGCCGATGGCGATGATCAGCACATGAAAAAATACGCTGAAGCAATCTACCCGTACCATGTCGGAGAAAGCCAGCCCCGGACTTTGCGCCATGAACCAGGTTGCCGCGAGGCCAGATATTGTTCCCACCAGCGCGATGAGGCCGAGGGGCTTCTGGCTCGATTGCTCGTCCATCAAAGGATCGAGCAGCATGATGACAATTCCGAAAGCCGACAACACCAACTCCGGCAGAATACGCACATAGTCGGAACTCTGGGGAATCGTTCCCATCGTCGCTAGAGATAAGAGCGTCAGCGGCGTCATTGGCCGGCCACCTTGCTCACCATTTGCGTAAACGGAGTAAGAGTCGCCTGTACCGCCGGATCGATCGCTCCCAGCCACAGAATCGGCGCAACGCCCATGACAAGCGCAGCCACAGCGCATGGCCATACCGCAGCCTCCTCAAATCCAAGGAGGTCGTGCAAAGAATTGTTTACAGCATGAGTTACTTTTCCGTAGAAAACTCTCTGATACATCCACAGCAAATATCCCGCACTCCAAATCACTCCCGTGGCGGCGAGAATCCCATACCAGGCCTTTGCCTGAAAGGCTCCACTCAAAACCAGAAATTCGCCAACGAACCCATTGAGCAGCGGCAGTCCCACCGAGGCCAAAACAATGATCAGAAAAGATGCGGCATAAATCGGCATCGGCGAGGCTAAACCACCGAACTCGCTGATCTCATATGTGTGCCGGCGTTCGTGTAAAATTCCGGCCAGCATGAACAATCCGCCCGTCGCGATTCCGTGCGCCAGCATCACAAATACTGCCCCGTTGACTCCAGCCTGAGTGAAACTGAAGATGCCCAGCACAACAAATCCCAGATGGCTGACCGAAGAGTACGCGATCAGCTTTTTCATATTGGGCTGAACCAGCGCCACCAGCGCGCCATAGATGATTCCGATCAGCGCCAGAATCATGATCCACCATGCGTTGTTGCGCGCGGCCTCGGGAAACAATCCAAGGTTAAAGCGCAGCATTCCGTAAGTGCCCATTTTCAGCAACACCCCGGCGAGAAGAACTGATCCGGCCGTAGGCGCTTCCACGTGCGCATCCGGCAGCCACGTGTGAAACGGGAACAGGGGAACCTTGACCGCAAATGCAATGAAGAACCCCAGGAACAACCACGGCCCGGCAGCCGGAAAACCTGGCAGCGCGCCAGTGGCAATCTTGTCGCGAATGGTCACAAAGTCGAAGCTGCCCGTGTGCGCGTAAAGCCACAGTATGGCCACCAGCAGAAACACCGAGGCAATCATCGTGTAAAGAAAAAACTTGACCGCCGCGTACACTTTGCGCTCGTGCCCGAACATGCCGATCAGCAGCGCCATGGGAATCAGCGTGGCTTCCCAGAAGAAATAGAAAAGAAAGAGATCGAGAGAAGTAAACACCCCGATCAGCGCCGTTTCCAGGATGAGCAGGATGATGAAAAATTCCTTGACCCGCTCGTGAATCGACTTCCATGAAATTAGTACGCACAGCGGTGTAAGGAACGTGGTCAGCACCACCAGCCACATCGAAATGCCGTCGATCCCCATGTGGTAATGAATGTTGGGAATGGAGATCCATGGTTTATCGATCTCATATTGAAATCCCGCCTGCTCGCGATGAAAATAAACCGGCAGATGCAGCGAAAGAACAAACGTCAGCAACGAGACCGCGAGCGAAAACACGCGAATGTCCCGATCCCGGCGCGGCAACAACATCAGCAGCAGCCCGCCCACCAGCGGAACGAACGTCACCAGCGTCAGAATCATCGAATCGAAATTTTCGTGGCCCATCAGGCTTTCACCCATATCCAGATCATGTACGCGATCACGGCCGCGGCCCCGGCGGCAATCCATCCCGCGTAGGAACGCAGATTTCCCGACTGCATGTGCCGCACTTCATCTGACACATGGCGCGCGCCCTCGGCCGACTCGTTAACAACGGCGTCAATAATTCCCTGGTCCACTCCATGCCACAAAATGCGCGTGGAGCCGTCGATGAGCGGTTTAATGAATACGGCTGCATAAAGTTCGTCGATGTAATACTTGTGCACCACCGCGTTGTAGAAACCGCCGAGAGCCCCAGCGATCTTCTGCGGCAATTCGGGTTTCTTCGAATAAAGAAGATAGGCCAGGTACCAACCGAGAAACGCCAACGTGACGGAGATGCCCATCAGAAGCCATTCCGTGCCGCGTCCTCCCGTCTCAGCTATTGCGCTCGATGCTTCGGCGGCGGCCGACAAGGGGACACTCTGCTCAAACACCGGTGCCAGAAAATGTTCGAAGCGATCGCCGATACCGACCAATCCGCCGACCAGCGACAGCACCGCGAGAATTATCAACGGAACCAGCATCACTGCAGGGCTTTCGTGCGGCAGGCCGTGCGCATCATGCCCGTGCGCGCGGCCGGCCACGACCAGTTCATGTTCATCCTGGCCGCGATAGTCGCCCGCGAAAGTCATATACATCAAGCGGAACATGTAGAACGACGTGATGAGCGCGGTGATTACGCCGATGAGCCAGAAAACCCAGCTTCCCTGCGAATAGACCTTCCACAAGATCTCGTCCTTGCTCCAAAAGCCGGCCAGCGGCGGAATTCCCGCGATGGCCAACGTGGCGATTCCCATGGTCAGAAATGTCCACGGCATGTAGGAACGCAGACCGCCCATCTTCCGCATGTCCTGCTCGCTGCCAACCCCGTGAATAACGGAGCCCGCAGCCAGAAACAGCAGTCCTTTGAAAAACGCATGCGTCATCAGGTGAAAAATTCCCGCCGAGAACGCTCCCACACCGCAAGCCATAAACATGTAACCCAGTTGCGACACGGTGGAATAAGCCAGAACTTTTTTGATATCGGTCTGCGCGACGCCGATAGTCGCTGCAAAAAACGCTGTCAGAGTTCCAATAATTGCGACCGCGGTCAGTGCAATCGGTGCGCGTTCAAAAATCACATGCGAACGCGAAATCATATAAACGCCCGCCGTGACCATCGTGGCTGCATGAATCAAAGCGGAAACAGGAGTTGGCCCTTCCATCGCGTCCGGCAGCCAAACATAAAGCGGAATCTGCGCCGATTTTCCGCACGCCCCAACCATCAGCAGAATCCCGATAGCTGTAAGCAATCCCGCGCCGGAAGTCTCCGCTGGCAGCGGCCGTACCATCTCAAACACGCGCTGAAAGTTCAGCGAACCGAAATGCTGGATCAACAAAAACAATCCAATCAGAAAGCCGAAATCGCCGATGCGGTTAACAATGAAGGCCTTCTTGCCCGCCGATGCCGCCGAATCTTTTGTGAACCAGAATCCGATCAACAGATACGACGCCAGCCCCACGCCTTCCCAGCCGATAAACATCAGCAGGTAGTTGCTGGCCAACACCAGCGTGAGCATGAAAAACATGAACAGATTCAGGTACGCGAAGAAGCGGTAAAAGCTCGGGTCCTCCCACATGTAGCCGACCGAGTAAACGTGAATCAGAAAACCGACTCCAGTGACCACCAGCAACATGACCAGCGAAAGCTGGTCGAGATAAAAAGCGAAGTCAACGCTGAAATTGCCGGAGCGAATCCAATGCGCGAAAACTTCCTGGTAGGGAAGTGATAAAGAAGAAAATCGCACCGCCACAAAAAAAGCCATGGCGAATGCGGCTCCGCTGCCCAGCAGGGCTACGGCAGAGACTCCCTGGCGTGAAGCCTTCTTGCCGAAAAAGCCGTTGATCGCCGCGCCCGCCAGCGGCAGCAACGGAATCAGCCAAAGATGGAGAGGATGGTTCATAGTTTAAGCAGGTTCACCTGATCCACGTTCAGCGTCTCGCGCGTGCGATACACGGCGATGATGATCGCCAGCCCCACTGCGGCTTCGGCCGCAGCCACGACCATCACGAAGAAAACGAAAATCTGCCCCGCCAGTGCGTGCCAGTGTACCGCGAACGCCACAAACGAAAGATTCACTCCGTTGAGCATCAGTTCAATCGACATGAAGATGGTGATGATGTTCCGCTTGATGAGAAATCCCGCCACGCCGCAGGCAAACAGAATTCCACTGAGCACCAGGTAATAGGAAAGCGGCACCATCAGTGCTCCTTCCTTTTCTGAATCGCTTCCGGCTTGCTGGCCAGCACCACCGCGCCCATGATGGCGATCAGGATCAGAACCGAGGTGACTTCAAATGGAAGCAGGAAGTCGTGAAACAGAAGCTGGCCAATAGTTCGTGGATCGCCGGGTAACGCCCCCATGGCGACCGCCTCGGTTCCCGACCGGTGCAGCACCACCCAAGCCAGAAGAACACTGCCAATCAACAATCCCGGAACGCCGATCACAATGGCCACGCGGCTGCCTTTGGTATGCTCTTCCACTCCCGCGTTCAGCAACATGATCGTGAAAACAAACAGCACCATAATCGCACCCGCATACACGATCACCTGCACCGCAGCCACGAACTCCGCCCCCAGCAGCAGATATTCTCCTGCCAGGGCCGCCATCACCGCAATCAGCGACAGCGCCGAGTTAATAGGATGCGTCTGCGCCAGCAGGTTGACCGCCCCCGCGACACAAACGGCTCCAAAAGCCAGAAACAGAATTAAGTGCAGACTAAGCATGAATTATTTTCAGTTCGTCTTGCTGTGGGCCTCTATGAAGTCTCCGTGTTCCTCTGTGATAAGGTTTTGCTCTTTTTCCTCGGAATTCCTACCAGGCAACCACGATAGCCGTAACCACCAGATTGGCAATCGCGAGAGGCAGTAAAAACTTCCAGCCAAACGACATTAGCTGGTCATAGCGAAAGCGCGGCAACGTCCCGCGCACCCATATATAAACAAAGAGGAACACAACGATCTTCGCGGCAAAGTAAACGACCGGCAGCAACACTCGCAGCACGGTCGGTCCGAATAGCGGCCCATCCCATCCCCCGAAGAACAAAAGCGTCGCCAGGCACGCCACCGTAATCATGTTCGCGTACTCCGCCATAAAAAACATGGCAAACTTCATCGCGCTGTATTCTGTGTGATATCCCGCAACCAGTTCCGTTTCCGCTTCCGGCAAGTCGAAGGGAATGCGGTTCGTCTCCGCATATGCGGCCATCAAGTAACAAAAAAATCCGATGAACTGACCGTGGAAAATATTCCATCGGGGAACCATGTACCAAAAAAAACCCTGCTGCGATTCCACGATGGCCCGCAAACTAAAGCTTCCCGACATGATCAGCACGCCCACTAGCGACAGCCCGAGTGAAATCTCGTAGCTGATCATCTGCGCGCTGGCCCGCAGCCCGCCCAGCAACGAATACTTGTTGTTCGAAGACCACCCCGCCAGCGCCACGCCGTAAACGCCCACCGAAGTCACGCCGAGAATGAAAAGCAATCCGATGTTCACATCGGTGATCTGCAACGGAATCGTATATCCAAAAATCTCGAACGAGTTCCCGAACGGAATCACCGCAATCGACGTCAACGCAAAGACCACAGCAATCAGCGGCGCAGCTAGAAACAGCGGCCGGTAAACATGCGGCGGAGTCAGATCTTCTTTGAACAGAAATTTGATGCCGTCGGCCGCCGGTTGCAGCAGGCCAAATGGTCCGACCCGCGTCGGGCCCCAGCGATTCTGCATGTGCCCCACCACCTTCCGCTCCAACCAGACCGTATAAGCCACGGCGGTAAGGAGGATGAACAGGATCAAGGCAGACTTGATCACCGACACCAAAACGAAGATGGGAAGTGGTAAAGGCATCTATCTATCTCTATTGGGCGATTGTGCGATTTCCAATCGCCCAATCACTCAATCGCAAAATTGCTCAATCCTTCTCAGTCTGCCGCGACTTCGGCGGTCTTCGCTTCATGACTCTCCATCACCGACTCGAGCACGCGCGAATAACGCCCGAGGGTTCCCGAGGTGAACAAGTTGTCATTGGCGGGGACGATCAATTCCGGTTTCTGCTCATTCCCCGGTCCAACCTCGCTCAGCGAAGTGTGCTCGCTGTTTCCCGCCAGCAGATTGGCGCGCGACACGTTGTAGCCCGGCACCAACCGCTGAATTTCGTCGAAAATCGCCATGGGATCGAACGGACTCATCTTCGGCTCCAGCCCATTCGCCTCGAGCCACACCGCATGGCGATCGGCCTCGCCCGATTGCGCCCCGCGCGACTGTCCCATATCGGCGCGGGTTCCACCGCTGCTGAACGGAACCAGCTTGCGCACATCGAATTCCATCGCATCTGCGATCCGGACAATCATGTCGAAATCCGATTTTGTACCGGAAACCTCGCCCGCCTTCTTCACCAATTGCAAATCGCCGCACGTATTAGTAATAGTTCCCGATTTTTCGTAAACGTTCGCCGCAGGTAAAACCACATCGGCGACCACAGCTGTCTCGGTCAGGAACATATCCTGCGCAACAACGAAGCTCTTCGAAAACGCAAAGGGATCGATTTCGTTCCGTCCCACCGGATTAGACCCGACCACATAAAGCACCTTCAGCTTGCCCGCTTTTGCGGCCTCCACCATGCACGGGAAATCAAGGCCAGCGGCTTGAGGAAGCGTTCCCCATTCCTCATCGAACTGACCGATGCTCCTCGTCGGCTGATATCCCGGAAGCAGATCCGGATATAAGCCCATATCCGCCGCGCCGCGAGAATTCGAATAATCGGCAAGACAAATGAATCTGGCTCCCGAAATCGCCGATCCAAATTTCACGAGGCTCGCAATATCTTTGCCGCGAATCTCGGACCCAAAAATAATGACGAGGTTCTCTTCGCCGCGAAGCTTAGCCCGCAAAGTAGTCCAGGCGTCCTTATTCGTGACGTCGCCAATGATCTTGTCTACCGCCGTATCATCGCCGGCCAGAAATGCCGCAACCTGGCTTTCGGCGCCTGCCGCAATCTGCACAAATTGCGTCGCCTGCCGCCGCAGCTTAATCGGTTCGGAGTTGATCGCATATAGCCGCGCGGTGTGCAGCCGCACGTTGTTGCGAATTTGATAAGCAAGCAGCGGATGCTGCTCCGTAGGGTCATTGCCGATCAGCAAAATCGCGGGTGCCGTAAAGACATCGCTCATGCTGGCCGTCGCGCCGGATTTTCCTCGCAACTGTGCCGCCAGGGCAGGGAAGTCGGCGGTCCGGTGGTGATCGATATTGTTCGTCTTCAACACTGCACGGGAAAATTTAGAGAGTAAATAAGCTTCCTCGTTCGTAATGCGCGTCGATCCCACCACGCCAATCGCTTGCCCGCCATCTTTATCCCTCACCTCGGCAAACGTCTTCCCAATCAGCTCAAACGCCTCTTCCCATGTTGCAGGAACCAGCTTTCCGTCCTTGCGAATCAGCGGCTGTTTGAGGCGGTCTTCATGATTGGCGAAATCGAACGCATAACGTCCCTTGATGCAGAGGAAATCGCCGTTCGTTCCGCTCTTATCGCGATTGTCCCCGCGCACAATATCCATCCCTGTATCCACGCGCCGCACGCCCAGAGTCGTCTTGCAGCCGTCGCCGCAGTGCGTGCAGATCGTGCCCACGTGCTTCATCTCCCAGGGCCGCGTTTTGTAGCGGTATGCCCCCGAAGTCAGCGCGCCTACCGGGCAAATGTCGATGCACATGCCGCACTCTTCGCACTCCAGATGATCTTCTTTATTGGGCGCAATGATCGAACCCACGCCGCGGTTCTGCACGCCCAAAGCCCACACATCCATGGCCTCGCCACACACTCGCACGCAGCGGAAGCAAAGAATGCAGCGCGGCCGGTCGAAGAACACCACCGGCGACCACTGCTGTTCGTCTTTATGGTTTTTCGCCTCCATGAACTTCGATTCCGCGGCGCCATAGGAAAAGGTCATGTCCTGCAATTCACACTCGCCGCCCGCATCGCACACCGGACAATCCAGCGGATGATTCCCCAGCAGCATTTCCACGGTCGCCTTCCGCGCTTGCCGCACTTCCTCGCTGTCGCTGATAACCACCATACCTTCGGCCACCAGGGTGGTGCAGGCGGTCTGCAACTTGGGCATCTTCTCGATTTTCACCATGCACATGCGGCAAGCGCCACATAGAGAAAGATTGGGGTAATAGCAAAATGAAGGCACCTCGATGCCGACGCTCTTGCACGCCTCAATGAGCAGCGTGCCCGCCGGAGCCGTAACCTTCTTGCCGTCAACAGTAAGTACTACGAGTTTTGCCGCGTCAGTCATGTGATTTTGCGATTCAACGACGAGCGATTGGGCGATTGAAAATCCAGTGGTTTCGGAATATTTCCAATCGCCAAATCACCCGATGGCTCAATGACTCAATGCCGCCATCTGTTCAGCCGCGTCTTGTTTCTCGTACGGGCACGGCTTGCCATCCAAATGATCTTCGAATTCTTTTCGAAACTTCTTCACAAAGGCAATCGTTGGCATCGCGGCCGCATCGCCCAGCGGACAAAACGTCCGCCCCAGCATGTTTTCCGAGAGGTATTGCATGTTGTCGATGTCTTTCATCATGCCGCCGCCATTGTGGAAGCGAGTCAAAGTTTTCTCCAGCCAGTCGGTGCCTTCGCGGCAGGGAATGCACCAACCGCAACTCTCATGCTTGTAAAACTTCATCGTCCGCAAAGCGAACCTCACAATGCACTGCGCATCGTCGACGACGACCACTCCGCCGGAACCGAGCATCGAACCAGCCTTCGCCACCGAATCGAAATCCATTCCCACATCAACTTCATCGGCAGTCAAAGCTGGGCACGATGATCCTCCCGGCACGACCGCCTTTAACTTACGTCCTCCAGGAATCCCGCCGCCTACTTCGTAAATCATCTTCTTCAAGTTATAGCCCATGGGCAGTTCATAAACGCCCGGCTTGGCAATGTTGCCGCTCAAGCAGAACAACCGGGTGCCACCATTCTTCGGCGTGCCAAGTTTGGCAAACCACTCGCCGCCACCAAGGATAATGTGCGGCACGTTGGCCAAAGTCTCCGTATTATTAATGACCGTCGGTCCACCCCAAAGCCCGACCACAGCCGGAAACGGCGGCCGGATCCGTGGAATGCCGCGCTTGCCCTCAAGCGATTCCATCAGCGCCGATTCTTCGCCCACTTCATAAGCGCCCGCGCCGCCATGCCAATAAATGTCGAAGTCGCGCCCACTGCCAAAAATATTCTTGCCGATGAATCCTTTGGCGTAAGCGTCGCGAATCGCTTTCTGCATGATGATCGACAGGTATCGATATTCGCCGCGGATGTAAATGTAGCCACTCTTGGCTCCCACGGCGAGTCCGGCAATGATTACGCCCTCGATCACCGAATGCGGATCGTGCTCGAAAATCAGCCGGTCTTTGCAAGTGCCCGGTTCGCTCTCATCGCCGTTGCACAAAACATACTTCGGCTTGGGAGCCGTCTTCGGCACGAACGACCATTTCATCCCCGTCGAAAATCCTGCACCTCCGCGCCCGCGCAGCCCGGAATTCTTTACCTCGTTGACAATCGCGTCCGGCTCCATCGCGAGAGCCTTCTGCACGGCTTTGTAGCCGTCCAGTTCGAGGTAGCGGTCGATATTAATCGCACCTAAGCCAAATCGTTTGGATACGATCTTTACCTCATCGGGATGGGATACCAAGTCAGCCATGGGAAATTGAGCGATTGTGCGATTGAGTCATTGTGCGATTGAAAAGCCTGAGCTTCTAAATTGCTCAATGGCCCGATCACTCCGCTAAATCTTTTTTCTGTACCTTTCCAACACGGCGTCTATCTTCTCCGCCGTCAAATTCTCGTGAAAGTCGTAATTCACCTGCGCCGCCGGCGCCCAACTGCACGCCCCGATACACTCCACTTCCTCCAGGGTGAACATTCCGTCGGGAGTCGTCTGTTTGTGCCCCACTCCCAGCTTCTTGGCACAGTGATGCAAAATCTCTTCTCCGCCCCGCACCATGCAACTGATGTTGGTGCAAACCTGCACGTGAAACTTTCCCCGAGGTTTGGTGGTCAGCATCGAGTAATAACTGATTACGTTGCGCACTTCGAGTTCAGTCAGATCCAGCCGTCCAGCAAGTTCAGCGATAACTTCATCCGACAAAAACCCCACTTCATCCTGCGCATAAAGAAGAGTCGGCACCAGGGCCGATCTCTTAGTCGGATAATGCGGCACCATCTCCACGAACCGCGCCTCGAATTCCGCCGAAAATTTCATAGGTCGGGTTTAGTGAAAATCGATTCCAGCCTTATGCAACTGCACGCTCTTATTGTCGATGACATAGTAATCGGGGGAGACGGCATCAAAGACCGACCGTTCGCTCCCAAACTCACGACAATCGCTCTGCCCAAAGCCCCTTCGCTCACCCTTTCGCGTCGGAGCGCATCGATACTCGAAGCACCCCCTTCGGTCCGAATCTTTTCAGCGGCATCGCTTAACTGCTTTAATTCGTCCGAACTCCATCCGTCGAATGGACAGTAAAGAGAGCCGAAATAATGGCCGCTATTGCAGCGCCAGTACACTCTTTCATCCATTACCACCCGAATATCAACGGTCGATTTCTCCCAACACAATATCAATCGACCCAATCGCCGCGACCACATCCGCCAACAATCTGCCCTCGCACATGGTCGGCAGTGTCTGCAAATTGGCCAAACACGCGGCCCGCATATGCACTCGATAGGGCTTTGCTGTGCCGTCACTGACCACGTAATATCCCATCTCTCCGCGCGGAGATTCCACCGCCTGATACACCTCGCCCGCCGGCACCGCAAATCCCTCAGTAATAATCTTGAAGTGATAGATGAGCGCTTCCATCTCCGTCTTCATTTTTTCTCGATCCGGCAGCACTACTTTCGGCGCATCGGCCTTGATCGGTCCTTCCGGCATCCCATCCAGCGCCTGGCGCACAATTCCAATCGATTCCCGCAACTCCGCAACCCGGCACGCGTACCTGGCAAACACGTCGCCATCCTGTGCCACCGGCACCTTGAACTGAAATTTCTCGTAGCTCGAATACGGCATGTCGCGCCGCAGGTCGAAATCCACGCCGCTGCCGCGCATAGTCGGTCCGCTCGCTCCCAGAGCAATCGCGTCTTCCTTCGTAATTGTGGCTACGCCCTTGGTTCGCATCAGCCAGATCGGATTGCCCGTCAGTAGATTCTCGTACTCATCCACCTTTTCCGGAAAATACCCCGCGAAATCCCGCACGCGATCGAAAAATCCCAGCGGCGGCTCCAGCGCAATCCCGCCCACGCGGAAATACGAAGTCATCATGCGCTGTCCGCTCACCATCTCGAACATGCGCAGAATTTCTTCCCGCTCGCGGAAGCAATACAGGAACACCGTCATCGCGCCAATATCCATGGCGTGCGTGCCCAGCCAGACCAGGTGCGAATTGATGCGCGTCAGTTCATTCAGCAAAACCCGCAGCCACTGCGCCTTCGGCGGAATCTCCAGCCCCAGCAACTTCTCCACCGCCAGCACGTAGCAGAGATTGTTGGTCATCGGGCACAGATAATCGATGCGGTCGGTCAGCGGCACGACTTGCTGATAAAACTTCGCTTCGCAGGTCTTCTCAATGCCCGTGTGAAGAAACCCAATGTCAGGCATGATGCGCACTACGTTTTCGCCGTCAATTTCCAGCAGCACCCGCAGCACTCCATGCGTCGAGGGATGTTGGGGCCCCATGTTCAGGATCATGGTTCGATCCTGTCCGGGTTCCAGCACGGGAGTGGGATTCAGGTGGGCCATGCGACTAGCGGTAGCCCTCCACCGGATAATCTTTGCGCAGAGGATATCCTTCCCAATCCTCCGGCATCAGCATGCGCCGCAAATAAGGATGTCCGTTAAAACGAATGCCGAACAAATCGAAGACTTCGCGTTCAAAATAGTTGGCGCCCGGCCACACGGAAGTCACCGATTCAATCGCCGGGCTGCCGCTATTCAGCCGCACCTTGAGTCGCAGTCTTTCTTTGTTCGGAATCGACAGCAGGTGATAAACAACCTCAAACCTTGGCTCGGCTGGATGCCAGTCCACGCAGGTAACATCGGCCAGGAAGTTAAAACCGCACACCGCATCGTCACGCAAAAGCACGCAGGCCTGGCGAATGTGTTCCCGCTCGACAAAAACCGTCATCTCGCCGCGGTCAAACTTCGCTCCCTGCACAGCGCTCGCATTCCAGGCCAGCAGACGAGCCAAAGCAGGATGCCCTTTAAGACTTTCCAGATCAGTCACGGCAGGTGCCAGCGCCATCAAAAATTCCCCCGTTTCGAATCCGCCGCGCCCCAATCGAGTACTCCTTTTTTCCACACATAAAAGAAGCCGACCAGAAAGATCCCGATATACACCAGCATCTCCCACAGGCCAAAATGTTTGAGATCGCGAAGAATAATAGCCCAGGGATAAATAAAAACCGCTTCCACGTCGAACAGGATGAACAGCATGGCCACCAGGTAAAACTTCACGGAGAAGCGCTGCCGTGCGTCGCCGACCGGGGTCATGCCGCATTCATAGGCTTCCATCTTGGCTCGGGTCGGTTTACGCTGCCCGATGAGCCAGGAAAGGGTGATAATCGCGCCCGCAATACCGCTGGCCAGCAGCATATGAATCAACAGTGGCAAGTAGCGTGCGAAATAATTGTCGGGCATAGGACGAGGTATATATAATTCGCGCCAGTGCTGCTTAAACATTCTAGGTTAGGGTTTGCTTCGTGGAGTGTCAAGCGAACGGCAACACAATTTGCCGATTCGGGAAATTTTTTTCAAATCTGTAATCGGAAACATTTTGGTAACAGAAAACCGCGCTCGGAATGAAGTCTGCTACAGTCGGACTCGTGGCCAGAGCGGTTTTCAATTACAAAATCACCCAATGACTCAATCACCAAATTAAGAATCCTCATGATTTTCGGCTTCAATACCGACGTTAAGCACGGCGACACCATCTACCATGTGCAGAGCGAAGCCCGCGAAGGCGAACTTCTGCTGCAAACCCAGGTCTTCGTTCGCGGCCGCTGCATCGGCAAAAAAGCCGTTTCCTACGCCGGCTGGGCCTCCGACCCTCAGATCGGCGACACCCGGGCTGACTCGGAAAAAGAGCAGCGCCTGCGCGAGCAGCATCGCGACGTGCTCGAAGCCATCCGCGAAGGCAAGCTGGAAAATGTTCTCGATCACCCGGAACCCGAGTCGCTGGCCGCAGTAAAGGAACTCGAAGTCCAGTGGCTCAACGCCGGCTCCATCCACCACGACCGCAACCTCACCATGCAGTTGCGCGTCACCGAAGGCGGTTCAGCCGCCCCCGGAGCCCGGTTGGTTTTCCGCTTCGCCCGTCCCGACGCCGCTCCTTTTTATACCCAGGCCGTAGCCGATTCCGCCGGCGGTGCCGAAATCAAAGTGGAAGTCGAAGAATCCTCCCTCCCCGATTCTTCCGTGCTCGTGCAGGCCAACTACGAAGGCCGCACCGCGACCCGAAAGTTCCTCCTGCGCAAGGCGGAATAAACATAGCCTGTAAACTATCGCTGAAGAGGGTTGCGGATGGGAAGGGCAAGACTTAGGCCGCGCTGTCTTTAACGTTACTTGCGGAACCTACTCCCAACCCTCAGGCAGCCCTAACATAGAAGCTGCGCCTCATCTATATCGCCCCGATCTTTGCCCGCACTCCAGTGGGGTGACAGATGAACGATAATGGCACCCGGGAGAGAATTCATGCGCCGTAGCCGTTTGCAGAGTTCTACTGGAGTTCTCCTTGGGATGTTCGCTTGCGTCGCAACTGCGTCGCTCGTCGCCTGTGGCGGAAGTGGCAGTCCGGGCACGACCACGACTCCGCCTCCTGCAATTTCGGTCACGCTCACCGGTGCGCCCACCTCGCTCCTGATCAATGCCACTGCGGCCCTTACCGCGACAGTGGCCAACGATTCCGCGAATGCCGGCGTGAAGTGGTCGGTCACCTGCGGCAGTTCCGGCGCGTGCGGAGCATTCACCAACCCCACCGCCACCACCGCCACTTATACCGCACCCGCCGCCGTTCCCACCGGCAACACCGTAACCGTTACCGCGACTTCTCTGACCGATTCCACGAAATCCGCCTCAGCCACCATCACCATCAAAGCGATTTCCGTCACGCTTTCCGGCGCGCCAGCTTTGCTCACCACCAATGCTACGGCAGCGCTGACGGCAACAGTGACCAACGATTCGGCGAATGCAGGCGTCACCTGGTCGGTCACCTGTGGCAGTTCGGGCTCTTGCGGCGCATTCGCCAACGCCACAGCAACCACCGCAACCTACACCGCGCCCGCCGCCGTTCCCACCGGCAACACGGTCACCGTCACGGCGACATCCGTGACAGACACCACGGCATCGGCCTCAGCGACCATCACCATCGAAGTTATTTCCGTTTCGCTTTCCGGCGCGCCTGCTTCGCTCGCCACGACCGCCGCGGCAACGCTCACGGCAACTGTCACCAACGATTCGGCAAATGCCGGCGTCGCTTGGTCGGTCACCTGCGGCACCACCGGAGCTTGCGGCGTATTCACCAACACTACGACCCCCTCCGCCACCTACACCGCGCCCGCCACGCCTCCCAGCGGCAACACCGTCACGGTCACCGCAACATCCGTGACCGACACCACAAAATCGGCCTCAGCCACCATCACTATCGTGCCGGTCCTCGCCGTCACGCTCGGCCCGGCGCCCACTTCACTTCAAATCTCCACCGGTGCAGCCTTCACCGCTTTCGTCACCAACGACTCGGCTAATGCCGGAGTCACCTGGACCGCTACCTGCGGCAGCGCCAATTGCGGATCGTTCAGCGCCGCCAAATCTCTCGCTGGCATCGCGACCGACTTTACCGCGCCATCCGCCGTGCCCACCGGCGCAACCATAACCGTCACCGTCACGTCGGTGACTGACACCACCAAATCCGCCACCACTCAAATCACCATCACAGCGGCAAACACAGTCTTGGCCAATGGAACTTACGTCTTTTCCCTTGCAGGCACCAACGCCAGCGGGCCTTACTATGTGGCCGGTGCATTCACCGTGAACGGCACATCGATCACCGGCGGCGAACAGGACTACATCGATCTCGGCACGATTGCCGCCGACAAGATCGACTCTGACTCCAATGCCATCTCAACCACCGCCAACGGCGATCTGCAAATCACCCTCACCGCCTGCAACGGCGCGAATTGCTCCGGCACAGACACTAATGTCGGTGTGAACGGCGTCGAAACCCTCGACGCTGCATTGTTCTCCACCACCCGGGCCAGAATCGTCGAATTCGACAGCAGCGCCACGTCCAGCGGAAGACTCGATCCCCAACCCAGCCCCGCCGCACCCTCGGCGGGATACTCCTTCTTCGCCTCCGGCCTCGACGCGCACGCCATCCCCCTCGCCATTGGAGGAGTGCTCAACATCAACGGCCCCGGGACGATCTCCGGAGCCGGCAGCGTTTTCGATATGAACGATTCCGTCTTCGAAGGCGCAATCGTCCTGCAAAATCAATCCTTCGCCGCCAGCACAGTATCCGCTCCAGATAGTTTCGGCCGCATCGTCTTTAGCCTCGTACCCAGCGCGGCCTCTGGAGTTCCCACCTTCAATCTTGTGGGATACATCGTCGACTCGACCCACATTCGCCTCATCGAAACGAGCGATTTGTTGAATGCCACGCTCTCTGGAATTGCTCTCGGCCAAGGCGCGAATACAGGTACCTTCACCTCCGCTGGCGGCAACAGTTACGTCGCGGCCTTGAACGGTTTCAACGGCACCGGCGCATTCCAAGCCGCTGGCCTGCTCGTTGCGGGATCTAATAACTCTCTAGGTGGCCTCATCAACTTCAACGATCTCACCGGAACCTGGACTGAGGCTCCGCTAGCCATCAGCAGCGGAAATAACTTCCCAGCGAACTCCAACGGGAGGGTGATGCTGAATGGTGTCGCCGGCGGTCTTTCGACGCCCTTCTCGCTCGTGCTCTACCTAACCAGCACCGGCCCCGGAAGCGAGGCGACGATGATCAGCGTGGACTCGAATGACGTCCTCGCCGGCCTTGCCTGGCAGCAAACCGGCCTTGGTTCCTTCACCGATTCATCTTTCTTTGGAACCTACGCTCTCGATGCCACCGGCGCTGCCGGACCTCTTACCAGCATCAGTGAACTCGATGCCGTCGGTCCCACCACTGCCGACGGAGCCGGAACCGTCACGGGTTCGGTTAACCTCAACTGGATTCTCGGCAGCAATCCCAATTCAACCTTTCCGGATTCTCCCGTGTCCGCTACCTTCACTTCCAATTCCAACGGCGTTTTCACCGGAAATATCACCGGCCTCGACGTCACGAACTGCCCAATCTACAGCGCATCCGGTTCCGGATGCTCCGCCGACGCTTTCGTCTACTATGTGATCGACGCGACGAAAGTCGTGGCCATCGAAACCGATCAAAATCAATTGACGCTCGGCCTCTTCACGCTGGAACAATAGCTGGACCAATAAAGCTTAAGAAATAATTAAGGAAGCTTCAGATTTTCTCGGCGCTCTCTGCGTACTTGGCGTTGAACGCTTCTTAGGTCCGCCAGATGCGCTGCTGCACGTCGAGGGACGAAACCGTAACGGGCTCGTGGTGGATTTTGGTGGCGTGCTGATTGAGGTTGGTCGCGGCCTGTGTACGGAGGTTGCCGTCGCGGGCGTCGAACTCCAGCGTGGTGACGCTGTGCGAGCAGTGGGTGCAGGTGAACTGCATGCCTCCGGGGATGCGTTTGGTGGTGTAGTTTCTCACTCTCACGATTGTAGCGGCGGAGGCGCAAATTGAATCCACACTGCGGTTGCGGGGCGAAGGTAACGCGTCTCCAAGCTAAAGTTTCCACTGGAACCGCCTAGTCGAAATGCACCCGCCCAATAATTTGTCATTCCGAGCCGAGCGAGGAATCTGCTTTTCACCTGTAGCGGCCAATCCCTACTTCGCCAGCCGGTTGTATTTCTTCAGCACCTCCCGCAGCCGGTCGTGTGGCAGAGCGATGGCCTCGTGATCATCAATGCCCTTCATGGTCTCCGCCGCAACCATGGCATTGACCACCGCCTCTTCCGTCGCCTGCACCGTGGCCAGGAAAATCGGGTCGAGCGAATCGTTGGGCAGCATGGTCAACTGATGCAGGCCCTTCGTGCCCACCGCGCCCGGATTCGCGCTTGAAAAGGCGAGAAAGATGTCGCCCGAGCCATCCCCGGAATAGCTGCCATCGCGACCCAGGCCTAGCGAAACTTTCTTGGCGATGCGCTTCAGTTGCGTGGGAATCAGCGGTGCGTCGGTTGCCACGATGACGATGATCGAGCCTGTATCTTCCCCGTATGCAGGGTGTTCGGGGATTTCCTTGCCCACCGGAACCCCGGCAATTCGCAACTGATCGCGCCGTCCGTAGTTGCATTGCACGAGGACGCCGACGGTATAGCCTCCTTCTTTTGCATCGAGCACACGCGACGAAGTTCCGATGCCACCTTTGAATTCGTTGCACACCATGCCCGTGCCGCCGCCCACGTTGCCTTCCTCGACCGGGCCGGCGTGAGCGGTATCGAGCGCATGCCACGCGTCTTCTGGTTTAACGTGAAAGCCGTTGATGTCGTTGAGCCAGCCGTCCCAGGTTTCGGCGACCACAGGCAGCGACCACCAGTAGCCTTCCATATCAGGCTCGCCTCGCTTCACCTTCCAGGCGATAACGGCGTCGCGCACCACGCCCACGCTGTGAGTGTTCGTAATCATCACGGGGCCGTTCAGGAATCCGGAGTCGTCGACCCAGGTCGTTCCGGTCATTTCGCCATTGCCGTTAAGCGTGAACCAGGCACCGAATACCGCGTCATTGCTGGCCTTGCCGCGCGGATGAATGGCCGTGACTCCGGTGCGAACCGGACCTTTGCCAACCACAAGTTTGCCGCTGCCGGAAATCAGCGTTGTATGTCCAACTTCAACGCCGGCGACATCGGTAATGGCGTTGTTGCGTCCGGGCGTGCCGTCGAAGGGGATGCCAAGGTCGCGTGCACGAGGCTTCTGTGCGTAGGCAACCAGGGTAAGGGCTAGGGTGATTACAGCGAGGCGCCGCATGATAGGGATCATAGGTAAACCGAGGAAGTATAAGCCCTGTTCGGAATAACAAAATTAATTTCTCCACACGGGTGCGAGAAGACGCATCGAACAGGAGCGGAAAACACGTTGCCGGGGTACAATCGCTGCGGGAAAATTGCTGGAGGAATAACCTGGAGGAAGTCATGCAAAGCTGGAAGAAGGCAGTAATTATGGGGTCAATCAGCGCCGGAGCGCTTCTATTTATGAAGCGGAAACATGCAGCAGGAGTCTTGGCCACGGGCGTCGGATTGGCGGTGCTGGCTGCCGAATATCCGGAAAAATTTGAAAAGGTGCGTGACGCGCTGCCCGATTATTTCGATCGCAGCATGAAGGTGATGGAGATGGCCGCGCGCGCCGGGAAACGAATTTCAGACGCCGCTGGCAAAAGCGCGGTCGAGGCCTGGGAAGAAATCGGCGGGTAATTCGGTTCGCTCCGCTGTCGGCGTCGCGTGCGGCGAGCCCCGTGTCCGGAAGCCGATTCTGATAAAGTCTTGCGCATGAGTCCTGAAGCATGAGTCCTGAGGGAAGACAGAAGATACAACTGGCATTGGCGCTGGCGATTGCGATCGCCGGCCTGCGCGCGGGCTACATTCTTTATGTTCGCCACGAAGAAAATCTGGCCGCGCAAAAGAAGGTGCAGGCCAAAGACGTCGGCTATGCGAATGCGGATTACTATATTTCGCCGAAGAAACTCTATCCCTTCGATTTGAAGTCGGCGAAGCAGTTGACCCGGCAGCCGGTCTGGGTGAAGGAAGGATACCGGTATACGTATTACCGCTATAATCCGTCGGCAAAAAGCGTTGATTTTAGCCATGACTCTGGGCTTCTCGGGCCCATTGAGCGCCTTGAGATTAAGGATGCCGCGATCGTTCCCGGGCCGAGCGGGCAGAAGCAGATGGTCGCAGTCTTCGAGAAAGATGGCAAGACTAATGCCGTGCCGATCGGAGTCGAGGGTAACGGCGAGTGGAAAATCTATTCCGATGAAATGTTCTTCATCGAGGATCCGCACGACTTGTACAAGCACTGGCCGGCCGATGTGTGGCAAGCAGTGGAACAGCACGAAGTCAAGGCGGGAATGAATGAGTTGCAGGCGGATTTCGCGGTCGGCATGGGCGTGCCGGATGCGGGAGGATCATCGGACGACAAGACGGTGAGGTACCCGAACGGAGGAAAGCCGCTGGTGGTAAGTTACAGTGGCGGCAAAGCGACGGAAGTCAAAGCAGGGACGCAACCAGCGTCCTGAAAAGCGCCCCGGAGGGGGCGCCCGACAATAGCCCGGCGCCTCCGCTTCCCATAAAAATGCCCCGCCCCGCCCGATCTGGCCGAAAATCCCCTAGCCGTCGTATCATAAAAAGAAGCATGGCTTTCCCGATCAAAATCTGCGCTGTTTGTGGGGAAGAGTTCGAGCTGAAGCCCAACAAACCGGGCTTCGCCAACCGCTGCCCCGAGTGTAGCGAGTCCGACGACACTACTCCCGCAGCCCAGCGCCGCATGGATGCCGACGAGCGCAAGAGCATGAGCGAAGCGAACGAGGCTCGCCGACGTGCCATGCGCGATCTCTTATATCGCAAGGACAGTTGATGCGAAGTTGTGATCCGGTTTTGTTTTTTGATACCTGCTTGTTGCCGCAACCGGCCCGGTAACGGTTCTCGTAATCCGCTAAGCGACGCGGTGCAGGGAAGCGGATGCGCCCGCTTCAATTCCGTACTTAGTTTCCAGAAAGGTTCGCAGCCCAGGAGTTGCCGCCTGTGCCAGTTCCTGCCAGGTCGCAAGTCTCAGTCTGGTTCGCAATTCCACCGGCATCACGGACCTCATCACGGCGTACCAGAGGTTGATCAGATCCGGCCTGCGCGCGTCCAACAGAACACAGAAAGAACATTGCAGCGCATAGGCTGCCAGCACGTTTCTCACAAGCTGATAAGACTGGTAGCGGTCGGTGGTCTGTGGCAGCAGTTTAAGATCGAACACAGCCGTGAAATCGCGATAGGCGTGAAGCGCGCTTTTCTTCGCACTCTGAAAATCGCTCTCCGTGAGTTTCGCTTCCACCAAAAGGTCTCCCAGCCGCAAATCGATTTCCGTGCGATCGAATCTTCCGTTCGCCAGTGGAACCCGCGCCCGGTAGCCGAAAGATGGTGAGCACCCGAAAGCGCCCAAATGCGCCGCGATGCCGCCATCTCGCCCCGCGGCCGGATGGCAGAAGATATTCATCAAGAGCGCGTCGGAACTGGTGCAGGCATCCAGTTCCATCCAGCGTCCGCGATCGTTCGCGGGGAGCGAACGCCGTCCTTGCGTGTGCACCTTCTGCAATCGCCGCCGCCACTCCGGGCTGGCGAGGATGGCTTTATAGCTCCCGGGCAGAAAGTTGCCATGCCGCGCATCTTGGTCAGACGGCGCGAAGCACACGGTCGGGGATTCGCCGTAGCTCAGGCAATATGGCAGCCCGTGAAGCTCCGCATATTTCCTGGCTCGGTCTGCCAAGTCAAGACGAAGCATCGTGGCAAAGTTCATGCGAAATTCTCCAGAGGCATTTCATAAATGGCTCCGGGAAGGGGTGTTTCCGGGAAAGGCACGACTTCAGTCGTGCCGCTCAGAACCCATAAAGACGCGGGCTTTAGGCCCTGAGGATCCCGCAGTTTACTTCTGCGGATCAATTCCGCTTGCGCCCGCCGGAACGCCGCCATATTTCTCCAGCCACTTTAATTCTTCCCGCACTTTGATTTTTCCGTGCCATGGATTCTTGTCCAGCGAGTGCCCTTCACCCGGAAAGATCAGTAGCGCATTCGGAATCCCGAGCGAATACAACGCATGCTCCAGCAAATAATCTTCCAGCACGGCAACGCGAATGTCATCGGCTCCCGCAACCATATGCGTCGGCGTCTTTACCTTGTCAATCTGAAAAATTGCCGCTTCGTCATGATATCGCTGCTGCGCTTCCCAGGGCCGTCCGCCAAGGAAGTAGGCATCGTCGTAAGTCGTATCGTCGTTGCCCCAGTTGCCCACATGCTCCACCGCCCCGGCTCCTGTGACCGCAGCCCTGAAGCGTGTGGTCTGTGTGATGAGCCAGTTGGTCATGTACCCGCCATAACTGTATCCGCCGACGGTGAGCCGCTCGGGATCGGCGATTCCATCTTTTACCAGCGCGTCCACTCCTTCGAGAATATCTTTCCCGGGCCGCGAAACGATGACTGGAACAATTTGCTGAAGAAACTTGTCGCCGTATCCGGTAGACCCGCGGTAGTTGGGCTCGAAAACCAGCCAACCGTTGGTTGCGGCGAGCGCGGACCATTCATACCAATCGGCTTCAAAGTGGTTGCCGTCGGCATCGGCCGGCCCTCCATGAATAAATGTCAGCATGGGCAAATGCTTCGCTTCGAACTGCCCCGGCGGATAGATCAGCATGCCTTCGATAGTCGTACCGTCGTCGGCGCGCCAGCGATAAGGCTTGCCTTGCGGCAAATCTTTTTCGGTGAGGGCCTGGTTAAACGACGTGATCGGGCGGGCTTGGGATAGAGCGCCCGGATTATCGGCTAAATAGACCTCCGGTGGCTTGCCCAGCGCCGTGTAGACGAACGCCAGCTTTGGAGAATGTTGCGCCGTCGCGATCTGTTCGTAAGTTCCAGGCCAGTTGCTCAATTGGTGCAAAGAGTCTGTGGGTTTAGCGGCGGAATAAAACTGGACCTCCGTTCCCAGCCGAGCGGAGGCAAGAACTTCATCGCCAACGACGGCGAAGTGGTCGACGGTGCCGATAAAGTTTCTATTCCACTGTTCGACGCTCCCAGTTCCGCTGTCCACCGAATACAAGTGCGGTTGCAGATCGCGATAGGGCCCCGTTACATCGCCCACTTCAACCGTGAAAAATATGTGGCGACTGTCATCGGCCCAGCGCAGTTTGCCTTCGGCGGCTTGGTTGTGGGTCACCTGCCGCGCCAGTGAGGATTGGCCAGCAAGGTCAACCGCAAAGATTTCCACATCTTCATATTTTTCCTGGCGTTGGTTGATGGCGTCGGTGGCAAACGCGAGCTTGCTGCCGTCAGGCGAAGTCACAAGTTCTTTAATCCGTAGCGGTGACGTAGCCACAACACGAGCGCCCGGAGTTAAATCTTCTTTCTCAGTATCTTTTGCCTCAGCCGCGGGAGCCGCAGCGTGTTGGGCCAGAGCGGTTGCAACATCTAGCGCAAACAGGGTATCGCCGCGCTCGGCCGCACGGTATTGCAGCGCGTCCTTCCATTGTTTGCGGTAGTCGTCCTTTTGCGACTTAGTCCAGGGATTGCGCGTCGCAAAATAGAGCGTGCGAGAATCGCCGGACCAGGAAAACGCATGAACTTCTTCTTCCCCCTGCGTCACTGCAAAAGCCTCGCCCCCATTGGGAGAGATGAGATATATCTGGCTGACTTCGTCGTCTTTGTCTTTCGCTTTGCTCTTATCTTCACCAGCCTTGCTTTTCTCGCCTTCCGAGTCGGCGCCTTTTTCCGCAGCAACTTTGCGGTCGGATAAAAACGCAATCCAGCGTCCATCCGGCGACCATTGCGGGTCCGTGTCATGCCCCGACTGAGTCAGTTGAACGAGAGCAGGACGAATAAGAGACTCGGGCTTGGTATCGTCACGATACAGCCACAAATCGTGTCGAAAAATTTGCCGGTCCCAGTCCGCGCGCTCCACCACAATGACCACATAGTTTCCATCTGGAGACAACGCGACGTCAGGAAAACTCACGGCGTTGAAAAAATCGTCAAGAGTTAGCTTGGGTTTTGTTTGAGCGGAAGCAGTAGCGACGAGAGCGGAGATGCCGATGAGAAGCAGGGCAGAGAAAAGTTTTGGCCGTGGCATAAGGGAAACAAGCGTTATATAACGATGCATTCCGCTTTCGCAAACTAGAAAGCTGCTCAGGACCGAGACCTACTGGGCCGGTTCGGCGTTCTTCAATGCATCATCCAGAGGCTGGCCGAAGTGCGGTGCGGATTGCAGAACCCGCCAGCCATCGTCATAATCGCGAAGTCCCACGGTCGATCGATAGCGCGCCTCGCCGGAATAAAGCGCCGCCCCAAACTCGTTCATCGGATTCCATTTCCAGATGAATTCAACGTCAGCAACATTCCCCTGCTTGCTGACGCCGGTAATCGCTACCAGATCGCGGCGCGCCGCGGAGATAGAGAACGACGTTTTTGCTGCGTCGGCCGCTGGCACCAGAGAGCGAACCGTCTCAACCCCGGACGGAGTCAACGCCACATCCCAGCACGGGGCCGGCGTAAGATTCGCCGGGCACGGCGCGTCGGTGGCCGAGATCCACCCCTTGTGTTGCAGCGCGAGATATTCGGGCGAGAGATAGTCTTTGTTCGAAAGCACGCCGGTCTGCATCCAGAATGTTTGCGTAGTCTTGAATGCGCTGGAACGGCCAATCAGATCGGCCGCCAGCCGCCGCGTAAGAAAATCGCGCGGCGACCACGCCAGCGAAAAAAACAGCAGCAGCGTGATGACGAATGCTGCAACCGTGAGTGCGCGCATCGAATCGGATCGGGTTAAGGGCTGCCGCTTTTGCTTGTTCATGCTTCTATTTATTCACGGAAGACTGCGCCAATCGCGCATGCGAACCCCCCCTGCAGTCGCTCTCAGTCCATTCTTTCGCCAGATCGGTTACCGATTGAGGATTGTAACCAAACGCGAGCGGCTGTGGGGCAGGAAAGGAAGAGAAGCAATCTGCCCCTCGAATTTTGTGGACCACCGGCCCGGAATGAGAACCGCACACTTCGGGCACTGGCCCTCAGGTGTCAGCCGATAATCTTCAATGCCGAACCCCCGCCGATCAATCAGCGTCTCTGCACAATTGGGACAGCGCGTGTCTTCCCACTCGCCGACCATACCCGGAAGGTTCCCCGCATAGATATAGCGCAAGCCTGCCTCGCGCCCAATCTCCGCCGCGCGCAACAAGTCTTCGACATTCGTATTCCTGGGGCCAGTCATTTTGTAATCGCCGTGAAACGCGGTGACGTGCCAGGGAATGTCAATCGACACACTCGCTAGAAATTCTGTCAGCCGCCGCAGTTCGTCCGGCGAATCGTTGAATCCCGGAATCAGCAGCGTCACAATTTCCAGCCACAAGCCCATTTCGTAAATGCGCCGGATGCTTTCGAGAATCGGCCCAATGCGTCCACCCAATTCGTGATAATGCCGGTCGTCAAAACTCTTGAGATCGACTTTGTAGAGATCGATCCACGGCGCGATATATTCGAGAACCTGCGGCGTCCCATTGCCATTCGAAACGAATGCAGTGAGCAACCCCGCAGCCTTCGCCTCCTTAAACACCGCGACAGCCCACTCGCTGGTAATCAGAGGCTCGTTATAAGTGCTGACCAGAACCTTCGCCCCTTGCGCGACAGCTTCTCGGACCAGTCCCTCTGGCGAAACTTGCAGCGGTGGCGAAATCGCGTTCGGATCGCGCAGTGCCTGTGACGTCACCCAGTTCTGGCAGTAGGCACAATGCAAATCGCAGCCCAGCATGCCGAAGCTATAAGCAAGCGCACCAGGATAAGCGTGGAAGAATGGTTTTTTCTCAATGGGATCACATTGCGTGCCCGCCACATATCCCCAGGGCACATAAAGCTTGCCCTCACGATTGAAGCGGACTTTGCAGACTCCGGCCTGCCCCTCGGGAATCGGACAGCAATGCCCACACGAAAAGCACCGCAGGCGATTATTCTCCAGCGTTTCGACCAGACGCGAGTCAGCCTCGCGTACGTGGCTTTCAAGAATGGCACGCAAGGCGGGCATGAGAAACTCTAACTTCTATTTTAGCGCCATCCATTTCGGGACCAGCTTCTTATTACCTTAAAGGGCGTCATTCCGACGATCCGCGTTTGCACCAGCGGGCCGAATAATCTGGCGCGCATTGCGACTGCCGCGGTGGCTTCGCCGTACCGGTTTGTTGGGCGAATGCAGTTCTCTATCGGTGGGCCTGAGAATCCTGCTGCGTCTGGTGTTGCTGGAACCACACCTCGGCTTCCTGCTTGATGGCCTGCGCCTGCGCGCTTGTCAGCCTGGCAGCTATGAATGGGGCCAGCGCTTTGCTGGCTTCGTCTCCGCCCGCGCGTGCCAGGACGATCCAGAAATAAGCCTTATTAAAGTCTTGAGGAACCCCGCGCCCGCTCCAATAAAGCGATCCTAATTTTGATTGCGCGACGATGTTGCCATGCTCGGCGGCTTTCGTGAACCACCGCGCGGCTTCTTTTTCGTCGTGGTCGACCCCTTCTTTATCGTCGCCCTGCGCATAGAGCAGGCCAATCGCATTTTCCGCCGCGGCGTCTCCGTGCTCGGCCATCTGCCGAAGCTGAGGCAGGCTCGCCGAATCGGCCGCATTTGATCCCGCCATGCCTGGTGGCCGCGACGAGGCCAGTACCGTCTGCTCCGGCGCCGTTTCGCGTCCCTGATATCTCGACTGTATCCCCGGCGCAAGATAATACCCAAGCACCAACGCAATGGTCGCCGCAGCGCTGATCAGCACAAATAGATACGACCGTGGCAGGTGAATGCCACCTTCCCCAACCGGTTCCACGCTGGCGGCTTTTTCTTTCTTATCCTCAGACTTATCCTCAGATTTCACCTCCGAGGCAAACAACACGCTGCCCGGCGCGGGCTTGAATGCCGGGGCTGGTGCAGCCGCCGCAGGGGTCTCAGGGCGTCCCGCCCGATTCACGGCCGAGAGAACCGTTCCCGCCAGCCGTTGCAGCGTGGCGCCATCGCTATCGGTAAAAGAAAAGGGATGGGACGAAAGCACTTCCAGCAGTCCTATGATCTTAACCCCCGCCTTGATGGGAGCCGCAAGCACCGAACGCAGTCCAAGCGCCCGGCAATTCTCGCGATCCACGCGGCTATCGGTCTCCGTATCGTCGCAGCGCAAAAGCTTTCCGCTGCGCACGCACTCGCCGGAAAATCCCGAACCAATTTGCAGCCGCGTGCCGGTCGGGGGCGCGTCGGGTCCGGAACTGGCCCTGCACACCATAAATTCCGGATCGGCCGCCACCAGTGCAATCGCCGCTCCCGAGGCGCGCGTCATACTCTGCGCCCGCGCGGCAATCAACTGCAGCGCCGCCTCCAGGTCCGCTCCCGCCGCTTCCACTTCCTTTTCCACCGCATGCAGAACGTCCAGCGTCTCGCTGGGTCCGGGACGCGATGCCACTTCCGGCGCCAGCCCCGCATTCTCGCGCCGGGCCTGCGCGTTGGCCACGCCTGCCATCGCATTCAGAAACAGCCACTCCCGCAAATGGAACAACGATGCCGGCGGTAACTCGGCAAAATGAAATCCGCAGCGCCCCGAACCATCCGCCCACACCACTTCACCGCTGGTATAAATCTGTCCGCTGGCTTCGGCCAGATCCAGACACAGCCCAAAAGTCCGTTTTTGTTCCAGCGGCGCGGCACACTGCACCGACACTCCGTCTTCGCTGATATCGAGAATCTCATTGAGATCGGGCAGGTTGCCCTTGGACGACCCGGTAAAGCTGGCATACGCCGGAGCCTGAATCTTGTGCCGAACTCGACGACGGCGATTGGGAGCCGAATCCACTACGGGGTTCATGGAAGCCATTGGGGGCAACAGACTCTAGAACTTCGTGCGTACATATTATCGCGAGAATTGGGAAAAGCAAGTCAAGAAGGCGCAAAAGGAATGAATGAGGATAAAAACGGGAAGTAGAAAGTGCAGGATAGGGCTATCGAGGATCCGGGCTCAACCCGAAAAGCCAAAACCGGCAAATGATCCGATCGCCGACAGGTGCATTCTGGTTATTCGAGCCTCGGGACAGCTAGAAGCTAGCAGCTAGAGGCTGCCTTACCCAGCCCTGCGCATCACCTGCGCCTGATGAATGCTGGAAATCCGCGATATCGCAGCCACCATCACGCTGGAGAGCAACTGCATCGTCGCCACATCGTTCGAATCGAAAGCCGACGGCGACGACGACAACACTTCAAACACGCCCAGCGTGCGCCGGTAGTGCCGCAGCGGCGACACCAGAATCGACCTCACTCCCAGCCGCTTGCAACTGGCCATATCCACGCGCGGATTGCGTTCCGCATCATGGCAGAGCATGATCTCTCCGCTGCGCACCGCTTCCGCCGAGATGCCATTATCGGTTTGCAGACGCACGCCCAGGTCGGGAGCCGTTCGCCCCGTGCGGGCGCGGCAAATAATCTCTTCTCCGGCGCGCAGCGCGATCGCCGCGCCAGTCGCCCCAGTCAGGTGCTGCGCCCGCTCGGTAATGGCGCTGATAGCAGGTTCAAGATCAAGCTCGGCCGGCCGAATCTCAATGTCATCGGTGGGCGAAACCGCCCGGAATCCCGATGCCGGATGCGCCGCATTGGCCACCCGAAGCTGGCTACGGGACATTGCAGGCGTCAATTCCCGATGATCGTCATAGGCCGACGAAATTGTAGGATCAGGCACCGAGCGCAGCAGATCGCGCACCAGATTGTTAAGCTCCGAATCGGTGATCAGGTGCGCTGTCTGTTCGTGCCGCAGCGACCCGCCCAGCACCCGCGACAAGCTCAACAGCGTCTGGCTCCCGCAAGCCAAACAATACGGCCGGCTGTTGCTGCTGATC
>Ga0209010_1000103_pt1 | contig 32069 bp, 60 predicted proteins | sample BlaSpr_A8_OM1_O3_FD_187985 | JGI IMG/M metagenome (GOLD analysis project Ga0209010, IMG submission 187985) | Forest soil microbial communities from Thunder Bay, Ontario, Canada - Black Spruce, Ontario site 2_A8_OM1_O3 (SPAdes) (version 2) | ecosystem: Environmental > Terrestrial > Soil > Boreal...
GAAGAAAATTAGCCCGGTCCCGTGATCATCTGGGAATTCTTCATCCGTCTTGGTCCAGACGGCGCAGGTCGAGTAACTATCGAATCCCCAATTGATTTGAATCGCCCAAGCCAGCGGTATTTTCATGCGGCAGCGGCCGAGCGGTGTTTCTATTTCCGTTTCAACCAGAGCTAGCAGATGTGCCCGCGGTATCCATACAAAGCCCCATGCGTCCGGCAGCAATCGCTCCGCTACCGGCATCGCAAGAATGTCCTCCCACGTCATGGTGGGGAAATGGTTCTCATAGGCGCGGTTGCCGATGCCTGCTTTTCGCCGCCACGCTGGGTCGGCATAGAGCACAGGGAACTTGCGGCCGGTCGGTTGTAGGGCTGCGGCATCGGAAAGCCCCTGTGCGAGCCTGCGGCGCGCATCCGCGTTCTTTTTACCCAGATACGGCGAAATATCCTTTGCGGTCATGTCGGGGCGAATCGTCCCGTCCTTAATTCCCGCCTCGAATTTTTCGTCGTCAAGAGAAGTCAAGTCATAAAGCGTTGTCCATACAGGCGGCAAAAACGTCGAATTCGACGCATTTGAAATTCGCGCATCGGCGGCAATTACCATCAATCTCTCGACCATACGCTTGTCGAAATGTAGATCGTTTGTAACCATTGGTCCGAACTCGCCGTGAGGCAATGCCTCTTTCGCCGCAATCAGTAACCGGCCGGTTTCAAGAATACCCTCGAATGTTGCACGCCAGCATGTCGAGATATGGCTGGCCCAGACTTTAGCGCTTGATCCGGGAGGCGGTCGCAGAGCGACAAGTGAGGCGCGGTCGTTCATACGCAGACGCCTTTCTCGACTTCTATGATTCGGATATTTCGGGCTCGTAAGCTGGGAATGAGCCATTCCGCTTCCGGCAAAATTCGCGGTATAGCAATTGCCATTTGAGGATCGAAAAAGTGATGGCGATATCGATCCAATTGCCGTAGCGCGGAGTTAATCGAAATAACGTCGCCGAGTATCTTACATTCAATAATTTCGCCCGTCGTATCGTCGAAGATATCGCAGCGGCCACCACCGCATTTGACCTGTCGGCGAATTTCGTGGTCGGCTTCCATCAGGGTTCGCGCCACAACTAGTTCTACTTCGGTTATTTCGCTCACGTCACTGCCCCTTCGGATTCGGAACCGCCAGCGGCTTCAACTCCCCGCGATAGCTCGGCATGTCCTTGATGCCAAGCCGCATTCGTTCGTCGAAATGTTTTCGGCGCTCGACCATCGTCAACGCGACGATATCAAGATCAAAGATTGGTTTGTTGCTCCGCTCAAAATACGCGACCTCATGCGCGATGCCCACACTTTTCTCCCAACCATCCATGTGAGCGACGATCAGCGAATCGCAGGCGTCCATCAATCGTTCTTGAACGGGTTTCCACGCGGGATAATCGAGCGGATCGAGGTTACCGTATTTGACGTAAGGAAAAGCGTGCGCGATTGGCGAGAACGTCGGGATGCCGATAGCAAATAAACGCCCGGCGAGAATTGCAACGTCAATAAATGCCTGTTCCATTCCGCCCGGATAGGCGGTGTAAGGGCTTGCGAGATAACGCAGTGTTTCCGCCACTTTTCATCCCCCTTGGAAGTCGAGATTATCGAACAGCGTTTCTGCCGGATGGTTAGGCCAACAGAAAGGCCGCTTCGCAATTAAACTTTCATCGACAAAACGCCTGCGGTGAGCATCCCGCAATTCACGACGTTCTAAAGGTGAGAGTGAACTGAAAGTCTGCATCGTCTCCATGACGAAGGCTGTGATTTGTTGGTCAGTTTTTGTTAGATGCTGGGTCATTGTGGATCACGGGTTGTGGGGGCGGCACGGAAATTCACACGACCGTCAGTGCAACAGGTCGCCATACGCAAACCATTCCGCCCAGCCGGCAGGAAGCGGGGGCAAAGGCGGCGGTGGCGCTCTGTAGTTTTCAAGGCCAACGCAACTCAACCTCGCGTTTGCCATCGCCCATCCCAGTTGGGCGTCGCGTACTCGCAACTCATTCTCCGACATCGCGCGAGCGTCAGCGCCGAATGCGAAGCCCGGATTACACACCAAATACTCGAACATAATTTGCTCCCACCAGCGGTTGAACGTGACCGACTAGCCGAACCTCAAGCCCCTAATGACCCAGGAACCCTAACTTCCTTCTCTTGCGCCAGCCTCACAGCGTCGATGGCGAGCGTCAAGTTGGCGACCGTCTGTAGATACATCTTCCACCTACGATAGGCGTTGAACCATTCGGGGTTGCCTTCCAATCGCTCCAAGGCGTTGCCTACGGTTTCGGCTCTGCGGAAGGCCCAGGCGCGCTTGCGCGTGAGGATGGTTATGGAGGGGTTTTGGGTCACGAGAGTTTGCTCCCGGCGGATGGACCGGACTTGGTCACCGTCTCGGTGTCCAGACGAATCAGGTTTTGGCGCGCCCAAGTCCTATATTTGCCCTTCCATGTGCGCACGCAGACCCAGAGATCGGGGCGAGCCCCAAAACCCGTCACTTCGGCGATTCGGTCGGGGGAAGCCTCGTTTTTGTGCATGACGAGGTCGCCAACGGCCAAATCCGGGCCAGTGGGGCGTGCTTTGGCCTTCCAATTGCGAGGAATTTCAACGGGGTGTGGCATGGTGTTAGGTAAGTCCGTTAGAATTGTTTCACATGAAACATTGAATTAGGTGCCGGCGCACATGCCCCGCCGGCTGGGCCATCAATCGATCATAAGTTCATTGCGCGCTCGTAATTCCACTCAGCCATCATGCGCGCTCTATCATAGGTTTCATTTGGCGGATTTTCAGTGGTTTTTCTGGTTCCTAGCCTCCTTTCGTTCGAGTTGGTGCCGTCCCCTGCATTGGGCTTTGCCTAATAACCCTCAATTCCGGGGAGGTTATTGGGCAGCTTACTGAGTTTTTGGGCAGGTTGAATAGCGGGGACAACCAAGAATAGCTGCCCCCGCCATCGCTATCCTGACAGGTGCCAACCGAATCAGGAGCGAACACGATGTCTGCATGGTTAGATTCCATTATGTCCCCCTTGAATGCGGCGGGAGAGGGACTTCAAAAACTGATAGAGACCCGCGATCTCATTAAATTCGGGGATGAATTTAGGAAATTGCTTGCTGAGGTCATCGCCGCCCAGCGCGGCGCACTGGCGGCCAACGCGGATCAACTCGGATTGTTGGAGAAAGTACGCACGCTTGAAGAAAAAGTACGAAGCTTTGAAACATGGAACACTCAAAAAGATCGCTACGAAATGAAGATGCTGCGATCTGGTGTTTATGCCTACATGTTGAAGCCAACTGAACGCGGCGCCGAACCACCGCATTGGGTATGTATAACTTGCTACAACAATCGCAAAATATCCCCTATGCAATGGTCCGCTGGGACCGCCCAAAACTATCGGAAATACATTTGCAGCGACCCTTCCTGTAAGGCGGAAATTGCGCCAAGCGGGGAACCTCATTGGCTCTGACATGCCGCCTCCCAAAAGGCTGTTTCGATGCCTAATTCGTGTGTCTCTTGGATCAAGCAACAGATGTTGTGGCAGACGATTTTGCACAACACTTCATTGACCATCGCCACGTCTGTTTTGCTGCGGACGTGATCGCGGAACTTGGCCTTTATCATCGAGAATACGGACTCGACGTTGCTGCGCTTGTGGTAGTGGCCCAGAAATTCTTCGCGGCGGTATTGGAAGTAGTGAAACATCTTGGCCCACAGTCCGCCGCCAGCGCCGGTGTGGATGCTCTTGAAGGCGATGTAGGGGACCGCACCGTGCTTAGCGATGGCATCGTAGTTATTCAGACTGCCATAACCTTTGTCCGCTGACACTTCGCGGACCTTGAAATTCTCGGCAGTCGCATCAACGAGAGCGGGCAACAATTTCGTATCGCTGGCGTCCTTGTCCCGGATTTCAACTGCCGTCACGATGTGAGTGCTAACGCCACACATCAAATGGACTTTCACCCAATCGTGTTGCTGGCGAACGGCGCCGTACTTGTGATCGTACCACCGGTGGAAACGCGAAGTCGTAAAGCCGGAACTATCGGCGGCGAAGTCAACCTCAACCGCTTTCAGCGGACGGCTACTTTCGGCGATCAGCGCAGACAGGATCGGAGTTAGCGCGGGGTTTTCCAGATAATTGAAGATCGAATTGTAGTGTGGGACTTTGGAAAGGTAGCCCTTCGCTTGCGCGTCGCGAAGATCGCTCATGAAGCGCCGACCGGATACCGTGCTGTAAATTTTGTAGCAGGCCGCGAATAGCGCGTCGTGAATTGGCAACGGAGGACGGCCGTTCTTTTGCCGCTCCGGTTCGGCGATGCCGCCGCAAAGGTCGTGCAACAGGTCGAGAAATTTTGCCTTCTCATTGACCTGAGCCGCGTTGTACGCGGGCCAATCTTGCCGATAGGTCTTGCGGACGGTGCCGTGCACGGTAAGTGTCTCAGTGACCGTTGTAGAGCCGTCCGAATTGCGTTCTCGTTCGACGACGTATTCCACCGCGAAGATGTGCTTGCACTTGAAGCCGCCGTCTTCATGGTCCGGGCAACTGCAATGAGGCTCAGCCGGGTCTAGACAGACCGTGTAGCGCCCCTTGCCGCTTTGGCTTGGGACAAGCCAGGCCCCGCCTTTTTTGGCGATTTTGGCCGTTGCCGCGATTTCCAGACCTCGTTGCTGCCGATTGTCTCCACACACATCGAACATGACACCCTCTCCCTTATCTGGGAGGATCATATCATATATAATAGGATTGTCAACAGGAAAATATCGTATATGATAGGTATTGTTCAAATGCGGGAGAATGACTATGGCGGCAAAACCCCCTTCTTGGGAGGAACGGGCAAAGCGGTTCCTTAAAGCCGAATTGGCACGGGCCGATATTGGATACCGGGAACTGGCGGAAAGGCTGAAAAAGTGTGGCCTACAGGAAACCGAGGCCAGCATCGCCAACAAGATCAGCCGAGGGACGTTCTCGGCGACCTTCTTGCTAGCATCGCTGAAAGCAATCGAAGCCGATGTTGTCCGGCTAGAGAGTATTTGAGCATCGAAACGGCGATCAGCGAATGTTAAAGGCGCGGCGTGACATATTGGCGCTATCCGGCGGCGTGATTTTTGCCCTTTTGGCAACAGTCGGCGAAGGATATTCACAGCGGCGCTCCCGGCAACGGCATAAACCACAGCAACCAGCCCAACAGCCCCAACAAGCACCCGCCGCCGATCAGCGAGGTACTGAGCAATCGCCGGTCGTTGTAAGAGTAGTTCCCGGCCCGCCAGAACAAGCAAAGGCCGCACAAGACGAAAAAGATCGCCGAGAAAAAGCGGAATTGGACAGGAAGCTTGTCGATTACAATGGCGATCTTGCGCTCTACACTAAAATCCTCGCGTGGTTTGCGTTCTTTCAGTTCCTCGCCCTCGGTGCGCAAGCTTATTGGCTGAGTCGCACTGTAAGAGTCAGCGAGCGCGCCGCCGATGCCGCGAAGGAATCCGCCGATGCTGTTGTCAGCCAACTGCGGGCCTACATACATGTTAGCTTGGCGGGACCTCCGATTATCGACGATGAGCGCGTCCTGAAAGCTACCGTACACGTGAAAAATACCGGCCAGACGCCCGCATATGATGCGGTCATCGTGTCCAACATTGGTATCGTCAGTTGGCCCCCACCCAGACCGCTGGAGACCATATTTGTTGATACCGAAGCTCAGACAGTCGTGAGAATTACGCTGCCGGGTGGAGAGGCATCTGCAAATATTCCCGAAATGCCAAACGTCACTGTCGCGGAAGTGGCTGGTCTGAGAGCCGGCGCGTACCGAATTATCGTGTGGGGAAGGGTCAATTACACGGACGCCTTCAAGAACCACAGAACAACAAGATACGCCTTGTCGATCAGATGGGAGGGAGACAATTTTGGTTTGCCCTTTATTGAGCCCGTCGGGAATAGCTCCGATTGAGGCAGAGGCTTTTTGGGCAGCCCCTAGAGTTATTAGGCAAAACAAGGTTATTAGGCAAAGCCCCTGCATTGTGAGGGTGCCACTACGAGCCGCAGAGGGGGAAAGAGGCGGTAATGCCCTCAACCCATGCGGCTCAGGACTTGACAGCGTAAGGGTCATTCTGCGGCCTCTTGACGGGCTGGGCGCCCTATCTCGGCAGGCCAAACGGTATCGGGGGGCCAATTGTCGGAAAACCACTGCATAGCTACGTCGAGCCGCTCCGTGGTGATTCGCTTGCCCTTTTCGAGGGCAGCAAGCTTTTTGCCATCATTAAAGACAAAAAGGCTTACGCGCCAATGACTTATACCCTTTGCGGCGCCATAAAGCCGCGCCAATTCAAGGAGTTGGGCAATCGTTCCCATGGTCTGAGTATGGGGTATTGCTACCTTGACGGTCAACCCAGATTAGGTGCGACACTCTGACACACCTAGCAAGGCTTTCTAGCCTTGACGGGGTAAAGCGCCCTTGATAGTCTCCAAATCATAGGAACACAGGGGACTGGACATGGCGAAGGCGAAGCAAAAAGAGACAGGCAAGGTTATGCCTCATTCGACGCAAGCGCCAACGGCAGCACCGTCTGGTCACAGCGGCGCGGAGTGGGTTGCCTGCCATGATACGCGCGTCTGCACGGGCGCCAAGTCAATTCAGAAGTGGTGCGTCCGCGAGGGTTCCGACAGAGGACCGCTGATCGCCGTGATGCTCACCAAGGACGTGGCGCACATGCTTGCTGCCGCTCCACAGTTGCTCGAAATGGCCGTCCTGTTAGAGCAGAGCATCGTTTATCAGATGAAACTCTCGGAAAGCCATGGCGATGACGAAGGCGCACGGCTTAAAATTGTGAGCTTGAACATGGCTCGCTATGCCATCGCGAAAGCCAAGGGAAATGTGTGATGGCCGAACAACACAAAAAGCCATTCATATTTCACGTCTCAGAAACTCGACACTACGAGTTTGTCGTCTGGGATATAGATGAAGCCGCCGCCCGCGAACGCGGAAGCGTTATCTGGCGTGACGCTGATACGGTCGGACAATGGGAACTTCCGGACGAAGAGGTTGACTATCACGTAACTCCTAAAGCGGTAAGTTGACCGAATCCGGCGGAACAGAACAACCAAACCCTCGTGAGCCAGCCATGCTTCAATCCCCCCTTCCTCGTGACAACAAATCCGGGATCAATGCGCTTGCAATAGAACAACATTCCGACCCGATGAAGAACCACGCGCGCCTGTTAGGTTCGGAGCTAAGACGGGAAGAACTGGAACGCAGGTACGAGGTTGTTTGTTTGGTGCTGGCGTTCTCTGGGTGCATGAACCTTGGGGTTATCATTTGGGTCGCCGTCCAGGTAGTAAAGGCGTTGGGTCATTCCTGATCACGGGCTACGTCAGCGACACGGAAATTCATACGGGCTTTGGGAGAGTGAAGTGCTTTACAAAGTTTTTGCCAGAACGAAACGAACAGACTGGGTCGAGATAAATGCCTTTGAGTCCGAAGATGAGGCGCGGACGCTCATGCGAGAAATCATCAATAGCGATGCTGGGACCGAAGTGATGATGGAAACCTCAGGCACAAAAAACCGCACCGTAACCACAGAGTACCCGTGACCCAAATCGTTGGAGAGTGAAATGACGAAGCAAACAGAATACCAACCGCCGAAGTTTATTGAGACGCCGACTGGCGACCTCATCGCCCCGTCACAAGTCGCCGCCGTCCGATACTGGCCGCCGTCGCAATACACCAAACCGCGCGTTACGCTCTCAGCTACAAGCGGCATGATATGGGAATTGTACGACGGCCTTTCGGAAAAAGAAGCGATAGCTATTCGCGATGACATGAAAAAGCGCGTTATTGCCGCAATCGAACAGCCGGTAATGCATCAGGTGACCGAGTCCGGCGGCAAGGAATAACGACCCTCTCGTGACCCAGAGCGTGACCCAAATCGTACCTACCAAACAGCAGGGGCTTACAATGAGCGACACCACCATCAAGGGCGAGTTCGATGTCTCCATCGAACCGCGTCCGGTTTTCGACAAGAAAAACCCCATGGCCGTCGCCTATGCGGCGATGCTCGATCAACTCCGCACGCTCGCGGTTCCCCATATCAGCGTCTCGCCAGACCCGGAACAGTTTGAAGATGTTGCCGACTTCGGCTTGCGCGTCGCGCAATGCTTCGACCGCTTCTGGAACGCTGTTGGAAACGAGGCACAATCGAATGCGACATGCAATCTCGACATGCAGTGTTTCACCAATGTTTTCGTGCAGGCGCTTGAAGGCTTCGCCACGTTCGAGCTTGACCGCGAAGCGGCGGCGCTGCGCGAGGATGACGCCGACGCGCGCCAGGCTGCGCGGCACGGGCGCACTGCCAGAACTTTAATCGCGGCTATCCGCGCCGAACGCGCAATTTGATCTTCACCAACTACCACAACAGGAGCGTAGAATGTCCCTCTTACTTCAACCGGCTGAGAACACGACCGCCAAACTCAAAATGGGGCTTATGGGCTTCCAGGGTTCGGGCAAAACTCACACCATGACTTCGACGGCCATCGGCCTCGTGCTGCTCATGCGCGAGCTTGGCTTGCCGGAAGGCAACAAGCCAATCGCGTTCATGGATACCGAAACTGGTAGCGACTGGGTAAGGCCCCGGATCGAAAAGGCTGGCATTAAATTGCTGACCGCCAAGACGCGCGCTTTCACCGATCTTCTCCAGATTATCGATGAAGCCGAGGCCAACGCCTCAATCCTCTTGGTCGATTCCGCAACCCACATCTGGCGCGAATTCGTCGCCAGCTACTTGCGCGCCAAGAAGCGTTCGTCCATCCGCTTCGACGACTGGAACTTCCTCAAAGGCGAGGAAGGCTGGCAGCGGTTCACTGATCGCTTTGTCAATTCCAATCTGCACTTCATTTTCGCCGGCCGCGCTGGGTACGAGTACGATTTCAGCACGGACGAAGATACCGGCAAAAAGACACTGGAAAAAACCGGCATCAAAATGAAGGCCGAAGGCGAGACCGGCTACGAGCCGAACTTGCTGGTCCTCATGGAGCGCGTAATGGACCTGGCGACCAAAAGCGATCAGCACGTCGCCCACGTCATCAAGGATCGATCCACCTTCCTCGATGGCAAGGAAATTCCGGACCCGACGTTCGAGTCCTTCATGCCGCATATTCAATGTCTCAATCTCGGCGGCAAGCAACTCGGCATCGATACGACGCGCAGTTCGCAATCGAGCATCCCGAAGGACGCCCCGCGTGACCGCAAGCGTATCGAGCGCGATATCGTCATCGACGAAATCGCCGACTTGCTGTTGCGGCACGACGCCAGCGGCACGAGCGCGGCGGCTCAAAAGAAGCGCTCCGAACTGCTCAGCACTCACATGGGGACGGCCTCAAAAACCGCCATCGAAGAAACCATGCAACTCTTCGACCTGCGCGCCGGCTACAACAGCCTGCACATGGCGTTGGAAGGCAAGCCGTCGCGCTACGCCGTCACGTCTCCAGTGCCGCAAGGCCAGTTTGATGTTTCCGTTGAGCCCGTGACGGCACATTCGGCGGCATCGCAAACCGCGCTCGCGCTCAACGACGATTTGCCGGCCTTTGTGAAAACTCCCCTACCTCCTGGCATCCATCTGGTCCAGGACACGAGCGCGGATTAGGAGAATGAACCGCAGCGCGGCTGTGACCCCGATGAGTTACAGCCGCGCAAACCTTGCATGAGACTACCGACTAAAGTGTTGTTAGCTTGGCTACCTTGGCCCTCGAAAATCCTGTGAGGATTTTGCGGCCATAGAGGATTGAGAAAATGCCGATAATTGCCGAACTCAGAGAGATCGACGGGGAAATATGGGCGCGAGTCGAAGTGGGGCTTGGCTCGCCCATTCAAATTCTATCGCCCGAAGAAATCCAGGAAAACAATGATCGCATACAACGCCTCGTGACAGAGATTGATCAAATGCGGTCGCTTGGCGAAATTCCGGCCGAACAAGTTGCTCGATACTTCCTTGAAAACGAACAACTCAATTCGCGGTTGCCGTTTGATACTTTTCGCCACGCGCGCCTAACCGAAGTGATCAGGCGCGCTCGGATCGACGGCGCAAACGCGGAACGGAAGCGCACGCAAGAGAAACTTTAACAGCCTCTATGGCCGTAAAACCCTCGCAGTAGAGTGACAGCCAAGGTAGCCAGTCTAACCAAACAAACACCCATGACGCACCACCGAGCCCAACGCCTACCCTCCGTCGCCCCTCCCGGCCAATTGCTCAAACGCGCCTTCGACACGACGCGGAAATTGAAACTCAAAGAGGTTGGAGAGCGTGATCCGGTTTATCTGGAACAGATAAGGCAACTCCCCTGCATCAAATGCACGATGGAGCCATGCGGCCAAGCCATGCACGTCCGCCAGCAAAGCGCAGCCCACGGCAAGCGCGGCGGAATGCAAAAGAAACCGGCTGATCGCTGGACTCTGCCAGGTTGCCAAGAACACCACGTCGAGCAACACAAAATCGGGGAGTTGCAATTCTACTACAACATCGGAATTTCCGCACCGCACGTGTGCACAAGACTCTATGCAGCGCGCGGGGATTTGGTTATCATGCGGTCCATCATTTTCGCGGCGCGGGCTGGGATGCTGAAGTAGACTTTTAGGGAGATAAACCGATGGTCGGAGTTTTTGGTTTTGCAGCATGCCTCGGCTGGATTATTTTTACCGCCGCATTATGTGCTACGGCTCAACACGCTGCTGGCACTGGACCTGCTGCAGTAACATTCTTCGGAAGTGTATTGATTTTTGGTGGGCTTATTGCCCTGATCGTCCTCAATTCACGTTAAACAGGAGCCAACCATGGTAGTCACAGGCAAGGTCAAGTTCTTCAATGACACGAAAGGTCATGGATTTTTCACGCGCGACGATGGCGCAGGCGATGTGTTCGTGCATCGGACGGATTTGCACGGTGCACATGGCGAGCTTAAGGAAGGCCAGCCGGTCACGTTCGATATCGACAGGACTCACCGTGGACTGCGGGCAATCAATATCAGTTTGGGCGAGTTGCCGCTGTAGGTGTGCCATGAAGTACATTAAAACCCCATGCAATGAGTGTCCTTGGCGCGCCGATGTTGCTCCCGGCCGATTTACCGCGGAACGATTCCGCGCTTTGGCTCCTTGCGCAGAGGATATGGCGAACATGGTTTTTGCGTGCCACAAATCTCCGCTGGATGCCGAGTTCGCGTGTGCGGGTTTTTTGCTTCAATCGTCGGCGCACAACTTCACGTGCCGGATGGCTCGGCACAGCTTCGATGTATCGTCGCCATTTCCGATGTTTGCTACCTATCGGCAAATGGCGATTGCGAACGGGGTCAAAGCAAACGATCCGGCGTTGCGGAAATGCCGCGATGATGGACAGCGACATTCGACAGGTTAGCAGGGAACTAACATGGCCCACGACACTACTGACAATGATGAGCAGCGCGCCTCTCAATTAGTCGAAAGCATGAGAACTCTCGGGATGGCCGCAGGCATTTCCGAAGATAGAAAAACCGTACTGATGCTTCTGAACGGCGACCTTGGTAATGCGCTCATTTTTCAACGGTTCTCCGCTGCGGAAGCAACTACTTTGGGAAATCTTCTGATCGCGTCCGCTGCGCTAGTTAAATCAGCAGAGTAACAACAAGTTAACGGGGAGAATCTGCGCAATGAAGTGGCGCTCAATGAAATCGGTTCCCCGATTTAAGAAGAAGGGTTACAGCATCCCTGACAAATATGTTGTTCTGCTGCATGATCCAGATAACGAGAAGTGCTACAGAGTTTTGGTCGGCTTCTGGAACCCGGAAACTAAGGACTGGCAATCGTGCGACATACACGCGGACTTGATGCGGCCCACTCACTGGATGCCGCTACCAAATCCGCCACGCTGATACGGAATTAGCAGGAAGAAAATGACCGACCAAGAAATCACATATGTCCGTTCGCTTGAAATCGCGCTGACGGAAATCGCGAACGGTAGCATCCCAGACCAGCCGGCAACCGCCGCTGGAGACGAACTATATTGGGTTAAAAAACACGTGGCCGAGCTTCGCAGAATTGCGATGAAGGCGATTGGACCATGACAAAACTCACCGCTCTTGATCTATTCTGTGGTGCGGGCGGCGCAGGCGTTGGTTTGCATCGCGCGGGCTTTGACGTAACCGGCGTCGATATTGAGCCGCAGCCGAACTATCCGTTTGCTTGCTTCCATTTGGACGCGCTGGCATTTCCGCTCCTATATGGCCCCGCGCCGGGCCGCCCCGGATATGATTTTGTTTGGGCGAGTCCGCCGTGCCAAAAATACTGCGCCCTGAATACCCGTGAGGACTTGTCGCACTACCCCGACTTGATCCCTCCCGTGCGTGCCAAGCTGGTCGCCAGCGGCATTCCGTTTGTTATCGAAAACGTCCCCGGTGCACCAATCCGCCACGACCTGATGCTTTGTGGCGCGATGTTCGGACTGCGAAGCTACCGACACCGCTTCTTTGAATGTAGTTTTCCCATCGAACAGCCGGATCACCCCAAGCACGTCGTGCGCGTGAACCGCCGCGGCGAGAATAGGCGCAAGCATTGGGCCAACGGCGGGTTCCTGACTATCACGGGCGACGTGGGGGTGTACTGCGGCCCGGAAGCAATGGGCATCGGTTGGATGACTGGCAACGAAATGTCTGAGGCGATCCCGCCGGCCTATGCGGAGTACATCGGGCGAGCGGTAATCGCGCAACTATCGGTAGCCCGACAAGCTGCCGAGTAATGACAGATATGTCGGGAACCTGAGTTAAGATCATGCCGAGCATAGAAATGACTCCGCAGGAACGTGAGATTGCTCGCGGCCCGACGACGGAAAGCGGGCGCGTGGAGATTATTAACAAAAAGCCACGCCAAGAACTTTCGCCGGTGAAAATACGCGCCTTCAATGAGACGCGCGACCCTTACCATTGGCGTTCAACTGGGACAGCGACAAATCCCGGCATGAACTATCTATCTGATCTCATCATCCGCCCTGGCATCGAAAAGACTTTCGGGCCGCTTTTGCTTTATCGCGGCGGCATGACGCGCGGCAGAGCGCATCGTCGCTGGAATTTTGTTTTGCTGATGATGGCAGCGGAAGCGGAAACCCTTGGTGACGGCATAAAGCTCGCCCACAATCCTGCGTTCGCGCAACTTTGCGGCCCGACCTCGGTCCCCGCGCGCCTCGACCTATGGCGCTTCTTCTGGCGCCTCCATGACAATCCTGCCGTCACGCGCAATATCGAAGGGTTGACCGATTACGTTAAGAGTATGGGCGCCGAGACCGCATGGCCTTCGCAGCGCGTTGACCGTTTTTCAGATCGCATCGACTGTGCCGAGTGGCGTATTTCGATACATGAAAACGCAGGTCAAGACTACCGCGACCGCGAGCGCGGCATTCCACAGAGCCAGCAACTATTCTATCCCTTCATGGCACACGATCCGGAAAAGCCGGACGGCGCACGCAATCTCGTTTTGTTGGTCAATCAGGCGGTTCCTAATTATTGGCCAGAGCATGTACGCGCCGATGTATGTCAGGAAATGATCGTAGGCTTGCTCGACGGAAGCATTCAAGTGGACGACCTGCATGATAGTGTGCGGCGCTATATCACTAAACATTTCAAAGTTCAGCCGCAGCAGTATGGCGAAGGTGGCCTTCGACTGTCCCTAGACGCACCTGTGCCAGGAACTATAGACCTCTCGTGGACGGAGCGCGTCTAATGCCCGCTCGCACCAAATCACGTCGGCACGCTGGCATTAAATTGCCGGGTATCTCAAAGCATAATGAGGGACGGAAGCCCCGTTACAAAGAGCATGGGGCCGGTGATCGTCGGCATCTCAGTCCCGAAAAACGCGTGCCGGAAAAACTCATTCCGCGCGCAACTGCGCGAGCTAGGGCGGCACCAGATGTTGAATTAACGGAAAGTGTTCGTCGGTATCTAGCCGAGCGACAAGAGCCTGTGACGATTGCCAGCAAGCCCCCTGTCGTCGAGCATAACGATCTTATTGTGGGTTCCAGAAATCTGCGCGAATCTGATTTTGCCTCGCAACGAGACATCGTTTTGGAGATGTACATCGACAAACGATTGAGCGTGGCCGAATTACAGGCGGCGCGGATGTGGCAGCACTACATGGAAGAGATGTGCTTGCAACCTCCTATCTCTTGCGACCCGAGCGGACGCGAAGGTTATCAGTATCAACGCGACGGTGAAATCAGCCAAAGCCAATACGATGCTATGGTATGTCGTCGCATCGCTGAAAAGGCTCTTGGAAAGCCAAACCGAGCCTTTTTAGATGCGATCTTACAGCCTGACATCGGGCTTAAGCATCTTAATGGCCGTAAATTTGAAGCAACAGCCAAGCTGAAGCAACTTTTGCTAAGCCTTGCGGTATTCTTCGGATATTCACGCGGCAATCCAGAACAAGATCAAGCGTTCATTGCCGCTTCCGCCGAGAGATTGGACAGAAAATACGATTCCACCGTTAGGTCGATGGAAAATCAACGGCGTTCCGTAGGCGGATGGCATTGGGAATTTAACAGGCAAGATGGAATAGTCTTTCGGAACTAAAAACAGGCACTAACTTCTGCAATGTCGGGAAATACGAGATGACCATGAAAACGATAAGCGTTCCTACAGTGAAGGACGGCCCGATGGAAATCAGAGGCCACGAATGCGGCCCCTTCCTCATTCATAAACCGCTCGTTGATCTTGGCCTGGGCGAGTGGCACGTCACGCATTGCAAGACGGGCATGAAATTTCCATGTTCGTTTATGACCAAGCGCGACGCGCGGTCATTTGCCATCGAAGTACAATCGGTCATGGATTTTGGGGCTGTAGAGTGTGCGCCGGACCCCGCTGGAGAGGTCAAGGCTGTTTGGGTAAAGGGCGCCCCTACGGCAGAACAAAAAGAAAAAGTCCGTGGCCTCATGCAGTTATTTGGCGTGTGAAGTTGGCGACATACTGAGGTTTAGCGCCTCATTTTGAGGTGGTTGACAACCGATACGCTACGTGCATTATAGACGAACCACGTTGAGGCTGACTGATGAAACGTCCGCGAACTTTCAAATGGAAGCAGTTTGGGGCCGATCTTAAGGCCCACAGAACGGCTTTCGGCTGGGGCTTACGGGAGGCCGCCCGTAAGACGAAAACTCACCACGCGACGTTCTACCGGGCAGAGAACGGCAAGCCAATCGAGGTGCCGGACTTCGTCTATCTGTGCCTATGGACCGGCCTCAACCCCAACCACTATTTGCCGAGCCACCCATGAACCTCACCCCCGACAAAATCCCAACCGACGCCCCGTCATTTCGGAAATGGGCCGATGCCGCCTGCCCGCAATGGCCCGGCGAACTGCAAGTCCTCGCCTATCGCGCTTGGCAATGGCTGGAAGGCATGTCGTTTCGGTCGGCTGCGGACCATGAGGCGTTTCTGGCGGGGTATAGGAAATTCACGGGAGCGGTGTGATGGCTTCTATCAACACATACATTCCCACTTTCAGCGACGTTTCGGCGATGCACCGCGAGGCAATGGATGCGGCCGAAGTGAAGTTTTGGAAAGAGACGGCTCACCAGTTGCAGCGCGACCTTGAAAACATCTGGGACGCGGCGAAGGAGCATGGGCGAATTGAGTTGGTGAGAAAGTCCGACAAGATTGTCCTTCACGTTCTGGCGCCGAAGTGAGCGAACCGATGGACTACAGCCGCACCAGCCGGGAGAACACCCATACCGTGCAGCGGATGCGGATGGAAAAGAGCAGCGAGAAGGTGGCGTGATGAAAGCACAAAAGCAGCCTCGATTCCGCGAAATGCCGCGTCCACCGCAGCCGGAGCTTTATGTGTGGCGCGATACGACGGGCTATTCCCGCGGCGAAATTCGCACGCCGACGACTTGGACGATGACCCTTCAACCCGGCTTCAATATCACCGTTACATGTGCCCATATCTACCATAGAGGCGCATGGGTCATGCACTGCGAGCCGTGGTTTAATACGTCACCTCTGTCTGCAACTTCCGAAGAACAAGCTAAAGCTATGGCGCTCGATTTTGTTGCGACCATGATCGACAATCTAGGCGCCGCAATACGCAAAGCCTTGGCCGGCTGATGCGTCGTTAGTGCCTTTTTTAACGGAGAGACAAAATGGCTGACCATCCTGAGATTAAGTTCGGCGCCGGCTGCCATATCGCTGCGGCGGCTAAGATGCTTGTGGATGCCGTTGCAAAAACCCATGAGCCGGTCCAAGGCAAGTTCAACGATATTCTGTTGGTCGCCGATGTAAGCTCGACGCCGGACGGCATCATTGCCTTCTTCGACCAGCAGCGAGAAATCCGGGCTGAGGAATACCGAAACTCACCGGAAGGAAAGCGGGCTGAGCAAGAGGCCGAGGAACGCCGCTCGCGCCTTCAACAGACGCACGACAGCCTTATGCGCAAGCTGCCGTCTTTGGACATGCACGATCAAGTAGCCGTGCTGGATTGGCTCTGCCAGATGCAGGAGCCGAGCGACTACGTCGGCATCATCCTACGCCGCGCGACTATCGTGTCTGCTTTCGAGAAGGCCGGGTTTGTGGCGAATGCCAACACTGGCAAAGCCTATAAAGCCGATGATCGCGACAACAGCTTTCGGTATTTGGTCGGCCAAGCGCTGGCCGGATTGAAGGACGGTCCAGCAATCCATTCGATCCTGCACAAGTTCGCCAAAGAGTGGCGAGAAAAGTTTCTCGTCAACGCCTGACGAACAGGCACATACACGGGGTTAGCATGGGAAAGATCACAACTGAGGAACTAGACATTTTTCAATTTGGCCGCGTTCTGCATAAACGGCCAGAGGAGATACAATCCATGCCCAGCGACGAAGAAATCGACGCCGCAATGATTGCCGTCGAAATGACGAATGAAAATGCCATTTGCGAAGGCTATTCCGATCTACTTCGACAAATGACCATTGCGGGATTGCAGGCAGCGGAAAGGGTACGTCACGCTAAATTTTCCCGGTCCACTGACCGCGAGCGCGGGGCGATTTTCCTTGAGGGATATTTTGCAGAACGCTATGCGGCGGGTGATCGCGTGGACCCGGTTACCGGCAAAATTATCAATATCAACGACCAGACAAAAGCCGGTTAACAGGACGCATGTCGGGAGAACCTAATGAATAGGCCAAAGGAATTTCTGGCGTGGGCCGTCGCAATATTTGGTCCGATAGCCTTGAACCGTAGGGAGCGCCTTCTGCGTTTTGCTGAGGAAGCCCTAGAGCTTATCCACGCGGAGGGCATGTCACTCGATGAACTGGACCGGATCACATATCGAATTTGGAAGCGGCCTCCCGGCGAGACCTTAAAGGAGATAGGTCAAGCGCAGGCTTGCCTTGAGACGTTCGCCGAAAATATAGGCGAGTCCGCTGACAAACTGGCGCAGGCTGAATTTGAGCGCGTGCAGACCATTCCGAGAGAAGAATGGGCGCGGCGTCATGCGGCTAAAGTCGCCGTTGGAATTGCCCAGTAACCGCCGAACAGACGGAAACTGATATGCCGCGATTTGAGCAAGCCGTATTGACCACACTTGGAACGCTCCCGCCAAGGTGCTGGCAGCGTATCGACGGGCTGATGACCGAGCATGTCGTGATGGCGCTCCCGGTACGAGCTACATGGTTTCGCGGCGCACGCCTTTGGCTGCTAGAGAAACGCGGCCTAATTGAAAGCACTCGCCTCGGACATTTTTGGAGATCGCAACGCGGCTTGAAAAGTTACCGACTTACCCGTCCAGAGCAGGGAGACTAAAGGTGGTCGCCTTCAATTTTCAATCTCAGTTCGTGCCGCTCATCGTATCTGGCATCAAGCGTCAAACGATCAGGCAGGAAGCGCGGGCGAAGCCTGGTGATCTATTCCAACTCTATACCGGACAACGCACCAAGGCGTGCCGCAAGCTGATTGAGCCTGATCCGATTTGCACTTTGGTTGATTACGTCGTCATCCGTCCTGAGTATTTGACGCTTGGTAATACCAAGAAGCACGCTGGCGATGCCGACGCCTTCGCTGTTCGCGACGGATTCGAGGGCTACGACGACATGGTGATGTGGTTTGCGGACACGTATGGATCGCCATATTTTCAGGGCTACGTCCACGTGTGGGCGCCGGTTAATCAGTAGTCAACGGGCATGACAGACAAATCTTACACAGACGCCGAACTGAGGCGGTTCAACTTGATAACTCTCAAGCTGTCGAGCCGCACTCAATTACATCGCATAGAGGCGCGCATGGAGATCAGGAGGTTCATTGAGGAACACGGCAAGGAAAAGTGCGACGCCATGTTTGAGGTATTGAAGCGCAGAGATCGCAAGAGCGCGAGTCGTTAACATCACATCAACTTGGAAATTCCGATGGCCTTCGATCTGAGCCCGGCCGCAGAGGCAGCGAAGCAAAAGGAACTAGACCTCAACTGGCGTTGCCAGGAGGCGCTAGAGCCGATCTTGCGCAACTCGGGCTATCACGTTCGGATTGTTTTCTATCCTGGGCCAGGCGCCCGCAACTTCCGCCAACCGTTCCGGAAATGGCTGTGGCGGATACTTAGGCGTTAAACCCCCAACAGCCGCCATGCTCCGAATAGACGACAAAGACTTTATACCGCTCCGCTTCTACAACAGTATGTGTATGCGTCGGCGCTTTCGGCCGCATCATGAAATGTACCGGCTGCTGGCAAACGACAAGCCCATCTGGAATTTTCGCGGAGCGATGTTCAAGCACAACCAGAGACGCAAGCCAAAGAGGCGCTAACGATGACTTACTCTGAAACATGCGAGAAGTGTGGGGTGCGGCTCACGCCTTACGACACCGTTCCCTGCAAGGACGTTCCAGACTGTCCGGCACCGATAATGTTTGTTGTAGAACGGCAGATGATCGCGGATGCTGACGCCGAGATAGCAGGGGATCGCAATGGACCCGCAAGATAAAGTCAATATCGATCAGTTGAAGCGCGACCGACTTCTAGACATTCTACGGCGCGTGATCGCCAATCCTGGGAATGTGCCTCAAGTTGCCGAAACCATCGCGCGCGACTGGTTCCCAATGCTGCGCGTTGGACCAAATGGTAAATTTGAATTTGTCGACTAGTTCCTGAACAGCAGGAAGAATCATGAGCGATCCAGAGACAATGCGGCGGCTCGAACAGGCGAGGGAGAAATACGCGCCAGCGGGCTACGATCCGGCAAGTGACGATCTCACCATCCCGTTCGCCATGGAGCTTGTCGAGAAGGACCGCCAGATCGCGGCGTTGAGGGAGGCGCTTAATCTGTTCGTAGTACATTCCACCTATCCGGTCTCCACCGAGATAAACCGCAGAGGCTACTCTTGGCGCGACGAACGCGCGTTGGATTATGCGTTCGATGAGGCAATTAAAGCGCTGGGCGCTATTGAGCAGACAGCAGGAGAAAAACCGTGAGCAGTCTTGGCGCCGAACTTCCGAAAGAAATGGCGCGCGTGCGCGATGAGTTGATGCCGATGTATCTGTCTATTGGACCCGCTGGTGTTCCGGCGCTTGCGATGATGCGCGCAGAACTTGATCGCGCTACCAGGGCACTCGCCGAGGGGGATATCGTGACGATGATCCTCAGCTACGAATCTCTCAAAGGGTTCAAAGAGTGATAAGCGATTAACAGGAGACTGACATGCTAGAGTGGATCAAATCGAGGTTGCCCTGGCGCCAGTTCCGGCCCGGCATTTTCTACCACGAAGAAGATCGAATCACCGAAGTCATCCTCAAGGACTGTTTTACTGTATGGCACCCCCTGCAGGGAAGCTTGGCCCATTTTGTTGACCTTGGCTATAACAGCGACGACGAATTAGTCGGTATCAGAATTTGGGGTGATGTACGCGAGCCGCGCGGCTGCACACGCAGCATCCATCAAGGCGCGGAGTTGCTGCGAACATGGTTCAAGCCGCGCGACAAAGGCATTGTGACACCAACGGCTGGCGAGTAATGGCCAACAAGCAGGGGAATGAAATGACGCGCGAGGAAGCCATTGCCAAACTCACGGAATTACAGCGCAGCGGCGATACCGAGGGCGCCCATGGCGACGCCGACGAGGTTCTGTGCAAGTTGCTCCAAACTCTCGGCTACGGTGACGTGGTTTTGGAATGGCAGATGATTGATAAGTGGTACGCCTAGCAGTTGCCGGCTAACAAGAGATATGTCGAATGGGCATTAGCCAATTACAGACTCCGCTTCTCGTAACCACTCCACTCGGGGAAGCCTCTTGCCATTTTGTCTACGATGGTGGCGACGAAACCTATTGGGGTTGTTTCCAGCGAGAGACTTGCGAACTTTGGTGGTGGCGCGGGCAATTCATACGCTATGCGATTCACCTGTCGGAAGGCTTTTGCAAACAGAGCCCAATCAAGGAAGAGGCGGATATGGGATCGGCGCTTGCACCGCACCGCAAGCGATACAAGCGACTAAACAAGAGTTAATAGCCATGAGATACGGAACGCCGTGGAAAATTGAACGGGAAAAGCACCGCATCATGGGCGATGATGAATGGCGTGTTTGGTTTGCGTGGTATCCCGTTCGCCTCGAAGACGGAACAAAAGCATGGTGGGAAGAGGTCGAATACACGCAGGCCCATGCGCTACAATCTTCCTAATTATCGACATAAGACAAGTTAGGCGGCCACCCTACTCCCGAAACGCAATCGCCCCACGAACCGACAGGCACCGCATCCGGACCTGTCCGCCATCATTCCCCGACTTGACCATCCATTCCCCAGCCCCACAATCGCCGCTGACGATCCTCCCGACGTGGTGCGGCCACACTACCACGGCGCCGACGTGAGCGAGCGTAGGGCTTCCCCAGCGCGTCCAGGCCCTAGCCAGATTGTACTCGGGGCCGGGGTCGATTGAGACCTCATGCCGCATTTGCCAGCCGCACCATTCGTGGGGGCGATGGTCCTTGATTGGGGTGAGTGCGGTTAGGATCGAAGTCAGGAAGGCAGGCAGGGTTTGTGTCATTCCTGATTATGGGCTCCTTGACCGGCACGGAAATTCACACGACCGTTTGAGATTTGAGGGTTCCCGTCTTTCCGGTCACACATGCCCCGGCGATTTTTGAGGCCCATGTTGTCACCCACAACCATGTCAGCGCCGTCCGCCCGGCACGAGCCTACTAAGACTTCAGCGGAAAGCAGACACCTAGACGCCTTCTGTGTCCGTTTTCCTCCATCTGTTCGCTAGGGATTTCTAACCGGTGGCCTCCCGCGCCGCGTTCGCAATCGCCGTCTCGCGGACCACCCGCAAATCCCTTGCGGGCATCTGTGGTGCGCCCGTCAATTCCTGGCGCTGCTCACGCCGCGCCGGGCTGGACACGCGCTGGGCATAGGCTTCGCGGAGAATGGCGCCGATCTTGACCGTTGCATCGTTCATGAGTCCCACGTCTCGGATAGCATCGTCGCGTTGGGCTTCCGCGTTGGCGAGGCGCCGTTGCAGACTGAGAATCTGCGCCTCTTGCAAATGGACCGTGGTTTGGAGGGATTCCGCCATGGTCTCCCCGTCAATTGCTCGCGCTGTGAGCTTCGCGACCAGTTGGCCGAATTCGCCGCCTTGTTTGATGAAGTCGTCTTGTTCGGAATCGGTCATTGGTTCGATTGGCATATCCTCACCCTCTGTTGTTCGTGTTGGTATCTTAAGCGGTTAGAAGGAAAGAAACAAGATCGTCTATCGGGTCACGGTCCCTAGGTGCCGGTTGATGGACCGGATGCCGGTCACCGTTGTGCAGAAGTATGTTGCCGTTCTCAGCCGGTCAGGCCAAGTTCAAGTTTTTCCTTATTGCGGGCGGCGAAGTGTTCTGGCGTTTTAGAGAGGCACCGCGACACTTCATCCGCGAACGCTTCTTCCAGCCCGTGGTTAAGCGCGTGGCCGAGCACAGATAGAGTCACCATGCAGCCGCCAAATTCCTGCCAAGTGTCGCCTCGTGGGCGCGAGTAAACGACCTTGACCAATTCGCGCATTTTATCCTCGGTGACATGGCACGCTTGCGCCAGTTCGACTGCTTCCTCGGCAAAGCGAAGCGCGCGAACGCCACGATCTTGCACATGCTCACGGCCGAAGCATCTGATGCCCCATTCGACGGCTATGCGCTGAAGGGTATAAAGAACGGTCATCGGTTACCTCCAAGTTGGCGAGTGTTCTGTCATTCTCAGAAGAACGGTGACCGAGTCCGGTCCCTCAACCCGAAGGACAACTCGTGAAACAACCTGTTGACAATCCCTGTATATAGATTCAGACTTGCTTTGGTAAGTCAAGACCGTCACTTCAACCTCGCGGAGAGCAGATGAAGTAGGACACCCAACATACCATGCAGCCGAACACTGCGCACGTAGGGGCGTCGTTTCTAACCCGGAACCGGCGCTCTTACTTTTTGTTTGGAATGCCGATGTCGTACACCTTGACCAGCACCGGACCGCATTTGAGACAGTCGTAGTAGTGAAACGCTATATCCTTTGTCGGGTGAGGCTCAATCCGAGATAGTGAAATCGTCGCACCACATTTCGGGCATTTGCCGTTGGCGGGAAGGTTGATGGAGGGCATGTCACGGCGGTAAGGGCGGGTTTCTTCTTATCGTCCCAGCGTTGTTATCAATGATAATCAGCGCTGCCGCGATCTGCCGGTTAATGTCCGTGATCTGATTCTGTAGCAATAAAATCTTATCGTCAGTAGCCTTGCTCACCGCCTGAAACGTCTTGTCCTCAACAGGATCGTGCGCGAGCTTGGTGATAAGCATCGCTTGAGTTGCTTCCACGATAGCGAGTCGGCGCCCTATATCGGAGATTGTCTTGTCGGTATTTGCGAACTGGTTTTGAGATACCGCCCAAACCGCGCCGCCTCCTAGCGCGACGACGGTAACGGCAATTGACATCCACGACCTATCGTCCGCCACATCAATGCCCCGCGTTGATCTTCGCCTGCAAGTCGGTAATTTGCTGTTTCAGATCGTCGATACGCTGCTGGACCGTGGGGCTTGGCGCCTTGGCCATATCCTGTTGCGCGGAATAGAGCGAACTTTTCAGTTGATTGAGCGAAAGAAGATCGACCGCCTTGGCGGTATCCATCTGGATCAGTTTGACCGGATCGACCTGTTCATGAACAAAAACCTTGCTTGCGACTTCCGGCAGTCCCATGGCCTGCCATGCCGGCGGAACGGCAACAACCGCCGTAGCGGTTGCGGTAATCAGAGCAAGGATTGAAGTCGCAGTCCTACGGAGATTGGTTCCCCAGATCGCCGCTAGCAGGTCATTCATGGCGTCCCTGTATCGGTTGAGAGTTTCTTAAACGCCAACTCGTACAAAAAGTCGGGGCATTAGCGCCCCGTAAGTTTGGGGAGGTTCAGAAATCGTAGCGAATGTACGCCTTGTACTGCGTGCCGATTTGCGCCCCGGAATTGACCGTCAGTGGGGCGCCGTTGGCGAACACGTTGTTGAAGCTCATGCCCCGCGTGGGCCAATCCACGGCCACGCCAAGGTCAAGAGCACCACCGTTGGGTTTGCCGGTTGCATCAACCGTTTGCCACAGGTAGCCGGTGCGGATGCCCGGTGCGATGCCGACCGTCTGGCCGCTCGCGGCACCGAACTTGCCGTCGATCCCGAACTCGGTCACGAAGGCGCCGAAGTATTCGCGCGGCGTTGCAGCCACGGCGACATTGGATGGCAGTTGCGGGGTGAAGGTCGGGAAAGGGTTGGCCTGCCCAATCCTGGTCAAGAGCATCGAGATAAGGTCCGCGCCAACATCGACGCCCTGCATGGACGACCAGCGGCTTGCCAGTGACACCGCCGCCGCTCCCGAGGTCGCGGTAGCACCAACGCTCGCGCCACCGCTGATGTTCTGGTAGGAGCCCGAGAGGTAAACGCGCGCCCACTGGGCGATGCCGGCGATTGAGGCATTGCCCCAGATGTAGCCGACTTCGCCATCGACGGACTGACCTGCCGCTGTGAGGTTCGAGGATACGAGCGACGTGGCGAAGATGTTGTTGCCCGAGACGTTGGCTTGATCGACGCCCGACGTGGTGCCGATGCCCCAATAGAAGCCCGAACCGCTATAGGTCAGGAACGGGGTGGGTTGAGCTTTGACCGGCATATCCGCCGCCATCGCAGCGGTCGAAGTCAGGAGCGCAAGGCCCCCGAGAATTCCAAACAGTTTGCGCATGATCTTCTCCACATGAGTTTGACTTTACGCGAACTGCTTAGCCTATTCTGCTGTGTCGTGCCTGCAACACCACAGGTTTAGATTGAGTCTTTTGTGAGTCTATTTGGTTAGCTTGGCTACCTTGTCTGTCATGTCACCGCGAGGGTTTTACGGCCATAGAGGCTTGTTAGATCGGCGGGGTGTCGCCCCCGTTGTATTCGCGCTTGGGCATGATCGAAGAAAACGGCACCCCGGCCGCATTGAATCCTGCCATGAAGGCGGCCCAAAGCGATCCCTTGGCGTGCTGCGCGCGCTGCAAATCCGAGATTTGGTTCGCAGGCTCGTCCACGTCAAAGTTCTGATTGCCCGCGTCTGTGTATCGCGTGACGGTCGCCCAAATCAGGCTGTTCTTGAAGTCGTCGGTTTCCTGATAAGCGCTCCACGCCTTCATCAACGGGCTGTCGGGAGGGCATTGCTGCATAACGGGCATCTCTTTTTCCTTTCTCAATCCTCTATGGCCGTAAGAATCTCACAGAACAATCGAGCGCCAAGGTAGCCAAGCTAACCAAACAAACTTTCACACGGGCGCCGTTATATTTATGTTCGCCTCTTTCTGACATTACGCTCCGCAACGACGCACGAGAATTCGTAATCGTCGAGACCCAGCGACGCCAGATAGTCAACCCATCTGCTGTTTGCGTAACGCTCCTGGATGGATTGGATTGCCTGATTGCATCCGCGCTCGCTTCGAAAGTATGCATCGCGGTCGCCGCCTGCGGGTATCGGAACGCCAGAAAGTGTTACTAACAAAAGCCAATTGGCGAATGCGAGCGAGTGCAGCGCCATTTACTATTCTTTCGTGCATCCGCGCTCAACCCATCGCGAGCCTTCGCCCGTGAGCGGCTCTTGTAGAGCGAAGCGTGCCGGTATCGCCGCCGTGCATTCATCGTAACTGCGGAAACTCAGCGGAGGCGTAAGGGCAGGCCAGGTGGTCGCCAAATAGTTGCCCGCCACCGGCCGGTCGAACACGACGCGCTGACAGTCCTGCGGCGCATTCGCCATGCAAACTTTGCCGAAGAAATACCAGAGGGCGGCGTCGACCATATCACAATCCCTTACGACTTCGGCTGCGTTTCCTGAATCGTTTTCAGGATGTTGGTGATGTTCGGCAAAAGCTCGAACAGGCCATCTATGCCGATCTTGGCGACAATGGCTTTGATATCGGCTTGATTCTTTTCCAGAACGACCGTGACTATCGGATTCATTCAAGCCGCCTTTGCCGCGACGGCTTGCGCGGCTTGGATGGTAGGAACCACTTTATCACTCGGGGCAGCATCCGCCACAGGCGCGCTGGTCACAATTGCCTTGACGGAAGGATCGGCCGCCGCACTTGCCAGTCGGCTTTGTGTGGTCATACCCATACCGCTGAGCGTGCTCATGATTGCCGAACCGACAAAGGCGATAATACCACACCATGCCGTAACAGGCTTGATGAGATCGCCCGGAATGGCATTCGTCAGGACAAGAGTTCCACTGGAAACGCCAATCGCTAGCGTTACGATAATGCTAATCCAGAATCGTACTGTCGGGTCAACGTGGGGCATTTTCAGTTCTCCTATGCTGCCATTTTGTCAGATTCCGCGCCAATCTCACTTGTACGACGTTCCCAATCCGCCCCGAAATACGGATAGCCGCGCAGCCGACGATACCACGCCGCGCGTTGTGCCGTGAAGGCATCCACGACCGCTTTCGGATTCGTAATTGCTTTCACTGCCTCATCGGTCTGCGCCCCCCACTCACCATCCGGCGTGATGCCCAGCGCGAGTTGCAGGAGCCGCGTCGCCGCCGATGGTCCGCCGTTCACAGCCTCATCGAAAAACTGCATATCAAGACCGGGCGGCAACTTCGGACATTCCGGCAGCCAATACGAATTGTAGTAAATATCGGCGCCCTCATCGCGGCTGATGTTGATCACGTCCTGAACCGGCAAGCCCTTGCTCTTGCGGTACACATCGTACTCACGCTGGATGATGCCGCACATTGTCTCACCGCCCGCATCGTGAGCGTCGTTCGAGAAATTCCGTCGATTGCTCCAATCGTTCGGGAGAGGACATTCTTGGATGAGCGTATTGGGCCAGCACGCCGCAAAGCGCGGATCGGCAAGCGCGGTTACTGCATTCGTCATGACACCATCCACAGATAAACCCCATGAGCAACCACGGCCCCGAAGTATACCGCCGCAACCACAGCGATGCCAATAAACACCCAATGCCCAGGAGCAAGCTTATCAGACTCCCCCAACTCCACAAACGGAACCTCGCACGGAAACTGTTTCTGATATTCGTCGGGCGGATTGCGCTTTGTCATCTGTTCATTCCAGATGGTTGAACGTGAGATCAGGACCGCTCGCGCGGATTCTAATGAGGCAAAAACTTCCTAATTTAGTCCCTTGTTTTGCGCGCCGGACACAGGCCGTTCGGCACCTTCCTGGACTTCGCTCGGAACATCATCCACGAACAGTTGCTTACGCAAAAGCACAGCGCCGCGCTTGCTCATTGCCGTACCGGACTCGATAGCACACCACGGTCCAACGGACAATCGTATCTCCGTGGGCATTCCCTCATTGATGATTACGAGCATGGAATCTTCTCCGACAGACTCATGAAATCCCACCCACATTTTGCGAACGGAAAGAACGGCTGCCATTGCGTTGTCCTGATTCTTTGATGCAACCTAGCCATGACTCCGCAGCCTTATCGCGTCAAGACTTTGGTCCTTGTTTACGCAGCCTTTCCACCATTCCGATAAGTTGCTCGCCCGACATGGGAGCGCCAAAGTTTCCACGGCCGAAGAATTGATCCGCGTCTAGCTCGATAGAACGTCTTCGCCCTTTTGGTTTTTTAGGAGTGTTCCAGTAACAAACAATTTCGATGCTTGCCGGCCATTCCTCAGAAGGATCGTGGCTGATGAGCCTGTTCAAATCGCCTGCAACTTGCGCCATCGGTTAGTCCTTTTGTGTCACGAGAGGGGAGTGATTACGGTTCGGTCACCCTATGCCGCGCTCGCGTGATCCATCGCTTCAAGATCATCGTGTGAATGTGGAATGGGCTTCACGTCCGCGTCCTTGGGCTGATTCGCAAACTTCATCTTCTCAATCTTCGCTTCCTCACCCCGACACCAAGCCGACCATGCTTTCCAGTCCACTCCAATTTTCTTTGCATACGCGCGTTCATTTGGAGTGCCGGAACGACTGTGGGCTTTCAGGTAAATCCCCTTGCGCTCGTTCTTGTTGGGCTCGCGATTAAATCTTTGTTTGAATTCAGCGATCAACTTTTCCAGGTCCGCGCGCTCTGGAACCTCATGATGCAACAGCATGTCGTCAACATCGACGCTCTTGCCCTTGATATTTGCCGTCGCCGGAATGTTTTTGTTGCGGTACATCGTATGACCGTCGATCGACATGCAGGACATCCACGGGCCGTCATGGGTGGCGTCGATTTTCACGCTTGATTTATCGTCGGCTTTGGATTCTAATGGTCCTTTATGCCTAGAATCACCCCCCACCTTGCCGCCCGTGGCGCGCTGTTGGCCTTCTATACGGCCGCCATCTTTTTTCTGTACTGGCCCTGGAACGTCCTGCTGATTTGGGCCGCCATAGGCACTCCCCGGAGTTTGGGACGCGATTTGCTGGAAATTGAGCCCCAACGGGGCAAGCGTCCGCGAAAGGTTTAGGGTCGCCGCCGTAGCTGCTGCCCTGGAAGGCGGCGTATTCGCCCGCTGGGCCGCCAGCATCGCCCTTTGCCACTGCTGCATCTGTTCGGCCACGAGAGGCATTTGCCGCGCCACCGCCCGCGCTTGGATGGCCTGAGCGCCCTTTCCGACGACATTAGCCGCGCCGGCCCCCACCGCTTCCCCGAGGAATGGCACCGGGATGGCGGAGCGGCCAAGAATGGCCCCGATAACCGTGCCAAGCTTGCCGCTGACGCCATTGACCGCCCGCGCCATGAACGTCGCGGTATTCGACCAATTCGCCCCGGCTTGCGGAACCTCTATGCGCCGCAATAGGTCCGCGTAGTTCTGTAACATCGCCCTCTCGTTCGGCGAATACATCGTAGCGGCCATTTCGCGGCCATCGACGTTGAGAAATTGGTTCAGCCGTTGGGCCGTCCTTCCCGGCCCCCACGGCGTCATACCTTCACCGGGCTCTACCAGCCGCCGAAAAAGCCCTTGTTTAACTGCCGTCCATTCCGGGGACTGCTCACCCAACAAATCACGGACACGATTCGCAACACCAACATTCAAAGTGCTGGGGTTTGTTCCGGCTGCCCCATAGAGATAATCCGCCACGTCGTTTGGAATTGCCGGACCAGCGGGCATCGGACCAATACCGTTGCGGCCCGTGATTTTTTCGACAACCTTTCCGACAGGATCATTCTTCGCTGCGGTAAAATTGCCGCGATAATCCGAATATGCCGCGCGTGCATTGTTCCAAGCCTGCACGGCCGCAGGATCGCCGTTGAACATGCCGCCGTTTACCGCCGCGTCAATTCGGTTGTCGAAGGAGTCGATGATAGCTTGCGCCGCGCGGCCATCTTCGGCGTTGTTTGCAAAGGCGCCGCGACGGAACGCCGACAAACGCTTGCGCATCTGTTCGACGCCAGTCAGGTTAACACCTGTAATATTTTCTGGGTTTGGTTGTCCGAAGGGATCGGCCTTGTTCTGGATTCTCAGTTGAGAAATTCTATCGTCAAGGTCATCGACCATGCGGGACGCAAACGGCGTAAGTTTGTCATCCACAATAACGGGATTTTGACTAAGCGTTAAATCACCCTTGATCCCCTGACCCATGTTTTCAAAAACGCTGGCGTGAATTTCTCCAGGATAGGAACGCGCCTGCGCATAGGCTTGCTGGACGCCAGCACGGGCCTGGTTCGCCATTCCCTGCACGCCTTGCGAGGCGACCGCTCCCGCTTCCTGCGGACTTTCGGCAATCTGCATCCCGTAAGGATCAAGGCCCTGTGCGACGATGTTGCGGGCGCCTTCCAATTGCGCCCGTTGTTGATCGGCAAACGCCTGCGCACGAGTTTGAGATTGTGGCCCCGACGTGCCGCGCAGCGCGCCTTGTTCGCGCTGAATCGCCGACAAGTCACCTGTGGCCTGACCTTCGCTCAACGTCACGCCAAACGGACCCGGCGTAGGAGCCGCCGGCAACGGTGCGGGAGCGCGCAGCGGAGACGTTCGCGGAGTCGCAAGCGCAAGCGCCGTTTCGACTTGCGGCTCGACTTGCTGGTACACCTCACTTCGCGTCGGTAATTTCGGATTGCTGTTTGCAAGGTAAGCCGCAGGCGTCCCCACGGCCTGAATGGCGCTTGTCATCGGCTGAGCCACGGCTTCGGCCGCCGCTTTTCCCATCTTAGTGATAGGCGTTAGCGGAGCAGCCGCAAGCCCCAAAACATCGCTACCTGCGCCGGTCCAATTCGTGAGAACACTTGACGGATTAGCCTGCGATGCACGGGCGCGCTCTTGCTCATTCTGCCAGATATTCGACAGTGCGGATTTGCCGGCCTCATAGATGCTGCTCGGAACGTCCGTCAGAGACGATTTAAGAGTCCCCATGAACGTCGGAGTCTGCGGCCTTGATTCATCTGGAAGTGAATCAAAACTAGGCGCGGCGCCAGCCGGCGGCGCTGGCGCGGGTGTAGATTGATCCGGAATATCGTCGAAGTTCATTGGACTGGAACCGCCTCGCCGTTAGGACCGCGTGTGTACCACTTGCCCTGAAAGAGTTTTGCACCCGGAACAGGAGGTGTGACAGGGGAGGTCCCGGCAGCAGCACCCTTTTGCTGCGGAGCTTCACCGCTCAATCGCGCTATCGCTTCCTGCGCATGAGGCGAAAGCATCGTCAACGGATCGCGCGTCGTTCCCATGCCGCGATTATATTGGTCACCCACGGACTCAATACGACTGCGTAGCAAATCAACCGCAGCTTTCGTCGCCGCATGAAGCGCCGCAGGCGAATCGGCCTGATTGAGCGTCTGTTCCCATCCGACAATATCATGAACGTTGCCGCCCGAACCACGGAAAGCTCGCGTCAACTCATCGGTCACGGCTTGTTTCGCGGCCATGAATTGCTTTTGCGCCGCCTGGAACTGAGTATCGCCCGCAGCGGACTTGATGCTTTGCAGTGGCGAGTTGATCCACCCGTAGTTCGTATTACCCAAAGAATCGATGGACTTATCGAGCGTATCCAGATGCCCGATGGCGGTATTGAACGACGTAATATTTTGCGCGGATTTGCCCGCGACAAAATCCGCCCGCGTCTTCGCTCGCGCGTTGTAGTTCACGGCATCGAAAGAGGGGTCATACTGCGATACGAGACGAAGAATATTCTGCCAATACGGACTCTTCAGCGCAAAGCCTGTCGGAAACGCCATGCGACCTTCGTCAAGCGCTTTGACTTGCGACGCGAGGTTAGGGTCGAGCGACGCCAACACTTCGGGCTTCACATTATCCGGAGTGTCGCCGCTGACTGGAGTTGATTTGGCCGGCAGGCTTGCGTCATCGTTAGGAGACGGCGCGGCGCCTTGCGTTGCGGGCGCCCCCGACGCGGGAGGCGCGGCAGAACTAACTGGCGCTCCCGTTCCCTGCGGCGTCGCATTCGGATTGGCCAATAACGTTGGATCAATTCGACGAAATCCCCCCGGCACATTCGGGTCGCGCACGGCGTAAATATCCGTGCCAGTGGACATATCGGTTCCAACCTTGACCGGCTGCTGTTCCTGGCGCTGCGCTTCGCGATTTTTGAATTCAATTTCCGCCTGCTGTGCCGGCGTCATCCTTGAATACAAGTCGGACTCTTTCTTCGCCTCCTGCGAAATCCGATCCTGTTCCGCCTTCGCCTGCTGATCCAACTCACGGACTTTCAGATCAACGTCTTGTTGTTGTTTCTGCTGCGCAAGATGCTGCGTCTGCAACTGCCCATAAGTTGAAAGCCCCTGCAATCCCCCTTGACCGATGGCTTCACCTAAGAACGGAGAACGGGACGCCATCATGCCAAGCCCGGCAGACACCGCCGACATTCCAACATCGGGAGACAAAAGGCCAAGCAAACCAAATCCCTTTTGTGAGGCAGGCGCCGCCGTGGGTGCCGCTGCCGCAGGGGCAGCGTTGACCGAGTCCGGTGCTGCAGCAGGCGCGGCGTTCCGTGACCCATCGTCTGCAAACGACATCGCGGACGTTCCTATACCAGCCTGCGGCGCAGGCGCTCCGCTTGTTATTTCCGGAGGAAGAGCATCGGCGGATGAAGGCCGCGCTCGCGGCATCGGAACATCATCACCCTGAGCAGGCGCATAAGGCGAATTCTGCCCATACACCTGAAACTTTAAAATATTCTCAAGCGGATTCGCATCCCCCGCACTGTTGTTGTAAAGCCCTGCAGGAACCGAAGGCTGCACAAACCTATCAGATGGAAAATTCACCACGTCATCGTCAGGCGAACCACCATCGGCAAATTTACGGCGCGGCATGAACGACGCCATCCCCAAACCAGCACGCACAGGCATCCCGCCGCGCCTCAAATGAATCGCATTGCGTCGCGGAATAGCCAAACCACCATAAGAAATTCGGCCGCCACGCTCCGCTCCAAACGGCAGCGCCGCGAGCGCAGCAGACGAAACATCCGCGTCCTCCCCCGTCAAAGCCGAAAGGTCCGAAGCGTTCATGCCGCTCGCATTGTTTGAATTTACGCTGGAACTAAACGGCGGGCAGGAAAGGCGGAGATGAATCTGATCCAAACTTGAGGATCACCGCGTCACGAGCAAACCGTGAGAAAAGCGTCAAAAACAGTATAGCACAGAGAAATGTGCAGTGTGGTTACGAGGGTAATTCCGAGT
>Ga0209010_1000105_pt1 | contig 31140 bp, 27 predicted proteins | sample BlaSpr_A8_OM1_O3_FD_187985 | JGI IMG/M metagenome (GOLD analysis project Ga0209010, IMG submission 187985) | Forest soil microbial communities from Thunder Bay, Ontario, Canada - Black Spruce, Ontario site 2_A8_OM1_O3 (SPAdes) (version 2) | ecosystem: Environmental > Terrestrial > Soil > Boreal...
TCTTTTTCCTGGCTAAGCTGTTCGCTCAACTTGCGAATGGCGCGCCCCATGGGCTCGCCCCCCAGGCGCGAATAAAGATCTGCTAACTGGCTCAATCCGATCGCGGTCTTTCGCCGCGGCTCGATTTCCTTCGCGCCCAAACAGCTCGAGTAATTGTCCAGAATCTCAGCCGATGCCTGCTTGTCTTCGCGATCGAGAAGAACTTCCACAAACTGCCGCAGGTTGCGCGGCGGAACGCAGGGCGCTTCGTTCGAAAGCAGCACGCTCTTTTTGCCTGCTTCCGGTACTTCCGCCCAGAACATGCGATCGAGAATGTCGGCGTGGGATTCCACCAGAATCCCCGCCTTGCTCATCTTCTCTTCCTGCAACTGCAAAATCTGCCGCAGAGAATCCATCTGCCGGCTCATGTGCTCCATCATCTGGTGAACCGCGTTCACCTTGACTTCGCCCTTCTGATAACGTTCCAGCGCGAAGCGGATGGCCATGTGCTCGGCCGCTTTCATCAGCAGCGGAGTATCTTCCTGTTCGGAAGTCGCTTTTGCCGCGAGGCTTCCCAGCAACTGTTGCAAATTCAGCCGGGTGTTGGGATCGGTCTCTCCGATTTCTTTTTGCAAGTCTTCCGGGGCCGCTGTGCCGGGACTGGTTTGCACCTGGCCAAAACGCGTGAGCAGCCGGATGGCTTGGATAACTTCAGCTTCCTGCAAGGGAACCACGCCGCCAGTCCAGGCCGGAGCCGCGCCCGCAGCCGCTCCTGTAGTAGCCATGGCAACACCCGACCCCATTGGGACATTGGGCACGCTGCCAAAGGGCACCGTAATAGTTCCCGGTGCGGCTTGTCCGCCGCCTCCGGCGCTGGCTCCTTCTGCCGCGGCAATCAACTGCAATAATTTCTGCGGATCGTTCAACCACTGCTTGAATTCCGGTCCCAGAGTCTGCGCCGCAATCTGGGCCGCGACGCTTACGTCGCCAGTCAGCGGATCGGCAGCGATAAACTTCACTTCATTAATCTTGATGGTGCTGTTCGGTTTGCCCGCTCCCAGCGCCTCTTTAATTTGCTTGGCAAAATCCTGCGCCTTGGAGCCGGCCATCGTGAAAGCGCGCACCAGGCGAGTGAAGTCGTCCACTGTCACTTCTTTGGAAAAATGCAGGCTGGCCAATCCTGCTGTATTCAATAGCTGTGTGAAGCTGCGCTCCGCCTGTCCCGCATCGAGCGGAATTCCGTCGAGCAGAAGCTTGTTGTCGGAAACTCCCAACAGAAATCCGCTGTCTCCGGCTGTCGGCAGGCCCTGTTGCAGTTCGTTCCACGTGATCTGGAATTGTGCTTCGGTGCGCTTGTGATCGAAGCCATACATCCGCGCGTACTTAATGAGGATGTTCAGGCTGTGCACGAACGCCCGTGCCGACGCCGACCGATGCTCTTGTGATGAAGTTGTAGTCGAGATATGCAACTCCTCTAACCGCAGCTTTGCCAGTCAAGAGTAAAACCAACAGGTAAGTCCTCGCACATTACCGAGGTAATAGAACCATGACCGGGAGAACAGCGTCCGGTGTTTATCCTTTCGTGCTCTTTTCGTGCTCTTTGCCGTCCCGGTTCTTCTTCGCGACCTTCGCGAGCCCTTCGCACCTTCGCGGTTAAAGCTTTGCAATGCGTATGCCGAGCCGTGCACTGCGCAAAACGCGGCTAAAAATGATAACGTGGAGTTCATTTAACCTGGAGTTGCATTGTCTTCTCTCTCCCAAGCCGCTAACAAGTCCGCGAAAACCACCGGCCTCAGTTACTGGATGCTCCAAGTGCTGGAGCAGTGCGATTACGTCTCGGCGGACTTCGATGCCGACGCTGTTCACGATTTGCGTGTAGCCTTGCGCCGCTGCCGCTCGATAGCCGACGGCCTGCGCGCTATCGATCCCAACCCCGAATGGAAGGCGATGAAGAAAGCAGGCAGGCAGCTATTCCAGCGCCTGGGAGCGCTTCGCGATGTTCAAGTAATGATGGAGTGGATCGAACAGTTGGAGCCTGCGGATGCGCGTGTGGACAGCCCAGGTGCCGAGCGGGTACTCCCCTCGACCGGTTCCGGGCAGGCTCTGCCCATCTCTTTCTCGCCAGAAGCGAATGCTTTCGGTGAGGACGAGTTGAAAATCGAGGCCTCGCCGACCTTCTCGGGCGAGTCCGTCGCCGAAGCGATGCAAAAAATTCTGTCAGAGCGTGAAAAGGAGCAAAAGCGCGAAGCCCGCTCCGCTCTTGAAGAATTCGATCAGAAGCAATGGAAGCAGTGGGCGGAATTTCTTCCGCCGCGGGCCGCTCACATCCGGCCGGGAAACGGCCTGTTCAAACATCTGGCCCTCGAACGCTGGACCGAAGCTCGTGCACTGCACACTCGCGCGCTGCGCAACCGCTCGCAGGTCGCCCTGCACACGTTGCGGATCGCCATCAAACGCTTTCGTTACATTGTCGAAAACTTTCTCCCAGCCGAGCACAAAGCGTGGAGCAAAGATCTGAAAGAAATTCAGGACGCGCTCGGAGAAGTCCACGATCTCGATGTGCTCTGGGCAACGGCTCTTTCCTGCCACGTATTTCCCGATGCAGCGTCGCGCAAGCGTTGGCATGCCCGCATCCTAGAAGCAAGAAACAAGCGTATCGCCCGCTATCGCGAAAAGATGGTTGGGCCAAATTCTCTCTGGCAAGTTTGGCGCGCGGGTTTGCCGCAGGAGAGGCAGATTCAAGCTCTGGCCACGCGCCGCATGAAACTTTGGGCCAGTGCTCTCGACCCCGACTTCGCTCACTCCGAACATGTAGCCAAGTTATCGGTTGAACTCTACGACGGTCTGGTTCGCTCCGGTTTCCTCGCATCAGATTCATCCACTTCATCCAGCGGCAACGGTGCGCGGCCCAGCCTGCAAATCGCGGCGTTGCTGCACGACGTCGGCAAATCGAACGGGAACAAGGGCCATCACAAAGCCTCGCTCGATCTGATCAAGTCGCACGAGACGCCGCTGGGATACAAGGATGAAGACATGCGCCGCGCAGCCATCGTCGCCCGTTTTCACTGCGGCGCCCTGCCCACCCGAAGCCACAAAGCACTGCGTGATCTTCTTCCCGGAGAGCAAAAGACGACGATCCAACTCGCCGCGGTTCTTCGTCTGGCCAATGCTCTTGATGCCACGCACGATGGCCACATCCGCCGCGTGAGCGTGGAAAAAGAAAACGCCGGCAATCATCGCGGCGCGCGTCCCAGTTGCGTTGTTGTGGCAGCGGAAGGCTACTCGCCGCGCAGCGACGTGGCCCGAACTGCGGCCGCAGAACGCTATCTTCTGGAAACCGTTCTGCGGCGGCCGGTGATGATCAAGCCGATGAAGAATGCCGGAACCCCACATGTCAGTAGCTAGCGAGTCACTTTCGCAGGCACCGCACTTCCAGATACAAATGATCCTGCTTCGGTATGTTGTCCCCCGAAGCCACCAGACGGAAGCCGATCAATGACTCACGCCCAACTCGTCGAAAAAGCGGTTCGGTGGCTGCGCTCCTACCGCTGCGGTGTGGTGCTCTCGGAGCAGGCCTGTGTCAGCGGTGAAATGCCGGACGCCATTGGCTGGAAGCGCGCCAATCATTCCGTGCTGGTCGAGTGCAAGGTCACGCGCGCCGATTTTCTCGCCGACCGGGCGAAGCCATTCCGCTCCAAGCCGGAGCGCGGCGTGGGCTGCGAACGCTTCTATCTGACTCCTGCAAATTTGCTACGCCCCGAAGAATTGCCAGCCTGCTGGGGACTGCTCGAAATCCGCGGCCGCACGGTGGAAATGCTTCATCCCTCTGTAAAGAATCTGCGCAGCGCCACCGGTCTTCGCTACGAGATGAATCTCCTCCTCGCCAGTCTTCGCCGTGTCGAAGTCCGCATTGAGCCGCAGAGCATCACCGACTTCCTCAAGTGGAAAAACCGCATGGCCGAATACAACCGGGGCAGCTTGCCAGAGGGCCTGACGACGGCAGAAGAAGAAGTCAACGTATTTCTCGAGCCAGAAATTTCCACGCTAAGCTAAGTCGACGGCGTTCTACAGCTCCCGCCGACCTTCCATCGCCTTGAGCATGGTGATCTCGTCCGTATATTCGATGTCGCTGCCTACCGGAATGCCCATCGCGATGCGCGTGACTCTCACTCCCACGCGCTTAAGTTGCTGTGAAAGATAAGTTGCGGTGGCTTCACCTTCAACTGTTGGATTGGTGGCGAGAATCACTTCATCGACATTTCCGGCATCGACGCGCGCGATGAGGTTCGAGATGCGTAACTGCTCCGGGCCGACGCCGTGCAGAGGTGAGATCGCCCCGTGCAGCACGTGAAAAACGCCGTTGAAGTGTTTGGTTTTTTCGATGGAAGAAATGTTCGTGGGCTCTTCTACCACGCAGACCAGCCGCTGATTGCGGGTTGCGCTGGTGCAGTAAAGACAAGGATCGACGTCTGTGATGTTGTTGCAAACCGAGCATAGCCGCAAGCTGGCCTTCACGTCGCGTACTGCGGCGGCGAGCGCCTCGGCGTCATCTTCGCTCGAACGCAGAATGTGAAACGCCAGCCGCTGCGCGCTTTTCGTGCCCACGCCCGGCAGCTTCTTCAACTCGTCAATCAGTCGCGACATCGGCTCGGCAAATTTCGACATAAGAGTCTCAGAGCCCCGGAATTCCCATGCCGCCGAGCATCCCGCCCAGGCTCGATTGCATGGCACCATCGATCTTGCGCGCGGCTTCATTCACCGCGGCCAGCACCAAATCCTGGAGCATTTCCACGTCGCCCGCTTTCACCGCTTCCGAATCGATGCGCAGGCTGAGCAGCCGCTTGCTGCCATCCATCTTTACGGTCACCGTGCCGCCGCCAGACGTGGCTTCGACGACGGTCTCCTGCATTTTCTTTTGCAGAGTTTCGTACTGCGATTTGGCCTTCGACATCAGTTCTTGCAGATTGAAGTTGTTCATAGAAATCCAGGTTTCAAGGTTTCAGAGTTTCAATGATTTGGGCGCGCATGATTTTGCAACCTTGAAACATTGCAACTTTATTTTCGGTCCTTGTAATCGATCACCGTGCGAATCTCCGCGCCAAATTTTTCTCGCATGCGCTGAACGATCGGATCCTGTTCTGCGCGGCCGCGTCCGCCGATCTTGGGGCTGGATGTCGCGGAGCCGTTGCTTTTTGCACCATTTCCATCTTTGTTCTGCGGCGTGGCCGGTGTCCCCGGAACGATTCTCAGCTTGACCGCGCGGCCGAGCACTCCGCTGGCGGATGCTATGGCCAGGCGCTTTGCGTCCGCGCTCACCGACATGTCGATGATGGTTTGCGACTCGGCAACTTTGATGACTACCTCGTTGCCCTGTGTGCTCCACTCGCCCGCTTCGAGCATGGAAACCAGGACGCGCTGGCCGCCATCAATCAGTGCTTGCAGCACTGCATTCTGGAGCCGCTCGAGGGGATCGGGCGTGGGATTGGACATGCGATCGGACGCAACTGCTTGCAGCGGCGGATTCTCGTGCGGTTCGATCTCGCTTTCGGTCTTGTTTTCGATCTTGTTTTCGATTACCGGCGAGGGAACAGCGAGGGGCTGTGGCTCCGGTGCAACTTCGCGAATGGTCGCGGGCGCTGCGGATCCCATGATGACCGATTGTGGCGTGCCGGCCGCGGCGACGATGCGTGGGCCATTCGCAGAAGCCGGCTCAGCGGCGGATTCCTGGCGCGGAGTGCCTTTGCGCGCAGAATCGGCAGCGAAAGGCGAAACGAAATTCGGACGCGCCGGAGGAGCGGTTTCTGTACGGCGGACCTCGGATACGCCCGCAGTTGGTCCGGCAGTTCCTCCGACAATCGAAGGCCGCGCAACACTGCGAGGAACTCCAGCCGAAGCTGCGGGCAAAGATGCTGCTGCGTCGCTCAGCAGTTGCTCAATCGGCAGTAGGCGTTGCGCATGCACCATCTTCAACAGTCCAAGTTCAAGATGGAAGCGCTGCTCCTGCTTGTATCCCAGTTCGCCGTGCGTTCGCAGCATGATCTGCAAATGGCGCGTGAGATCGTCTTCGCCGAACAATTCTGCCACGCGGTCTACGCGCTCCCGTTCTTCGCTGGAAATCTGGAGCAGGGAAGAGTCCTTGCCCGCAATTTTGGCGATCGCGGCATTGCGCAAAAAGCGTACCAACTGGCGTGCGAAGTGGACAGGACTATGGCCTTCGCCGATTAAGTGATCGACTTGCCGCAATACTTCCTCGCTTGCGCCGCGGGAAACGGCTTGCATCACTTCTTCCAAAATATGCGCGGGCGCGGCACCCACCAGATTTCTGACCGAGTCGGCCGTGAGCTTGCCGGTCGAGGATGCGATTGCCTGATCGAGAATAGAGAGTGCGTCGCGCATGGAGCCGTCGCCGGCTTCGGCGAGCAGAGCCAGGGCGTCGTCATCGGCTTCGATTTTTTCTCGAGTGACGAGATCGCGCAACTGGCTGACGATATCGTCGAACTTCACTGCGCGGAAGCTGAAATGCTGACAGCGCGAGCGAATGGTCTGAGGAATGTCTTCGGGCTGCGTGGTGGCCAGCATAAAGACGATGTGATCGGGCGGCTCTTCCAAAGTCTTGAGCAGCGCGTTGAAGGCCGCGTCGGTAATCTGGTGGGCTTCGTCGAGAATGTAGATTTTGAAGCGGTCGCGCGCCGGACGGTACCGCGCGGCCTCGCGGAGTTCGCGAATTTCGTCGATGCCGCGGTTGGTGGCGGCGTCGATTTCAATCACGTCGACCGCATTTCCCGCGCGAATTTCCGTACACGATTCGCACACGCCGCAAGGCTCCGGCACCGGATGATTTTGGGAGCGGCAATTCAAAGCCGCGGCCAGGATGCGTGCGACGGTAGTTTTGCCGATGCCCCGATGTCCGCTGAAGATGTAGCCGTGGGCCGTGCGTCCCTGTTCAATGGCGTTCTGCAACGTGCGGGTGACGTGCTCTTGTCCGATGACCTCGGAGAACTTTTGCGGACGGTATTTGCGCGCCAGGACGGTGTAGCTCATGGGGAAGAATACTCGATTATACAGTCAGGGAGTGCAGCTTGGGCATACGTATACGACGTGCCATTTCCAGGCTTTGAGCAGATTCGTTAAGTATTTCCGGGAGGCATCGAAGAACGCTGTGAACCGCCGGCAGAGCGACTGCACGCCAAATGGCCGCCGGGACGGCGGCGCTACGGTTACGGCGCGTGGCGCTTGCTAAAACCTGCACCCAAGCGATAGGCTTGTCGCTCAGCGGGATGTGCGGTCGCCGGCTGTGGCGCGGATTGGCTGCGGCGGCGTCAAAGGAGAAAGATGCAACTGAAAATCACAAGCAAGAATGTGGACGGAGTTCTGGTAATGGAATGCAGTGGGCGGATCGTGTTTGGCGAAGAATCTTCGTTGCTGCGGGAGCAGGTCAAGAAAGCCGTTCCCGAAAACAAGCGCATCATTCTGAACCTTGGCGAAGTCAACTACATCGATTCCGGTGGTCTGGGTACCTTGGTTGCGCTGCATACCACGGCGAGCAATGCCGGTGGCAGCATCAAGCTGGTCAGCTTGACCAAGCGCGTGGGCGATCTGCTGCAAGTCACCAAGCTGCTGACGGTTTTCGACGTGCATAATTCCGAAGGCGAGGCCATCGAATCGTTTCGCAAGGCGGCCGCATAGTTGAGCGGGGCCGCGGGAAATCGGCTGCGAATTGAGAAGGCGATTCGCGCGATTCCGCGAGGCAAAGTCTCGACCTATGGAGGGGTGGCGCGGGCTGCGGGATTGCCCGGCGCGGCCCGGCAAGTTGCGGCTGTTCTACGGCAAGGCTTTGGATTGCCGTGGCAGCGCGTACTGGGCGCTGGCGGGGAGATCAAGCTGCGCGGAGATTCGGCGATGGAGCAGCGGTTCCGGCTGGAAGCGGAGGGTGTGCGCTTTCGCGGGCGGCGCGTGGATATGAAGGCGCATGAGTGGAAGTTTGCGCGCGGAAGCCGGAAGCGTTGAGGTGAGAGTCGAACCCTGCCACGCTTTGCGCGGCGGACAGCCGAGGGCGGCTGTCCCACATGTTTCATTTCGTCTGCCGATCGCTAACTAGTCGTCTTGAACTGCTCGTCGATTTCTACCTGATATCCGGTGACCACTTTGTTGGTCTCGTTGGCCATGCCGACGACTGACATCAATTCCTTGAACATGGCATCGGTCATACCTTTTTTCCGCGCCGACGCGGTATGCGACGCGATGCAGTAGTGGCACTGGTTGGTCACACTGACCGCGACATAAATCATTTCTTTGGTCAGCGGATCGAGCGCGCCCGGCGCCATGATTTGCTTGATGTCTTCCCAAGTGCGCTTCAATGCAGCGGGATCGTGGGCCAGAGCTTTCCAGAAATTGTTGATCCAATCAGTCTTGCGCGTGGCCATGATATCGTCATAAACCGCACGCACTTCCAGGGATGCGTCTGCGTATTCGATGAAACCGAAAATCGCCATAAAATTTTTAAATTCCTGTCGAGAAAAAACCTAACACCCATCACGGAGACACCGAGACACGGAGAAAAATAAGAAATCAAAAAAGATCTTCTCTGTGACTTCGTGTCTCCGTGGTAGGTTTGCCCTTTATCCCGGTAATTCTCCCGCGAGCAATTTGCCTAGCGCCGCCGTAGGGCAGCGCACTCCTACGTAGAACTGGCCGAACAGCGCATACACGGCGCTGACGTGGTCGAAGCGCATTTCGTAAATCAATTTCTTGAATACCAGTGGATCGTCGGCGAACAGATCGACGCCCCACTCCCAGTCGTCGAAGCCGATTGAGCCGGTGATGATTTGCTTGACCTCTCCCGCGTAACGGCGGCCCACGAGGCCGTGCTCGCCCATCTGGCGCGCGCGTTCTTCGAGGGGGAGCGTGTACCAGTTCTGCGCCTCACCGCGGCGGCGATCCATGGGATAAAAGCAAAGATAACGGTGGGACGGAATTGCGGGAAACAGGCGTGGCCGCATGGCTTCGCGATGGCGGCTGAGCTTGGATTCTACTTCGATTTTCCATTGGTCGGAATGCGGCTGGATGCCCTGGTCGGTGAGCTCTTGATAAATCTTCAACGTCGAGTCATAAAGCCCTAACTCGATCACGGAGAGATAAGAAGTTGTGGGTTCCAGATAATCGTTGAGGCGTAGATTCGCCAATTGCAGTTCGACCTGATTCAAATCCGCGAACGATTCGCGAAAGTGGACGAACATCAAGTCGCCTTTGTGGCCGAGAAGCGAAAAAATCGCCGACTGGCCGCCATTGTTCTTCTCCATTGGAGCCAGCGCCGCTTCCGCTTCTTTGGCAATCTCCGATCTTTCGGCTTCGGCCAGCGCGCGCCAGGCGGAGCGGCGAAAACGCATCATCTGATGCAGCACGCTGTAGCCCTCGGTAGTGAGTGGAACGGCGGGAATTTCCGCGGCAACTTCCGGGTGCGGTTGGTGAGTGGTGGTCATAGTTCTTCTGCCTCTGTTCTTCTGCCTCTGAAATCTGATTTTGCCTGATTCTTCTTGCGCCTATTGTACGCGGGCCCGCGCGAGCGTCGCACTCCCAGCGTCACAAACACTGCGGAGAATCATCAGCAGAGTGACTTGCGTAATGATGCGGTTACGCTGGCGTCTCGGTTGCGGGCTAACGCAATTCTATAATCGCGGGGTGACAAGACCATCCACGGGCGGAGAAATCTTCGGCATCGTTTTTGGAGGGATTTTTGCTGTTGTGGGGATCTTTGCCGCTGGCACTTTCTTGCGCGGTACTCCCGGCCAGAGCCAGGAAAATGCGTGGGTGGGAGTTCTCATCGCGGCGATTTTCACTGTAATTGGCTGCGGAATTGTTTACGCCGCGATCTATGGCACCAACAAATTGCGAGAGCAAGCGGCAGCCGCGGAAGCCAATCCTGAATCTCCGTGGCTCTGGCGCAAGGACTGGGCGGCCAGTCGAGCGGAAAGTACGCACGGCAACAGCGCCATCGGCCTTTGGCTGTTGGCAATATTTTGGAATGCGATTGCGTTCACAGTTGCCGGTTCGATCTCGCCCGGACTCTGGCGTAACTCCGATCTTAGAATTTTTTTCCCGCTGGTGTTTTGCTTGGCTGGCCTTATTCTGGCGGGCGTGGCCGCGCGGGCCAGCATCCGGCGGAAGCGCTTCGGCCAGACTTATTTCGAATTTGCTTCGCTGCCGTTTGCTCCCGGCCGGGCGCTGAAGGGCACGATTCATCTGCGCTTCAATACCGATGCCAGGCATGGCATCGACCTGCGCCTTTCCTGCGTCCGTCGCGTCGTGAGCGGGTCCGGCAAAAATCGTTCCACCCAAGAGAATGTTCTTTGGCAAGCGGACAAAAATGTGCCGCGAGAACTGCTCACGTCCGGACCCATGGGCGACGCGATCATCCCAGTCGACCTCGGCATTCCCAGCGATGCCTATGAGTCGAATCACGATCAGCCGAGCGATCAGGTCCTCTGGCTGCTGCACGCGCACGCGGATGTGCCGGGCGTGGATTATTTCGACGACTTCGAGGTCCCGGTTTTTCATCGAATGGCATCCGCGACTTCAGCGTCCGAGACGACTTCTGTGTTTTCCGTTCCCGCGCAGGTGGCGACTATTCCGCCTGCTTTCCAGTCCGATGCTTCCGATGTAAATGCTCCCGATAATCCTCGCGTCGTTGTTTCGGCGGGGATGAACGGCGGCACCGAATTTTATTTTCCGGCCTTTCGCAACCCAGCGCGCACGTTGGTTTTGATCGCAGTCACCGCTTTGTGGACGAGCATTGTTTACTACCTTGGGCATTCGAAGGCTCCGTGGTTCTTTGCCCCGGTCTTTGGATTGTTTGACCTCGTTCTGTTTTATGCGGTGGTTCAGGCGACGATGGGTTCGTTCCGCATCGAGGTGGGCAACGCAAAACTTATTTCGCGACGGGCGGTGCTGGGCATCGGGTCGGCACGTGAAATTCCTTTCTCCAACATCGCAGAGATTGTGGCAGTCGCCCCCAGCGTGGGACAAGGCACACGGCCTTTTTATTCTCTCCGCTTGCTGACCAAAGAGGGAAAGAAGCTGACGCTGGCCGACGCGATCGACAACCGTCAGGAGGCGCGATGGGTCGTCGCGCAACTGGAGAAGTTCGTTGGCCTCAAGCTCGACACGCACGTCGCATTCGACGCTGGGATCGGCTCTTACGGTCCGCCGCCGCAACGCGGGGCGGCGTCATTGGGATCGCCGGCAGCTTTTCGCCGCAACAATCCGGCGGGAATTGCCGTGGGGCTTGCGATGTTTCTTGCGTGGATGGGATTCATCGGCTACCGCTTCGTTTCTGCGACTCACCGCCAACCGGCCCGCATTTCTAAAGCCGCGGCACGCACGCCGCGAGTGCGCAGTGAATCTGCTGTGCGGCAAGTAGATTACTCGCCACTGACCGGCCCAGATGTGGAGCATCTGCAATCGCTGCCTGAACAGGATCAGGCGGAAGAATTGTTGGACCGCGCGATCCAGCACGATGCCCGAGCGCTCGAACTCTTCGAGCAGAATATTGGCGGCTGGCACAATCTGAAGGCTACGGTTCGCATGAACCAATTGGAGTCGCGCTCCAGCTTCTCCACCGACCTGCGAGTTCGCTACGCTAACGCCGATCTGAACCTGGCCCTGAACGGCTTGGCGAAAACCGATCCCTCGGCGGACCAACTCATCGCCCTTGCGCAAGCCGATCCCGCGCATCGTGCTTACAGCGTGTATTACCTGGGAATGCTTGCTGGCCGCGGCGTGGCATACGATCGCATTTATCCGATCCTGTTGAGCTATGCGAAACACGACGCCAACCCAGAAGTGCGGCAATGGGCCGTGGAAGGGATGCGCTTCCTCGGCACTGATGAAGCCCTGGAACAGCTCTTCGATTCCTTTACTCACGATCCGTCGGATGCGGTGCGCAACCGCGCCGGATGCAATGTCTCCGACTGCGGCACTTTCATGCGCAAACAGCGCATGCGAATGGCGGCCAAACTGATTGACGTAGCGGCAGACCCCAAAACTACCCTGCAGATGCGCAATTGGGCGTTCCTGGCGTTGAACGAAATCACCGACGAAGCTCTGCCTGCTAACGCCGCGGCGTGGCGAGACTGGTACGCGCAGCATGGGGCCGACAAGATGGCTGAGTTTGAGCAGATGGATTGGTGGAAGGTGCGCGGGGATCAGTAGCAGCAATTCGTCCCAGAGCGATTAATCGGGCGCCGGAATCGCCACTCAAGAAGGTTCATCGTTCGATCGTCCGCGCTGCGATTTTCCCGCGCGATAGATTATCCAGCCTCCGAAATTTGCTCCCAGGACCACAGCCGCGACCTTCAGCGAATATCGCCACGAACTTTGCACGTCGATGATGGGCACAACCGACAGTAGCACGAACAGCAGAGTTACCAACCAACCCGAGGCCGCGGCAATGCGCAGCCACTTACCGGGGCGAATGTCTTTCTCTTTTCTGGCGAACAACGGGATGGCGAACATGGCCAGGTAAGCCAGACCGTAAAAAGTCCAGGTCCAAACCTGGAGCAGTGCAAATGCTTCCTGATTGCCGGAGCCGATGAGGACGGCCACGCTGGCAACCAGCGCGATTGCGCCCATGAAGAGAATTGAGTTAATGGGCGTGCGGTATGTCCGATGCAGTTGCGTGAACCACTGCGGCAACAACCGATCCCACCCAGCCACAAGGGGCAGTCGCGTGTTGGCCGAAAAATACAGGGTATAAGAACAGACGTAATTCATCAGTAGAAGCAATATGACCAATGGGATCAGTGAGCGCGCCGGTCCGAAGATGGCAAAGCCGCGACTCAAGGCTTGAGGAATTGGTCCGATCACATCGATGGCATCCGGCGAAACGAATGCCAGAATCGAACTGGTTCCAAGAATGTATAGAAGCGCGATTATGGGCGCCGTCAAGAGAATCGACCGGGCTAAATTGCGTCCTGGGTTGCGTGACTCTCCGGCAAAGATGGCGACATACTCGAAGCCTGAGAGAGCCCCAAAGGTCATCTTAGTGAAGACGCTGAGACTGAAAAGAGTGAGAGGCGGACGGACAAGTGTTAGTGGATGATAGTCCGTCAATCGTCCACGCCAGACATGGAAGTAGGGAAGCACGATAAGCGCTCCGATGGTGAGGACGGTGAAGATGCTGCCTGCGTTGCTGATCCATTTTCCCACTTTCAATCCCAGGACAGCGACGGACATCATCACAACGATCAATCCAACGGATGCCGCGAGAAGGGCTCGCGGATTCGAAGCAATCCACTCGGCGCGAGGCCCGAAAGCGTAACTGATGTAGGTGGTCGTCACCAAAGCAATCTGTGAGACTTGAACCGTGACGTTCAGCCACATGTTCCAAGCGACTAGAAAGCCAACGCGGTCGCCGAATGCCAACCGTGCCCACTCGTAGAGGCCGCCTTCGAGCGGCATCAGGCGATTGAGGTGCGACACCACGAAGGCCTGAGGGATGAAAAATAAAACAATCGCCAGACACCACAGCACAACGTGCGAGCGCCCCGCCTTTACTGCCGTGCCGAAGAACTCAGGCACCATGACGATCAGAACCTGCGCCAGAACAAGATCGGTCAGTGCCAGTTCGCGACGCAGGACGCCGCTTCGAGCTTTGATTTCAGCTTCAACTGTGGCTAACGAAAAGGCGTCGCTGGTAGTCACGTGAATTTTCAGTGGGTGGTATTTCTGTTCTCGCCGGGTTTGAGCAGCAAGTCCTGATAATCAAAACTGAAGTCGGCCAATGGAGAAACCGCGGCCATTCTGGCGCTGTCGATGCTGCCATCCGGTCTTAGCGCGAACGTGATGAATGCGTCTTCGATGGTGCGCTGGCGCCAGTGCGCTTTAAAGGTGTCGTATTGCCAGTGCTGCAAATCTCCGATCATGCCCGGTGTGTGATCGAAGCTGATGACCAGTCCCGCGTTCTCCATGCGGAGGCTGATTGGTCCATACCAGGCATCGTCATAGACCCCGACGTATTTTTCCAGCGGCAGGGAGGGTTTTGAATTGGCGGCGCGCGCACTTTCGGCCTTTTTCATCGTTTCGGCGGCATCTTTTTCCTCTGTATCTTTCAGCGCCTTGAAGCCCGCTATCCAGTCGATCGATGGAAGGCCAAAGTAATGGTCCAGGATGTGATACAGAATCGAATCGAAGGCTCCATCTTCTTCCGCATTGGTTAGCACGACTACTCCCAGATTTTCCTCCGGCACCAGCATCACGCGCGAAACAAATCCTGCGACGCCGCCGGTGTGACCGACCAGTTTGCGTCCGTGATAGTCGCGCAGCGTCCAGCCCAGCGCGTAGTCGGCGAAGTTTGCTCTTAGGCCGGCCAACGGCCCTGGCGGATTCCCCGTGGGCAGGATTGTTTGTGGCGTCCACATGTCCCGAGACCTCTCTTCGCTGAACAAAAAAAACCGTTCGTCGTGATCGGGAAATTTGCCGCGGTTGAGTTGTAGTTGCATCCACTTCGCCATATCCGCCGCGCACGAATTGATGGAACCTGCGGGTCCTATGTTGTCGAGCGCTTCGAGCGCAATGACTTGCAGCTTGCCATCAATGCGCGAGTGCGGAAATGCGTAGTCATCTCCAGGCTTGAACGACCGCGTCGTAGTGTTGGAATGTGTCATGCCAAGTGGCGCGAAAATATGGCGCGCGATGTAGTCATCCCATGACGTTCCGGTGACAGCGGGAATGATTTGTCCGGCCGTCATATACAGCAGGTTGTCGTACGCGTAGTGACTGCGAAAACTGGAGGCGGGTTTCATGAAGCGCAGCTTGTAAATGATCTCGTCGCGCGTATAGGTAGTTTGCGGCCAGAACAGCAAATCGCCTTCGCCCAGACCCATGCCGCTGCGGTGCGTGAGCAGATCGCGGATGGTCATCTCGTGCGAAACATAGGGGTCATACATCACGAATCCGGGCAGACGGCGATAAACCGGATCGTCCCATGAAAGCCTGCCGGTATCGACGAGCGTGGCCAGGGCCGCGGTGGTGAACGCTTTGGTGTTCGATCCGATTCCGAACATAGTGTATTCATCGACCGGGGTGGGATCGCCGACCTTTCGCACGCCGTAGCCCTTGGCGACGAAAATCTTTCCATCTTTCACAATGGCCAGAGCCAGGCCGGGTACTTCGAACGTTTTCATCGAGGATGCGACGTAGGCGTCGAGGTCGGCGGGTGGCGCGGTTTGGGCAGGCAGAGAGACCGTTAAAACCAAGAGCGAGACTGGCAGGGCTAATATTAGGATGCGATGATGCGAGTTGGAACGTGGCATTAGCGGCTCCAAGAGTTTTCTCTGAGAAGTGAACGTAAAAGAATGACGCCGAGATTAAAACACACACTTCGTCGATTCTCAGAAGAAATTGACATTCCGCCGGAATCCCAAGCGGTTCGAGCTATTATTTTCAGAGGACGAGAATCCCAGGATTCGATTCTCTGCCGGTTGAGCGCAATGATTTCTCGCAAACACATTCTCTGGGAGGTCGACCCCCAGGCTGATTTCATGCTTCCTGGAGGGAAGCTTTACGTGCCGGGCGCGGAAAAGTTGTTGCCCAACATTCGCCGCCTGACGGAGGCGGCGCGCCACGAACGCGTATTTCTGGTATCTCACGGCTGCTTCCATGTTCCCGACGATCCTGAATTCAAAACATTTCCGCCACATTGCGTGAAGGGCACGCCGGGCGCGGAGTTTGTACCGGAAGCGCTGACCTCCAGGATTGCTCGCGTACCCAACGAAGCCTGCGCGAAAATTCCGGACGATCTGTTTGCCTATCAGCAGATCCTGCTGGAAAAACAGACTCTGGATATCTTTGAGAGCCGGCATGCGGAGGCCCTGCTGCAACGTCTCGGCGAGCCGGAATTCTTTGTTTTCGGAGTTGTGACGGAATACTGCGTGAATTTTGCGACCAAGGGACTGCTTCGGCGCGGGCGGCGCGTGAGCATCGTGGAAGATGCTATTGAGACGCTGGATGCAACCGCGGGCGCCAGGGCCATGACGGAACTGCGCCAACTGGGAGCCAGGGCCATCACCACAGACAGCGCCCTCGCCTCCATGTAAGCAAGGGCGCCGGATCTCACCCGCGACTGCCGTTCATAATTTTCAGCCGGCGCGTCTTAGTGATCGCCGTGATTGTGCCGCCAGGTCCAATATTCTTTTTGTTCCTCGGGAGGAAGCTTGCGGAAGTCACGGTGAGGATCGCGGTGCGTGTCCGCCGACCAACGGTTATAGTAAACAACCTCGTCGTGGTTCCACACGTGATAATCGGTGTAGTAGGGATCGTAAACGCGATAGTAATGGGGATGTCCGCATGCCATGCTGGCGACGGAACATGCGAGTGCTGCGGCCAGACAGAGAGAGCCTACGGGAACATATTTCGCGATGAAATTTCGCGAACGATCGCAGGTGTGCTTCACGGTCGATAGATCCATATCCAAGCCCTCCAGAGAATGTAAAGCTAATCTAGTAAAAGCTAATTTAGTAACCCTTCCGAATCGATCAAGTTGTGGCTCATTGAATGTTTGCACGGCGTCGTTCGCTCCCTGACGCGAATCAAAACCCAGGGTAGTCGGCACGACACACGAAACCGGCAGAAAGTAGATGCAAGTTATGGTCCGGAGGTTTCGTTAGAATTTCCGTTCGAACCTGGAACTCACATTGATACCGCAACCCTGGTTGTCGAAATCTTCTCTAATGAGAAGGAGGGTCGAAATGGCGACGAAAAAGAAAAGCTCGGGGCGCAAGTATGGCAAGGCGGCGGGAAAGACAGTAGCCAGCGCGATGCGCCGGAAGAAAAAAGGCACCCTCACTTCCGGCAAAGGCGGCAAGGGAGGAAAAGTAAAGAGCCGTAAACAGGCAATTGCCATTGGCCTTTCGGAAGCGCGCAAGAAGGGCGCGAAGGTGCCGAGGAAGAAATCCTCGTGAGCGATTCCACGAGGTAACGATTCGCTAGGCCACGGCGAGATAGACGTAACGCAAGATGAACAAGACCGTGAGAATCCAGATCAGTACATTGATCTCGCGGATTTTTCCCGCTGCAACCTTCACCACGGTATAAGAAATGAGACCGAGGCTGAGGCCGGTGGCGATGCTGAAGGTGAGCGGGGTGGCGAGGATGGTGATGAATGCGGGTACGGCCTCGCTGAAATCTCTCCATTGAACGAGCGCAATTGACTCCGACATTAATACGCCGACGAGTATGAGAGCCGGGGCCGTCGCATAACCTGGAATGGCCGCCGCCAGGGGCGAGCAGAATGTGGCCAACATAAACAATGCGGCGACGGCGATGTTACTTAAGCCTGTCCGCGCTCCGGCTGCGACGCCGGCTGCGCTTTCGATGTAGCTGGTGACCGTCGAAGTGCCGGTCAACGCGCCGAATACTGTCCCTACTGCGTCTGCCATTAGCACGCGGCCAACGCGAGGAATCTTGCCGTCGCGCATGAATCCGCCTTGCTCGCAGACTCCCACCAGCGTTCCCACATTATCGAAGAGATCGACGAACAGAAAGGCAAAGGCAATTTCGAGCAGACCCAGATGTTTGAGTCCATGAAAATCTAATTGCAGAAACGTCGACGAAGGATGAGGCATGGCGAAGTACGCCGGTGGCTTCATTGTGACGTGGCTAAGAATTCCGATCGCGGCAGTTGCGAGAATTCCGATCAGGATTGCACCATGAATCTTTCTTGCCATCAGGATCACCGTGAGCACAAGGCCGAGGCAGGCCATCTGCACTTCCTTGTCGGCAAAGCTGCCCAGGCCGACGAATGTGGCGGAGTTGGCAACTACCAGCTTGGCATTGCGCAGGCCAACGAACGCGATGAACATTCCGATTCCCGCCGCAGTTGAATGCTTCAAGCAGTCGGGCATGCCATTTACGATCTGTTCCCGAACGCGGCTGACGGTGAGCACCAGAAAAAAACAACCTGAACAGAAGACCACCGCGAGCGCCGTCCGCCAAGGGACGTGCATCTGCATGCAAACGTAGTAGGTGAAGTAGGCGTTGAGCGACATGCCGGGCGCCAGCGCGATGGGGTAGTTTGCATAAAGGCCCATGACGAGCGTGGAGATTGCCGCGGAGAAACATGTGGCAAAGACGACGCCTTCGGCGGGCATCCCGGCCTCCGAAAGAATCCGGGGATTCACCACGATGACATAGGCCATGGTGACGAACGTGGTGAGCCCGCCGAGCATCTCCTGTTTTACGGAAGTTTGGTTCTCGGTGAGTTTGAAATAGCGATCGATCAAAGCCGTTTTCTCCAACCGAGCCTCGCAGCCTAGTAGACGATTTTGTCGGATTTTTCCTGCCAGGCACGAAAACCCGCCAGCGCCTGTTCGCGCATCATCTGAGTCATCGGGATGGCTCGCTGCTCCTGCGGCCGTGCGATCTCGCGGTAAATGAAGGAGTCGTCAAAATTGATCCTGGCGGCGTCCGCTGCGTCGTTGGCAAAAAAAATGTGCGCCAGCCGCGCCCAATAGATCGCTCCCAGGCACATGGGACAGGGCTCGCAGGAAGTATAAATATCGCAACCGTGCAGTTCGAAGACGCCGAGTTTCGCGCAGGCTGCGCGAATTGCCAACACCTCGGCGTGTGCCGTCGGATCGTTGGTCGAGGTAACCGAATTCGCCGCCTCGGCAACAATCGCCCCGCCTTTGACGATGACCGAGCCAAAAGGTCCGCCGCGTCCGACCTGGACATTCTCAATGGAAAGTTGAATGGCACGCGCCATAAAAGGATTGTCCATGAGTTTTCTCTAGCGGCTGACCGGCGAACTATGCCCATGCCCGCAATCTGCGAACCCCGCGACCACATCCGGCGGCATAGACTCTTTCGCAGCCGCTTTGCTGAGAAGGGAGTATAAGCTGGGAGCTTAGGAATTTATAAAATATTCTTTCGATTTAAGTCAGCGGATTTTACGCAGAAGAGAATCTGACAGAGAAAGAAGATCAGGAGGGGGAGCTGTGTTGCAAGCTTTTCAATCGCGTCGAGTCGTTACGCCGGAAGCAGTGCGTCCGGCAGCCATCCTTGTGGATGGAGAAGAGATTCGGGCGGTCGTGACGCCCAATGAAATTCCCGCGGATGTCGCCTTGCACGATTTCGGCGACGACGCGCTTCTTCCCGGTTTGGTGGATTCGCACGTGCATATCAACGATCCGGGTCGCGCAGACTGGGAGGGGTTCGAGACTGCGACGCGCGCCGCTGCCGCCGGCGGCTATACATTCCTGGTAGACATGCCACTGAACTGCTTGCCGCCAACGACGACAGTTGCCGCTCTGGAAGCCAAGCGCGCCGCGGCTCAGGGCCGTTGCCGCGTCGACTGGGCGGCCTGGGGCGGAGTCGTACATGATAATCAATCCGATATCGAAGCGCTTGCCGCCGCAGGTGTGGCGGGCTTCAAATGCTTTCTCATCCATCCCGGCATCGACGGCTTCACTATGGTGACGGAGCAGCAACTGCGAGCGGCGTTGCCACATGTCGCGCGCACCGGTCTGCCACTGCTGGTGCACGCCGAACTTCCTGGGCCGATCGAGGCCGCCACGGCAATTTTGGAAGGCGCCGATTGGCGGCGCTACTCGACCTATCTCGAGTCCCGGCCGGAAGAGGCAGAGTTGGCGGCCATTCGATTGCTGTTATCGCTGTGCCGCGAATACAAATTTCATCTGCACATCGTTCATCTCTCCGCGAGCTCCGCGCTGCCGGAGTTATGCGCCGCGCGTTCCCAGGGACTTGCAGTGAGTGTGGAAACTTGCCCTCATTATCTAAGCTTGACCTCAGAGACCATTCAAGACGGAGCGACGCTGTGCAAATGTGCGCCGCCAATCCGCAGCCGCGAAAATTGCGAAAGACTTTGGAAGGGACTCCGGGATGGCGTGATTGATCTCGTGGCCACAGACCATTCTCCCTGCCCGCCCGCCATGAAACGCCTGGATCAGGGCAACTTCGAAACCGCGTGGGGTGGTATTTCCAGTCTCTCCATCGCACTGCCGGTGATGTGGATCGAAGCGAGTGCGCGCGGATTCGACTTGACAAACATTGCGCGCTGGATGGCACTGGAACCGGCGCGGCTGGCCGGCTGCGAAAGGACAAAGGGGCGTATCGCAGCAGGGTGCGACGCGGACTTTGTGATCTTCGATCCCGACGGCGAGTTCGTGGTGACCGGTGAACGTCTTCACTATCGCCATTCAGTTTCTCCGTATCTGGGCAGAAAACTTCGCGGTGTGGTCAAGGCGACCTATCTGCGGGGCAAGCAGGTCTTTGTAGATGGCGAGTTCCCAGGACTTCCAGCGGGAAGGGAACTCGCGGCTTCGCTTCGCGAAAAGTAATCGGAGCTATATGTATTTTCGATTTCCGATTTTCAAGACGCCGCACCGAGCCGGACCAAGTCTGGCATACACTATCCCTCTTTGGATCTGCACATGAGCAATGAGCGCATCGTCGGCACGGCGGTCCCGCGCAAGGAAGGCCGCGACAAGGTTACCGGCAAGGCCCGGTACGTTGACGACATGACCCTGCCCGGCATGCTTTACGGGGCGACGGTGCGCAGCCAGGTTCCTCGCGGCAGAATCAGGACGATTTCTTATCGGCCGGAAATCGCCTGGAACGAATTTGTGATTGTCACCGGCAAAGATATTCCAGGGAAGAACTGCGTCGCGCTGATCGAAGACGATCAGCCCTGCCTGACGAGTGAGTTTGTCAATCATCCTGAAGAACCGATTTTGTTGCTGGCACACCCCGATCGCCATCTTCTTCGAAAAGCGGTTGAAGCGGTAACGATTGAATACGATGCTCTGCCCGCGATATACACGATTGAAGAAAGCGAGCGCTGCGCTGAAATTATCTGGCGCACGGACAATGTCTTCAAGACTTATTTGATCGAAAAGGGCGATGTCGACGAAGTGTGGGCGAAGGCCGATTACATTGTCGAAGGCGAATACAGGACGGGCGCGCAGGAGCAGCTCTACATAGAGAACAATGGAATGATCGCCGCGTATGATGCCGAGCAGGGAATCACGGTGTGGGGTTCGCTGCAATGCCCCTATTACGTTCACAAAGCGCTCATGGCCCTGTGCAGTCTTCCGGCAGAAAAAGTTCGAGTCGTGCAGATGGAAACTGGTGGCGCTTTCGGAGGCAAAGAAGATTATCCGTCGATGATCGCCGGTCACGCCGCGCTTCTGGCGATGAAGTCCGGCAAGCCGGTGAAGATTGTTTATGACCGCATGGAAGATATGGCGGTGACTACGAAACGCCATCCATCGCGCACTCGCCAGCGCACCGCAGTAAGCAAAGACGGCAAAATTCTAGGCGGAGAAATCGATTTCACCATCGATGGCGGCGCCTACGCCACGCTGTCTTCCGTGGTTTTGTCGCGAGGCGCGATTCATGCCGGTGGACCCTACTTCTGGCCGAGCGTTCGCATCCGCGCCAAAGCCGTTGCCACCAACGCGCCGCCGCATGGGGCATTTCGCGGCTTTGGCGCGCCGCAGAGCCTGTTCGCCATGGAGCGGCACATGGATCGCATCGCGAAAGTCGTCGGGCTTTCGCCGTTGGAAATTCGACGCCGGAATTTTCTTAAGCCTGGACAAACCACGACCACCGAACAGATCATCCGCGAACCAATCGATCTCGACCAACTTCTCAATCATGCGCTGGAAGCTTCGGAGTATCACGTCAAGAAAAAACAGTTCGCCGCCCACAACCAGTTCGGGACTACGAAGAAGGGAATTGGCATTGCTGCCTTCCTGCACGGTGCAGGATTCACGGGATCGGGCGAACGCTATCTAAATTCCGTCGTTGGCGTCGAGGGATGTGCCGACGGGAGTGTTCGCATTCTCGTCTCAAGCACGGAGTTTGGCCAGGGAACGAACACTGTTCTTTCGCAGATCGCAGCGGAAGCTCTTGGTCTGCGCTATGAGGATGTGAGCCTCGCGCAGCCGGATACAACGCAAGTGCCCAATAGCGGCCCCACGGTGGCATCGCGCACCGTCATGGTCGTAGGTAAGCTGGTTCAGTCCGCGGCCCGCGGTCTGCAACAAACGCTCGCGGCGCGAAGCTTGCTCGGCGACAATTACTCCGCCGACGAATTCCGTGCAGCCTGCCGCAGCTACGTCGCCGCTCATGGTGAACTTCGCTCCTGGGCGCAATATGAGGCGCCTCCCGGCATATTCTGGGACGACAAGAAATATCGTGGCGAAGCCTATGCCGCCTACGCCTGGGCGGTTTATGTCGCGGAAGTTTCCGTTGACCTCACCACATACAGCGTCGCGGTGAACGACTTCGTGGCCCTTCAGGAAGTTGGTCGAGTGCTGCATCCGGTGCTCGCCGTTGGGCAGATTGCCGGTGGGGTCGCGCAAGCGATTGGTTTTGCCTTGTTCGAGAAAGTCGTTTGGCAGAAAGGCCGCATGCAAAACGGCCAGATGACAAATTACATTATGCCTACGTCGAGCGACCTCCCCCCCATACGAGTCTTATTTGAAGAAATGGGCAACGTGCATGGCGCTTATGGCGCGAAGGGAATCGGCGAACTCCCGATGGACGGCCCGGCGCCAGCGATCGTCAATGCGGTTGAAGACGCTCTGGGCATGCGTTTCGATTTTATTCCGCTGCTGCCGGAAGATATTTTCGAAGCGATTTCGGCGCGATCATGTGAGAACGAATCCGCTCTTCCGAGCGCCGTAAAATGACCACTTCCACGCATCGAGGTTTCAGGTCCGAGATTTCGCTAACGGTGAACGGCCAGCGGGAAACAGTGATGGCCTTCCCCATGGAGCGTTTGCTGGACGTGCTGCGGCAACAACTGGGACTGACAGGCGCCAAGGAGGGATGCGGAGAAGGCGAATGCGGTTCTTGTTCGGTGCTGATGAACGGTGCGCTCGTGAATAGTTGCCTCGTGCCGGTACTGCAAGCGAAAGGAGCGAGCATAGTCACCATCGAAGGCATTGCAGCCGGCCCGCAACTGAGCGCACTTCAAGAAGCTTTCCTGGAATGCAACGGAGCGCAGTGCGGTATCTGCACGCCGGGAATGATTCTTGCCGCTTCTCATCTGTTGAGCAAGAAGTCAATTCCGACGCTTGCAGAAATTCAGGAAGGGCTTTCCGGCAACCTGTGCCGTTGCACAGGTTATGTCCAGATTTTCAATGCCGTAGCAAAAGCGGCGTTGTGCGGCGAGGCGACGAAAACATCGTGAGATCTGATCCCAGGGATTACGAAGTCATTGCGCCGCCGAACCTCGATGCGGTAGTTGCTCTTCTGGGGCGCAGTCCCGGCGGGTGGCTGCTCATTGCTGGAGGAACGGATGTGATGGTGCAGTACGCGGCAGGGAAACTCACGGCGCGTAGGTTGGTCAGCATCTGGAATCTTCCCGAGTTGCGGCGCATTGAAGTTTTGCCGGACGAGATTCACGTGGGAGCGGGATGCACCTACACCGATATTTGCGAACATGAAATTCTCGTCCGCGAATTCCCCATGCTGGCCAGCGCCGCGCGTTGGACCGGGGGAATCGCCAATCAAAATCGCGGGACTATCGGCGGCAACATCATGAACGCTTCGCCTGCGGCGGACTCGCTGCCCGCCTTGCTGGCTTACGACGCGGAACTGGTTGTGGTCTCAGTGCTTGGCGAGCGCCGGCTGTCTTATGCAGGCTTTCATCTGGAGTACAAAAGGACGCAGCTCGCACCCGACGAACTGATTCAAGCCGTTTGTCTTCCGCGGCGTTTTTCAGGATATATTCATCATGCGCGAAAAGTGGGTGCTCGCAATGCTCAGGCGATTTCCAAGGTCTGCATTGCGGCGCTGGGGCGCGTGTCGGACTCAAAAATCGAAGGCGTTCGAATCGCGATGGGCAGCGTTGCGCCTGTTCCTCTTCGGTTGCGCGAAACGGAGTCTCTGTTGAGGAGGAAGGCTATCGACGAATCGCTGATCGTCCTGGCGAGGAAAACGGCGGCGGCAGAAGTGCGTCCTATTGACGATATTCGATCGACCGCAAAATACCGCGCGGCAGTGGCGGGCAACCTTGTGGCAGAATTCTTGAACCTTCTGATGGCCCGCGGGGAAACAGCGTGAATGAGGTTCTCGCGCATTGGAACGAAGCCGCCATGGACGCGGCTGCGGCGCAGATTTTGCCTTGCTGCGGTTCCACGGCATGGGCTCGCGAAATGATAAGACGGCGGCCGTTCCAGGACCATGCCGCACTGGCATCGGCCTCCGATGATATATTGCGCGATCTGACCAAATCCGATTTTATGGAGGCTTTCCGCAGTCATCCGCGGATTGGCGAATCAAAGGCGCCAAAATCTTCGAAGCAGAATTTCGCGGCGTGGGCAATGCAGGAGCAAAAGAAAGTTGCGGATGCGGACGATGCGGTTAAGATCGCTCTAGCGGAGGGGAATCGCGAATACGAAAAGAAGTTCGGCTACATTTTCATCGTATGTGCGACAGGCAAGTCTGCGGCTCAGGTGTTGGAAATGCTTCAGCGCCGGATGAGCAATGACGCAGAAGCCGAATTCCAGGAGGCCGCCGAACAGCAGCGGCAGATTACGCAGATCCGCTTGAGAAAGTGGCTTTGCGGATGAAACGCATCTCGACTCATATTCTCGACCTGGCTTTAGGCAAACCCGCGGATGGCATACCTGTGCGCTTGGAAAAGCAGGAGTCTTCCGGTTGGCGAGCGATGTCATCGCAGCAAACGGACTCGGACGGACGATGTGGTCAATTGTTGCCGGAGGGTGAGAGTTTGTCGGCAGGATCGTATCGCTTGGTTTTCGAGACAGCGAATTACTTCGCAGGGCGGAAAATCGATTCTTTCTATTCTCTCGTCGAAGTGACTTTCCAGGTGAGGGATGGCGAAACACAATTTCACATACCTTTGCTGCTCAGTCCGAACGGTTACACCACGTATAAAGGAAGCTGAATACAGCCGTTTAGCAGCTATTTGCCGTGCGATTAAGTTCCTCGGGAGCTGGCTAGTTGACTTCATCAATCCGAGAATGGCTCAACCTCAGCGTGCGCTGGTTCCACGTTTTCGCGGCGATCATGTGGGTAGGCCAAACGTATTACTTCACCTGGCTGGACGGCCAATTTTCACGGATGGAGAAACAGGCCGCGGCGGATGGGAAGCCTCCGCAAGTGTGGATGGTGCATAGCGGCGGCTTCTACGCGGTGGCCAAACAAAAGTCGCTCGGAGTTGCGCCGGGGCAGGTGCGCTGGTTCCGCTGGGAAGCGTTAATGACCTGGATCAGCGGAATAATCCTGCTGATTCTCGTCTATTACTCCAGCAGCGGGCTTATCGATGTCGACGTGAGAAACATTTCGCAAGGCCTGGGCATTATTATAGGACTCGCGGTGATCGCGGTCGGCTGGCATATCTATGATCTGGCGCTGCGCTCGCCTCTGGGCAAGTCGGAGGCCGGATTTGCCGCGTTTTCTCTGCTCGTAATCGCGCTTCTGGCATTTGGATTGATGCACGTGTTCAGCGGGCGCGCGGCCTACATCCACCTTGGCGCCGTATTTGGAACCATTATGACGGCCAATGTGTGGTTTCGCATTTTGCCCTCGCAGCGCAAGATGATCTCTGCCGCCGCAGCCGGCGCTGCATTCGATCCATCCCTAAGCGCGCAAGCCAAGCTACGTTCCAAACACAATACTTTCATGGCCGTCCCGGTTGTCTTTATTATGATCAGCAATCACTTTCCAGTGGCCACCTACGGCAACACGTATGCTCCGGAGATTCTGATTGCGCTGGTGGTGATTGGATGGGCGGCGGCGAAGCTGATCCGCGAGGCCTGATCCCCGGTACGCTTCCCTCATCTCTGTAAATCAATTTCGATGGCGATCACCACCGACACTCGAAGGCTGGCCGAAGAAGCGGTCGCAAGGTGTCGCAAGCTGGCAACTTTCTCGGAAGATCAGGGCGCTTTGCGGCGCACGTTTCTCTCTCCTCCAATGCGCGATTGTCACCGTGAGGTCGCCGGTTGGATGAAAAACCTGGGCATGGAGGTTCGAGTGGACGCTGCCGGCAATCTGCGGGGGAGCTACGCAGCGCAACAATCCGGTGCGCGGCGGCTGTTGCTGGGGTCGCATCTGGATACGGTTCCCAATGCGGGGGCTTACGACGGGATTCTCGGTGTGGCAATTGCCGTGAGCTTATTGGAAGCGCTTGATAGCCGCAAGCTTCCCTTTGCAATAGAGGTTGCCGGATTTTCGGAAGAAGAAGGCGTTCGCTTCGGCATGCCTTTCATCGGCAGCCGCGCGCTGGTCGGCCGTCTTGACGAGACGATACTGGAAATTCAAGACGCATCAGGAATCACGCTGCGAAAAGTAATCGAAGACTTTGATCTGAACCCGCTCGAAATTCCTCAAGCATGTGTGGGTAATGACTATTTTGGATATATCGAGTTTCACATCGAGCAGGGACCAGTACTGGAAAAACTTGGTCAGCCGTTAGCGGCGGTCGAATCGATCGCTGGGCAAAGCCGAATGCAAGTTGCGTTTCACGGACGCAGCAACCACGCTGGCACAACCCCAATGGACCTTCGCTACGATGCTCTGGCGGCGGCGGCGGAATGGATCACGGCGGTCGAGCAGTTGGGGAAAAATATGTCTGGACTGGTGGCGACCGTGGGTAAGATCGACGCGAAGCCAGGGGCAACGAACGTGATTGCCGGAGAAACGCAAATGACCCTCGATGTTCGCCACAGTGTAGATCGCATTCGGATTGACGCTGTAAAAAGCTTTTTTCAGCAGGCGGAAGCAATCAGCAAGCGTCGCGGCCTGACGATGCACTGGGCATCGTTGCTGGACCAGCAAGCCGTGCCCATGGATTCGTTTCTAGTCGGCGAAATTGAATCTGCCATCGGAAAAACAGGTTGCGTGCCGCATCGAATGACGAGCGGAGCGGGGCATGATGCTATGATCCTTGCCGAAAAAGTTCCAGCAGGCATGATCTTTTTGCGTACTCCCGGCGGCATCAGCCACGATCCGGCGGAATCCGTTGCCGTGGAGGATGTTGACCAAGCGATCCAGTGCGGATTGCACTTACTGAATCAACTTGCTTCTTCGTCCGTAATTCAAGAGAGGATGGGCCGTGCATAATCTTGGCCAGACGCGCAGTGCGCAACGGAGCAATCATCTGCTGTTGTCGCCCGACACTTTTGTCCGCACCACGCTGCCTGGAATGAAGGCCTGCTCTGCGATTGTGCATATCTCTCCGGCAATGGGCGCCGGATTCACGCAATATACGGCCGAGTTCGAATCGGATGGCGAACTTGGTGGCACAAACGCTCAGCGTTTTATTTATGTGATCGAAGGCAGTCTTACGCTGGAGGTGAATGGAAAATCGAGCGAACTCGAAGCGCGTGGGTATGCTTATCTGCCCCAAGGTTTGCCGCATCGAGCAACGGGCGCGAAGGCGAGTCGCGCGGCGGTCATCGAAAAGCAATATCAGGCCCTCGACTCCGTGGCGTGCCCGCAGTTGATTGTCTCCAACGAAGACGCGGTCAGTTCGCATCCGCTAGACGACGATCCTAATCTGCAAGTGAAATGCCTCCTACCCGATGTAATGCCATTCGACTTTGCGGTGAACACCATGGTCTACCAGCCAGGCGCGGCCCTCAGTATGGTGGAGATGCACGTGATGGAACACGGCCTCATCATGCTCGAAGGTGGAGGAATTTACCGCCTTGGCGATTGCTGGTATCCGGTGACCGCGGGCGATTTCATCTGGATGGCGCCGTGGTGCCCGCAGTGGTTTGGCGCCATTGGCAAAGCGCCGGCGAAATATCTCATCTACAAAGATTTCCATCGTCATCCGCTGGCGGGAGTGCGGCAATGAATATCGAGATTGACCGCGATCGTCTGCTTTCGGAAATCGAAGTCCTCGCTGCATTTTCGGATGCGGATCCGCCCGCGGTGACCAGAATTGTTTTTTCGCCCACCGATCTCAAAGCTCGTGCCTGGTTGAAATCGCTGTGCGAGGAATCCGAGCTCAGCGTGCGCTATGACGCGATTGGAAATACTTTCGCGCGCTGGAATGGTTTTGACGCTGCGGCTTCAGCGGTCGGCACTGGTTCCCACATCGACGCTATTCCCAACGCCGGCAAATACGACGGAGTGGTTGGAGTGCTGGGAGGTCTGGAAGCGATTCGGGCACTTAAACGCAGTGGATTTCATCCGAGAAATTCGATTGAGCTTCTGGTGTTCACAGCGGAAGAGCCGACGCGCTTCGGCATAGGTTGCCTCGGCAGCCGCCTACTGTCAGGATCTCTTTCTCCGCATGCGGCGCAAGAGTTGATTGACAAAGAAGGCTCAACTCTGGACGAGGTTCGTATCAAAGCCGAATTTCGCGGCGAACTCGAAACGGTGAAGTTGCCCAGCGGCTACTATAAAGCGTTCGTCGAGTTGCATATTGAGCAAGGTCCATTGTTGGAGCATGATCGAATCCCTCTGGGCATTGTCACGAAAATCGCCGCTCCGGCCAGCCTTAGCGTATTGATCGAGGGTTCCGGAGGTCACGCTGGCGGCGTACTCATGCCCGACCGCAATGACGCTCTTTGCGCCGCTGCGGAACTGACTCTAGCCGTCGAAAATGCAGCCCGCACCAGCGGGGCAATCGACACCGTGGCGACCGTCGGCATCTGCGAAGTTTTTCCCGGCGCCGTGAACAGCATTCCCAGCAGCGTGCGCCTAAGTGTCGACATTCGCGACACTGATCTCAAACGCCGGGATGCCGTAATACAGGAACTAAAGGCGTCGAGCGAATCCATATCGGCGAAGCGGCACGTTTCCATTCATTCTGAATTACTGAATGCCGACGCGCCGGGAGATTGTGCGCCGCTCTTGGTCGATGCAATTTCTCAATCGTGCAACAAGCTGGGATTCAAATTTCTGCCCATGATCAGCCGCGCTTATCACGATTCGCTTTTCATGGGCCGCATCGCTCCTGTTGCCATGCTGTTCATTCCCTGCCGCAATGGTTACAGTCATCGTCCCGACGAATATGCATCTCCCGACGATATTGTCCGCGGCGCTCTGGTGCTGGCGGAAACTCTTGCAGCTTTGGCGGAGTAATCCTTTCTAGCTTGGCTAGGGAGCATGCGGAACATTCCCTTCGCGCTCGCCCCAATGCTCCACAATATCCCGAACAACTTTATCCCCGACGATTTGCGCCGCCTCCAGCGCCGGCAGATAAGCCGAGTAATTTCCCGAGACCATTTCCTTCAAGCTGTCGACAACCGCCACCCCCGACGGCTCGCGGTCATAATTGCTCACCGTGCGCAGTACGAGAACGCGCTGCAAATCCACTCGCCCGGCTTGGCTCAAAAATGTAAGGGCTTGCAGCGTGCCTGAGTCCTCCATGCCTGCCACCATATAATTCCCCGCGCCGCCGGTATAGTAACGAGTCCACGCATTGGCCCAGTCTTCCATCTTCGAGCCATGCCAAAATGTGCTCGACGCCATCACATCGCCTCGGGCCACGAATGGCGGTTTCAACGCGTTGGGAAAACCGACGAAGCGCGCGCGAGATTTTCGCAAAGTTTCGGAGTCCGCAAGTGTCACATCCTTGGTCAGCCGAAACGCCCAGCCCACGAGTCCCTGATTGAGCGTATAGACTGCGCCGTATTCGTCAGTGGCGGGTAATTCGTAAGGCGTACCCTTGCGCAGTGGAACATAGCCCGTGGGCCAACTCTGCGGAATCTGGCGAGCGTCTATCTCAAAGGCCAAATCACCGTCGACGATATGGTCCGCCCACACCGCCGATCCCGCTGATACATCGTTCGGATCGCCACCACCGATACCTGCCACAATCCAATAAGCCTTCGACAGATCGAAGCGTGGATCAAGGCCCAAGGCCATTATCGACGCCGCAGCCTTGGCTGTGCCTACTCCGGTGACCATGCCCAGCACTCCGTCTTTATTCATCCGCACATGGTGGTAACCCGCAAGCAGCGGGATAACCTGATCCAGGTGCTCGCGCTCGACCCAGAGTTGATATTCGCCGGGAGTGTCGCCGGTGTCCTCGCCGCGTTCGAACATCGTGACCACAACCACTTTGACCCCAATGGGCGAGGCAGATGTTGTAATTTGCGCGCACCCAGACTCGCAGAGAAAAAGGAAAACGAGGAACGCGGGAATAAGCTGTGCTTTGAAATCGCGCATAAAATCTATTTAAAAGGAATGGCCGTCTGGTGCGAAACCCAGCCTATGCTTGGAGTTGAACCCCAAAACATTCTGGTCGATGGAATATATGTAGTCATTGCCCCTGTCGCTGCCGTTCGTGCGAACACTTGAAATCGCCAGTTCAGCACGTCCGCTACGTAAATTGTCTGGTCCGGTCCCATCGCCATAAAATGCGCCCACGCCATCTGGCCGGGCTTGTGTCCAGGTTCGCCGAACGCGCCGAGGATCTTTCCGTCCTGATCCAGTTCAACGATCCGGTCGTAGCCGCCGTCGGTCATCCAAACATGCTGGTCGGGAGTAATCACGAGACCGTAGGGATAGCCGATCCCGGTCCACTGCTTGATGAAGTTGCCGTCGGAATCGAAAATCTGGATTCGCTGGTTCTCCCGGTCGCCCACGTAGACACGGCCTTCCTTGTCGACCGCAACCGTGTGCGGCAAGTCGAACTCGCCGGCGCCGGTTCCATACTTTCCCCAGGACTTGAGGAAGTTCCCGTCCCGATCAAATTTCACGACGCGTGAATTTCCATATCCGTCTGCTACGTAAATCTCGCCGTTCTTTCCGAAAGCCACATCCGCAGGCTTGTTGAACAACCAGTCCCCTTCCGCTCCGGTATTGATTCGTCCCAGCACCAGCAGCACATCGCCCTGCGGAGTCAACTTGAGCACCAAATGGCTCCCGTCGTCGGTGGTCCAGATATTGTCGTCGGCGTCTATACGCAAACCATGCGGGTGCGAGAAGATTCCTTCGCCAAGACTCTGAACATAGTTTCCGTTCCCATCGTATTCGGTAAGCATCGGCTTGGTTCGCTGAAAAAGAAATATGTGTCCCTTGGAATTTACTGCGACCGCCGAGGACTCGCCCGGAATCATCCCTTTAGGAAACTTGAAGAAGTCAGGCACGACGCGATAGGGAAGCTCAGGAACGGCGTGGAATGAGGCTTTCTCCACGGTGGTTTGCGCC
>Ga0209010_1000106_pt1 | contig 30773 bp, 30 predicted proteins | sample BlaSpr_A8_OM1_O3_FD_187985 | JGI IMG/M metagenome (GOLD analysis project Ga0209010, IMG submission 187985) | Forest soil microbial communities from Thunder Bay, Ontario, Canada - Black Spruce, Ontario site 2_A8_OM1_O3 (SPAdes) (version 2) | ecosystem: Environmental > Terrestrial > Soil > Boreal...
CCGCACGCTGGAGATGACCAAGGTGCCGCTGGCGCCGGAGGTGGTCAGCGGACTGATCAACTTGCGCGGGCAGATCGTGACCGCAGTCGATCTGCGACGTCGCCTGGAACTGGAGCCGGCGCCGCCGGGAATGCTCACCATGAATGTTGTGGTGCGATCGGAAGACGGCGCGGTCAGCCTGCTGGTGGACGAAATCGGCGATGTGGTCGAAGTCGACGAAACCAGCTTCGAGCCGCCCCCAGAGACCCTACGTGCCTCAGTCCGGACCATGATCGTCGGAGTCCACAAACTGAACGACCGCCTCATGCATGTGCTGGACATCGAAAAAGCCTGCCAGATGACCGAAGCGGCAGAGACCGCGGCAGTGAGCCGATAGCCCACGGCGTCGTAGTATCTCGGATCCCACGTTTCCGCAGCATCTCATCCCGCCAAAGTTTCCGCTTTTTATCTAACTTCGATAGACAATCTGGATTAAGTTCCGGCGAGTCTACCGCAGTGATCGTTGCATCGCTTGCCATTGGGAGAAAACAACATCGCCCGTAACTTGGATTTGCGTGTAGATCGATAGGAACATGGCGGGGCCCGGCGCCGTTTGACGCCGGGAGTAGAACTTGAGAGCTGCAGTCAACTGGAGCTACAAACCAATCCCGTACTCCGAAGTTGTTACAACTTAGGAAACGGGGCAAATCTGTTGAACGTGTAATTAATTTCGGTGCGGAACCAGTAGCCACTATGCTGTTGGACGTAGAAGTCGCCCGGAAGGAACTTTTCCAGATTGACGTACCCTCCCACGCTGGGAGTGATTCGGTAAACTAGCTTCACTTTTGCCAGTTGCCCGCGATCGGTCCCGGTTCCAAATATGCCGGCCGTGGCCTTCGCCGGTGCGACTGACCCGACCGCGTGATAGGGGTTGACGGCAAACGGCTGCATCGAGTCTAAGCTCGCATAGCCGCCGACGAACGTCAGTTGCTTCACGGGAGTGAAACCCGATTCCACTTGCGCCATTTTCAGATTTGTCCAGTAATAACTGCCCTCTTCGTACGCCTCGCTGTAAACGTAAAACTCGCTCCAGCTCGGGGCGTCTCCGGTGAGCGACATATTCGTCGACCGCTGGAATAGCGGATCGAAGTTGCCCACGGTTCTGCTGTTTGGGTTTTGGCCAGAGAGCGCCCAGTATCCCGCAGTGACATAAGGCTTCGTCTTCACATTGATTTTTTGCTTGGCGTAGCCGTATGCTCCCCAGGCGCGAATGTCGAAATTTGCCACGCCACCCTTCGCGCTGTCTTCCGTCCCAGCCTCGTAGGCGCCCTCCCCTGTAAGGCTCAGTCCGGGAATCTGCTTCACACGCTGTACCGCGCGACCGCCAAACAACGTGTAATCCCGGTCGGGCAGATACATATAGGTGGTTGATTTCCGAATATCGCCGTAGCTCTTGTTGTAGAACGTGTAAGCATCGATGTCCGTGTTCTTGAGCTCGCGATTCGTGTAGTATGCGCCAACTGCGGTTTGGTCCCACTCCTGCAGCTGTTTCCCGTTCTCGGCGAGCGCAGGGATAAAACCTTTGACCGATCCAACGTTGTAGGGATTCGAAGCGTCGGTCATCGGAAGCTTATTCCACACCGGGAAAAACTCGTCGTATTTCGGGTTGTCAATGCCGATCAACTCCAGCTTCGAGCTTTTGAACTTGTACGCCAGGTCAACCGCGTTATCGTAGCCTTCGCGGGATCCATCCAGGCCACTCGGATCGCTGAACAGCCAGCCATCGCCTTTGACGATTTCGAAGCGCCCGGCCTGCATCGACAAATTGTCCACCGCGGGAAATTTCTTCATCTTCAGGTAGGCATTGTCGAACCAGAGTTCGCCGGCGGTAAACGGGGAAGCCTGCTCGGAAGAAGTATAGGACGGGTCGTTGGTTCGCTTGATTCCCTCCCAGCCCATGCGCACGTAGCCCTCAAGGTACTCGTTGAAATTGAGGTCGACATAGGGCCGCGTCCTCATGCGGAATTGATTGAGCCGGTCGTTTTTTGCGCTATTGAAGTCGGCGTTGTTGTAGCCTTCGAAGCGGAACCGCTCTTCGAATCCGTATCTAATAGAGGTCTCCGGATTGGCCCCGTTTGCGGACGCTTGCCCCGATGAAGGCGCCGCACTCGGGCTGTTCGGGACATCCGCGTCAACGGCGGCCACAGCCACTCCGGTCTTGTCCGCATCGTCGTTTCCCATGGCTGCCAGTCGCGTGGCAAGCCCGAAGGTCGCGCCGAGAAGTACGATGAGATAAGTTGTGCACTTTGAAAACTTCATGTGTGATCCCCCAGTGCTGCTCAGGGGATTCATCGGGTGGAAAGTTCAGGACTTCAGCGGGAAGGGCAAAGATTAGAGGAATTTAGTGATGGAGTTCTAGATTCTGGCACTCTTCCTGACAATTTCGATCGGCTCGCTCGTGGTCTCCGTCGCTCCGGTGTTGGTCCGCTCAGGGCGCGATACGCACACGATTTCGACATCGCAGGAAGCGCGACGCGCGACCGACCGCGATAGGCTGCCGAATAATGCCCGATTCAGTCCGCCGTGGCCGTGCGAGCCCATCACGATCAGGTCAGCTCCCCACTCGGCTGCGCGGCCGAGGATGACGGATACAGGGTCGCCTTCCACAACCTCCGTGCTTGCACGAAATCCATGTTCTAGCAAAACGTGGGCCACCCTACTGATGAGGAGTGCTGCCTGCTCGCGGGCTCGTTTCATGGCTGAGCCGAGCTGAGGTCCATACGTAGTGCCACGGGCAAATGAAAAGCAAGAAGGAATAGCCTGATGCCACTCCAAAGCGTGCACCACGCACACTTCGGTGTTCTCGGGGCGAAACTGCCTCACAACGAAACGTTCAGCCGATTCATAAAACCCTGAGGCATCGACGGCCAGCAGAACCTTCATTTCGGAATTCGAGCCCGACGGGGCGCGCCTCCAATAACCTACCTTTCGGCCGTTCTGCAAAGTTGCTTTAGATTCGTGGCCCTAATCTAAAGTCTGGCGACGCTCCCGCCGATGAAACTCTTGTTCGACGCACTGAATCGTCCTGGATGCTAGCCGGAGCCGACGCTTGCATTCGAACCGTGAACTCCTGGAGGAGAAATGAAATTTACCACTGGAACGAAACTTGGACTGGGCTTCGGAGTGATCCTTACCTTGATGGTCTTCAGCTCTGGGATGGCCTACCTAAAGTCATCCGAGATTAAGCAAAGTCAGGACAGAGCGCTCGACATACGCTTCCCGACGGTCGCGGCTCTTAAAGATCTGCGGGCGGGCCTGAATATGACTCAGAACAAGGGCCGCCAGGTCATCCTCGCGGGGACGGATTCGGCCAGGAAAGAGGCTGGGAAAGAGGCGTTCGACAAGGCCTGGGACGATACCAACAAAGCCGTCGCCGCGCTGGACGCATTGGCGCTCAAGTGGACTCTGCAGGCTAACCACGACCATCTGGAGGATGCTAAGAAGCAAATGACCGCACTGCGCGCGGCCCAGGAAGAGGCGATGGCCATTGCCTCGGGCAGCGAGCACGACGCGGTCAATAAGGCGGGCATCGACTTCGCCGACAAGGCTACAAAGGCCAACGACGCCCTAGGAGTATCCCTGGTGAGCATGCGTGAATCGTTCGACAAACTGATCGAGGAGAACAGGGAAGAACTGAAGGCGGACAACCGCTCTCTCCTCGTGACCATGAGCGTGAGCACGTTCGCGGCGCTGGTCATCGGGATTATTGTCGCCTTCTTCATCATTCGTGACATTACCGCGGCAGCCAATCGAGAGAAGTTAGCCGCCGACGAAGTGGCTAAGGGGGCGGAGCGCGAAAGACTGGCGGCCGCAGAACTAACCCAAAAAGTGGACAGCATCCTGACCGTGGTCTCGGCTGCGGGCCAGGGCGACCTCACGCGAGAAATCCAAGTGCACGGTAGCGATGCCATCGGGCAAATGGGAGAAGGACTGGCAAAATTCTTTACTGATCTTCGGAGAAGCATCGGCAGCATTGGGGCGAGCGCCATGACCCTGGCTTCCGCATCCGAAGAGTTGACCACAGTCAGCCAGCAGATGAGTGCCAACGCGGAAGAAACTTCAGCTCAGACCAAAGTGGTTTCCGGCGCGACCGTGCAAGTCAACCAGAACCTGCAGACGGTGGCCACGGGCGCGGAAGAGATGGGCGCCAGCATCAAGGAAATCGCTAAGAACGCCACTGAAGCCGCCAAGGTTGCATCCTCCGCAGTGCGGGCTGCGGAAGCCGCGAATACCACCGTATCTAAACTCGGAGATTCTTCGGCCGAGATCGGCCAGGTGATTAAGGTCATCACTTCGATCGCGCAGCAGACCAACCTGCTGGCTCTGAACGCGACCATTGAAGCCGCCCGCGCGGGCGAGGCTGGCAAGGGTTTTGCCGTAGTGGCCAACGAAGTGAAAGAGCTGGCCAAGAAGACCGCCAAGGCTACGGAAGACATCAGTCGCAAGATCGAGATTATTCAGGTCGACGCCAAAGCGGCAGTGGATTCGATTGGCACCATCAGCGAAGTGATCAATCAGATCAACGGCATTTCCAACACCATCGCTACGGCCGTCGAGGAGCAGAACGCGACGACCAACGAGATGGCGCGCAACGTGAGCGAAGCGGCGCACGGCAGCGGGGAGATTACCAGCAATATCGCAGGCGTAGCCGAGGCAGCGGAGAGCACCTCGCGCGGCGCCAGCGATACCCAGAAAGCAGCCCAGCAACTGGTGGAGACTTCGACGGAACTCCGCCGCCTGGTCGAGCAATTCAAGATTGACGACGGCGAAAACGGACAGAAAAACGCCGCAGCAGATCAAGCCAGCAAGAGAGCCCACGCAGGCTCCTAACCTCACCGAGATACTGAGGACTTCAATTAGCCCCGCAGGCTCCGCAAAATGGACCTGCGGAGAACCTTGGTTCATGTTCCTTCGCTTCCACTAATTCCGTGATTTGACCTTCTTCTACGGCCTTTCGACACGCTCCCGCCTAAAGTCTTCAGCCAATCTACCGAAGTTGAAGTAAGCGACCAATCTGGGTTCACTGCTGTACGTGAACGGTGGCCCACCCTTGAGGGAGACATGAAAACAGCTTCCGCACCAGTTCTGAAAGTGCCGCGGATCGTTAGTTTAGCCTTAATAATGACGCTTGTGCTTTCGGCTCACGCACAGCAGGCGACGAGTGCCTCCACTACTCAGGCCGATGCCGACCAGCAATTGCAGCAACGCATCAAGGACCTGGAGATTAAGGTTAAGCAGCTGGAAGACAAGCCAGCGCCGCCTGCTCCGGCTCCTCCACCGGCACCCGAGCCCACCATAGACGCTCCCGTGGTCAATGAGGTCGCGCCGCGGCTGCATCTGAATGTTTTCGGCGACGTCGGCGCTCAGGGCTTCAACCACGCTCCCGATACATTTCTGTTTGGCTCGCTTGACCTGTTCATGACGGCCCGACTCTCGGACAAGGCTTCCACGCTGGGAGAAGTGTTGTTCATCGCGCAAAGCGACAATACGATTCAGCCCGACGTTGAAAGGCTGCTGTTCCGTTACCGGCAGAACGACTATTTCACGGCATCGATTGGGCGTTACCACACTTGGGTCGGCTACTACAACACCGCCTTCAACTATGGAGAGTTCCTGGAAACCACAACCGATCGCCCCTTCATGTACGCGTTCGACGATCGCGGCGGTGTGCTGCCCATGCAGGACGTTGGGCTAAATTTTACCGGCAAGATTCCCTCAGGAAAGCTAGGACTGAATTATGTAGTGGAGGTCGGCAACGGCCGGGCCTGGGGATTGAATGCGCAACCTGCGCAGAACAACCAGGATGGGAATAACAGCAAATCCATCAACGGAGGCCTGTTCATCCGCCCCGAAAAGATCTCAGGTCTGCAGATGGGATTTTCTGTCCGGCATGACAACCTGACCGTTCCAGGCCCAGCAGTCGCCGAAACCATCGCGACAGTTCACGCGGTATACATCAATAGCAACTGGGAGATTCTCAATGAGGGCATGCTGGTGAGGCACGTCGAGGACATTGGACCGTTTTTCACTACCACTGGCTTCTACACCCAGTTCTCCCGCGCGTTCCATGCCTATCGGCCTTACTTCCGGTACCAGTATTTCAACGCTCCCAGCAACGATCCGGTGTATGTCTTCTCCAGTCCGAACGATTTTTCACCCCCCTACGTCAACGGATTTGTGGGCAGAGTGAACGGGCCCTCGATCGGAATGCGCTATGACTTCACGGCGCACTCGGCGTTCAAGTTGCAGTATGACCGAATCTCTGAGAGAGATCTGCCGACCGTCAACGGCCTGACCGCTCAGATTGCATTCACGTTCTAACGGAGATCACGATGAAAAAAACCAACAGCGTCATACGTGCATTTGCGATCCTGATCATCGCCTTGGGCATATCGTGGACGGCCTCAGTCGCTCCGGTAGAGGCGGCCGGCGATCCGATTGTGGTTATCGTCAACAACGCGAATCCGGTCGAGAGCTTGAGCATGGGAGAGTTGAAGAAGCTCTTCCTTGGGGACCGCAGCCGATGGGATACCGGAAAAGCGGTGGCGCCAGTAATGCTCGCACCGGGCGCACCCGAACGAACTGCGTTTCTGAAGATCGTGTGCGGAATGAACGACGCCGACCTTGGCAAGTATTTCCTGCAAGCGGCGTTCACGGGAAAGTCCGCTACGCCACCGAAAGAAGTCGGCAGCGCGGCAGCACTGAAGAGTTTCGTCGCCAGTTCGCCAGGCGGCATCGGCTTTCTCAAGGCCAGCGATCTGCCAGCGGGCGATACCACGGTCAAGGCAGTGAAAGTTGACACCGCGGCTAGCGATCCGGGCTACAGGATCAAAATGTAGAGCACGGACGGCTGCTCAAGATCAGGAAGGTGTGCCAGATGGAGTTGACAATCAAGACGCGCTTGCTCGGGTTGACCATCAGTGGCCTGGTGTTCGTGGCCGGGGTGAGTGTGACCGGATATTGGGGCATCACGTCGGTCCATAAAACGACGGCCGAAGTGGCCGCAACCGGCTCAGCCATTCGCAACCACATTGAAGCCGGTGTCTACAACGACCTCACCCGGACCGACATGGCCGCCGTGTTCACGGCAAAAGGGGACGAGCAGCAGAACAAAGCGGAAGAATTTGCCCAGAACAGCAAACTGCTGCAAGATCGCCTTGCCAAAGCACGAGACTTTGCGACGGACCCCGCCAGCCAATCGATGCTCGATAACGAGAAGCAATTGAGTGGTCAGTATGTAACCGCGGGTGATTCATTGATCAACGCAATCATTCACAATCCCAGCACTGCTCCCAGCCTGCTCGGCCCGTATTTACAGCTCTACAAAGACCTCCAGGGAAAAATCGAAGAGACCAGCGACCAATTAGGGAAGAGTGCACAGGACGCCGAAGTGAGCGCGACAAAGAAGGCGGCGCGCGCCACCCACACCATGTTCGGGATGTGCGGAACATCGCTTCTGTTGCTATTGGTCCTGGCCACGTCCGTGAGCCGCAGCATTACTCAAGGAGTGGACCGGGAAAAGTTAGCCAACGCTGAAGCAGTCCAGGGAGCGGAGCGCGAGCGGCTGGCGGCCGAAGAACTCACCCAAAAAGTGGACAGCATTCTGACGGTGGTAGCGGCCGCCACTAAGGGCGACCTCACCCAGGAGATCCAAGTACGCGGCAACGATGCCATCGGGCAAATGGGAGAAGGACTGGGAAAGTTCTTCGCCGATCTGCGACAAAGTATGAGCAGCATCGGTGCCAGTGCTGAGAGTCTGGCAACAGCGTCGGAACATTTGACTACGGTTAGCCAACAGATGAGTGCGAATGCTGAAGAAACTTCAGCCCAGACCAAAGTGGTTTCCGCGGCTACTCTGCAAGTCAACCAGAACCTCCAGACGGTAGCCACCGGGGCGGAAGAAATGGGCATCAGCATAAAGGATATCGCCAAGAACGCGACCGAAGCCGCCAAGGTGGCAACCTCCGCGGTGAAAGCCGCCGAAGCCGCCAATGCCACCGTGTCCAAACTCGGCGACTCTTCCGCCGAGATCGGGCAGGTCATTAAGGTCATCACTTCGATCGCGCAGCAGACCAACTTGCTGGCCCTGAACGCGACCATAGAAGCGGCTCGTGCGGGTGAGGCGGGCAAGGGATTTGCGGTCGTGGCCAACGAAGTGAAAGAGCTGGCCAAGAAAACCGCCAAGGCCACGGAAGACATCAGCCGCAAGATCGAAACCATTCAGGTCGATGCTAAAGCCGCGGTGGATTCGATTGGCACCATCAGCGAAGTCATCAACCAGATCAACGGTATATCGAACACCATTGCCACGGCCGTTGAGGAGCAGAACGCCACGACGAACGAAATGGCGCGGAATGTAAGCGAAGCGGCGCACGGCAGCGGCGAAATTACCAGCAACATCGCGGGCGTAGCCCAGGCAGCGGAGAGCACGTCGCGGGGCGCCGGAGACACCCAGAAAGCCGCCCAGCAACTGGTGGAGACTTCGACGGAACTGCGCCGCCTGGTCGAGCAGTTCAAGATCGATGACGGCCACGACGGCCATGCCTCGGGCGAAGAACCGGCAGCCAGGAAAATGTCAGTCCACGCGGGCGCGTAAGCATGGATGCGCCTTTGACGTTCTCTTAGCCGCAACCTACAAGCCAACGCTAGAATCTGTGCGCGGTGCGGTCCGGGCGATGATTCCCGGGCAATGATTCCCAGGCAACGATTATTGAAGTCGGGACTGGACACGTTCGGGAGTCGACGGATGTGAACCGCTGCTTCTACCGAGGCAGCCTGAAATCTTAACTGTTGATCTGAAGGGTAATCACGATGAGCATGCCTTCAAACAACAGCCTGACTTCGATGGCAGGGGAGTCAGACAAAGAGTGAAGTGTATAATCACTGCCCGTGACGACTGTAGGCGGGGAGAGCATGCAACCCTCTGCCAGGCCGGCAATCTTGTTCTTGAAGTTGCCCGCCGCCATATTGCAGACTTCGCCGAGCGCGTCCGACACCTCGGGACCCACCTTGTCCAGGTCCACACCCAGCATCTTGGAGGTCATGAGCGCGGCCGCTTTCCCGTTACAGCGGATGCTTAGCAGGCCGCACAGTTGCCCCGCCAATCCCACCATCGCGGTAAATTCCGGAGTTGTTTCCGCCCCTTCTGCCGGTGCGGTCAGTTGGCAGCCCAGCATGAGCTCGAAGACTTCCCGCACCGCCATTTCGAGTAGCGGAATCCAATTTTCGTGGCTGCTGTTGGCAGCAAGCACCTGAGTGTGCGAATTCATGATTTGCCTGCCAGCACCGGTACCACATGTTCGCGAACCTGCTCCGGCGTGAATGGCTTGCGAATGTAGCCGCGCGCGCCCGAAGACAAAGCCTGCACCACATGAGACTCACTGCCTTCGGTCGTAATCATGACTACGGGGACGTCTTTGGCGTTGGGCACGCCCGGAAGCTGCTTGATAAATTCCAGTCCGTCCATGACTGGCATGTTGACGTCACAAAGGATGAGATCGACCTGGTTTTCCTGGAGGACAACCAGCGCCTCCGCCCCGTTCCCGGCTTCTAGTACCGGGGCTAAGTCGATGCCCGCCTGGCGCAGAGAGCGCTCCACGATCTTTCGCATGACCGAAGAGTCGTCGATGATAAGAGCACGTATTGGCATAAGCTGTATTTGGCGAAACGCCATTCAGCGCTCGCTTTTGGATATATCGGCGCGCCGGCATAGGACTTTAGGAGGCTGGTGGGGCACAAGAATCGTCGGCAGTCGCCGCCCGTTCCAACAGATCGCACGTAAACCCTTAAGGATGCCGCCCCTGCGAGTTAACCAGGCAGGCCGCAGCACGACCGCACCCCACTCGAGGGTCGGATTCGCGGTTTAATGCAACCTCCACAGGCAACTGCATGAAAAGGATGGAGGCGCGGGTCGGAATCGAACCGACGCATAAAGGTTTTGCAGACCTCTCCCTTACCACTTGGGTACCGCGCCCTATCACTTAAATTAACGTGATGCGGCGCAAAAGTCTACTTGACGGGAAAAACCAGCGGGAGAAGTGCCGATCGCAGGAACCTTACTATGCGGTCTCCCGCCATTCCTTCCGCCTCCAGATCGAGAGCCCCGGTGATCCCAGCGCGAGTAAGCCCAACGTGGCGGACTGCGCAGTCCGCGTAGTCAGAGCTGCATCCGGGCCATCGACGTGCGGTCCCTTTTTCTTGCCTGCAACGATAGGCCTGTCCGCGACGGTCTCGTAGGCGTAGCCGGTTATCAGCGCCTTTATGCCGGGTTGATCCTCACTGACGTTCAGACGGACCCAACCGTAATGCGTTTTCCCTTTGATGGAAAACTTCACCCCGAGGTAGCGGTTCTGCACATTGAGCCAAGGGCCTCGACTGGTAACACTCCCGCTGCTGTCGTTGCCAATCCACATCGAGGCCGCGTCAATGACGAATTTCTTTTTGGGTCCGACGCTTATTCCGCCCTTGAGGGCGGCTGCAAACACACGATTATTCTTGGTATAACCAATGACCGCGTTGGCCTTCAGGGCAACGTCAATGGCTTTACCGTGGCCCCACGAGTCCCAGGAAATCGACAGATCGTTTACTCCGTCATGGTTCAAATCCAACGGGACAGGGACTTGACTCAGGATATGTTCGCGGGCGTATACACGATCTTGGCTGCGGCGGGCAACGCGCTAGCCAGCACTCCCAGTCCGATCGCAGTGAGCGCGGCACCGCTTCCGAACAAATTCGTGTTGAAGTTTGCCGTTGCGGTGGCTCCCAGTGAGTACATATTGAGCTGTTCGCACAACGAATCCGAAAGCGTAGCGGCTGTTCTGGCCGAACTTGAGGAGCGTTTCATAAATCCTCCGTCCGAGGCACCGATGAGTATCCTGCTGAGACGACTATCGTGTCAACCGCAAGGCGACCTGGGAATTTGGAGGGATTTTAGAAGAAATCGGCGTTTTGGGGCATTCCCCACGCACAGAGCGTAGCGAGAGCATCGCCGCTTCTATGCCAATGCAGGAGGCCATTGTATAGTTATAGTTCGTGTTCCACGACAGGCTTTTCCTATGTTCGGAAAGGGCATGAACGGTTTGACCGCGGCTCGCGGTTGAGATGTTCGAATTACAAAGCAGCACGACGAAGGCTGGACCCGCTCCTCATTTGCTGCCAGGGAGGCGCTAGGGTCCGAAGCAGAACCACCCCCTCGGCCTCGTCAGCAAAGGTGTTCGTCTTCGACGCACGAGGAGCCCGATGATTTCCGCTATCGGCGATGTGCTTCTTGCCATCGCCGCCATCCCGTTTGTCTATTATTTGATTGCTTTGTTCAGTTCGTGGCAATTCTTTCGCCGCACGCCACCTCGAAACACAGCCAATCGTAACTTCACTCCGCCGGTAAGTATTCTCAAGCCGATTCGCGGGCTCGATCCCGACGCCTATGAGAACTTTGCAAGCTTTTGCAGGCAAGACTATCCCGACTACGAATTGCTCTTCTGCGTTGGCGAGGAGGACGACCCGGTCGTTCCTGTTTTACAGAAGCTAGCGCGTGATTTTCCGGAGCGTCGCATTCGCGTGTTGTTCGGTTCGGGCGGAAGAGGATCGAACGACAAAGTGGTCAAGTTAGCCCGGCTGGTCAGCGAAGCTCAGCACGAAATGGTTGTAATCAGCGATAGTGACGTTCGGGTGCGGCCCGACTACCTGCGCACCGTGGTTGCACCTTTAGCAGATCCCAAGGTTGGCGCTGTGACCTGCTTCTACGCTGCTATCGAAGATAAAACGCTGACCGACAGCCTGCAGACGATTGGCATGTTTTCCGATTTCTACGCCGGCATCCTGGTCGCGCGTCAGCTCGACGGCGTGAAGTTTGCCTTGGGTCCGACTATCGCCACCACACACACACGGTTGGCTGGATTCGGCGGCTATGGAGCGATTGAAAACCGTCCTGCTGATGATTTGTTGGTTGGTCGCCTCATCGCCGAACAGGGCTACGAAGTTGAACTTTTGCCCTACACCATTGCGACGGTCGCCGATTACGGGTCGCTGCGCGATCTTTTCCACAAGCGCTTGCGCTGGATCGTGGTCATGCGTCATATGCGTCCCTGGGGACATCTCGGCCTGCTTCTCACTCAGGGGTTGCCCTGGTCTTTGGCGGCCCTTGCGATCCATCCCTCAGCAGGTGTGGCGCTGGGTTATCTCGGTACGTACGCTCTTCTGCGACTTGCTATGACCTCGATGGTTGGGATTTGGGGTTTGAAGCAAGATTCGCTGTGGAAGAAGCTGGGGCTGATCCCGCTGTGGGATGCTTTGGCGTTTCTTATTTGGCTGACCAGCTTCGGGCGCAACAGCATTCGCTGGCGCGACGGCGAATACTACATCCGCGACGGCAGGCTCGTGCCGGTGAATTCAACGAGTATTGAGCCGGCGGCGTGAGTTAAGCTCGCGTCAGCGTCCTACTTTGGTATGCAACTCACCGCGCGACCTCTTCGCTGCGCGACGATTTCCATTGCTCTTCCCGCCCACGATCTCAAGCGAAGGTTCAATTACAGTCACGGGTTCTCGACTAGTCTGCACGCGGCGCTGGTTGTTAGGTTGCCGCCAATTGATCTGCGGCAGCATCACAGATGCATCGATGCGGTCGCGATATTGCAATGCGACGTTCATCAGCGAGTCTAGGAGAGAGTCGGAAAGCAAATGCGGCTCCAGGCCGAGTTCAATCAGCTTCGAGTGTTTCGCATTGTAGTAGTGTTCCTGTGCTTCCACTCGCGGATCGGGGAGGTGATCGACTTCGACCGTCAGGCCCAGTTTCTCGCCGGCGGTTTGCACCATTCGCGCCAGATCCAAAACTGAAAACTGCTCGGTGAACTGGTTGAAGACCCGGCATTCCCCTTGAGCCGCCGGATTCAAGCACGCGATCTCGACGCACCGAACAGTGTCGCGAATATCCAGAAAGCCGCGAGTTTGACCACCTTTGCCGTAGACCGTGAGTGGGTATCCGATGGCCGCTTGAACGCAGAAGCGATTGAGCACGGTGCCAAAAACTTCGTCGTAATCGAAGCGATTGATGAGGGCTTCGCTCAAGGCTACTTCGTCAGTCATCGTTCCGTAGACGACGCCCTGGTTGAGGTCGGTGGCGCGCAATCCCCACGCTTTGCAGGTGAACATGATGTTGTGGCTGTCATGCACCTTGGAAAGATGGTAGAAGGATCCGGGTTGCTTGGGATACGGCACGGTGTCGCGTCGCCCATTGTGCTCGATCGTGATGTAGCCTTCTTCAATGTCGATGTTGGGTGTGCCATATTCACCCATGGTGCCGAGCTTGATGAGATGACAATCGGGCTGAAACTCTCGTAGCGCAAATAGCAGGTTGAGAGTTCCAACGACATTATTTACCTGCGTAAAAACCGCGTGTTTGCGGTCGATCATGGAATAGGGAGCGGCGCGCTGCTCGGCGAAATGAACGACAGCTTCAGGTTCGAAATCCTTAACGACTGAGGAGAGAAAATCGTACTCCGTCACATCTCCCACAAACAGCTCGATGGTATTCCCGGTGAGCTCCTGCCAAACTCTGAGACGATCAGAAAGCGGAAGAATTGGCGTCAGGGTTTGCACGCCAAGTTCGTGGTCCCATTGCCGCCGCGAGAAATTGTCGGCAATCGCTACGGAATGACCCTTGCTTGACAGATATAAAGCGGTTGCCCAGCCACAATAGCCGTCTCCTCCCAGCACCGCAACCCTCATTTGGCCTCCTCGCCGAAATGTTCCTTGAAGAATGAATAATCTAAATCAGCTGTCCTCCCGAACTGAGATGCACCGGGAAGGACCAGAGTTGAACAGTTTTTATCTGCCACACGTTTTCCTACATTTGAGGCTAACAAACATTCTAAAACACCGCGGCTATCTTCGGCGGCGCTCTCTGAGAAATATCAATAGGATGATTGGTCAGCACGACCTTTCCGCCGCTGGCCGCTACCAGGTTCAGGTCCGCCGCGCCGACCAGAGATTCCAGTTGAGGCACCACGCTCTGTTTGGCGACGATATAGGAACGCTCCGGTTTAAGCCAGAGATTCTTGAATTGCGTATCGTCGATAAAAATATCGGGCGCGCCGGGAGCGTAGGCCCCGTATTCCAGATTGAAGAAGCGGCCGTTGCGCAGCAACGCGGTGCGGTTCATATAGAAAAAGATGGAAGAAAATGTGTAATAGTGATGATCAACAATCAGCGTTCCATCCGGCGATTTCAGAAGGGCCTCCGCCAGCGGCCGTGACGACATAAAGGGATCGAAAACAGCCATCGCCATGCGGGCGGCGTGGAAGAACAGCACCATCATTAGCGCGGCGGCCAGAAATGCGCGCTGGCCGACGAATCTCCAGATCGCCAACGCGCCAATGCAGAATGCAATCGCGGCCACCAGCAGCGGCGTCCGAAGATACGCGAACGATGCCAGCGTGAGATCCTGCATGTGCCCCAACGAGAGCTTGTAAGCACCGGGATGTTGGCTGAGCGCCTGCGAAATGTCTCCGGGTGCGGGAAGGTTGCGGGTGAGCAAAAAGAGAGCCAACGTCACCACACCCGCCGCCGCCGCAATCACCGCGAGCGCACGCGTGCCACGTCGGATCCAATTGCCTCCCATCGCCATCGCCGAACCGAGAAGGAGCGCAAGCGCGGGATAGCAAGGCATCGAATAATATTCCTGAGTGGTAGAGAACGTGAAGAAGATCAGCACAAAGCCAGTCAAACAAAGCGCCAGCAGCCGGGTTCGGCCAGCGCGATCGACGGGTTTAAAGGAAAGCTTGGCAATGGCGGGTAGATACACGCTCCAGGGAAACAGCCATACCAAATGCAGTAGCCAGAAGTAAAGCCGCGGCACCGTGTTGTAGTCTCGCGGATAACGCAGATTCAGAAAACGAAGCAGCTGTTCATTGATGAAAAAGAACCAAAGAAAGCCGTGATATTGCCCCGGCCCGCCGTGAAGCGTAAACGCGAAGTAAGGGGGATTGCGTAGCGTGGCCAGAATGTGCCAGGGTGCAGCAATGAGTAGGATGATCAGCAATCCGCTAAAGGGATGGAGCTTTCGCCATGTAGTGGCAGAAAAAAGTTGGCGGGTGAGGAAAAGATAAATCACGCCAGCCGCAAGTGGAAACAACACTCCGATCAAGCTTTTCAGCAGGAGACCCAACCCAAGGTTCGCGGCCAGCACGAAAGCCCAAAATCGCGGATGAGGTTCGTCTGCGTCCAGGGCGCGAAGAAATGCCCACATGCCCAGCGCGACCGTGAAGGTCAGCATGACGTCAGGAATTAGAACCCGGGTGAACAGGAAAAGCCCTATGCATGTGGCCATGCATAGACCAGCGTAGAATCCCGCTCGCTTGCCGAACGCCCATACCCCGAACGCCGCCGTCAGCAGGCAAAGCGCAATGGCCGACAGCGCGATCGGAATGCGCGCTACCCAGTCGCGCACGCCAAAGATCTTGTACCCAACCGCCATGGCCCAATAAATCAGGGGAGCCTTTTCCAGGTACACCACGCCATCCAACCGCGCCGTGACCCAGTCGCCTGATGTCAGCATGTTCCGCGCAATCTGCGCCTGCACGGCGTCGACGTCATCCATGAGAGATGGAGGAGAAACGATGCACCCGAGATAAACAGCCCCGGCAACCAGCAGAACGCCTAAATATAGGTACCAGTTTTTTCCTGTATCCAGACACTCGTCTCGCGGGGTGCGGTTGCCTGAATCCCCCACTTTTTCATCCACAGAAACAGCACCATCAATCCCCATAGGTGGTATCCAACATTCGCTCGTCTCTCCAGGTGATCTTGAATCTGCGTCTCGATCACATCCCGCCGGAAAAGTTCCCCGTGAACCGACACACCGTCCATCAAAACTTCCTGCATTAGCGGGCGCAGACAGCCTCGCAGCCAATCATGCGCCGGGATATCGAATCCGACCTTCTTTCGTCGAAGCACCGAAGCTGGCAGCTTGTCGCGCATCAGTTCCTTCAGCAAAACTTTCTGCCGCGAACCTTGAATCTTTAGCGATGCGGGCAGGGAAGCGGCGAATTCGACGATGCGGTGATCGAGGAACGGCGGTCGCACTTCCAGCGAATGCGCCATGCTCATGCGATCCGCCTTGTTCAGAATGTCGTCGGGAAGAAAATATCTCTGATCGAACCACAAAAACGGAGCCAGATCATCGTGTGCCGGAGACCGATCGCGCAGCTCACCGAGAACGCGGTCGAGCGCGGGCGGAAGTTCCGTGCGCAGCAGATTCGCCTTTTGCTCAGCAGAGAAGGTTCCGTTCCAATAAACGTGGGCGCGATCCGGCGTCATCAGGGAGCCTTCGAGAAATCGCTTCAGTTGGTATTCGAGGCTGATCTTCTCGTCGGAAACCGGCCAAGCTCGCAAGCTGTCGAGTGCGACTTTCAGAGCCGCCCGCGGCAATCGCCGGGCGAGTGCAGCCAGACGGTTGGCTCGATGAGTGAGATATCCGCCAAACAGTTCGTCCGCGCCTTCGCCGCTCAGGCTTACGGTTGTCTTGGTCTTGCTCAGCTTGGAAAGGAACCAGACGGGCAGCGCTCCTGCATCTGCGGACGGTTCATCCGAGTAGTAAGCAAATTCTTCAATCGCACCGCGCAGGTCAGCGTGTGGATTCAGATCCAGTTCCTCGTGCTCTGTCTGGTATCGCTGCGCGACCTCGCGAATGTACGGAGTCTCATCGAAACTCCGCCCCTGGAATGAAATCGAGAAAGTCTTCAGCGGCGCACCGGACCCAGTTGCCGCGTAGTGCAGAATCGTAGAAGAATCGATGCCTCCGCTAAGCCACATTCCCAGCGGGACATCCGAAATCAGATGCTCGCGGATCGACTGCCGTAGAAGACAGTCCAACTCCTCGCGAGCAGATTCCAGCGGCCGATCGCGAACGACGCCAAGCGGCAAACGCCAGTAGGGCTGGGACGACACCTTGCCATCCTTCCACTCCAGCCATTGCCCTGGAGGAAGTTTTTCGATGCCCTCGACCAGCGTCCACGGACAAGGCACATAATTCAACGACAGATAGCAATCGAGGCCGTCCAAACTCAATCGCCGCTCAATTTCAGGATGGATCAGGATCGCCTTCAGTTCCGATCCGAAGAACAGGTCGTCTCCGCGCCGCATGAAATAGAGCGGCTTGATCCCCATTCGATCGCGTGCCAGCACCAATCGCTTAGTTGATTTCGTCCACAACGCGATGGCGAACATGCCTCGCAAACGCGAGAAACAGTCTGTATCCCATTCGAGGAATGCGTGGAGAACCGTTTCCGTGTCGCAGTGCGAATAAAAGCGATGACCCAGTGCTTCCAGTTCGCGCCGCAGTTCCTGGTGGTTGTAGATCTCGCCGTTGAAGACGATGGCCACATCGCCATCTTCCGAGAGGATGGGCTGGTCGCCCGAACCGAGATCGATGATCTTGAGCCGCGTCGCGCCCATCGAGCAGAGACTCGATTGAAACACACCTTGCTGGTCGGGGCCGCGGTGAATCAGCGTAGCGGTGGCCTTCCGAATGCGATCGGGATCAGGTGCCCAACGTTTGTGGGTGAAACCGACGATTCCGCACAAGTGCCTGCACCTCTTCCTGTTTACTGAAATCAGCTGCAAAACCGCCTGCGGAGCCTGTTACTCCACAAAGCGAGCCATCGCCAGCTAGTTTGGATGAAAAGCAATCCTACCCTTTTTTATGATGCACAATCAAAAGTCGGAGCCCGCCTTACCTGCGGCCCATGATCACCAAAGCCACGCCGACACAAACCAGCAGCACGCCGGCCCATCGCCTGCGCGTGACCCGTTCCCCGAGAAAAAATTTCCCGCCCAACGCGCCGCCTGCGTAGCTCAGCGCCGTAACCGGAACTACCAGACTGACGTTTTCCATCGATAGGACTGCGAGCAGTGCGAAGAACGCCGTTCCCATCAGCGTCACCCCGAGCCACATCCACGAAACTCGCAACGCCCGGGCGAAAACGCCGACCAGGGCAGCCGGGCGAAAGTCCTTTACCTCGCCGACTGTCTTCATGGCCCGGCTGATGCAGAGCTCGCCGCCCGTCCCGGCGCCAATAATCAGAAGATAAAAAATAACCTCGCGCACTTAACTGGACTCCGTAGTGCGCGGCGGCGTGTGTCCAACCACCAGAACGCCAAGACAAATGACCAGCACCCCCAGCCAGCGCATCGGCGTGACCACTTCGCGCAACATGAAATGGGCCAGCAGGGCAACCATACCGTACGCCACCGCCGAAGCCGGTTGCACGTAGCTGTAGTCCGCCCATGAAAGCACCAGCATGTATGCCACAAAGAACGTAATGAGTGACCCGATGCCCAGCCAAATCGTGCCCGATGTGAGCACGCGAGAAAGAACATCAAGGGCCTCGGCCAGGGTTCCCATGCTCACTGTGCCGATACGTTTCATGCCTTTGCCAAGCAGCACATTGCCTAGGGGGCCAAAGATCACCATCAACAGTATCAACAGGTAGGTCTTAAAGTGCAGGCTGACAGAGGACTTCATGCGGGGTAAGGACCCTCCGCATGGTTGAAACAAAACTGGTTGGGCATACGTTTATGTTACTTGATTTTCAGCGCAGGCCCAAGCTCTCGCAGGAAATGCTGGGGCTTCAAGCCTTTGTGTAACTTCGTGCCCTTTGTGGCTGACGAATCTAGGACGGGCAATCAAAATCTGGAGCGGGAGACGGGATTTGAACCCGCGACTTCGACCTTGGCAAGGTCGCACTCTACCACTGAGTTACTCCCGCTCGGTTGCCTCGATTATAAACAAGCCGCAACTCTGCGGCAACGGCGGGCACGTTCCGATAACGCTAGTTTGAAATTCGAAACGGATCGCTATCGCCGTAAGAAGACAGGAAGGCCGGAATGTCCCGACTACCGGTCAACCTGCGGACCGGCACGTCCGGTCCATAAGAAACTCTAGCCGCCTCAATGCGCGGGCGGTTGACCCGGTCAAATTTCCAGATGAACGCTAGCACTTCGCCGAGTTTGTCTATCCTATGCGCCTCACCGCTTTTGAATACACGCGTAATTGCACGCCAGGCACAGGACAGTTTCGACGGCTCCAGCCAAATCACCAGAGTCGCGCGCTGCAATCGGATGTCGAAGGTCGCCAGGGCAAAATTGCCGTCGCTAATCCACTCATCCCCTGCGTGCGCGTTCTCTATCAAGGCCCGGAAAGTGGGAACGTCCTTCTTTTCCCGATGAGGCTGCCAGATGGCATCCAGACTGATAACCGGCGCGCCGGTTCGTTCGCCAAGCTGCCGCGACAAAGTAGTCTTGCCGCTGCCAGCGCAACCCAAGATAATGATTCGCGCCATGATCGTTGGCTGCTCCGGATTTAGATGGCATCAACAACCTGACTCACTACTCGATTTCCGGAGCTCAATAAGCACACCCTGCCTTGGGTTTCAGCATGGATTCGTTGGCCTTGGCTGTAATCTGGTTCCTCACGTCCCAGAGCTCCTTGTAGAAAAGGTGCTCCATCCTCTGATGCAGAACCTCGACCGGCGTCCCCATCGTGCCGATCACGCCGCCGCCAATGATCCTCTGCGCCAGCTTGAGATGATGGAAGCGAAAAAGGTGTATGCGTTCGTCGAAATCAAGAAGACATTCCGCTACATCGTGGAGACCGAAGTATTCATCATGCCGCCGGTAAAGATCATCTACGCTGAGGTTCGCCTTGCGCAGCTGGGTATGGAACACCTCACCGAGCCGCGGACCAACGTGCAACATGGAGAGAAAACCCGGCGAATCCAGCCCGCTGCCGTGGCCCAATCCAGCGCGAATAATGTGGTAGTCATAAGGCGTAATTGTTTCGAGCACATGCAGCATGGAAATCGGATAATCCAGCATGTGGTCGGCGCGGCGAATCAAACGCGCAGCATTCGAAAAGTCGCCTTCTTCGATGTGAATGCGGGCGCGTTCCAGTTCCCACGCAACCCCCTTCAGCAGTAGCTCAGACGCCTGATGCACGACCTGAAATGTCATCTCATCTTTATGCAGAAACTCTTCGGGAAGCTTTTGCAGCGACAGCAATTCGTCGGTGTGCAGGTAACGCTCATAGTCCGAGGCTCCCTTGCCTGGCAAAATCGGTTTTTTCAAATCATCCATGCTACTCGTCTCCAGATAACGGTGAATCAACTTGCGTGACGGACTACTTCTTCGCCCCGATCCACTGCGGATCTTTTTCCGGCGCGACGATCTCGCCATCGCGCATGTGAATAATACGGTCTCCATAGCTAGCGGCTTCCGGGTTGTGCGTAATCATGAGCACAGTCTGGCCCAGTTCCCGGTTTGAGTGCCGCAGCATATCGAGAACAATTATTGAGTTTGTCGAATCCAGATTGCCTGTGGGTTCGTCGGCCAGCACGATTGCCGGCTTGTTGATCAGCGCCCGCGCCAGCGCGACCCGCTGCTGCTCGCCTCCCGACAGTTCGGAAGGCCGGTGCGAAAGTCGCTTTTCTAATCCGAGCAAGCCCACGATTTTTTCGAAATAAGCGGCGTCGCGATTCCCATTCGCTCCGGCAATGTCCACCGCGATATTGATGTTCGAACGCGCATCGAGCGTAGGCAGCAGGTTGAATTTCTGGAATACGAATCCAATTTTGCGCTTGCGCATGCGGGTGCGCTCCGCATCGGAGAGCTGCGCGAAGTCATCTCCGTCAACCATAACGTGACCCGAATCGGCCCGGGCCAGTCCACCCAAAAGATAAAATAGCGTGGACTTTCCGCTGCCCGAAGGGCCTACGACGCTCACGAACTCACCCTTCTGCACGCTGAAGGAAACCCCGCGCAGGGCGGGCACTTCGACCTTGCCCACGCGGTACGTCTTGCGCACATCCACGGCTTCGATGAGAACGGCCATCCAAATAATCGATATTACACGAAGCCCTGACCGTCAGCAGCCATCCCAGCACCTGAATGAGCGTTGCCGAAAGATTGCGTGGTATTCGTGACGCGAAGATTTCGCCGATGGTCCGCGCACACGCCGGACGTCGCGTCAGTCGCTATAGGACAGCCAGATGTAAGACACCTTCCCGTTTCGTATCCCGAACCTCGCCAAGCTGAGATCTCCCGCGCTGGGGCCGTACTGCAACTCTTTGTCACCTAGGTCCGGCAACGTATCGCCTTTTTGGTAGTTTTTGACAAGCTCTCGGTAGATTTTGGAATCCGGCTTTCCTTGCCGGGTTGGCTTTCCGTAGGCGTGCAAGACGTCCTGCTCTGAGCTTCCCAGTCCGATTCCCTCTGGAGTCTTCCATCCATTCAGACTCTCCGCAGTTAATGCCGTCGGCATGTGCAAGCAGTTTGGAAAATCGCTGAGGAACGCGGCATCCACGGTCGGAGGTACCGCCTCAGCCGACCGTATGTAGAGAAACACTCGATGATCCTGGGATTCGTAACAGTAGGGTGCAAACTCCGAGCTTCTTGGCGGCGCCGGACCCAGTCGCTTCAACAACCGACTAACCACCGCGTCGCGGTTGAGGCAATAGGGTCCAAGGCATCGCGGCCCGGAATATTTTTGTGCGCTAGCCAAGCCGGCATACAAAAGCGTCGTGGCCAACAGAATTGCTCTAAGCACGAAGCTCCTGTTCACTCTCCAATGATCAGGCCGCTGTAGTGTGGGAAGGCGATTGCACTACGTGTGCGGGCGCGCGTTTCGGACCGCGCTTCCGAACCAGCAACAGACGGATGCGCTCCAGCAACTCGGCCGGCGCGTACATTCCTTTCGGCAGAAAAACATCAGCCTTGCTGTCACGGTCGTAGATTTTGACTTTACCTGAGAGAAGAATTACGGGCGTCTGTGGCGAGAGGCTCTTGATCTCTTCAATGAGTTTGCTTCCATCCAGGCCCGGCATGATCAGATCAGTCAGGACCAGGTCGACCCCACCCTTCTTGAATCGCTCCAGGGCTTCCTCGCCGCCGGTGCAGGGAACCACGCGATAGCCGCGGGTTTCCAGCATGACTTTGCGAATGGAGAGTGACTGTTCGTTATCGTCAACGCAAAGGATGGTTCTTTTTGGTTTCATTCTTGTTTCCGAAGTGGCGTACCGGCTAGCCCGTACGCCCGGGGGGAATCCGAAAACTTTCTTGATAGAGAATTCAGAGCGAGAAGAATCCTAAAGGCGAACTCAGCGGATGTAAAGTGCCGCCGATGCTAATGGGAGAATCGCACCATTGAAAAAGTTCCGCACTTGTGCATGGCATCATTTTTCCTGCACATCCGCACACCGCGCTCTCAGAAAGTGACTTCTCCGCGGAGGACCTCGACAACATTTCCACCGACACGCACATTAACCACTCTGTCATCCTGTCGTGACGCCCGCACAAAAATCCGGCTGGGACGTTTCATCTCCAATCCCTGTTCGATCAATACCCGTTGCTCCGGTTGAGCGACGCCGTGGGCGACCATCCATGCCGCCGCGCACCCCGCCGCCGATCCAGTCGCCGGATCCTCGCCGTTATAAAACATCATTCGCGCATGTAGCCGCGCCGCCGGATCGACGGTCTCGCGACTGACAAAGTAGAAAAACTTTCCTCCCGAACGTTCCAGATATTCTTCTGACCCTTTCGCGTCCACGCTCAGATTGCGCATGATCTCCAGTCCACGCAGCGGAACCACCGTGAAAGGCAACCCCGTCGAAATCGTTTGAATGGGCAACGAAGGATCAATATCGCCGTCCCGCAGCCCGGAGGCGCGTACCACCGCTTCGCGATCGTGCCGCGGACCGAACTCGGGATTGACCTGGGTCATCTCGCCGAAAATCGCCTGCCCCGGCTTTTCCTCGAACTGAACCGGAACCTTGCCCACATTGAGGTCGAGCACAATTTCCTTCGCCCCGCTCGACCCGCGCAATTGAAACGCGGTTCCCAACGTCGGGTGACCGGCGAACGGTAACTCCTCCTGCACCGTGAAGATTCGCACCCGCACCCCGCGTTCGCGCTCGACCGACGGCTCACGTGGCAGGATAAACGTGGTCTCGGACAGATTCATCTCGCGCGCCAACGCTTGCATTTCTTCGTCGCTGAGCCCGCGGCCGTCGAGGAAAACCGCCACAGAATTCCCCTCAAAAGCGCGTGAGGTGAACACATCCAACTGCACGAACGAAAACCGTCGAAGTTCGGTAGACATTGTTCGATAATTGTACCGTCTGACCTGAATCTAGATTTGGGCGCTCAAGCCTTTTCTTTGTCAGCCGTTCTGCCGTTGGTAGATATTGGATCCTCCCCGCAGCCGTTTGACTGGATTCTAGCAGCCGCGTATCCTGACTGATGTATGAGCATCCGCTCCACGCCTCGGCCGATGCGTTGTTGTACGTCGGCCCCGGCGTGTGGGTAGTGCGGACAGGTTTTCTCGCACCCACCCGGCGAACACAGGGTGGGTTTCCTTTTTATGACTGAGACACCACCTTTCAAGCCGCAGCGTGTCCCGACTAACTCTATTCACTAAGGAGAGATTATGAGCACCGACACTTTGACCGAAACGGCAACCAAGGTTCTTCGCATTAATGACACCGCCCCTGATTTCACTGCAGAAACCACGCAAGGCACTATTCACTTTCACGAATGGATCGGCGACGGCTGGGCAGTCCTGTTTTCACATCCGAAAGATTTTACTCCCGTCTGCACCACCGAACTCGGCTACATGGCGGGCCTCCAGCCAGAATTCGCCAAACGAAACACCAAGATCATCGGCCTGAGCGTCGACCCCGTGACCAACCACAGCAAGTGGGCGGCCGATATCGAGGAGACCCAAGGCCACAAGGTGAACTACCCGATGATCGGCGATACCGAACTGAAGATCGCGAAACTCTACGGCATGTTGCCCGCCGAGAGCGGACACACCTCCGAAGGCCGCACCGCCGCCGACAACGCCACCGTGCGTACCGTCTTCGTCGTCGGTCCCGACAAGAAAATCAAGCTGATGCTCATCTATCCCATGAGCACCGGCCGCAACTTCGACGAAGTGCTGCGCGTCCTCGATTCAATGCAGCTCACCGCCAAACACAAAGTCGCAACGCCAGTGAACTGGAAGCAGGGCGGCGATGTCATCATTCTGCCATCAGTTTCGAACGACGAAGCGCAACAGAAATATCCCGCAGGTTGGAAGTCGCCCAAGCCCTATCTGCGAATCGTTCCCCAACCGAAGTAATTGCAAAACGTAGGCTTGGCTGTTCTTCAGTTGACGTCATCCCGAACCCGGCGCACTTCAGCCGGGTGAGGGATCTCGCGAGTGGTGGCCTGAACCTCACTGGGTTGTCATCGCTTTCGTCGATGGCCGGGTGCCTTGCGTTTTTCCGACCCCGCCAATCGCCACGCCATCCGGATCAGATCCCGGATCGCTTCGGGATGAACCCGTGACAGGCGCACCAGCACCCACGGGTATTCGAGATAGTGATCGGTGATGTAATAAATCTCAGGATCGGCCGCTATCAACTCTTCGCGCTGCTCAAAAGTCGTTCGAACCACCAGCGAGTCGAGATCCTCCCGCAAGCGCGCCAGCAGCACGCCCCCGACCTTGAACGCCGGTGTGCCGTAAGATGTGCCTTCTTGGACTCTATCCAGAGAAAGCGCGATCCCGCGAACGGTCTCGAATGTCACAGGCATATTAATCAAGAGGTCTCCGTGGAAGCGTACAACCCCAGTCGTGCTCTGACCCTCCTCGAATTCTGCGATCGGGTCGATTGGCTTGCTTCACGCGATAGATTCTCTCGCTCGTCTCAAAGGAATGTATGTTTATAACCGAGATAGGTATAAATCCGCCAGTACAAAACATTCCAAGTTCAAAGCTTCAGCGCGACGTGCTTCAAGGACAGCAAGCGGCACAGTATAGCAGCGAGCAATTTCCGTCAGCCCTATGCAGCGAGCGCGTGGCACAGTTAACATGGATGCGTCATCCGTTGGTTCGGCACCACGGAAGCGCATGTGGTCCGGTGACTGTCACGGTCTTCAAAACCGTCGGGCGGCATCTCTGATGTCGCCGGTGGGTTCGACTCCCACTCGCTTCCGCCATTGTCTGCAGATCCGGCTTGGGCACTACGCGTTTCTTGACTAGGATGATTCGAGGAATCGGGGTGGACGGAAACCGAAGTTGCGGCGTCCAGGTGCGAACGGTCTGGCCTGCCTGAGCAGTTTGCGGATCTCCGCGTCGAGCGTGCTACATTCTTCATCGCGAAGATCGGTGAAGCGGAAAGGTTGCAAGTATCCCTGCGTGGCCCTCATCGGAAACAGCATCGCCGCTTTTCCTCGCACTGGGCGAGAGCCCAAGTGCAGGGTCAGGTTGACGGTGACGCCTTCGTCGAGGCAATTGTCCAGTTCGAGCAGCCCTCCGGTGGTGGAAAGCCGCAGCGTTTTGGCCCAACATTGACGTCCATTTTCGAGCTGTATGCTTGCCGAGACAGTTCCCCACAGATTGACGCGAGGGGCACGGATTCTTCGTCTGTGGTGGGGGAAGTCTGCCATTACGACTAAACTATCTCACGCGACGACGGGCCTGCGCAGATTACGAAAGCAGTCCGCAAGTCCGAATTTGGGAGATGGAATCCGTACAACACCTTTCGTAATCTCCCACTCCCCTCAAGTGCGTACCATACTGGCTGGGAATATGGACGGCCTCTCCCAACTGCACGCTCAATTGCGCGCACCGCGAATCAACCTCGCAGACTTTACTCCCGCGGTGCTTCGATTTCAGGATGGTCAACGCGCTTCCGGCAAACTCCAGGTGCTTTCCGTGACCGGTGGATTGCTTTCCCTGCCGAGGCCGATTAATCAGGGCTCGCAGGTGAAGGTGATGTTTCTCACTCACACGGGGCCGGTGCTGGGCGCGGCGGAAATGCTCAGCCCGCTGACCACCACGCAACAGCCATTTCGCTTTGTTTCGCTTCCCGTGGACGATCGCCGCAGATTGGGCGCGGCCATTCAGTCGACTTTGCATCAGCACAGCTTGAATAAGGACGCTGCCGAGCAAAAGTGGATGGAGAAACTGAGGGCAGCGTCGAGCGCCGACAATCGCCCGCGCAGACGGCTGCTCAGGTTTGCGGCCGGAGCGTGTGCCCTGGGAATGCTTGGTGTGGGCTGCGCGTTTTATTTCATTCGATACATGCACTGAAACAGCGATGGTTCCCCCCAACACTCGCCGTTGGCCGCGACATCAGGTGAAGCTGCCTGTCCGCATCATTACGATTAACGACGTCTCAAAAATAGCAGTACCCGGGCTGACGACTGAAATCAGCCGCGGCGGCATGTCTCTCTATGGCGGAGTTTCGCTGCAACCCGGAGACCTGATGGAGGTGGAATTTCAAACTCCCGGCCTCCTCCGCGTCGCAGGGGCAATCCGCGACCGCAACGGCTACTGCTTTGGGTTAGAGTTTGCCACCCTCCTGCCGGGCGAGGAAACAGAACCAGATACGCCAGATTTTGGCGCGAAATTGAGTGAGCAGATTAGTTGGGCAAGTGCGGACACATTAGCGGATGAAGCGCTCGACAACGCGACCGTAGAGGTTGTGCCGGGAGCGAAGGAAATTTTCTCGCTTTTCTTGCAGAAGCACGAAGCCTACTTAGAAGAGCAAGAATTAGAGATCAAACGGATGCGGCAGGAACTACGCGAAATCCGGGAATCGCGAAAGGAAATCGAGCTTCTCCAGCTCAGATTCTTTGGACGATAGGGGTGGAACTCATTTTAAATACGGTCCGTCCGATCGTTGCACTCGGGCCTCATGGCCCTACCATGTCAAACGGCATCTCCACCGAGGAAAAACGCGAGGGAGGTGCACCATGCGTCAGCGTAACCTGCTGCTGTTAGCTTTCCGGCTCCTTTGTGGAACGCTCCTGCTGGGCGTCGAAATATCAGGAGCCCAGAACACCGATCCGCTGCAATCCTTCTACGCGGTTACGAATTTCTTCTCGGATTATCTGCCCGGCTGGTACGAGGAGATATTGGAAGTGACGCCTCAGGGGAACGATGTCCGCGTCCGCGTAATCCGCATATCGGCTGCGAACCCGTACTGCGGCGGCGATCTCGTTCGGGCCGTCGACCGCGTGTTGCCGGATACCACGATGCGAAAGGTAACGGGAAGAGTTGATATTTGTTCTTATTCCGATCAGAGCGTGACGGCCGCGCTCAAGGCGGCCGCACCAAAGGCAGTGGAAGGCAACGAGGACTCAGCAACCATGAGCATTGTTGCAATGTGCGGGGAGAAGGAAAGGGTTTTCGATTTCCCCTATCCCTCGGAAGTTGATCAGAAGGCTCTTCGCAGGAACAATCCTCGCGTCACACGTTTGTGGGGCCTGACCTGGGAAGTCCGCAGTCACACGTTTGGGGAGCACTTCTCTTTCCGCGACCTTCCGCCGGCTCAAGAAAAGGAGGCTGAGGATCTCGGAACAGAGTTCTTGCCGGAATTAGTCTCCGGAAAGTTTGATTCCGCCTTTGTCGGTGCCACTTGCGGGGGTGAGAAATGCGACACCAACTACCTGGCGTGGCTGCTGCGCGGGTACACGGGGCCTCCCGCAAATAAGGATCCGTCCTCGGTCGAACTTATCAATGCACTTCAACTGCATCTTTCGAAATATGATCTGCCGAAATATTCGCCGCTGGCGAAACAGGCGCGCATTCAAGGCGAGGTGCGATTGACGATTGTTCCTGACGCGAACAGCGGTCTGGTCAAAGGCGTACAACTAGTTTCCGGCAGCCCTATGCTCGGCAATCCTGCTGTTGATGCCGCCAGACAATGGCAATTTTCTCCGGGATCACAGACCGGCCAGCCCGTCGAGGCTATCCTGAAATTTACACTTTGCGCTGACGAGTAGACGTGGCCGTCTCTCGTTGTTCATTTTCGACACACCACTCCGCCCTTCATCACGAAACTTACTTTTTCGAGCACAGTGATGTCTTGCGACGGGTCTCCGGGGGCGGCGATCACGTCGGCCAGATAGCCTGGCTTCAGTTCGCCGATCTGTCCTTGCCAGCCGAGAAGTTTGGCTCCATTCAGCAAATCGGCTTGCAGCGCGGCTAGCGGGGTCATGCCGTATTTCACCATCAATTCCAGTTCGCGGGCTTGGGTGCCGTGAGGAAACGGTCCGACGTCCGATCCGACTGCCATGGGCACCCCGGCCGCAAGCTGCTTACGAAATTCGATGGCGTGCAAGTCGAGCATCTGGCGGTCGTGCGCTCGCTGCTCTGGCGAATCGGTGTGTTCCGAGAAATATTCAAAGATCGCGAACGTGGGCACGGCGAAGATTTCCTTTTCGCGCATGATCCGCATGGTCTCGTCGCCGAGCTGGTTGGCATGGTCAATCGAAACCACGCCGGCCCGCGCAGCATAAAGCGTGCCAGGTTCGCCCGTGGCATGAACTGCAACATGCTTGCCCGAGCGCGCAGCTTCATCGACGGCGGTTTTGAGTTCGGCTTCCGTGTATTGGTAAATGGTGGAAAAGCGACCGTCGCGAATCACGTCGGGGCCGGTCTCATAAATCTTAATGAAATCCGCGCCTTCCTTGAGCTGCTCGCGGATCACGGTCACCAGCTCGGCTGGATTGTTCGCGTAGGTGGCGTTCGACAGGACGTGTTGTGCAGGGTTGAAGTGATTGGCATCTTCGTGTCCGCCGAGAATGTCGACTGCGTTGCCACTGATGCGCATGCGAGGTCCGGGAACCAGTCCCTGATCGATTGCGTTGCGGACCGCGGTGTCGGCCGAGCCAGCGCCTTCGGTGCCCATGTCACGCTCGGCGGTAAAGCCGGCCATGAGGTCGGCCCGAGCCGCGAGAACGGCAAGGATAGTCCGTTGCGGCACCGACTCTTCCACCGTCTGCAAATCTTCGGCGCCGGGATGCAGAAACAGGTGCACGTGGGCATCAATCAATCCGGGCAGTAGAGTGGTGTCACCCAGATCGATAACTTCCGCGCCTGCGGGGTGGGCCACCTTAGAACCAACTTCCGCGATCCGTTCGCCTTGTACCAGAACTTCGCCGGGTTTCACGATGCGTCCGCTTGCGACGTCGAGCAGACGCGCGGCATGCAGCACGATGGCGTGAGTAGCTTCGGTTTGAGCCTGGGCGGTGGAGGCGAGGGTGCAGGCCAGCAGAAACGCGGCCGGGGCAGGGAAGAAGTGTGGCTTTTTCATGGGTGTCGGAAAGGATGGTACCACTCGGAACGTCCAAACGGCGGCGGATTTCGCACGAACTTTGGATTCGCCGAGTCCGAAAGACCGCTGGTGCCGAGACGACAGTAACGTCGTCAACCTAAGCCGGGGGCGATAGCATGGGAGACGAATCCGCATCTGTAAATGGAGAGTTCTTGGTGTGTTCTGCCCCCAAAATCGCCGCCCTTGCGGGAGCGTTGTTCTTCATGCTGGCCAGCGGCCACGCCCAATCGCTGGGAGACGTAGCCCGCGAGCAACGGGAGAAGCTGGCAACCGATGCGTCCGCTCCAGCAAAAATAGTCACGAACGAGGACATTTCGGAAACTGACGGACCAGAATCAACCCCTTCGGTCCGGGTTCGGCGTCATAAAGTCCCGCACCCTGTCGAGCCCGTGACGCCAGCATCCAACGACACTCGCGCTGCTGCACAGTGGAAGGCGAAGATCATTGCACAAGAACGTAAGATCGCGTCTCTGCAAAACCAAATCGACAGAGTAAATGCCTCGATCCGCTTTACCGGGGCGAGTTGTTACAACTGTGCGCAGCACAATGAAATGCAAATTGAAAAGCTGGCAAGTGTGCAACGCATGCAGCAACAACTCGACGAGCAAAAACAGAAGCTCGAAGACATGCAAGAATCCGCCCGCAAAGCGGGATTGGGGAACGCGGTCTACGAGCCGTAGCTTGTCGCGAGGCTTTTTGCGCGAAGCCTAGTGGGGAACCTATTCCGGGTCAATCGCCCGATCCAGATAAATCCAAAGCACGCGTGAGAATAGCGTCAAAGTCGGTGCAAGCGGCAAGAACAGCAGAATCGCCCACACCGTCACTCTTTGTAGCGACCACGGAGTGATTCCCCATAGCAGAAGCCCGAGCGCCACGATCGTGATCAAAGCCAGAACATAGCTGATGTACATCGCGCCCAGAAAGTAGCCCTGTTCGCGTTCAAACTTCAGACCACAATTCGGGCAACGATCCTGCATGCGGGGGAAGCCCGCGAAGATCGATTTGCGGAAGATTCTGGCGGAGCGACATCGAGGGCACATCTGGCGGAGTATTGCCAAGACCGTAGACATGCGAGTTGCGGTTCTCACCTAAGCACGACATTAACACGCGGACCGAATGAAATGCCCTCACGGGTGAAATGCAATCTAGGCGCGGCCCTCATCGCCGGTGCTGGGCCTGGAGAAATTCGCACTTGACTGGGAGTTTCGCTGAGCAGGAACTACTTCTTACGATTAGGCGGCGCAGGCGACGCGACGATCGCTCGCCGCACCGGAACGATCGCGCCGCGGGCCGGGTCGGCAGCCGCGCTGGCGCGCGCCAGCACTTCTTCCTGGATGTACTTCACGAAGTCCTGAATCTGGAGCTGCATTTCTTCCATGCGCTCGCGCATCTGAAGGATGATGGCGATGCCGCTGATGTTGACCGCCAAGTCCCGAGCCAGCGTCAGAATGAAATCCAGCCGCTGTAAATCCTCGTCAGTGTAGAGCCGGGTGTTGCCTTCGGTGCGCGACGGTTTCAGCAAACCTTCGCGCTCATACAGCCGCAAAGTCTGCGGATGGATGCCATACATCTCAGCCACCG
>Ga0209010_1000108_pt1 | contig 30412 bp, 30 predicted proteins | sample BlaSpr_A8_OM1_O3_FD_187985 | JGI IMG/M metagenome (GOLD analysis project Ga0209010, IMG submission 187985) | Forest soil microbial communities from Thunder Bay, Ontario, Canada - Black Spruce, Ontario site 2_A8_OM1_O3 (SPAdes) (version 2) | ecosystem: Environmental > Terrestrial > Soil > Boreal...
TTGAAGGAGTAAAGTAGAATACAAATATCAAATTTAATCCTCAATTTTAAATTTTTTTTTTAATTAAAAACTGAGATGTTATTATACTAAATAGAAAAGACTATCTCTTTACATTATCTTAAAAAAAACACCTATTAATAAATGATTGAATGTAGAGTCTTTGAGGAATATTAATAATCCTGCTGATTTTAAAATTTAAAATATATATTTTTAATATTAGTAATTTCAGCATATAATTCAATTTTAAGTTTATTTTAAACTTAGTCCAATCTTTATAGATAATCTGAACCTGGTAATCAACTGTGTAATCCTAATTGAGAGCTTTTAGCTGCAGCACCAGTTAGAAGAAGTAACGCAATTATTGTTATTGCTGTTTCATTCATAAAAGGTGCTAAAGAATAAATAGTTGCATAATTTAGTGAACCAAATAAGGCGAATAAAGCAAAGAAAGCAATGCTAAGACCAAAATCACCTACTCTATTCATTGTTAAAGCAAGTATAGCAGCTTTATTGGATTGAATTCTTGTAAAGTAAAAATTAATTAGAAGATATGAAACAATTCCTATTCCTTCTCACTTTCGTTAAAGTGTTGACTTATTATAATAAATTATATTTAATACATAATAATAATTATATAATATTAATTTTTATGTATAATTATTAATTTATATTAATATTATAAATTATAGTCCAATTTTATATAACATATCAGGGTGCATATGATATTTAACTAAATTTCTAACTTTATTCATTTGTGATTGCGTTATATTGATTCTTCATCCATTAACACCTCTTTTTTGAGTATTAGATTGAATATCAAACTTAGTTTTAAGCATATCTATTAAAATTAAAATATCTGAATATGTAAATGATTCACTACAGAGTCTTAACGATCCAGCTTATTTTACCCCATCATCCATTATTCTCCCCTACCCCTTTGGGTTATTGGGGAGGGGTAAAAAGCAAAACTAATCTCAGTAAAATAATCAGAAATATTTTTAGGAACCAATGTTATTCCTGTAGTATAAAATAATTCATGAAACATATTTAAAAAAGGGAAAGATAAAGTTGAAAATCTTAAACTAGCATACATTTTACCTTTTTATTTTATGCGGTTTTATTTTAGGTGACATATAAGGTGTATCAACTAAGTTTTTAAAAATACCATAAAGGTAAAATAAATAAGATTCATGAAATAATGATTGTTCAAAAAATATACTAGTATTAGAAGTTGGTTTTCGTCTTATTACATGTACATCACCTAATATTAAACCTATCAATGCTTGAAACTGATATTGTGATAATTGTTGATTTTTTTATATTCAGCTGAATATTTATCACTTGATGCTTTAATATCATCTAATAAAATTGTACTTACCATTATAAATATTAAAGATAAATTTATTATATTGTTAAAGTATCACTTAATTGGGCTCTATCTTTCTTATAATTTATAATATAAAATATCACGTATAGCCTCGGAGTAAAATTATGTTTATCTATTAAATAAATAAATATGTTTTTTACAGCTGGTTATTTTTTTATGTTTATGAATACACTAATTAGTAAATCATCTAGGTAAATATTTCCATTATAACCTTATTTTAATATAAAGGTAAGAAATAAAAATTTATATTATAATCTTTACAATAAATAATAATTTATAAAGTTAATAATTTATTAAAAAAAAACAAAAATTCCAGCTTTTAGTGATGTGCGATATGTTAATTAAAGAGCTGAGATTCAACCAATAAACATTACAAAGTAATTTCCAGCTGAAACTAAAAATAACATGAAAAAAGTAAATAATGATAGATATGAAAAGAACCGTTGATTGTGCATGGCCGTCAAATTTTATCATGCAATTAAATATTAGTAATATCTCTACCTGTGTTCATCCCAGATTTTATTTCTCTAATTAAATTCAATCCGTCAATTGTAAGATGTGAACCCTCATTCATTAATTTAGCAATTTTACACCAATCAATATAATCAAATAGTTTTACACCAAGCAAAGGATTTTTATCAAAAAAAGGAATTATTATATTAGTTATATCCGAAAAATTAAATATTGTTAAAACAACTGCAGGCTTACCAGAATATTTATATATTTTTCCTGAACCTAAATATTTAACTAAATACTTCATTAAATTTAAGTCTCTTTCATGCTGGCTTATTCTAAATCTTAATTGTACTCGATGTCCAATTTTACATCCTGAAGACTGGGTAATTCTAACATCAAAACACCCTTCACCTGAAGCAAATCCTGCAATTCAATTAGGATCAGGAATAATTTCAGTATTAATGACTTGTCTTTCAACAGGAGTAAAATCAATAAACTCAGATTTTAAGAAATCAGATAAACCTAAATTCATTGATGCTTTAATATTAATAATTTTTTTTAACCCTTCGCTAGAAAGATGAACTTTATTTTTCATTAGTTCTACTACTTCTTTAAACAAAATAAAATCTGCTTTTTTTTGAGTTAATAAAGTATATTTTTCTAAATTAATAATTAGGTTTGTTAAATCTTTATTTGAATTAATTGAATAATTTACTTTGTTTAAAGTGTTATTTATATGTATTGATCCAATTCCACCCAAAAATTGTTGTAATTGTAATAATAAAGATAAATCCCGTTTATGCAGACCCATTTGAAATCTCGATTCAACTCGCCAACCTAATTTACGGGTTTTATTTTTAAGTATTGTAATACCAAATGAACCCTCAGCGTCAATAAGACCAGTCCAAAATCAAGGATTAACATTAGATAGATAGTTAAAGGTAGAAAAATTTTTAAAATTTAATTGTTTAGAAGGGATTTTGATTGGATAGTTTCTTTCGAAACCCATTAGAGTACACCTTAAATGCATAGGATTATATTTTGCTATGCACCAACTACCGTCTACTCGTTGCTCTTTTACAGTACTAGTAACTAATACTGACTTAGATCCGCGATTGCCCATTTTTTTTTCATCTATCTTAGGGCTTGTTACCGTACCCAGGTAATTATTCTGGCCACTTATAGCCTTTCGACTATAGCTTGGTACCCGAAGTTTTAGGGGTTCCCCGGAGTTTGATAGTTTATACCCAATAAATGTTTTCCCATAACATTTAGCAGGATCAGACGATAAATAATCTACACTATAAATATGAATTAATGTAGAACAATATATTACAGCTAATGAAAGAGAAACTGTTAATTGATCAAATAAAAATTCTCAAGATATAGACATAAATTCTGAATCTATTCAATGAAATAAATATATTGTAACAGGGCTTCCACAAATACCTACTTCATAAAAAGCAACTGTAACTAAGATAGAAGATATTATTAAACAGGTACAAGTTATAATATGAGCACCTGTAACACCGATTTTTCTACCTAAAAAACCAGCAGAAATAGAACCTAATAAAGGAAAAATTAAAATTGAAAGATACATTAAGTTGTCGTAATTAAAATATTTCCTCTTAATCGGTAATATGCTACTAGTATACTAAGACCCACTACAGATTCAGCACCAGCAATGGATAAAATATAAACACTGAATGTTTGTCCTACGTTATCATCGAAACTAAATGAACTTATTAAAATTAATAAAGTAATAGCGAGTAGCATAATTTCAATAGAAATTATCATAAGAATAATATTTTTTCTATTAATAATAAAACCTAAAATTCCTATTAAAAAAAGGATTAAACAAAGATTCATTTTTATTTTTATCTTTATATTCCTTAGGGGACTGTTTATAATTGTAAATTTTAAATATAATTTTATTACCAAAACCTTATATTATATTATTAAGGAATAATTATAATATAATATAAATTTAAATAAAAAATTCTTAATAAATTTATTTTTTTTTTTTATGGTTAAACTTTTAATTTTTAATTGAAATTTTTAATTGTATAGTTTATAGTTTGTATTTTGTAGTTTATAGTTTGTGTTTTGTAGTTTGTAGTTTATAGTTTGTAGTTTGTAGTTTATAGTTAATAGTTAATAATTTATAGTGTGAGTAAAAGTTTACTTATATAAGGAGAAATATAAATTAAATTTGTAAACGTTAATGAATATTTAGAGTAAAAATTTAATTATACTACACTAGATACTACTGTTAAATTACCACCTCAGTAATAAACAACACAGAATAAGAATAATCAAACCACATCAACGAAATGTCAATATAAAATGGATAATTCTAGACCTAAATGATGACCGTTACTCAATTGATAATTATAAATTCTTATAAATTGTACAAAGATGAAGATTGTTCCTATTAAAACGTGAAGCCCATGAAGCATTTCTGTTATAACCCTAACATTTAAGTATTTAAAATTCTTTATTTTTATTCACAATTATCATTATAGCCAATTTATACAATTAAAAATAGGATTAAATAGGATTAATTATTATATAATATTAATAAATGAAATATTATTTTGTATTAATTACATTTTATATAATTAATTTAGTAAAACAAAAAAATTTTTTTTTTTAATTATAAATCCTTTAATAAAGAATAATTAAAAAATTTCATAACCATTCAAAATTATTATTAATTAATTTAATACAAAAAAATAATAGTCAATAAAAAATATTTGTTGTTATTTTATAAACAAAAATAAGATTAGTGTTAATTTATTATTTTTTTTTTTTACATTTACACAAAAATAAAAACGTATTTTTTAAAATACATGTTATATAGATTCAATATTAAAAGTGTAACCTTTATAAGATGTTTTATATATTAAACAATTTACAATGTTTTTTCTATTTATTTTTAGTTCTGTATAACATTCTTTTATATTTGTAAATGAGATTCTCGTGTTTAAATTTAAATCAGTTACAATTAAATTAAAATGCTTTTGGGAAACTAAAATTAAATTTCCATTTGTACTTTTTTTTATTCTAAATGAACCGTAATCTGAATAAGGTGCATATAAATAGAATAAATTATTAAACATGTTACCCCTCCCCAAAGGGGTAAGGGGAGAGGTATAATTAAATTACCATTGTATTTATCATTGGTAGTAAGTCTAAAATTATTCATTCTAGATTTTATTATTTTAATTAAATCTTTACCTTGAGGTAAAAGATGATAACCAAAATATTGAATCTTAGCAATTATAGATAAATCCTTAAAATCTAAAAACTTACTAGTATATCATTTACTACTTAATAACATAGGTATTAATTTTTTGTATATGTAATCTATGTGCGTAATTTCAAAAACAACTGTAGGTTTATCATTATAACCCCTATCTCTAACTTTAGGAAAGTGTAAGTTTACACTTTTTCTTTTACCTAAAAAATCTAAAATAGCATTAAATAAATAAGTTTAAACTGAAGTATTTTCAAATTTACAACGTACAGCTAAAATTGAAGTTGAGAATGAAACATCTCCTTCAATAAAGCCTATTAACTAAGGTAAAGTTATTTTATTAATATAACCAGATTGTTTATTTAAAACTAAATTACGAATATCATTTCTTAACTTAATCAACTTATTTTTTCCATTTATTGTCAAATGTTGTTTACTTACCATTATTTTTACCGCATCTTTGAATATATTATAAAAAAGAATTTTTGAACTATTTAATTTGAAAAAATCGAAAATAGGCAATACAATATTTACAAGAGAAAATAAATCATTTATAAAGAAATTACACTTATTTGAATTTTTGTTTATTGAAATTGATCCACAATGTAATTTACTTTTAATTACTTTAAGGGTATTTATATTATTAATATGAAGACAAATTTGGAAAGTTAATTGAATCGATTTATAATTATAACCTTTAAAATCTTTAAGTGAAATATGAAAATTAGATTCTGCATCAGAAAATCCAACTAACCATTCTATAAATTTAACATCTATTTTAAAAGGTCTCTTATTTTTTCCTATCAGAGTTAAATGTTATTGGTTTTATTTACATTTAACTCTTACACATGGATAAGAAGAAGATAAAAATGTGTAAAATTCTATTACATTAGTATCTAATAAATTTATAAATTCTAAAGGTGTCTTATTCAATAACATATTTATATTTGCAAGCATAACCCTATTTAAAAATATAAAAAAAAAAAACTTTAATAACACTTACTACGATCAATCTCATATATATTGTTATATAAACAAAAAAGAATAGATTCCATTAAAAAAATAAATTAATATATTATATTTAAAAAAGGTGGTTTATCTATAACACATTAAATAAATATATAAAAAAAACAAATTTATAACGGATTTTTAGTCTTTATAAAAAATAATACCCTATTTAATTAAATAAACATGGCAGGGTTTAGAGGTTCATTTATTAATAAACATACAATCAAAATAGAATAACAAATAAAAAAAAATTTTAATCTTTTATTCCAGACCATAACATTTCATATTTACTTATGTATTTAATATAATTTAATCAATTTAGTACAAAATTAGGTAAACATTTAGGTATTGTTATATCATGTTTTGTATACAAAACAAATAATCCATATATCAATACTTTAACTGTATACACTATAATAATCATCTTAACACGTGTACTATTATCCAGAATAAATAATTTAAGTTATTATTAACTATAAAAAATAATAATATTACATTAAACCCTATAAAAAGGATAATTATCACCATAGAAATAAGGAGGTCATAATGCATATAAAAATTTAGTCATAATTTAATGTTCGTTTTTTCCTTTACATTTACACAAAAATGTTACAAAAAATGGATTGGTAATATGATCATTCTCCCACCCACCCCCTCCTATAACCCCTTCTTCCAATAACCCCTCCCTCACCCATAACCCTCCAAGTTGCCTTTTCAAATAATCCAAACCCCTTCGGGGTTATAGGAGGAGGGTCTGGTGTAAGGGAAAAGGATATATAATTCTGTTAATGTTAAGTCATTCTCGTTTACAGTTAAAATTCTAAGGGTGTCATATTCAACAATACCTCTATATTTATATGTAAAAATATAACCCCATTTAAATATACAAAAAAAAACTATTATAAGACCTTACCTAAATCAATTTCTTATCTATTATTTCTTTTTATCTTAATTTTAATAAAAATAAATAAAATTAAATTAATACAATGGATAATATATCCATTGAAAAAAAAATTTTTTTGTTTATTTTATATGTTAAATATTAAATAAATATATAAAAATTATAGTTTTTAAAGGGTTATTACGCTTTTTTCAAATATTATTAAAAAAAATGAAAATTATAATTTTAAATAAAAGTTATAAATATAAACCAAATAAAAAAAATAAAATAGACATCAAAATACATATACAAATACACATTAATTCTATTTTTATTCAAGATCATAAAATTTGATGTTTACTTATAATTTTCATGTTATATAAGAATTTTTTTATAGAATAAGGTCAAAATTTAGGTATTCTGATAGTTTCTTTTTTATCAAAAAAAAATACTGCATGTATCAACATTATAGCTATTAAAAATATAAACATTAAGAAAAATACTACAATCCAAAATAATATAAAATACTGTCAGTTATTATTTAATATAAATAACAATAGTTGATTAAAACAGATTAAAAATAATAATATACCCATATAAATAATAATGTCAATTATTCTTATAAAAATTTTAATATTAATTGAATGTTTATTTTTTTCTGTGTATTTTCACAAAAATAAAAAAATTGAAGATGTTGAAAATTGAGATAAATCTGTTAAGTTATTATAGGATAAATTTAAATATTCTAATTGTGTATTATTAAACAAAAACCATATATTTATATTTGCAAGCATAAATTTATTTAAATCTTAAAAACCATTAAAAATATAATAAAAAATAAATAAAATGTAATAATAGATCCAGTTATAAAATTTTTTTTACCTATTATAATCCTATCTTTTTTTGTTGTTTACTTTAATCTTAAATGTAGTATATTTTTCATTTTATTATGAATTTTAAATAGTTTAAATTATATTAGTAGATTTAAACAGAAAAGGGAATTAATATTAAAACTATTGTTAGTTTATTTTACGTAAATTCTCTGAGGAAATATTATTTTCCTGCGTATTCATCTTAAAACATTAGATACAAATATTTGTAGTTATTGTTGATAATTTAATTAATTAAATTTTTTTTAAGAAAATTCACGCAAATAGTAAAATTTTACATGTTATACACTTATTTTCATTTTTTTTTTGTGTATATTAACAAATTAAATAAAAAAATTTTTTATGTGTATAAAATAAGTAGGCCTATTGACCAGTTGTAGCAAAAAATGCTGAACCAAATACTGAATCTGCAAAAGTGAAACTAGCTTGAGTATATTCTACATATTGTAAAAAAGTAAACACTAAAGCTAAAATAATAGTAATAAATATACCCAGTATTGTAGATTTTCTACTTTTTGCAATTAGTGCATGATGTGCATAAGTAATAAATCCTCCACTTGAAAGTAAGATTAAAGTATTAATAAAAGGTATTGCGAATGCATTTAAAGGTGTTATACCTACTGGAGGCCAACAGCTACCTAATTCAACTGCAGGTGATAAACTAGAGTGTAAATAAGCTCAGAAAACACTTAAGAATGCCATTATTTCACTTATAATAAATAAATTGAAACCTTGAGCAATACCAAATCTAACTTTTTTAGTATGATGACCTATGAATGTAGCTTCAATTACAACATCTTTTCATCATAATCCAGCTCCGATTATTGTTAATAATGTAGCAGCTTTAAATAAAAGAAAACCTGTAGAATAACCGTGAAAATATTGTACAGTTCCTATCATTAATGCAAATAATGAAGAACTAACCATTAAAGGTCAAATAGATCTATCTACTAAATGAGAAGGAAAAAATTGAATATATTTTCTACATTGTATTGTACTATTATTTTTTAAATATTTATTAATAATTAAATGTATAGGTTCTATTATTTTACTAATATTTGAATTATTTTGTTCATTTTGTGCTGTAATATTACTTATTGTTGCTTTTTGATTCATAAAATTTTTATCGATATAATTTATTAACTAATATAGTTAATTTATTTTAACACCAAGTATTTTACATTTTATTAATAAATAAAATTAAATTGAATAAGTATAGGATAACTAAATCGATCAGATACATACTCTATATATATTAAATTATTAAATTTAAAACTATATATTAGAAATGAAACCTGGATAATCCACTTTAATTTAATGTTTATAAGTATTATTTTTATTATTATATAATTATTATATATGAAAAATTTAATTATAAAAACAAATAAATGAATTGATATTTTGATTATATATTCAATTAAGTAAAACATATTCGCTTTACAGTTGGTTGCTTAGTAATAGTATTTTTTAAATACTACACTTTTATGTCTGTTAAATTAAGTATTAAAAAAAAAATGTAAAAATATAAATTTTTAGCCAAAATGCAATTGAATCAATTGTACGGTTACTTTGGTAGAAATCAAGATTTAATCATAACTAAAAATGTTAATAAACAAGAATTAGATAAAATTTTATTAACTAGAATTGTAGAAAACGTTATTGAAATTAATAATGATAATTATCTCGTTTTATTAAAAGGAAATTTACATTATTCTTTGATTCAACAACTTAATTTGAAAATAGATTTAAGTGATTATAAACAGATAAGTAAATCTGTTAAATCTAATGTAGCTATTGCAGCTGCTGTAACATCTTATGCTCAAATGGTGATGATGAAATATAAAACATTGCCTGGTTATACTATCTATTATAGCGACACAGATTCCATTTTTATAAGTAAACCTTTACCCAATCATCTTGTTGATAGTAATGAACTCGGGTTCATGAAAAATGAACTTGATAAACTCAAAACTAATAAAATTGATATTGGTATATTTTTAGGTAATAAAAAATATGGATTATTATACAAAAATAACATTAACGAAACTAAATTTTTATCCGTTTTCTCTGGAGCTTCAAAGGGAGCTTTAACTTTTGATGACATGATGGGAATGAGTAGAGGAGAGGTTGTACCTAAAGAATTTGAGGATGTTTTTTATAGAGATTTTAAGAAAATGGAAATTACCATTAAACCTAGAAAATTAGATTTAACTATGAGTAAATCTAAAAAACTAGTATATAATCAATATAAAACACCTCATATTTATAATGGTTTAAACATCTTTGATTTTAGTCATCCAATTTCAAAAATATTCAACAAATTCAAATCATTAATTAAACAATTTTTATAAAATAATTCACTAGTTTTCTCTTTATTAAGAGAATTTAAATAGGAACAATACATAATTCACCCTTTTTTTTTTAGTACTAAATAAAATTAAATTTATTTAATCCATTTTTCATAAGTAAAAATGAAGACACAGTAGGAAACTAAAAAGTACAACAAAACTTCTTTTAAGTTTATATAGGTGTTTAAAAAATTAATTAATCTTTCTTAGTTTAATGGTAAAACAATGCAAGTCCTAATGTGAAAATGTCAGTTCGAGTCTGAAAGAAAGAAACATGTGTGTTTTTTTGAGTTTTTGGGGGTATAGAAAAACTCTTTTTAGAGATCCATTTATTTTAAATTATAAAAAAATAATAAATGTTGATTTAAAAATAATAAAAAAGATCCTAAAAGATATAAAATGTTAGGATAAAACCAAAGAATATTAAAATAACCGTTCTGTAACCTATGTTGCATCACTTATGACCATTTTTGTCAAAAAAACAACAAAAAAATATAAAAATGAATATAAAGTCAAAGAATTATCGATTTAAGTGAGATAAAAAAGGTTAAGTAAAAGTCAAAGAATTATAACAAAAAATATGAAAATATTAAAAATATATGCAAAAAATGTATATAAAATGAGAGTAATAGCTAAAAATAGGTGCAAATCACGAAAACCCCAGTAAAAAGTAGAATCTAATCTTTTTTCTTAATTATTCTGGGTATATATTAGAAAACATCCAAAAAAAACACTCTATACTCTTCGAAACTAAAAATAAATTATTACTCTGAGGGTGGGAGAAGGGGAGGAATTAAATGTAGTTGAGTCAAAAAATGTAAAGTTAAAAAGGGGTTAAATGGGGTTAAATAGTATTATTTGTTGCTTAATTTAGTGATATACATTCTTATTACTTGTTGAAATGTAAACAAGGGTAAAAAATATTTAGAAAAAATATAAATTAACGCCAGTAATGTTAAGAATGAAAATGATAATTGATTTAAAAAATAAAAAGGTATTAGTTGAGGCATATTATATTTTTAAATATTAATAGTGTAATGCTCTTATTTTAATCCTCCTCATAACTCATAAATCATAAATCATAACTCATAACTCATAATAATAATAATAATAATGAAGAGGATTTAATAGAAGAACTATCTCTGGTTTATATAGGGATAATATAACCTATATTAGATTATTATAAAAAACCAATAGCAATAGCCGTTATAAATTAGTATTTTTTTTTTGGTTGAATTTGACTTATTTTTTTTTTTAACTTTTACTGAACTATTATGAGATATAGAGGGTATCTTTTTTATAAAAGAAAATTGTATATTAAAAATGGAAGTTAAAAAAAGGGGGTTAATTTATATAATAAAGTTAGAAAAATTAAAATGTTAATCTACTTTACTTAAACTAAGATTGAGCAGGTAACGTTTTAAATGCGTGTAATGGAATTGGGCTAGGTAATGATCATTCTATAGTACTTACTGTTTCTGTTTCATTTTTAAATTCAGAAATATCTTTAAAATAAGAAGGCACTGCCCAATGATTATTAGAACAATTTAGTTTAGAAGCAAAAATATCATAAATAATATAACCGAATAAAATAGTTGCTATTACAGATATTAATGAACCAAAACTTGAAACAATATTCCATCCACTAAATGCATCTGGATAATCCGGTATCCGTCTAGGTAGACCAGCTAGCAAATTGTAACTTTAATTTAAATATATATAATTAGTTAAGATAAGTAAAACTTATTAAAAGTTAAAAAAGATGTTTAAAGAATAGTTAAAAAAAAAAAACAAATTATATAAAAAATAATTTTTATATTTTATAAAGGATAGTAACTATAAATCTTACCTTTATATATTTTTTGAGTTTTACAACATTTTTTTAAAGTATCATAACCTATGTGTAAATCTGTTTTAGCAGTTACTGTACTATCATAAACCTTAATTAATTTTCTTTCACTACCTATTACTTCATAAACATAGACTTTTTTTCTTAATTTAGCCAAAGTTTCAGGTGAATGACTTTTTCCGTACATAGGATTATTAGAACCTGACTTGTCTTTATACATTTGTTCTAAAAATTTCTCACCCCGAAGGGGAGGATTTATAATAATTTTGTTTTCCTATTTTAGCTCTACTTATTTTTTTTTTAGTTTCAGGTAAATGACTTTTACCTCTCCCCTTCGGGGTAAAAAGGATTATTTTCACCAGAAAATTTATTACTTAAAATTCGTTTAGTTTTTTCTGAAATAGGTTTACCTGTTCTAAAATCTGCAATTAAATCTTTAGTTTTTTGTAAATGTTTGAAACCTAAACTAGAATAAGCTTTAGAAAGTATATTTAATTTTGGTTTATATAATTCAATAAAATATTGTTCTCTATCTAAAATTTGTTCTTTAGATATATTATCAGTTTTATCTAGGACTTCTAAAATAATAATACTAAAATTATTATGACCATACTTTAAAATAGAATTAGAAATATATCTCTTATCTAATAAAACAGAAGGATAATAATATCTAGCTAATCTTAAACCTAAGTTTGTAGAGCTACCAACATATTGTTTTCCATTTACTAAATTATAAAATAAATAAATTCCTCCAATACCTCTATATGCTTTAATTATATTATATCTTTCCAATAAAGCATTATAATATATTTTTACTGGTTTAGATTTTAAATTTTCAATAATTAATGGATTTAATTGTTTTAAATTATTTCTAATTGTAATTAATTTAGTAGTTTCTCTAGTTAAACTTATTACTGATTTATTATAACTATAATAGTTTCTTAATCCTAAATAAAATAAATGATTTGATAATTTGTTTTTATTTAATAAGTTTACACTTATGTTATTTTTAGTAAATCTTTTATAAAAATAATAAGAGTTCACATATTCTCGTCTAATTAACAATTTTAAAGTAATTGTTAGCCTTTTTGACTTTATCTTCAACCTAAAAAATATAGGTGTATAACGTAAAGTCGATGAATAATTATTTAATTATTGCTGATTATATATTATTATATCTCTAAAAATTTTCACACATAATAAATATAGTATTTAAGAGCATTAATATTTTCCAGAACATATGGTAATTTTTTTATTAAATATGATTAATTTAAATTAAATTAATTTTTATTACTAAAAATATAGGCCTAACCAGACCTAGGAAATGTTGCAATTTTTATTGGTTAAAATTTATCATTATCACTATGAGAAAATAAAAATCCTTTGTGTTCTACACGAAACTCTATACAGTTTTTAAGCGTATAAAATTTAATAGGAACACTTTTAATGGTTTCATTTATAGAGACATAACTATTTAATTGCTTAAGTGTTTTAGCATCGTATACGTAAACAGGTAGGGATCTGCTCTTAGGTAAAGTAAATACTGTGTAACCTTTAAATGTTTTATTTTTTTCAATCATTAATCGCAGTGTTTTAAGTTCCATATTAAAAAATTTAGCCATTATTCTTAAAGAATCAAAACTATGTACAATATTACCAAATGAATCAAGTAAATTTATATAAGTTTGCATTCCTTTTTTAATTAAAGGCTTTTTATTATAATTCTTAATAATATCTTTTTTAAGAGGAAATAGAGATATTACAAAATCTTCATTAAATATTAAATTTTGATTAATATGTTTCATTAATATGTCATAACTAATTTGTAAACCTTGAAGAGCAGCTTTTATTGAATTATATATTAATATAAGTTCATTATTATTATAATTATATAAGAAAACAGGCATCCCTATATTTCCTACAATAGATGGTTTAAGCTCAATAGCTTTTAATTTAAATTTTAGTTGCGCACTCATTTTTTTAAATTGAATATATTGAATAGACCCTTTAGGAAAGTCTTTCCTATATAACATAGCAAGATTAATAGCAGATTTTATATACTGTATTTTATCTACATTGAAATTTAAAAGAACTTTTCTAGTTCGGTTTATAGTAGGTTGCCAAATAAAGATAGCAAATTGTTCTTCAATTAAAGTTAAAATAGGTAAATTAAATGAAAGAATAATAACAGATCAATGATTAGGTTTAGTATTAGCTATTTCTTTTTCAGATATAGACTTTACTTTTCGTAATCCTAAAGTTAAAAGATAATATTCTTTAAATCTTCGACCCATATTTAAAGAACTACCAATATATACTCGCAGAGGATTTAAGTTATTAATTAACATATAAACACCTGATACTCCTTCAAATAGAATACTTATATTTTCTATGCTTCCTTCTAAGGAATTATATGCTATAGGAGTACCTTTTGTAGGTAAAAAAAGTATAGGAATATTTAAATTAGCTTTGTTTTTATTATCTTTACCTTTAAAATGGAATCTATTAGAAAAAATTAATGGAAGTATTTTATTTAATAAATGACTTGTTTTATATAAAATGTTTTGCTTTTTTTATTAACCAATTAAAAATTAGACTATATCTTAAAATAAAAAAAAATTTTTATTTTATTTTTTACTTCACTAACTAGTATATAATCGTTGAGAAATTACTTATTTTCTGCTGATTGTCGTTTTTTTTTTTTTTTATATTTTTTGACTATTTAAATTTATAGTAACTATAAAAAATTTAATCCAAAATAAGAGTTCCAGCATTTAGTTAGTTATTTCCCCAATTTTATTTGTTAAGGAAAAAATGTTAAATTTACCCCCACAAACAATGTTCAGAAATGTATTTTACCTAAGAGTTCATTATATGTTTTACCTAAAATTTTAGGTGTTCACATATAAAAAGCTGCAAATAAGGCAAAAACGGCACCCATACTTAAGACGTAATGGAAGTGAGCGACAACATAATAAGTCGATTATTTTTAACTCTTTTCACAAAGAGGATCGGACTATATCTTATCTAATCATTTAACTTAATAAACTTTCGATTGCCACGTATAGTCTCTACGGATCCTACTAATATAAAATTTAATATATAATTTAATAAAAATAAATATACTTTGGTTTCCACGGATATAGCCTTTTATATATATATTTAGTTTTAAATTGGAATAGCACGTCCTATAAAAGATTCTACCGTTAGCAAGCTGTAGTTAAAACTACAATTTACCGGTAAATAAAAAATTTTTTTAACTTTACCACAGTGGCAAGACAACATGACACTTACTTGATAAGATCCTTAAATTTAGTGAAAGATACTTTTTTTTCTCCCAATAAAGGATAAACAGTAAAATGTTGAATAATAGTATGTAAAGTAGATATTCTATAAGTTTCTATTAACCAGAATGTTTTATGAGGATTTCTAATTAAGCTTTGAATATTAAAATGGGTTCTAATAGCATTTATTAAATATTTATCATCATTTTGACCAATACTGAATGAAGAAGTTGTATTCTTTCTTATTGAAAAGCAACCTTCTGCTTCAGTGAAACCCGATAACCATTCATTAAAATAAGAATAATCAATCAATATTCCGCTTTGTATTTGTGGTCTATCTGAATACTTAGAATTTCTTACTTTTAAATACCATTCTACATCATTACGTTGAAGACATTCTAACAAAAATTTTATTTGGCAGTTTAATCGTGAAGTTAATGGAGGATAATCATTAAAAATAGTAATGATATTAAGAATAGATTTTTTAGAATCTACTACTCAAATAACAAAATTGTTGTTATTAACGAATCTAACTTTACCACCTATTTTTTTAGATATTAAAGTTAACATATATACATTTTCACTACAATTTTTTAATTTAATGATTAATCTGTATTGTAAAGATTTTTTTCTTCAATGATTAACTTGAATACTTCCATCTCCATCCATTAATCCTACCCAAAATTTTTTTAAATATGAAGGATCTTTATCTATTCTATCATGGAATGCTATATCTAGGCTAGCGTTTGACAAAATTACTCCGGTTAACCCACCTATTGTAAATAGTGCTATGACCTTTTTTATTCTTTAAAATACTGAATTTACCCCTCCCTTACCCCAAACCCCAAGAAATTTGGGGTAAGGGGAGAAGAAAGTTTTTTTTTTTTACTAAATTTATCTATTTTTATTTTAAAATTAATAATATCATAATAATAAATATATATTTTATTTTTAAATTGTTTTACGGCTTTTAATTTTAAAAGACGTTATTATGTCTTTTTTTTTAACGGTTTCGAAGTATATTTTTTTTTTTTATCATTCCATTTTTAAAAATGTTAAGCGTAGTCAATTGGTTAATGAAAAGCTAAAGATAGATGGTTAATTACAATATTATATTTGTCTAATTATAAGTTTATTCTTTAATTAGCCACTTTTTTTTATATAATTTACCTGTATTTATATAATTTCTTATTGTTGCTCTATCACTCTTTCCGTCTACTTTTTTAATATATTTAGCTGCTGAAGTTAAGGATTTTAAATCTTTAGATAAATTAGAATTTAAAGTATTAATACAACTTATAATTCTTGGTTTATTATGATTACTTAACTTTATAATAGGGACATTAATTGATGAAGAGTTTAAATGAATAAATGAAAATTTTAGACCATTAAACAAAGTTCCTGCAGCAATATGCTTATATAATGTTTTATGATGTATTTTTATATTATAAGCTTTTTTTAAACGTAATATACTACTAAAAGTATTAATAAGATTACCCAACATATCATAAACATAAACAGGAGTTCCTAATCGTTTAGAAATAGCATCCTTAAATATTTTATTATAATTACGATTTTCTTTTATTGCCGCTAAACCAATTGCTGCTCTATGTTCTTTACTAGGGCTAAAACTTAACCTAGGACCTCTCATTTTAGCTCTAGTTTTTTCATCATGTTTATACCCTCGACTTTATTTTACAAATTGCAAAATATTGTATTCTGGTTTTAGTAAATTTAACCAATACTGTTCACGTTTATCTAACATATGAATAGGGCAGTATTCTAAAATAACCAACCAAAAATTTTCAATATTATATTTTATAAAGGCATTTCTAATTAAACTAGTACCTTTAATGGATTTTAGATAAGAAGGATTTAAATATCTAATTAATCTACCTTGTTTTCTATTACCTAAATCTTTAGATTGTCCGATATACTTTTTACCGTTAAGAGAATTAAATCATAAATAAATTCCACTTTTCCCTTTATTTTCATCTAGAATAGAATCCCGGTTAATTTTATTATCTATATTATCATAAACTTTAACAGAAAAATCCATCCATTTAGGTCTATTTACGTATTTAGAATTTTCTTCTTTATTTTGAGTATGTAAATATCTAATAGGTATAAATAAAGCCATTTTTGTACTCATATTATTTATAAATATAAAATTTATAAATTCTAAATTAGAATAGAAAAACAATCTATTTATCAATTCCTCACCGCTCAAAATAACACCAAAGGGGAAAATTGAAAATGTCTGACCCAAAATTTCTATTGAGTATTGAAAATAGTAGGTATGGTAAGAAAAAAAACAAATATTCACCGTAAAGCAATTTGTTATTGATATTACCAAATTATTATCATTTAAAAATATATTATAAAACAAACATAGATAAGCTAAAAAAACCTATTCTTAATAAATTTAAAGTAATTGAATAGTACTTTCATACTATTAGGGAAGCAATCTTATCATTTAACAGTTTTAAATTTAATTTAAGTTTTAAATATGATTTATGGATAGAATCTCTGAAGATTTTTAAACTCTTGCTGGTTAACCATTTGTAAATATTACTTATCATCTATATTTTTTCATTATACAATTTATCTTCACACACACATAACTTTTCTTTTTATATGTAAATTAACAATATTAAAATTATCTATATGTTGAAACATAAATGTGTTACGATTAATGCTTTGCAATCGATTTAAAAAGAGTCTTTAAATAAAGTGAAAAATGTGAGAATATTTTTATTTTAATTAAGAGTTCGCCGTTTAAAAAAATGATTTAGATGCTTTAGGTAATTCCAGCATATAACATAATTTACTTCTTTTTTTTTTTAGTGAGACTCTTAGCTTATTTAGAATCCAATAGTAAAAATTAATGGGGTAGTAAATCTTAAGCTACCACCGTATAATGTTGCCAATCAAGAGAATATTTTGATCCCTGTGGGAACTGCAATTATCATAGTTCAATAATTCCTAATTTAGTAAAAAAAAAATTATTTAATATATTAATCTATAAATAGGATTAATAAATTAATATTAAACTTTTAAACTAAATAATGAAATATGGACTTTGTCTTTTTCAAAAAAAAAGTTAGGTTATTATTTCCATTTTTTTTTTTGACCACCACGTGAAGTCTCTGAAAAGCGTAAATAGCTTTGCAAATTAATTTTTAACAATAATACATTTTATTATAATATTGTTAATATTATTTTTTCCTCTCCACAGTTAAAAAACCACAGATTAAAAAACTATTGTAATCCCTTTATGAAAAGAATGAAGAAAAAAAAAAATAACATTATAATAAAATATTTTTGCATAAAGCGGTGTTTTAATTTAATTATTACTAATTAATTAGGTAACTTTGTAAATTATGTTTGCCAATCATAAAAAAAATAACTATTGTTAAATTTAAAAATCAATAGTTATTTTTTTAAACCTTTAAGCTTATATTGCATAGAAGGTATGATATAAGGATTAACTAAATTAATTAATGTATTAATAGAACTTTTAGAAATATATATTCTATCCTTATCATTATCATAATGAAGTGTACAATTAAGTCGAAACTTTACTATTAAAATATTCATTAGTTTAACTACTTCGTTAATAGTAAAATTATCTGTACAAATTATAACCGATTCATTTCTTCTAGCCCCATCACACATTATCATATGAGCTAAAGATACAGGTGTTATTAATTGAAATAAAATTTCTGTAGCCGGTAATGTTTTTATCTTATTCTTATAAAATAAAGAATGTAAAATTGTAAAGAATGGATAAGTTCTAGTTTGTAATTCAATAGAATAATGAATTTTACCTAAAGACTCTCATATAATTTTTAGTAGGATGAGGAACAGATGGACAAAAATGAGATAAAATTTGATAAACATGTCACATGTATTCAAAATTAATTAATCCTTGTTTAAATCCAAATCTTGCATTCCAATTGGATTTACCTAACTGTAGTCAACCATCTGTTATAATTATACCGACTAAAACAGATAAATGATAATCATAAATAGGAGTAATATTTCTCCCCTTCACCCCTCCCCTTCGGGGTGAAGGGGAGGGGTATATAACTTGTTATTTTACCAGATCCTAATGTAGAATTTAAACTATAATTTAAATTAATTGGAACTAATGAAGTACATTCACTCCCCTTCGGGGTAAAAGGATAATTTTAACGAGTATTTTTTTAGTTTTATTAGTTAATCTTTTTACATCATAATTAGAAACAAAGATACAAAATGATTCTGCCGCAGTAAAGTAAGCTCTGGTATCTACATCAAGCCCTACACTGAACATGTGGTGGCTCCATACTAAGAATCCAAGGATTCCAATTGAGAACATTGCATAGCTACTCTAAATTTTTTTATTTTTAAATATTAGATAAGTTTAAATAAATTTAAATATTTATTATTTTCGCTTAGAATTCATATTAGACATTATTTGTTTTATAATGTCTGTACTTTTTTTACCATTAGATTTAAATAAATTAGCAGCTGTTTTAAAATCAGCAAAATCTAATTGTTTAATATTATTAAGAGAATGTTTATCAAAATGAGGTATAATTATATCATAAATTTTATTGAAATCTTGTATTAAAAAGTCACATCTATTAGTATTTCTTCTTATATGTACTTTACCACAATTAAAAAAATCAATGAATAAATTCATTAATAGCATATCCCGCGAATGCTGAGCAATATGAAATCAAAAATATATCTGACCTGTAATGGGTCTAATACCTATGGAGAATCCTCCATCTCCAGCAGTAAAACCAGAAATTCAATAAGGATTTAAAATAGGATATAAAATAGGGTTAATTCTAACTGCTGCTTTAATGTTAGGGAAAGCAGTAAAAATTTTATGAGTTATACCCTTATTTATAGAAGCATAATAGGAAATAACAGTATCTAAACCTGATGGAGTTAAATGTTGTTTTAACTCCATTAATCTAACTACTTTGGATCAAAGAAAAAAATCAGAATATTTTTGAGTTAGTAAAGGGTATTTTATAAAATGAGGAATAATTACATTAATTAAATCTGCAATTTTAGTTACACGATAAACACAATTAAATCTTTTTTCTCTAGAATTAACTGAGCCTACACCAAAAAATTGTTTAATTAAATATAATACTGCAATATCCTTAATATGCAAATTAATTTCAAAACTTACTTTAACTCTTCAATTTAATTTTGATCGTTGACTTATTATAACAGAAAAGCAACCTTCAGCATCTGTGAAGCCAGTAATTCAATAAGGGTCTAAACTATTGTTCTTTTTAATACAAGTGTCAGTGTAATAATTTTTTAACTGATTTCTACTTAATAATAAATCTAATGATTTTATTCATATTTCAATATTTCCAGCTAAAATTAGATACAAACTTAAATAAATAAGGAATAATAATACACAAAAATTAAAACTGACTCTAAATTTTATTTTTTGTTTTAGATATGGACTTTATCTTAATTTTTAGCAAAAATTTTTACGTGAAGTCTCTAAGACAATCAGCCTGCTAATTAAAATTTTTAATACTTTAAGATTTTTATTATAAATTTAAAAAATATAATACTAAAGTCAATTTTAAATATTTTAGCATAGAGTAAAATAGCTCTTAATTGTAATTATAATTATTAGAGGGCCCTTTTGACCATCCCTAAATAACCGAATATTGATTTTCCTGAGAATGTTGACACAATGTGACTAACGATTCCGAATCCCGGTATAATTAAAATATAAACTTCTGGATGACCGAAAAATCAAAAAAGATGTTGATAACTAATCCATTATTTAAATATACAAAAAAATTATAGATTACTATTTTTTAACATAATTAGATTTATTATTAAGGGATTCACAACGTTGGACTAAAAAGGGTAATTTATTAATATCTAAGTGTTCTTTATTTAATAAAGAATTATGAATAGATCTTCATTCATTATAAATATATAATTTAGTAATAAGAGGATAGGAATCAAAATAGGAAAAAAGCAATGTAACAGGATTAGAACCTAATTTAGTTCCTTTAAATATTATTCTATTATGTTGATCTGGATTTTTATCTAATTTAGGAAATAAAATACCCCCTTTAAATAAGTCTTTTAAATATGAAAATAATCATCTATTTCCATTTTGACCTATTTCAAAGGTAATGGAAATATAATGTGAAATAAATACCCTACCTAATTCTATAGGTAATCCAAAATGTCCTTCAGCATCTGTAAAACCTGCTAATCAACGATCATTCAAATCAGGTAAAGCAGCATGAAATACAATATTTATTTGCTTATAAAATATCTTACCCTTAAAAAATCTTTGATTAAATTCTTGAGCAATACTTATAAAATTAAAATATCGATGTGTTAAAACTAAATTACCATTTAACATAAGTAAAATTAAATACACTTCATATCGACTTTCAACACTATATCTTCATTTTATATTTAACGCATCATAATAAATGTTTCCAAATCCTAAAACACGTTTTATTTCTAATAATGTTTTTTTATCTATTGAATATATTGCAAATGAAAACCCTTTATTACTAAAATTCATATAACCATCACCTTCGTATAAACCAATAAATCAAGCTAATCAATCATTAGTGATATTTTTACCTGATTCTTGTTTAAAATCATAAAATCTAAAACCTTTTTTTCGATTTAGACCCCCAATAAATAAAACATTTAAATTAAAATATGTTAAACCTTTCTACTTTTTTTTTTATACATTTATATAGTAGAAAAAAGACTATATTTTTATTAAAATAATTATAAAATAGTGAATGTATAGTCGTTGAAGAAAAATAATATTTTCTTGCTGATTAAACTGGATTAATATTTAAAATAATACTTTAATTTTTATCTTACCACCTCTCTACCTACATAAAATTAATAACGTGAGGGAAGATTAATTTATTCATTTTTAGTTTTTTTTCAGCATATAAATCTCTTCGAATTCATAATAAAAATCCGCCCTATTTAAATTTGAGCACAGGGTCACCCTTATTGTAAAAGTTGTTTAAATTTATAATCCTAATTTATAATGTGTTGAAGGTTCCATATAACTTAATACTATTAATTTAAGTTTATCTATTTGATCTGCAGGGATATAAATAATAGGTTGATTACGTTCAAATCTAATATGGCTAATAATATCATAATTAGATTTTAATACAGAAATAAGTAACTCTACATCTGAAACGCTAAATGCATTCGTTTGTAAAGTTAATCCATATTTAAAAGAACCGTCATCCATAATTCATTGACCTAAGGCAATAGGACTTAATAAAAGACCTATATTTGAAGGGACAACTTTTACTTTCTTATCATAAAACAATTCATAATACAAATTAAAAAATGGTAAAGATCTAGTACTAAAATGAAGAGTATTATATACTTTTCCTCTTCTTTTGTCAAAACGTTCCCTTAAAAGTACATTACTAGCACACATTAATGCAAAATATGTGTATAAATTATAAAATCTTTGCGAATGTTTTAATGATTGTTCGAATCTTAAACGAGCATTTGAATTAGGACTTTAACTTTTTTTTTCTAACCAACCATCTTCTAATAATGCTCCAACTGTTTTTGTTCAATTAAAGTATTTCGTTTATCAGTTAAATAATAGGGTGTTAATAAGTAGGAAGATTCTAAAATATTAATAAATAATGGAGATAAATTTAAAGGTAACTTTTTTTACACACATTTACATGTGCGAACGGAATATATCTTATCCTATTATTTATTATTTTATTACAATTTCAATATTTAAAGGATAATGCGTATATTCTCTGAAGATGTTAAATTCAACTTGCTTATTCTCCAATTAACAGTTACTTATTTTACTCTTTGATTAAATAATATTATTTAATTTAATGAATATATTTTGATAAATCTATATTTTTCAATTTAACTGCGTTTTATTAAAAGACAGTTATTTTTAAGAATAAATGATATAAACATTTTCATATTATTTAAATATAAGTAGTAATATTTTTTCCTTAACCTTTGACGTTATTATCGGAAAAGAAGTTTAAGCAAATAGCAAATTAATATAAATTACATTCACATGTAATAGTGGCTAAACTCTCTGAATAAAACCACCAGCAGCATCATAAAAACTAGTAGAAAAATTTCTATCAGTAAGTAACATTGAAATTGCACCGGCTAATCATTACTTAAAAGAACCTCTTAATTTTAATTTATATTCCATAGATGAAATTATATATGGTTTTATTAATTCTACAAAAGTATTTGCTGATTGGCTTCTAATATAAATATAATATTGAGGTAATTTTGATTTTTTAGATATACGACTTTGTATAGTACAGTTTAAATTTAATTTGAATTTTAAAATTTGAACCAAATTTTCAACTTCAGATAAATTAAAATTATTTGTATATATTATATAACCCGATCTATCTGCGGTTCCGTCATCCATATATCAATAAGCTAATCCTCTCCCTTTGGGAGAGCAGTCATTAAATCTTCTATATTAATGGGAATTTTTTTAGTCATTTTTCCTTTAACATTAGTATAAAATAATTCATGACTAAAATCAAATATTTCAAGAGTAGAAGTATTAAACCAAATAGAATAATGTGTTTTGCCATTTAGTTTTTATTCCTTAATTTTTGGTTCCGATTTACAATAATCAGAAAATAAAGAATAAAGATGTTTAATATATTCAGAATGTTTAATAGAACCCTTAAAACATAAACAAGTATGTTTATTTCGTCTTCTAACATGTAAATCACCTAATACTAATCCTATTAAAGTTTCTATTAATTCTTTAGTTAATTCTTTATTTTTATTACCTGAATCATGTAAATACTTTTTATTAAATTCTTTTATAGAATAATCTGTTTTATTTTTAATTACTTCTACATTTTAAATTAATAATGGAGTTATTGAGCAATAAAAAAAATCTACTTTTTCGTAGAATAAAATATCATTAACATTTTCAATTATAAATTTAAATATTAAATTAGTTAAGTTTCACTCTTAAATTGAAGAACTTTTAAGAATGGACTATGACATCTACTTTAAAATTTTGTTTTTTTGTAGGATTACGTTCAGTCTCTGAAAAACAAATAAAATTTTAATACAAAAAAAAAATATATGTTTTTGCTAGTTACACGTAATATTTTTTTAATTTTCACTATTGATTATTTTTTATATTTAAATAATAGTATAAAAAAAACCGAGCTTTCTAGTTCAATTAGTAATCTGATTATAACTATCTATTTTATTTATTTAATAAATAGTTAAACACTGCATTAATATATACAGGTAAAGATAACAATAACAAAATAGCCGTTACATATATACTTCATACGAATACAAATCAGTTAGAAATATATAAAATAAAGTATATTCTATCTGATTAGGACTATTTCAAATCAAAATTGTATGATAATTCCGTATAGTCTCTAAGATTTTTAATACTTATAAAAATTTTTAATTATAAGCTAATTATAATCTGTAGATAAATTTTAACATATAAATTTTTACTTTAGATTATATCTAATTAACGAAAAATATAAAAATTATATTATATATAAGTATTATACGTTTAAAAAATTCCCTACATTTAGGAATTATTATATTTCCATATCTTAACCAATAATACAGTAAGATGGATAATATCGCTATTTATTTTATTTAAAATTTAATAAACAAACATGTTGCTCCCTCCCGCTCCGTACGGCCCTAATGATATTGGTAAAATTAGTTTAACCATTTTTTATAACAAATTTATTTTTTTATACACTTATGAGTAGTTTCGTAACCGCAGGACTTGTGTTTTAAATGTAGTTTTATTTAAATTAAGTGTAACATGTTTGTTTATATTTTTTAAAAATATTTATAACGGTAATTTATGCATTCCCATACCATTGGTTCTCATGTTATTTACAGTTACTATAAAATTTATTGCCTAATTTTAAGAAAGAAATATATTATATATTTACATTTCGTTTACCTTTTCTCAATTTATAATGAGAAAATGGAATAATATGCGGTCCAACTAAAATTCGTAACTTATTCATTGAGTCTGCTTTAATATTAATTGAGAAAAAGTAGGAATTTTAAACATATTATTTTCTTTATTAATAGGACTTTCTCTTATATATTATATTAAATTAATTAATTTACTGCTTCGTAAAGTCTCTGAAAATTTAATAAAATTTTGCTTATATAACTAAATAAATATCTAATTTTTTTTGATGTATATACATGCATATTTATCAATTGAAATAAAATATTTAAATAACCTAAATATAATGTTATTTTAAGCATTAAGAAGCATTATATAATTTTTCTTACTTAAATTATAGGCACAATAATATACCTAATAGTGATGAAACACCTGCTAGATGAAGACTGAAAATAGCTAAATCAACAGCTCCACCCGAATGCGACTGTATACTTGATAATGGAGGGTAACTATATATAAGAATTAAAAAAGAATTACACAATTTTAGATTTATTTTATTTATATGAAGTGTTAAATCAAATCAAATCAAATAAAATCAAATAAAATAAAATGCGTTTTATTATATATAGGATTATGACTTAAAAATATTAAATAGTTCCATTTTTGGTCTTAAGGTTTTAATATATCTATAGTGTTCTCTTGCTTTGTTTAGTTAAAAGTAATTATATTTTTTGTGTTTTAAGGCTCGAGCCCATATCTTAAATTCTACTTTTTTCATAGAAATTAAATTGTTATTATAATAATTTTTAATCTTTAGAATTGTATTATAATTAGTTGTATCAATAGAAAAATGTGTCTTTTTTTTTTGTGTTGTTTGTTTTTTCTATCCCCTCCTTTTGGGTATAAAGGGAGTAATTTATTTATTAAATTATCCTTGTGGATTTTAGATAACGTATTGTTGTTTAAAATTAAACAAGATTGTTTGAATATATTATAATTATATCATTTACTGGTAAGTAAGGTATATTTATCAAATATTGGGAGTATTATAGAAGTTATAATTTTTCTATCTCTAATTCTAAAATGAGCATTGTTACCATTTTTTTTCAACATATATTGAACCACAACCTAAATTATGTTTAATATAATATAAAGCTCTAAGATTGTAAGTAATTTGAGATATTTTAAACACTAAATTTCAATTACCACCTTGATATATAACCGAAAAACTACCATAACCATCAGTAAATCCCAATAATCACTGATAAAATTTATCTTTATTATTCTTTTTAAAATTACATTTTTTTTTTTAATTGGCAATAGTATTAATATTTCTTCTTTCATTTAATCTCTGGAGTAAATAAATACTTGCAAATTTTTCAATTTGATATTGAATTTTTACAACTAAGCTTGAAAAAAATAAGCTACATGTATCTAATATTAAGATGAGACGTTTTTGCAAAAAGAAAGATTTGTTTAAAAAATGGTAAAATTTTAACAGCTCAAACCATATAACTAAAAATGGTATGTAAGACACCGTTCAACCCGTACCAGCCATATTATAAATATCTAGAATAACTGTAAAATTATATTGTATTTAATTTATAACTATTAATAGTTAAATCTTCTCTGCCTACTCCTCTGTCTTAAATCGTGACATGTCCTTTCGTAAATCATTTTCAAAATCGTTAGTATTATTATTATTAACAAATCGTTAGGATTAGAATAAGTTAAAAAAGGTAACACAACACAAGGTAAAACAGGGAATTTAGGGAGAAATAGAAGCATATTTCTCCCCTTACCTTACCCCTTTCCCCGAAGGGGTAAGGTAAGGGGAGGGAGATACATAATATTAATTAAATAATAGGAATATTACAAATAAAAAGTCATTACAGAAAATTTTAGATATAGATTAGGATTTTATTTTATCTTATAAAAATATAAAATAAAAACGTAAAATCTCTGAAGGTAATAATGAATACCTTGCTGATAATTTTTGTATTATTAAACAAATTAAACTATTTAATTTTCTAATTAAAAACAGTTTAATAAGTTAATTCTTTACTTTATAAAAAAATAAAGATTAAGAATAAATGTAAAAATAATTCCCAGCATATAGTTTTATTGATTATAATTTTATATCATTTTTTTTTTGTATTGGATAATACTTATCTCATGTAGACACCTTGTAACCTTATTAATTATAATTTTACCTCTTCTTAAATTAATAAGCTTTTTGTTAAATTTATATAAACAAATTATATTTTTATTTGGAATTAAATATTATTACAATGTAGATAAATAAAAAAAACAGAATAAACTATTATAATAATTATTAAAATAGTTTAAACAATATGATAGATATTATAAAGGCACTGGTTTTTTAACCTTAAAAATTTTTTATTTAACGTCACAAAATGATTTTTAATACTGTTTAAATATTATAAACTACGCGTAGTTTATTAAATTTATAATAGGTATATAAAAAAATAGAAAGCAAAAAAAACATTTACATTTTAACAGATTAGATAAAAAATATAGAAGAGTAAAATATTATAGAATTCTTAATTATTAGGTGATTTGATTGCTAATAATTTATTATTAGGTAATCCTAATTTATACATCATTGAATGATGAATATGATCCTGAACTAAAATTTTAAGTCTATACATTGAAGTAGCTTTAATCACAATTCTTAGATTAGTTCCTTTTCGTTCTATTATACAATTCAATTTAAATTTTTTTTCTAAAACTATCATTAATCTTAAAACATCTGAATGAGTAAAACTATCTGTGCATAAAACTAAAAGTTTATCTCTAATATGATAACTAGCATCATCCATAATTCAAAAAGCTAATGCAATCGGAGTTAATAAATTATAAATATCATTAGTTACTATTTTTACATTATTAACATAAAATATATCTTCCGCAGGACTAAAATAATTAAAACAAGGTAAAGTAATTGTATTAATATAATAACCATAATCGAATACTTTATTTGCATTATGTCATTTTTTATAAAAAAAAGGTTTAGCCGAACATAAATTAAATATTATAAACATAAAAAAAATAATCACTATGAATAGTTGATTGCGCAAACTGAAATCTAGAATTCAAAGTTCGTTTACCTGTTTGTTTATTTTTCTTAGATCTATTTTTATGAATATGACCATCTCCTAATAATAAACCTATAAATGCTTGAAATTGATAAGAATTAGTAGGTATTTCAAATAATGAACGATGTTTTAAAGTTAAACTATTTCTTGATCCTAATTTTGTTAATAAACTAGATAAAAAGTAAAAATCATCGTGAATATCAAAGTTAAAATTTAATTCTGTGGTACCATTTTCTACTAATGAACTAAGAAGTAATAGGATCAATGAAGGAGGTAGTAATCAAAAAGAGATATTGTTTAATCGAGGGAATGCCATATCGATTGCACCAACTTGCACTGGTAATAGGTAGTTCATTTTATACATAATCTTTCGAATATGATTGGACTATATCTTCATGTTATATAAATAGATATTAACAGCGTCACGTGTAGTCTCTGAGGAACCTACAATAATTAACTAAAATTGTTATTTATTTTCTTTATTTTATAACAATACATCCCATTGTTGTTTTTTTTTTAATTATTTTTGTTTCCTGCGGATTACCTATTTTAAATTATTCAACTTACTAATTATGACTACTGTACGCTTAATCTTAAATTAAATAAAAAATAATTTAACTTATCTTATACACTTCAAATTACTAACAAGAGTAAAAAAAAAATAATATATAAGAAAAGAAAGTTTTCAGTTGGTTCTATACGTTGACTTTAAGGCTTTTTCGCAGACAGTGTCGTAATAAGGACAATTTCACAATTGAACACGGCAACTTATTATTATGTTTTTATTAAGTAACAATTCTTAAGATGACTTCAATGGTAAGTAGTTCTAGTACTATTAAAGTCTTTTCTAATTTTAATCGCTTCGCCCAAATAAGACGTGGTAAGCTTATTTTTATTCTGTAATTCTAAAATATAAAGAAAATCTTTATAATCTAGATATTTGGAAGAAAGTAGAGGAAATTTATTAAAGTAATGTGTTATTTTGAGTAAACTTTTTTTATTGTGAGAGACTACAGTAAAACTATAAAATTCTTTATTATTGAGAATTCTACTTCTACTATAAACACTTACACATAAAAAACCAGCTAATTTAGACATTATAGGGAAAAAGCTTACTTTATTATCATCAGAATCTAATTTATGGTAAGTTTGTTTTATTTCTAATCTGTAATATAATTGAACTCTTGTAGAATTTTTGTTAGTTCTTTTATGAATGTTAATTGAAAAATTAGCATCAGCATCTGAAAATCCAGATAATCATGCATTACTTTCTATTTCTGAAATATCATTAGGTTTAATTTCAAGATAATGAATTTTAGAAAGTATGTTTTGAATCTTAGTTAATTTACTATTCTTATTATTATTTATATAATCATGAATTCAATTAATAGTACGATGTAAAGATTCTATTTTAGGAGTTCTCATATAACCATTTATTCAATTAGAAATTTTAAAAACACTTACAATATCCTGAATTTGCCATAAAACATACCCTCTATTTGATTTTTTATAAACTTTTCCACATTGAGTTATTAGTTGTAAATATTCAGCCAAAGGTAAATCAGCTAATTTGAAAACAATTATAATCTTGGGTAAATATTTTTTGCTAGTTGAATTTTTATTATGTACTGCAAATGTACCATCACCTTCAATTAAACCCGCTAAATAAGATCTAAAATTTTCATTATTTAAAATAGTTATCTCTGAGTTTAATTCTTTTGAGTTATCTTTTTTTAAATTATGTTTATAAAAAATAGATGAAATAGAAAATTTAAGAATAGGGTAAATTTCTTTAACCTTATTACCAATTAAAAACAATAATGAACTAATTTTGATACCGAAACCTCCCACCAGCCCAGGCATAACCATAAAAAAAATCATGATTAGGGCATGTGCTGAAATTATTACGTTGAAAAGCTGATGATCTCCCGCTAAAAACTGAACTCCTGGAGCTGATAATTCTAATCTAAT
>Ga0209010_1000109_pt1 | contig 30044 bp, 21 predicted proteins | sample BlaSpr_A8_OM1_O3_FD_187985 | JGI IMG/M metagenome (GOLD analysis project Ga0209010, IMG submission 187985) | Forest soil microbial communities from Thunder Bay, Ontario, Canada - Black Spruce, Ontario site 2_A8_OM1_O3 (SPAdes) (version 2) | ecosystem: Environmental > Terrestrial > Soil > Boreal...
GGGAAGCCGGATGTCCATGAGTGCGATGTCCGGCTGATGCTCGCGAAAACCTTCTATGGCCTTCTGCCCGGTCGATGCTTCGCCCACCACCTGCATATCCGGCTGGTTGTTAATCAGCGTAATAATTCCTTCTCGCAGCAGAGGATGGTCGTCGACGCAGAAAACCCGGATGCGTGGGGGCTCGGTCATTTATCTCTCCCTTCTTGGCTGACGATCTGCTTTTCTTTTTCCCTGGAACAATCTGGTAAGCCATTCCGGCAAGCGATCCGAAGAGATCGATTCGAACGCCACATTGCCCGGGATGGAAAGTTCAATCTCCGTTCCCGCGCCAGGACGGCTCAGGACTATTAACTTTGCGCCCATTTTTTCGGCCCGCTCCCGCATGCCCGGCAGCCCCCAGTGCCCTTCGCGGCCCGTTTCCAGCACTTGAGGGTCGATTCCGCAGCCGTCGTCGCCCACGAGAACGCGCAAGTTGTGCCCTGTATATTCGACTTCAACTTCGATTTTGCTCGCGCCCGAATGGTGGAAAGCATTGATCACCGCTTCACGGCCCAGGCGGTAGACTTCGTCCCAAACCACCGGCTTTAAAGGACGCGGCGAACCTTCCGCGGTGACGCTGAAAGCAATACCTTCCTGGTCAGGAAATTCTTCTCGAATCCGGGAAAACGCTTGTTCGAGATCGTAGGACTCGCGATGCGATGAGCGAAGGCTTCGAACCGTATCGCGGCCCTCTTCGCCCACCTGCCTCATTAGCTCGATAACCCGCTGTACGATGGGTTTGGCTGGTGAATTCGCGGGTAAACGATCGTTCGCGACATCAAGCTGCATAGCAGCGCTGAAAAATCCTTGCAAGAGTGTATCGTGCAAATCGCGGGCGATTCGCTCCCGCTCTTCGATCCGCTCCTCGAGCCGAGTCTGCATTTGCAGACCCAACTGCCGTAAGCGAAGTGTATACAGCAGCCAAAGGATGCCTGCAGCAGTTACAACACCGAGCATGCGGAACCATGTGGTCTGGAAAAACGCCGGAAGAACAGTAAAATCCTCGGTTGCTCCCGTCTCGTTCCAGATCCCGTCGTTGTTGGAGGCGATGACGCGAAACTTGTAATTCCCCGGAGGAAGATCGTTATAGAAAGCTTGGCGGCGGGTTTGGGAATCTAGCCAGTCTGCGTCATGTCCTTCCAGCTTGTAGCGAAACTTTACTTTTTCTGGAACGACAAAACTGAGCGCCGTGAAGTCGATTTCGACATTGCGAGTGCGAGCGGGCAGGCGAAGATCCGCTTGGGGCAAATATTTCTTGCGGTCCGCGACGATCTCTTCCACATGGACCGGCGGTGGTATGCGGTTCTCCTCCAAATGACTGGGATCGACCATCTGCAGGATGGAATTCGTGGCGAACCATAGCTTCCCGTCGGATGACTTGGCGACTTCTGGACGGAAGTTTGACACGCCGGGTTGCACGCCGTCGAACACGTCAAAGGTCCTTACCTTCACCATCGTGTCAGGTCGTTCCCACCACTTCTCCAGTTCAGAATCGGTGATCGCTACGAGCCCACATTGCGTTTCCAGCCAAAGAGAACCCCGGTCGTCCTTCGCTAGGGTGATTAGGGAATTGCAGGGCAGGCCATTGCCGGATGTGAGAGTGTTCAGCTTTCCTTCCTTCCATCGGATCAGCCCGTTCCCGCTGGCTGCCCACAAGGAGCCGTCAGGTTCAACTAGAAGGTTCCAGACCGGAAGATCGCCGGAGCCGTGATTTGTAGAAATGGTTTCTACCTGGCCGTTGCGGTACCGAACGAGATTCCCATTCGCAAGACCCAACCAGATTCCGCCTTGTGGGTTGGCCGCCACCGCAACCGCGCGTGGAATTCGCGGCGCGTCAATCTCTTCACGCACCTGAAGATCCTGAATGCGGAAGATCACGGAGCGCGGGCCCACGGCCCAAACATTGTGGTCAATATCTTCGGCGATCGCTGCGATAATTCCAAGACCACTGCCGTCGGGCTTGTTCACAGGGTGAAACCGGCCTCGTGCGTAGATGGTTAGCCCGCTATCTAGCCCAACCCAGAGCCGGCCTGCGTGGTCTTCGAACAACGCGGTGACCACCTGCCCTGGCAAGTTCTTGCCCTCACCGGCCTCGGACAGTCTCCCCTGGCGAAGAAAATCGAGGGCTTGCGTGTTGCCAACCCACAGTGTGCCGTCGCGCACAGCCAGCACGGATCCGACGTGTTCGGACGTGAGCCCTTCGCGCATCGAGAAGCTGGCCACGCTGAGGTCATGGAAACGATCGATGCCCCGGGAGGTTACGACCCAGAGATCGCCTTCATGGTCCTCGTAAAAACTATAGACCGAATCGCTCGATAAGCCATCCGTGCTGCGGAAGTGATCTGCTTTCCCGTCGTGAACCCGATAAATTCCCTGATTCAACGTTCCAATCCAGAGTGCATTGTCGCGGTCCATCAGCAGGTCGGTGACCTCCAGCGTGCTGCCATCCACTCCTGGCACGACATAATCTTTCCAGGTTCCCTGAACCAGCTGCCGCAATCCCAGGTCCTTGCCAGCCCGTACTATCCCGACCCAGAGCGTTCCGTTCGGTCCGCGGGCGATGGCACTGACTCCGGCAAACCCCGGCGCTACCTGGAGTGCTCTTAACAAATACGTTTGGGCCGATCCCGGCTTCCATCGGCAAAGGCCAGGCGAGCCGCCGATCCAAAAATTTCCGAGATCGTCTCTCAGCAACGCCGAGGCAAAGGTAAAAGGGATTCCCTCGGACAGACCGTGGCATCGAAGAGCGTTGTCCGCAATTTCACAAAGGGCACCTTTGTCGTCCTGAACGTGCGAACGCGTCAGCCAGATTTTCCCCATGGGATCTTGCAGGATGGACTCGACGTACCTTCCGGTCGGATAACTGACTAGCTCCTCATTGTTCCAGTGGGCGAGACCGCTTCCGGTTCCAATCCACAGGCTTCCATCGCTCGCACCCTTAAGAGAAAAAATACGAAGGCTGGGTAATTGCTTGCCTTTTGGCGGGGTCCACGGAACAAACCGTACGCCATCAAAGCGTACCAGCCCGGCTTCCGTCCCGATCCACAAGTATCCATCGGTGGTCTGGGTGATGACATGCGGAGCCCCACTGAATGCCCCGTCCCGCATCCGCCATGCGGTGTGGGCATACTGAGAAATCTGCAGGCCGGGATCGAGCGCGGTCGCCGACGCACAAAGGAGCACAACGGGTAGCCAGACCCTAAACATCCACAACAAGATCCGGTCCACCGCTTCCTCGATCCCACCCATGTGCTGTTCTCCTCATCGCACTCCCGGGGGCCCAGACGCGACCAACACATGTGTCAACGTGCAACCCGACATTCTACTCACGCCTCGGGGCACAGGTACACACATTTCGACTGGAGGGGAGTGGCCTAATTAGGACATCGCCCAAAGGGAGTGCGGACGGCGCTACGCGAACTCAACGTGTCGACTGTCAAAATCGGCGATTGAGGGCCCACGCCGCCGGCGCTGTGGGTGCGACACTGTGTCTCATTACGACGACAGGCCGGTCACGCCAACCTGCCCTCAGCGTCGACAAAGTCACCCACGGGAGAGATTGGATCATCTTTGACGGTTTCCAGGACGATAATGGTGTAAGTGTGGCGCACTGAGGGAATACTGTGCAGTCTTTCTGTAATCCAGGTCGACAGACTGGCCATATCCTTGGCGCGAACCCACAACAAATAATCGTAATCACCAGCAGTGAGATAACAGCCACGGACATTTGTCAGTTTCATGATGGCGTCTCGAAACTCCGCTGCCAATTCCGCAGAGTGCTGAACCTGGATGTTCACAAAAGCCGTCAGCTCGAGTCCGAGAACCGCAGGGTCTATTTCCGCACAGTATCTTTGGATAATTCCTTCTTCTTCCAATCGGCGCAGCCGACGTGAGCAGGGCGTCGCCGAGAGACCCGCATGCTCAGCCAGTTCCAACACTGGAATTCGCGAATTGGTCTGCAGGACCTTGAGCATGCGAACATCGATTTCGTCCAGTTTCCCTGCCATTCTTTCCTCCCGCTTGGTTCGGATGTCGGTTTTCATTGGCAGCTCTTGTTTTTCGATAACGTATGACGTGCGATGGAGAGGCGTACTGTTTTTGGATGGCCCGCCGATGCGGCACTCAATTCGCCAGCGGCTGCGCACTCTCGCCTCCATGCAGGTACTATGCGGGGTCGAAGCCAGAACCCACATCACGACATAAGAGGTTTTTTGCCTACCACAACCGGGTTATAGAGCGAAAATGCGCGGCAACCGCTTCGCGAGGGGCCAACTTTGCACGCATTCGCTAACCATCATGCGATATAGTCCGCGACGCTGTTGGACTTGAGTCACTGAGAGCGGGTTGCGACCATCGCGGCGTTGGCATTGGCTCTTCAATCCGTACCTCACAAATTTGCCCAGGAGGAAATAATGAACGAAAAGAGCAAGGCAGCAAATGCATTGGTTCAGTCGTCACTCGGACGTATATTACTCGGCTTGGCCGTGTTGTCACTCACCGGCGTTACCGCGCTAGCACAGACCAGGCCAGGCATCGCCATAACGAACGACGGAAGAGAGGTAATCGCGACCAAAGGCCAGTCCAAGTTCACCGCGGCCGATACTGATTCAGACGCTGGTCTCAAAACGATCGCTGGCAACTTGAGTACCGACAAGTACGCGACCTATTTTTCCTGGTTCGGCAGCTCAGTCTTTGGGTCCGGATCGCCTTTCCAGTACGATGTTTGGAATGCAATTCCTTTCACGCCCTCAGCGGACGCTTCAGTGACAAAGATTGAAGTAGCGGTCCTGTACCTCCAGAATACAGATACGCATTTCGATCTCAGTATTTACAGCGATACCAAGGGCTTGCCAGGGAAGCCGATTAAGACCTTCCTTGGGAACGCTTCGACTGAGTTCAACGGCAGCTGTTGCAAGCTGGTTATTGCGAATGATGCGTCCGGGATAGCCCTCAAGGCGGGAACGCAGTACTGGCTCGTTGTGGGTTCAAACGACAAGACGCACCCAGCCTTCTTTGGCGCTTGGGCCTATAACAGCACTGATATGAGGACCCATCCATTTGCTTCGTATTGCTACTCAACCGGAACCCAGTGCCCAAGTAACGGCTGGAGTTTATGGCAAGGAGGAAACATACTCCCGGCCTACGCTGTGTTAGGTAACTAGATCCAGCCGGAGTTTAGCTTTCGACAAGGAACGCGTGCTTCTTCACGCACCTAGTCGTCGCGGCTTGCCTCCCGGGTTCGCGTCTGTTGTTTGGGCGCGAACCTGGTCGTCAGGCTGAGGTTATGACGGCGCGATTCGCTCGCGGCGGTTGAAGACCCACGCCGCCTGCGCTGTGCGTCCCTCATTGTCGACGTTGCTTGCGGTGTTCAGTTTCGAGGCAATGCCGTGCCATCATGGTTTCCGGGAGTGGTTGCTCCCGCCACGGTGGTGACTACTCCGTCCGATGTGATCTGACGGATTTCGTTGTTGAACGTATCCGCAACATAGACGGTGCCGCTGCCCTCCACCGCGATCCCAAACGGGCTCCAGAAGCTTGCACTCGCACCGGTGCCGTCCGCCGAGCCTTTCGTGGTCGAACCTGCGAGCGTGGTCACTACCCCAGCCGATGTGATGCTGCGGATTTCGTTATTGCCTCGGTCCGCGACGTATAGGTTGCCGTACCTATCAATCGCAATGCCTGTCGGAAGATAAAAGCTTGCGCTATTGCCGACGCCATTGGCGGAACCCTTCGTCGTCGACCCCGCGAATGTGCTCACTACCCCAGTGGGCGTGATTTTTCGGATCTCATTGTTGTAGTAATCCGTGACGTAGAGATTATCGCTGCTGTCGATAGCAATGGCGTACGGTCCGTGGAAGCTTGCGCTGCTGCCGGCGCCATCGGCGGAACCCGTTCCGCCTGAACCTGCAAACGTGCTTACCTGTCCAGCGGGCGTGATTTTTCGAATCTCATTGTTGCCGTAATCCGCGACGTAGAGGTCGCCGCTGCTATCGAATGCGGTGTCCGTCGGGTCGTTGAAACGGGCACTGGCGTCGAGGCCGTTTACTGAACCTGGGTTGTCTGAACCGGCCAACGTAGTCACGTCTCTGTCGGGCGCGATCTCGAGGATTTCGTTTGAATTCCCGACAAAGAGGTCGTTCGCACTATCCACGTCTACGCTGGTCGGGGTGTCGATTCCCGCAGGGGGACCCTCGATGGTAGTGACCTTGCCGGCTGGCGTGATCAGTCGGATTTCGTTGTTGCCAGCGTCTGCCACATAAAGATTGCCAGTGGTGTCAACAGCGATGCCATACGGGTACTTAAATCTCGCGGTTGATTGGAAGGCGCTTGGTGACCCGCCCAGCTGATTTGTTGGGGGCGCAGTTGGCAGTGACCCTCCGCATCCAGTCAGGATAGCGAGCAGGAGTGGCATCGAAAACAAATAGAAACGGTGAAGCTTGGCATTATCTCCGGTCATATAGTTTCTCCTTATCAACCTCGAAAGTGTGTGGTGCGCGATGGCAGCGTGCTGTTACCTCGGGTTGTCCGCTGTTTTGATACTGACTCCGCCGTCGGCTGTGAGCTTTCTTGCTTCCATTGACGTAATATGCGGGTCTAATCCAGAACCCACATCACGAGATAAGAGGTTTTTTCGGTACCACAGCGGAGTCGTAAGGGGATAGCGCAATCGGGGTTCTGTCGCGTACCACTGTTGGCGGGATGATGGCGATAACGCTGTCGGGTAGTCAGAAGCAACGTGGCCCGGCTTCGGCGCAACTGCACATTGGGCTCAGAGCTCGCTCGCGAGTACGGCGATGTTACTGCGTTTGGCCAGTTATTCGTCCATGGCCTAGGTTCAGGCTATCCGCAGTGCCGCCAGTGCCGGAGTGGACTGAGCCGCACCGCGGCGGTCCATTGACATGGTTTCAAGCGAGTACTTAAATCTAGCGCCACAAGCGCAACACACTTTGTAAGTTTGGCGGTCAATAGTAAAAACCCTGCTCAGTTCGCGATGATGACAGCCGAACACAGTATCGAATATTCTCAACGCGATTCCTTTGGTCATAGATAGCTCCCTTTTGGACGGCGCTTTCCTATGGCGCTACTATGCGGCTTCGCTGCAAGATGTACATCCCGCGATACGAGGATTTTTCGTTACCCCGGCTGGGGCGTCAGAAGATACCACTTTTGGGTTAGACGTCGCGAGCATTGCGGCAGCTGGCAAGAAAAAGATCGGGGATAGCACGCAAGCCATCCCCGAAAATTTCCTATCCCAGCGGTTACCTGGCTTTGCTAGTTGAATTGGCTTTGCTGACGAACCAGCCAGAGTCATACTGAGTAGTAGGAACCACTTGCACTCCCCCACTGGAGTTCCCGATGAGGTGATAGGCCGGCCAGCTATACGGCTGGATTACCGTGATCCCGGAAACATTTGGGCGCAACTCCCAGAGTTGGTTATCCAGGGTGTCGGGGTTATCCGATTTTCCTTTGCAGGCGAACTGGGTGATCCGCCCGGTGGAATGGTTCCCCTCCAAGTCCAGGCACAAGCCGCTATTGACGTTAACCAGTTGAGCGAATTTAGTGTTCGGCTTCGGCCAGACGTCCCACAATGCGAGGTCGCTGCCGTTGGCCGGGACTAACTCGAGAGGGTAGCCATTCTGTTGGCTTGGCGAGTCTAGTCCGATGGCAGTGCCGTACTGCCTGGATTGAATCATGACGCTGGGGATGGTTTCCGACAACCCGATCTGGCCGTCAGCGTGGACCCAGGCATAAGATCGACCTTCGGCCCGCGTCGTGATACTGGTGGTCACGCGTTCCTTAGGGCCAGCGCCTGCATTGCCTAAGAACGGCGCGTCGCCGTAGGTGTACACGCCGCCGTCAGCGGCCACCAGCCAGTAGCCGTTCACCTCGCCGTGAAGGTTGAGGCTCAGTGCTAGACCGGTCACGTTATATCCGCCGGGCCGCTCTCCTCCTGTCGAACCAAAAAACTTGGCGTCACCGAAACTGTATACACCTCCATCTTCCAAAACGATGTAGTAGCCATCTCCTGAAGGCGTCCCCACGATTCCAGTGGGAGTGTTACTGTCGTTGGTGAGGTCGCCATAAGATACGGCGGTGCCCGCCGTCCACACCCGGCCGTTGCGGTCAACTGCCCACAAACCCAATCCATCCGCCTTGGCAGCGGCCGTGACGATGTAGTCCTTGGGCAGAGGATCGCTTGAAAAGCCTGAGCAGTTGCTTAGATGTTCTTCGCACAATTTGACCGCGCCACCTTTGGCAGCGATCCCGCCCAATTTGGTGACGACCCAATAGCCCTGCTTCCAGCCATTCGGCCCCGCCGGTTCGGCAACGATAATTCCTGAAAGCGGCACGGACCCGTAATCCGGCGCACCGTTGATGGCGTATGTCCCGGTCCTCCCGCCAACTCCGTCGTCCACTTGCACCCAGAACCCGCCGTTCGGAGCAGGTGCGATGCTGGTAACAACGCTTCCTGCAGTGCCGGGATAGCTCGCGCTCGCGGATGGCGCGAAAATCAGGCAGAGCGCAAGAATGCTCGGCAGAGCCACCAGCATACGAGTAGAAAAGTTGAAGCGATGTGTCTTAACGTTTTGTCCGGTCATAATATCTCTCCTCAGTTACAACTTCCTGTTGTCTCCTGCCACTGCGCCGCTGGTCACTTCGCGGGCGTGAGCATCCAGCTCGTTGCGGGATCGGAGACGTCGTCATAAAAGCCGATGCCCACTCCTGAACCCTCTTGCGGGGTCTGAGCCCGGACCCGGTAGTAATACTGGCCGAAGGGCATGAACTCCAGATATTGGCCATCTGGGATCACCGCGAAAAGCTGGCTGTCCCAGCCTTCGGTTTTCCCTTTGCACGGGTTTTGGACGAGGAACGGGAGGCCACTGTTCGACGTCAGATCGGCGCACATGCCGCTGTTTACGTTGACCCACTGCACCATGACGCCATCCTTCTCAATAGGCCAGATATGCCACTGCTGGCTGGTGCTGCCGTCCGCTTTCGTCAATCGGAGAGGTGTTCCAGGTGTGGTGCTAGCGCCGGGCACGCCGATCGCGGTGCCCCATACCCGAGACGTCATCACCGCCTTGGGAAAGGTTTCCGAACGCCCCACTTGGCCGTTGCCATGGACCCACGCATAGGCGTGCCCGCCGGGCAGCGCGGTGATGCTGGTGACGTATGAGCCGCCATCCTGGCCGCCAGTGGATCCAAGGAAGGGCGCGTCGCCGAAGGTAAACACGCCGCCGTCCTCAGCCACCATCCAATAGCCATTGATTCGCCCGCTGGCGTCGAGACTCGCCGCCAGTCCCGTGGCGTGATGTCCGCCCGGCTTGTCGCCTCCCGTGGAGCCGTGGAAGATGGCATCACCGAAGCTATACACACCTCCATCATCCAGCACGATGTAGTACCCGCGCCCGGATGGTGTGGGGACGATCCCGGTGGGCACGTGGCTGTCATTGTTAGTGTTGCCGAATGATTGGGCAGTGCCCGCTGTCCATAGCTTGCCATCCTCGCTCACCGCGAAGAGGCCTTGGCCATCCGGAGTTGCCGCCGCCGCGACGATGGAGTCATGAAAGCTCGGCTCTGACGGGAAAGCCGAGCAATTACTCAGCCAGCCGTTGCAGAGTTGAGGTGCATCGCCCCGTGCATACATCCCTCCGCCCGGGGTTACGACCCAATAGCCTTCCCGGCCAGGGATAGCGGCGATGCTTCCCCGATGCGGTACGTTTTCAAACTCTGGCGCGCCGTCAATCGCGAGGCTCCGGCTGACCCCGCCGTTGGAGTACCCGTCGACCTGAACCCAGAACCCGCCGTTCGGAGCAGCGGCGATGCTGGTCAGATTGACGCCGTCCCCGGTCGGCCGACTCGCGCTAGCGCGTGGCGTCGTGAACATGAGCCAGACCAGCAAGAGCCCCAACAGAGCGACCACCATGCGAGTGGGGAAGTTGAAGCGATGTATCGTAAGGTTGTGCTTGGTCATGATAGTGTCTCCGTTTAGTTTGATTTCGTTTGAACTCTTGGAACTCGTTTTAAACTTCTCTTTTTCAAAACTTTCGATTGATGAGTTGTTTGTGCCACCGTTCGCGCCGGGTCACTTGATCGACCTAAGGGTCCAGCTCGCGGGCGAATCCCACTTGCCGTCGTAATACTGCCAGAGTCCCAATTCGGAGATGCGGCCCAGCCCAACCACTGTGGTGTTGCTGGGGCTCATGGGCAGAAACTGGTGCCGTCCGGCATTGTCGCTGATGATCGTGAAGCGCTGGTTGTCCCACCCATCGTTCTTCCCTTTACACGGGAACTGGATAAGGAGGGGGCTACCGTTTTTCTCCGTCACATCCGCGCATAGGCCGTTGTAGACGTTGACAATCTGCACCACTCTGCCGTCGCTGGTGGTCGGCCAGAGACGCCACTGCTGCAAGATCGTGCCATTAAGCGCGCCCAAGCGGATGGGTGTCCCAGGACCAACATAAATGCCGATATCCCACACTGATCCCCAGTCCTCGGAAGTGATAATGGCGATGGGCAAACTCTCCGAGAGCCCTTGCTGGCCGTTGGCATGGACCCAGGCGTAGGAGTGCCCGCCGGGCCGCGCCGTGAGGCCGGTCGCGTATTCGGAGTAGCCGCCGGAATTGCCCAGGAACGGCGCGTCGCCGAAGGTGTAGATGGCGCCATCGTCGCCGAGCAGCCAATACCCATTCACTTCGCCGCTGGCATTGAGACTCAGAGCAATGCCCGATATATCGTTTCCGCCGGGTCGATTGCCGCCGGTTGATCCATAGAACACGGCATCGCCACGAGCGTGTACGCCACCGTCAGACATCACAATGTAATAGCCCTTGCCGGAGGGCGTGGCAGCGATTCCCGTGGGGGTCTCGTTGTCTTTGTTGACGTCACCGTACGAAACAGTATTCCCCGCCGTCCACACGTTGCGAGCGCTATCGACCGCCCATAATCCTTGGCCGTTCGGGGACGCCGCGGCGGCGGTTATGTGTTTGCTGTTGAGGGTGTTGAAGCCGGAGCAATTGCTGAGGTGCCCACCGCAAAGCTCGGGAGCGCCTCCGCGTGCGTAAATCTGACCGCCCGTTAACACCACCCAGTACCCATTGTTACTCTTTCCCGGGATGGCGGCGATACTTCCTTTTCCTTGTACGCTTTCGTATTGCGGCGCACCCTCGATGGCGACGGTTCCGCCTTCGTCGCGTTGGATCCAGAACCCGCCCTCCGGGGCGGCGGCAATGCTGGTGTAACTGTACGGAATCCGGTTTGGCACGGAAGCGCTGGCTGGGGTTGTCGCGAAGCCGAGGACCAGCAACAACAGCAGGCACGGCATGGCGGCAAGCGCACGAATGAAAGAACTAAAACGATACTGCGGGACATTATGTCGGGGCATGATCTTCTCTCTTTGTCTATTCCAGACTCTGTCTGGTTATGGGTTGAAATAACTTACTTCGAGGATTAAACAAGAAGTCGCGAGACGGCGGGGTAAGAAGGTTGTAAAGTCGTGGTAAACTCTGATTCCGTTCGAGGTTGATTAGACGCTCGCAAGATTCCAGAGTAGGAAGGCGCTATCAAGCCTTCATACTCGGGAATCATCGAAGAGCAACATTCTGCTCACGTCACGCTCAATGCTATAGCTGTTGCAGGTATACCCCATGCGAGCCATACAAGCATTGTCCTGCCTCAGCTGGAAATGGAGAAAGCGTTCGTCCGTTAAGATAGCGGAGCGAACGTATGAGGAAGGAACGGAAGCATTTCACCCCAGAAGAAAAAGTAGCCATCCTGAGGCGGCATCTTGTGGACAAAGTGCCCGTCTCGGAGCTGTGTGAAGAACTGGGCCTGCGGCCAACGGTGTTCTACCGCTGGCAAAAAGATCTCTTCGAGAACGGAGCCGCCGCTTTTCAGTCTCAGGAGCGTCCCCATCGCCAAATGGAGGAGAAGCAGAAACGGATCGAGTTCTTGGAGAAGAAGGTGCGGACCAAGGACGAGGTCTTGGCTGAGCTGATGGCGGAGCACATCGCGCTAAAAAAAAGTCTTGGGGAACTCTAACCGGTATCTGGGTGCCGCATGATGTGCGGGATCTAGTCGTGGATTTCGTCCGGCGCTGGTCGGAGAAGGCCGAGATCGGCATCGGACGTTTCATCCCGTGGCTGGGCGTGACCGCCAGCAAGTTTTATAACTGGCGGCAGCGGTATGGGTGCGTCAACGAGCACAACGGTTGGGTTCCCCGCGATTTCTGGATGGAGCCGTGGGAGAAAGAAGCGATCATCGAGTTCCATCTGAAGAACCCGCTGGAAGGCTATCGGCGACTGACGTTCATGATGCTCGACGCTGACGTTGTGGCCGTCAGTCCGGCGAGTGTTTGGCGGGTACTGAACCAGGCTGGGTTGTTATCACGGTGGAAGAGACGACCCTCGCGCAAGGGAACCGGTTTCGAGCAGCCGCTGCAGCCGCATCAGCACTGGCATATCGACGTTTCCTACATCAACCTGTGCGGCACCTTCTATTACTTGTGCAGCATTCTGGACGGGTTCAGTCGTTTCCTCGTGCATTGGGACTTGCGTGAGTCCATGCGGGAAGCGGATGTCGAAGTAATTCTCGAACGCGCCAAGGAGAAGTACCCGGTGGCGAAGCCGCGGATCATCTCGGACAACGGGCCGCAGTTCATCGCTCGCGACTTCAAAGAGTTCATTCGCATCTCTGGCATGACGCACATCCGAACCTCGCCCTATTATCCCCAATCGAATGGGAAAATCGAGCGTTGGCACAAGTCGCTGAAGAGCGAGTGTATCCGGCCCGGAACACCGCTCTCGCTGGACGATGCGCTGCGCCTGGTGCAGGCTTACGTCGAGCATTACAACAACGTCCGCCTGAACAGTGCCATCGGCTACGTCACGCCGAAGGATGTGCTGGCGGGGCGTCAGCAGGAAATCCACGCGGAACGCGACCGCAAGCTGGAAGCCGCCAGACAGCAACGCCAGAGTCACCGCCAGCAAGCCGCGTGAAGAGCAAGCGGCCAGACGCCGGGATGTCGCTGGCATAATTGGTGGAGCAACTGCTGCAGCGAGGGGCCAGTAAAAACTTGCGGATGACTTCTCTGGCCACAGAAGCATAAGATTTTGGCGTTTACTTCATAAAACAAGGAGCGTCTAATGGTCGGCTCAACGGCCCAGCAACAACCGCCCACCGTCACTTCGGTCCTCAACATGCTCTATGGTGTTGTCGAGCAGGAAGTCGTTTCCGCTGCTGAAGCTATGCCCGAAGACAAGTATTCCTTCGCGCCCACCAATGGCGAGTTTAAAGGCGTACGCACTTTCGCTGAACAGGTGAAACACATCGGCTTCGCCAATCACCTTTATTTTGGCCCGCTCATGGGCGAGACGATCGACGCTAACTCCATCGAAGAAAATGCCAACGGCCCCGCGGCGCTGAAAACCAAGGCCGAAATTGTCCAGTATCTTAAAGATTCCTTCGCGCTCGGCCATCGGGCCATATCCGGGATCACCTCCGAAAACGAGGTCACGCCGCTACCCAAGCCCGTATCCCCATTCCTCTCAACGCGTCTCGCAATCGCCATTATCGGCGCCTTCCATCCGAAGGATCACTACGGTCAGATGGTCGAGTACCTGCGGATGAACGGTATCGTCCCGCCCGCAAGCCGCCCGCGGCCACAACAACAGTCCTCGCAACCCAAACCTCAAAAATGAAGGCAGGTTTGCAGCAGCTGCCCACATGGTGAGAGGTTTCTCTGTTCGGTAGTCTCACGACTAAACTGGAAGTTGAGAACAGCGGAGCTAAAATGAACTTGCCGGGTGAAACGGAGGCAGGCTCTGCAGGGATGCAACCATGCTGAGGGATAACCTAGTGGGCTCATCGAACCGATGCTCAGCAGCGCGGGAGGTTCTTCTCCCGCGTTGCACGCTGACAGGAAGAAGTCATCGGACGATAGACCCTCATGCCTTGAAAATCCCCGCCCCGAAGGGGCGGAATCTACACTAACGGAGAACGTCGCTTCTCCATTTCAGGCTGAACCAAGACAGCATAAGCTTCTCACCATTCTTTCTGCGGCACTGAATCCCTTCGAAGGGCAACCGCAATGTCTAAGAACAAACCGATGCACACCTTCTCTAGGCAGATCCCGCTTTAGAAAAGGCGATAAATTAGTTCCGGGAGCAAAAACAGATACATGATGGTCCTCCTTATTTTTGACTTACTTTACGATTAGATAACGGCTGCCCATCTTGTGGGTAAGAAGGCTGTAAAGCCGCGGTAAAATCTGATTCCCTTAGAGCGTCGTCGGTCGCTGGAAGGTATCCCAGCGACCGATGGCAGCGCCGATTTAGTTCCGGATTACGGTCCTGACTGTTCTTGTTTCGCAATTGAGTTCGGGCCGACGAGAGTCCAGAACTTTTCACCGACCGAAGTTAGTGTCAATCGCGAATTCTCTCCTGGAACGACCCGGTAGGCGGGGGCGTTCACGGGAGAGAAATCCACGCAAGTGGGCGTCGACATCCCGCAGCCGGATGTGTGTGTAGTAAGCGTGAAACGCTGGTTGTTCCAACCCTCGCTCTCCTTCTTGCAGGGATACTGGATAAGGTAGGGACCACGAGCGTCTGCGGTCACATCGGCGCACATGCGGCTGTTGAAGTTGACGATCTGCACAATCTTGCCGTCGTCGGTCGTGGGCCAGAGATGCCACTGCTCACTGGGACCGCCCAAGGCCGGCATTCTCTGGATAGGTGCCGCGGGGCTGTCATCGACATGGCCGGGCAGCGCCCAGACACCTCCTACTGGCGCCATGGATTTGATCACTGCCTTAGGAACGGTCATCGAAAGTCCCACCTGGCCGTTGGCATGAACCCAGGCATAGGAATGCCGGTCCGGGCGCGTCACGATGCTGCTGACGAAAGAGCCACCATCGTTGCCGCCGGTGGATCCCAGGAAGGGCGCTTCCCCATAGGTGAATACACCACCATCGTCAGCGACCAGCCAATACCCATTGACATTCCCGCGAAGGTCGTAGCTCAGGGCGATTCCGGTGACGTCATGGCCGCCGGGCCGACTGCCGCCGGTCGAACCATAGAAAGCGGCGTCTCCGCGGGCGTGTACACCTCCGTCAGCCATCACGATGTAATAGCCAAGTCCCGTGGGCGTCGCAACGATTCCGCTGGGAGTCTGATTGTCATTGCCGGCGTCGCCGTACGATACGACGTTCCCTGCCGTCCACACATGGCGATATTCATCGACAGCCCACAGTCCTTGGCCATCCGGGGAGGCGGCTGCGCCGGTTATGGTTTGCTTCATGGCATCGAAACCGGAGCAATTTGCCAGAAATCCTCCGCAGAGTTCAGGAGCACCCCCTCTGGCATAAATGACTCCGTTCGTAGTCACAACCCAATAGGCGTTGCGATCGGGGATCGCGGCGATGCTTCCTCTTCCTGATACGCTTTCGTATTGCGGCGCGCCTCCGATCGCGACGGTTGCACCTGCATCGCTTTGGATCCAGAAGCCGGCCTCCGGGGCGGCAGCGATGCTGGTGTAACTCTTCGGAACCCTGTTCGGCGCGGAAGCGGTCGCGGGGACGATGGTGAAGCCGAGGACCAGCAATACCAGGGCCGGCATCGCGGCAAGCGCGCGGATGAAAGAATTAAAGCGGTACCGCGGGATATTATGAGGGGTCATAAATTTTCCTCTCCTTTGCTCTGATTGCAGACCATGTCCGGTTCTGAATTGAAATCGCTTGCGTCGTGTTTTTTTCGACCACATCCCAGCGGACCCTTGCTAGCTACAATGCGCACACTACTATCGCTTTTTCGGCGACAGTGGAGGGCCCAGAAACTCAACGTCCCACGGTTTGCCAAAGGCGTTCAAAGTATCGCGGTCTGGTCTGCCTCGGGCAAACACCTTGCTAAGTCCAAGGAAAAAACCGAGCGCGTCCATGCCCGGCACTATCATTACTAATTGACGTGCTGGTTTATCGGTGATGTTAACGAAGGCATGAGCAGTGCCCCCGGGCACCACGATCACTTCCCCTGTACCCGCTTCAAATTGTTGACCATCTGCCTCAAACAAATACCGACCTTCGAGTACCCGAAATACTTCGGTCTCGGCGTGGCGATGGAGTGGCGGACCAAACCCTGGCGCGTTGGATGTCTCTATGACAGTCAGAGCTTTTCCGGACGCGTCCAGCGGCAACAGCACCAGAAGCTCAAGACCGAGTCCAGGAATGGCCAACACGGGAGCGTCGGACCTGGAACGGAAAAACTGGAATGACTTGGCCGATTCCGCCTCTCTGAAAATACGCATATGGTCTCCCACTAAATTACGGTTCACTCCCCTTTCAGTTCGAGCCTTTCAGGGTGCGTGGTCCCGTTGGGCACTTGAAGCGATGCGTCCTTGCGACTTTCGTAGCCATAATTCCCGTTTTCATTGGTAGCTCCTTTTCGAACAATGTTGAGGAGTGCGATGAAATCCCGCTCTTCCTTTCGGAATGCCTCTCACAGCCTTAAAACCAGACGCTCAGTCGGTTAACTAGAGCGTCTGGGCGAAAGCTACTTCTACCGCTGGAGGTTCCCCGCATCGGATAAGTCGGTCGGAGCAGAAGGTAGCCGGCTAGTTCGATCGCGCTCAGACCGCGCGAGCCACTGATTTAATCCCTCAAAGCAGTAGTAAGCGTGCGAGTACGGAAGTTGAACGTATGCGTCGTAGTGCGTCTTGTAGGTCGTTTTTCCGCTTTTCATTGGGGGCTCCTTTTCTTCGATTGAAGTACGGTCTTCGTTCCGGCTGTCCGCCAGTACGGCACTCACTTCCCCACCGGTCGTGCACTTTCTCGCTTCCATGGAGGTACTATGCGGGTTCAAAGCAGAACGCACATCACGCGATAAGAGGTTTTTTGGCTACCACGGCAAGGTCTAAAGGAGATACCCAATTATGGGTTTCGTTGGAATACCACTATGGGGTAGGTCAGAAGAAGGTGACTTCAGAAAGACCTGCGAACTCTATTTTTCTCTGTCTTGCTCTCTCCTAATCCAATCCCTGATGTAGGGCGAGCAATGGAGCAACTCGACGCCTTCTCTCCGGCAATCCCCGAGGAAGCGAACTACATCGACGTCCACCAGCCTTAGTTCGCTTAGGTCCAGCGCGAGTCGCGGTCGGCTGTCCTTCAGCTGTGCTTTCAATTCCTCTAAATGCTCTCGATGCATTCGGCCAATCAGTCGAATCGTCGTGCTGTGTGAATCCGAATGTTTCTCGATCTTGAGAATCATTTTCGTTTTGCCTCAGGTTCCACACTTGGAGGGTTCACCGGGCTACGCCGAGGAGAAATACGCCCTCGGGCAGGATGTGAAAACTGAAAGTGAAGCAAGGCAATAAAGGCCCAGAGCAATACTGCCTTGCCCCTGACAACTGCGAGGTCACAGGACCAGAGCAGCCACGACATCAAAGATGGGCAAAATCCAGACTTCGTCGATCGGTAGAATATGGAACATGGCATTTCCTCCTTTCTTCGTGATAAGTGTTTAATCTCCCTGGGTGCAGCCTGTAAGTCAGCCTCAGCCTGCTCCTCCTAATCCTTGCCAAACGCTGCGGGGCCAACCGCAACAATCCCCTGCTCTTTCGAAACCGATCTCTTGAATCACCCGCAATAAAGTCGGGTTGCAAAATTAGCCACCGAAGGCTGCCTGGATGCCGATTGCAATCCCTGCGCTCGCGGCAGCGCCCAAGATGCCAATCACCCCACCAACAATTAGTCCGAGCATGCTATTTCTCCGTTGTTTTAAATTTGGTCTTACATTTCTTTTGGAACACACCTAACAAATTCAGGTCATGAATTAACCGCCGAAGGCTGCATGGATACCCACTGCAATGCGCTTTCACATAGCGGCCTGGATGCCCATTTCAATCAATCCTCTGGCAGCCCCCGCTACTACTGCGACTCCCAGACCAACCAAAAATCCAAGCATGGTATTTCTCCTAGTCATTGAATTTGGAGCCCTTGGAAAACTGTCCACAGGTTCCATGCCTTTAGAAAAAGCACGCCCAGCGCCATTCACAAGTTCTTGAATCAGAGACTTTTACGCTTTTACTCGGAGCTGTTTTTTCAGCGTTCGCTGAAACTTCGGCTTGCGACGGCTTGCTGCGCGGCCCGAATTCGATCGGAGCAATCTGTTTGGGCAGGAGAAAGTGCTGGATGGTTCAAAGGCAACAGGCTTTGAGCGATTCACCGTTTGCAGGTGTGATAAGTTGTGCGATTACAGGCAGGAGAAATTACGGCGTTTTGAATCGATGCCGGTTGATTCCCAGCTTCCTGATCTTTGATTCGAGCGTCTGCCGTGGAATGCCGAGCTTGGCAGCAGCGCCGTTCGGACCACCGATTACGCCCCCGGCTTCCCGTAGTGCGTTCTCGATCATTTCTTTTTCACGCTCGACCAGGTTCGCGACGAGGGGAGCACCCGTCGCAGTCGACCTGGAGGCCGATCGCGTAAGCCAGCTTTCATCTACGGAGAAGGTTTCCCCATCGCACAAAATCACTGCCCGCTCGACAACATTTTGCAACTCGCGAATGTTGCCCGGCCAGTCATAAGTTCGGAACAGGTCCAATGTTTCCTTACTTATGTTGCGAATCTTCTTGCCGGCTTTTTGAGCGTAACGATCGATCAGGTACTCGACCAACAGCCGAATATCGTCACCCCGCTCGCGCAATGCGGGCAGTCGAATGGGGAACACATTGAGGCGGTAGAACAAATCTTCACGGAAAGTGCCTTCGGCCACGGCCGCGGTCAAGTCCCGATTTGTGGCCGCCAATACTCGTACGTCCACCGAGACCGTTTGGCTTCCGCCGACTCGTTCAAATTCCCGCTCCTGGAGAACTCTGAGCAAGGCAACCTGGGTCTCGGGCGGAGGCTCACCGATTTCGTCCAGAAATAATGTTCCTCCGTCGGCCTGTTCAAAGCGTCCGAGACGCCGCTGCAGTGCTCCTGTGAAGGAACCCTTTTCATGGCCGAACAGTTCCGAGGCAATGAGGGAGGCTGGAATCGCCGCGAGGTTCACTTTAATGAATGCGCGGTTTGCACGCTTAGAGCGATTATGGATGGCTCGAGCAATCAGCTCTTTCCCTGTGCCGCTCTCCCCTAAAATCAGGACAGTCGAATCCGTCGGCGCCACTTTCTCGACTTGTGCCAGTGCCTTTCGGAGGGATCCGGAGGAGCCAACGATTTCCTCGAACATGGACGCATGGACGACTTCTTCGCGCAATGCAACGTTTTCGTTTCGCGTCCTCTCTTCGCTGCGTTTGCGATCATCGATGTCGGTACCCGACGCGTACCAGCGCACCAGTCGTCCCTGTTCGTCACGGAACGGGCTGAAACGGACGAGGAACCAGCGATACTGACCGTCCTTCCTCCGTAATCGTTGTTCAACTTCAAAACGCAGGCCGCGTGAATAGGCCGCCCTGCGTTCGTCCCACGACCTTTCGACGTCTTCGGGATGGACGATCAGTGACCGAAGTTCCGAAGTGGCCAAATCTTCCTGAGCGATGCCGGAATAATCGAGCAGCATCTGGTTGGCGTAAAGCGTATGGCCGCCCGGGTCCTGGGTGACAATCGTATAAGGCAGGCAATCGGTAATCCGGCGAAGTTCGTGTTCGTCTTGCCGCAACTTCTCTTCCGTCTGTTTCAGTTCCTCAACATCAGTGGCCGTCCCATACCATCTGACGATATTGCCTATCTCGTCACGCAACGGCGCAAGGCGAAACAGGAACCGCCGATATTCTCCGTCGCGGCGTCGCAGGCGGCCCTCGATTTCACCCGGCTGGCCGGAGACTAGGAGCATTGACCACTTCTCCAGCGACGCGCTCAAGTCTTCAGGATGAACCGCCTGTTCCCATCCGGAGCTGCGTACCTGTTCCAGGGAAAGCCCCGTGTAGTCTGACAATCGTTGGTTGACAAACTCGGTGGAACCGTCTGGCAGACTGGACCACGCGAGCGTAGGGATGGTGTCAATAGTCTTTCGGAGCTGCGCGTCTTCTTCTCGCAACGCAACGTTTTCGTTTCGCGTCCGGTCTTCGCTGCGTTTGCGATCATCGATATCAATGCCCGTCGAGTACCAGCGCAGCAGGAGTCCCTGTTCATCGCGGAACGGCGTGTAACGGATTTGGAACCAACGATACTGACCATCTTTCCCACGCAATCGCTGCTCGACCAGGAACGGCAAGCCACTTGCGTAACCCGCCTTGCGCTCGTCCCGCAACCGCTCAATATCTTCCGGATGAATGAATCGTTGGCGATAGTCTGGACTGAGCACGTCTTCCACGGTCATGCCGGCATAATTGAGCACTGCCTGGTTCGCGTAAAGCGCAGCACCGTTCAGATCCTGAGTGAGAATCATGTGTGGTATGGCGTCGGTGATCCGGCGAAGTTCTTCTTCGTCCTGGCGAAGTTTAACTTGAGCCTTCTTGCGATCGTCGATGTCGGTGTTCGTCCCATACCATCGGACGATATTGCCCATCTCGTCACGCAACGGCGCAGCGCGGCATAAGAACCACCGATATTCTCCGTCGTGGCGTCGCAGGCGTGCCTCCATCTCAAACGGGTCTCCGGAAGCCACGTGTGCCGACCACTCGTCCAGTAATATGCCCGCGTCTTCTGGATGAATTGTGACTTTCCACCCCCAGCCCTGTGCTTCTTGCGAGGAGAGCCCTGAGTACTCAATCCATCGTTGGTTGACAAACTCGTTGGAACCATCGGCCAGGTGGCACCACGCAGCCGTGGGGATCGTGTCAATAATCTTTCTGAGCCGATCGTCTTCTTCCCGCAGCGCAACATTTTCGTTTCGCGTCCGGTCTTCGCTTCGTTTGCGATCGTCGATGTCGGTGCCCGTCGAATACCAGCGCAGCAGGCGTCCGTGTTCATCGCGGAAAGGGTTGTACTGAATGAGGAACCAACGATACTGACCGTCCTTCCCTCGTATTCGTTGTTCGAGTTCAAATGGCAGGCCGAGCGAAAAGGCTGCCTGACGCTCGCCCCGCACTCTCTCCAGGTCTTCCGGATGGAAAGTCCGTTCGCGAAGGTCCGACTTGACCGCGTCTTCCCGAGTGAAGCCGTTATAGTCGATCAATGCCTGGTTGACATAGAGCGGGACACCGCTCGGATCCAGGGTGACAATCAACTGCGGTATGGCGTCGGTGATCCGGCGAAGTTCGCGCTCGCTTTTCTGTAACTGCTCCTCACTTCGTTTGCGATCATCAATGTCGGTGCCCGCCGCATACCAGCGCACCACGCGTCCGTGTTCGTCACGGAAGGGGTTGTAACGGACTAGAAACCAACGATACTCACCATCCTTCCGCCGTACTCGATGTTCGAATTCGAACGGCTGACCACTTGCAAGGCCTGCCTCGCGTTGGTTCCGTGCCCTCCCGACGTCTTCCGGATGGATGACCACTCGGCGAAAGTCGGAGGAAACAAAACCTTCCATAGTGAGCCCGGTATAGTCGAGCAGTGTCTGGTTCGCGTAAAGAAAAGTGCCGTTGGCGTCCTGGGTAGTAATCAACTGCGGAATGGCGTCGGTAATCTGGCGAAGTTCGCGCTCGTCGTCCCGCAACTTCTCTTCACTGCGTTTGCGGTCATCGATGTCGGTGTTCGTCCCATACCACCGGACGATATTGCCCATCTCATCACGCAGCGGCGCATACCGGACCATGAACCACCGGAATTCTCCGTCGTGGCGGCGAACGCGTTCCTCGATCTCGCCCGGCTCACCGGAAGCCAGAATGGACGACGCCCGCTCAATCGCCCTGCCCAGGTCTTCGGGATGAATGGTGGCTTTCCATCCGTCCCCGTGCGCCTCTTTCGCGGAGAGCCCCGTGTAGGCGAGCCATCGCTGGCTAACATACTCGTTCGAGCCGTCCGGCAGGCAGTACCACGCGGCCGTGGGGATGGTGTCGAGAACCTCCCTGAGCTGCTCCTCCGATTTCTCAGACGCGGCGAGCGCCTTCTCCAACTTCTCTTCCGTCTGTTTGAGCGAATCGATGTCGGTGTTCGTCCCATACCATTTGACGATATTGCCCGCTTCATCGCGCAATGGAGCAATACGGCATAACAACCACCGATATTGTCCGTCGTGCCGTCGGATGCGTACTTCGACTTCTCCGGCCTTCCCGGAAGCCAAGCACGCCCGATATTTGTTCATCGTCCTGTCCAGGTCCGCAGGGTGGATGGTCGGAACCCAGCCGAGGCCGAGCGCCTCCTCCTCGCGAAGCCCCATGTAGTCAAGCCACCGCTGGTTGGCAAAATCGCTGTTGCCATCGGGCAGGCTGGACCATGCGAACACCGGCATGGCGTTAAAAATCTTTTGCAGCCGAGCTTCTGATTCCTGCGACGCCTTGAACGCCTTTTCCAGCTTCTCTTCCGTCTGCTTGAGCGCTTCGATATCGGTGCATGTCACATACCAGTGCACCAGCTGTCCCTGCTCGTCACGGAATGGGTTGTAACGGACGAGAAACCAACGATACCGGCCATCGTTCCCCAATATCCGTTGTTCATATTCAAAGGGCTGGCCGCCTGAAAGGCCTATTTGGCGCTGGACTCGCGACTTGTCGAGATCCTCCGCCTTCATGCTCTTCTGGCGCAGGTCGAAGGTAGACAATTCTTCCCGGGTGTGACCGGAGTAATCGAGCATTGTCTGGTTCGCGTAGAGCAGAGTGCCGTCCGGAGTTTGGGTGAGAATCATGACCGGGATGAAGTCGGTAATCCGCCGAAGACCGTGCTCGCTTTGCCGCAACTTCTCTTCCGTCTGTTTGAGCGATTCGATATCGGTGCCGGTTACATACCACTCAACCAGGCGTCCCTGTCCGTCACGAAAGGGGTTGTACCGGAGAAGGAACCAACGATACACGCCGTCCTTGCCCAATAGTCGTTGTTCAACTTCAAACGGCAGGCCGCTTGCAAGTCCTTGTCGACGCAAGTCCCGCAACCTCTCGAGGTCTTGTGGAGGAGTAATCTTTTGGCGAAGGTCTAAAGTGGGCAGTTCTTCCCGAGTGACGCCAGTGTAGTCGAGTGATGTCCGGTTCGCATAGAGCAGAACGCCGGACGGGTCCAGGGTGAAAACTACGTTCGCTATGGAATCGGTGATCTGGCGAAGTTGTTGTTCGTCTAGCCGCAACTTCTCTTCCGTCTGTTTGAGCGCCTCGATGTCAGTGTTTGTGCCATACCACTTGACGATGTTTCCCATCTCATCGCGCAATGGCGCAAGACGGATCAAGAACCGCCGATATTCTCCGTCGTGGCGCCGCATCCGTGCTTCGATCTCGCCCGGTTCCCCGGAAGACAGAATCGTTAGATACTCGTCCAGCCCCTTCGCCAGCTCTTCGGGATGAAATACGACTTTCCATCCCGAGCCCTGTGCCTCTTGCGCGGACAGACCCGTGTAGTCGAGCCATCTTTGGTTAAGAAATTCAGCGGAACCATCCGGCAGAACGCACCACGCGAGCGCCGGGATCGTATCGATAATCTTTCGGAGCTGCTTCTCCGATTTCTCCGATGCGATGAGTGCCTTCTCTAACTTTTCTTCTGTCTCTTTGAGCGCTTCAATATCAGTGGTCGTCCCATACCATCGGACGATTTTGCCCGTCTCGTCACGCAACGGCGCAGTGCGGAACAGGAACCACCGATATTTTCCGTCGCGCCGTCGCAATCGGGCTTCGATCTCACCCGCTTCCCCGGAAGCCCGGAGCGTTCGCTGCTTATCCATTAACTTGCCCAGGTCATCGGGATGAATTGCCGACTTATATCCGTAGCCGGTTGCCTCTTCCTGAGAGAGACCCGTGTAGTCAAGCCATCGTCGGTTGGCAAACTCGGCGGAACCATCCGGCAGATTGCAGTGCGCTAGCGTGGGGATGGTGTCAATAATCTTTCGAAGCTGATCCTCTGATTTCTTCGATGCGTTGAGCGCCTTCTCCAACTTCTCTTCTGTCTGCTTAAGCGACTCAATATCAGTAGCCGACCCATACCATCTGACGATGTTGCCCATCTCGTCGCGCAACGGCGCTGTACGACTTAAGAACCACCGATATTCCCCGTCGTGGCGTCGCAGGCGTGCTTCCGCCTCAAACGGCTCGCCGGAAGCCCGGAGTGCCTGCTGCTTGTCCAACAACTTGTTCTGGTCTTCGGGATGAATTACGACCTTCCATCCCCAACCCCTCGCCTCATGCGGCGAAAGCCCCGTGTAGTCAAGCCATCGTTGGTTGACAAACTCGGTGGACCCATCGGGCAGGTTGCACCACGCAAGCGTGGGGATCGCGTCAATAATCTTTCGAAGCTGAATCTCAGATTTCTTTGACCCGTTGATCGCCTTCTCTAATTCCTCACGGGTCTGATACCGTTCGGATTCATTGCCAACTCCATCCGCGGCAGACTTGTCCACACGAACGCCAGAGACCTCCTCGGCTTGCGGAGGAGCCATGAAATCTGTTTTGTCACCAGATTCCGGGGCACTCATGTGAATTTCCTTTCCTGGGGGATCATCGAACAAATTTCTGAGTGCGAGGGGAGCGCACTTCTCTCTTGAAAACCTCGCCGGTTTAACCCCACACCACTACCGGTTACGCTTTCTTTCTTGCTCCTATCGTACTATGCGTTTGGAGCCGAACGCACGTCTCGAGATACAAGGCTTTGTTAAGTCGTTATCTTTATGCCTGATAGCTCGCCCGTTCGGTTTTCGTAACAAGAGCCGATTTCCCCTGTTGACAGCGTCGTCTCCGGTGTAAGCTGCTGCCGTTTTGAGGATTCGACTGCGGCCGGTTGGGCAGTTTCATTTAGCGTTCGCGATTAACAAGCTTGGTGCGATCTCATCCAACGGCATTGGGGTCGTTCGATGAAATAGCTACTTGACAAGCTAGGCGCTGCAGGTGTAAGTCTTCGCCATACTTTTCTTGATGTACATATGCTGGCTGAAAGCAAACCAGCTATGGGGAATCCAGGTTTGCAACCCATTCTCGCAGCCTAGGGAGGTTTCGATGCCCGGGGATGCTCCGCTCTCTCTCCCTGCCACTCGCGTGCCGCTCTGGCTCGATGTTTCTGGAACAGCTCGGAACAGGGCCGAGATTTGCTGGACTATGCGGGCAATCCGCGCGGGCTGTTCACAATTGCCGTGGGTCTGGTTTGTCGTGATCCTGCTGGTCGGATTGGGCGGCGTGAAGGCGGCATCGGCGCAGGCAACCGCAGTCTTCAGCTACGCGCAAAGCGTCGTCGGTGGCAGCTTGACGGGGCCCGGAGGCGTGGCCCTCGATCGCAGCGGCAACCTGTACATCGCGGACGCAGGCGGTAACATCGTGCTGGAAGTGCCGCCCACCGACCGCACTTGCTCCACGCCAAGTGACTGCACATCGATAGCCAGCGGTGCCGGCTTATTTACACCCTATGACGTAGCGTTAGATGTGAGCGGCAACATTTACATCGCGGACTATAACAATCACCGCGTGCTGAAGGTTCCGCCCACGGACCGAACCTGTTCGACCCCAAGCGACTGCCCGGCAATTGGCACAGGCTACACCTTGGCCTTCAACGGGCCAATTGGTTTGACGGTAGACGCGAGTGGCAACGTCTACGTGGTCGAGCATCTCAACGATTTCGTTCTGAAAATACCGCCCACAGACCAGAACTGCACGGTTCCATCCGACTGCACCCAGATTGCCAGCGGTATAAGTTTTGACCTTCCCAACGGGGTGGCACTCGATGCGGCGGGCAACGTCTACGTCTCGAGCCATGCCACACTGCAGCAGCCCCAAGATTTCGTGGAGAAGGTGCCGCCTACAGACCTCACCTGCTCCACGCCAAGCGATTGCACGACCATCGTCAACGACCTGCTCGCGAGCACCGGCGAGGCCTTAAACGATCCCTGGGGTATCTCGGTGGATAGCAACAACAACATTTACATTGTCGACAGCAATAATGCCCGTACGATCCGAGTTCCTCCCACGGATATACAGTGCGCCAGCCTTTGCACCACGGTGGGCAACGGCATGAGCTTTCCTGCAGGCACAAGGGCAGCACTGATGGGCAACGTTTATATCGCGGATACCGACAATGCTCGCGAGCTCCGGGAGCAAACCCAGGGCGTGAGTTTCGATGCCGTCCCGGTAGGAACAACCAGCATCGTGTACTCGCTGACCTACACTTTCACCGGTGCGGGCACGCTGAGCGGCGTATCGGTGCTGACGCAGGGAGCCGCAGGCTTGGACTTTGCCGACGCCGGTACAGGAACCTGCACAACCAATGGAACCTCCCATGTCTACGCTGTCGGCGATACCTGCACCGTGGACGTACACGTCACGCCGGCGCTCACAGGACTTCGGCAGGGAGCGGCCCAACTGAAGGATGCCAGCGGAAAGATCATCGCCACAGGTTATGTCTATGTGGTGGGATCGGGTCCGCAAGTAGCTTTCAGTCCGCCCGTGCAGAGCCAACTCGCCAGCCACTTGACCTTGGACGATCCCGTGACCTTGGCCGTGGACAGCAGCGGCAACGTCTTCATCGCGGACACCATCAACAACCGCGTGCTGAAAGTACCGCCGACAGATCCGACCTGCTCGACGCCAAGCGACTGTACGTTGATCGGCAGCCACTTGAGCTTCAACCAAGTCAGTGGCGTGGCGGTGGATGGTAGCGGCAACGTCTACATCGCGGATTACCGGCACAACCGTGTGGTGAAGGTGCCACCTTCTGATCCTACCTGCGTTGTGACTGCCGATTGCCCCGCGGTGGGTAGCGGCTTGACCCTCCCCTTTGGCGTAGCAGTGAACGGCGGCGGCGACCTCTACATCACGAACGGCAACAACACTGTGCTGGAGGTGCTGCCGGTGGACCCGACCTGCTTGATACCGGGCTATTGCACCTTGTGGGGCAGCGGCTTCAACTTCCCCACTGGAATAGCAGTGGACGTCAACGGCAACGTCTATGTCGCGGATACGATCAACAACCGCGTACTCAAGGTTCCGCCTTTCGATCAATCCTGCTCCACAGGGGGCGACTGTGTGAATGTGGGCGGCAGCCTGGTGAGTACCCCCAGAGGCCTCGGGTTGGACAGCAATAGCAACCTCTATATTGCGCAAGACGAGAGCATTCTGAAAGTCCCGGCCGCGGATCAATCCTGCTCGGTATCGGGCGATTGCACGACGTTTGGCAGTGGCTTCCTGCTCGGACCCAGCGGCGCGGCGGTGGATAGCCTCGGCAACCTCTACATCGCGGATTCCGGCAACAACCGCGTACTGAAAGAAGACTATGCCGATCCGCCCAGCCTGACCTTCGCCGCGACCGAGTTCGGAATGGTCAGCAGCCCGCAGACGGTGACAGTGGAGAACATCGGCAACAGTACTCTCACTTTCCCGCCTCCGGCTTCGGGCCAGAATCCCAGCATTTCCTTGAACTTTATCTTGGGCAGTTCGGTCACGTGCCCGGTGCTCAACCCATCTTCTGCTCCAGGAACACTGGCGGCCCAATCCTCCTGCCTCCTGCCGATCAGCTTTGCACCGACGACCGTAGGCGTCATCTCGGGTTCAGCCGTGTTGACCGATGACTCCCTTAATGTAACCACGCCCAACTATGCGACGCAGACGATTGCGCTGGACGGTACAGGTATCCAGGCATCGCAAACCATCGACTTTACGCCGCCCCCGTCGCCAGTGCCCTACAACGTAGGTCCGATTACCCTGATGGCGACAGCGTCCTCCGGTCTGCCTGTAACCTTCTCCATCCTTTCCGGTCCGGGCACGATCAACGGAAACATCCTCACCGTGACCGGCGTGGGAACGATTGTCATAGCCGCGAACCAGGCGGGCAACGCCGATTACTCCGCCGCGCCCCAAGTTACGCAGAGCGTCGTCGTTATCCAGGCGTCGCAAACGATTACCTTTACGCCTCCCCCTTCGCCAGTGATCTACGGGATCGCTCCGATTAGTCTGATGGCGACAGCGTCCTCCGGTCTGCCCGTGACCTTCTCCATCCTTTCCGGTCCGGGCACGATCAACGGAAACATCGTCACCGTAACCGGCCTGGGAACCATCGTCATAGCTGCGAACCAGGGGGGCAACGCGGATTACACCGCAGCGCCCCAGGTTGCCCAGAGCATTGTCGTGGTGGTGGGCACGCTCACAGTAACGGCCAACAACGCGACCCGCGTTTACGGCACACCGAATCCCACATTTACGGGATCGATAACAGGAGCCGTGGACGGAGATACCTTCACGGAAATCTTCAGCACGACAGCAACCATCACCTCGCCCGTGGGAAAGTATGCAATTGTTCCTGCGGCGAAGGGGACGAACCTTGCGAACTATGCTGTGATTATCGTGAACGGAACGCTGACGATCACACAAGCAGCAAGCAGCACCACGTTGAGCGCGAGTGCAAGTTCCCTGACCCCGGGCGAGAACCTAACGTTGACCGCTCAGGTGAAATCGGCCACCACAGGCACTCCCACCGGCAACGTACAATTCCTCGATGGCACGACCCTCCTTGGTACCACACCGCTAATCGGAGGCATGGCCAGCTTCGCGACAACCACCTTGTCGGCTGGCACCCACTCGCTGACAGCCGCCTATCAGGGCGACACGAACTTTACCGTCTCGACGAGCAGTCCCGCTCAAGTGACCGTCGCCGCACTGAACTTCACGTTGACTGCGGTAGGTCCGGTGAGCCAATCCGTGACTCCGGGAGGAGCGGTAACTTATATGTTCCAAGTCGCTCCGACGGATGCGATTTATCCGGGTGTTGTGACGTTCACTGCAACCGGCCTGCCGGGAGATGCAACCGCGACGTTCGTGCCTGCAAGCGTTCCAGCTAACGGAGGAAAACAGACCGGGGCTATGAAGGTGCAGACCGCAGCGGCTACGGCGAAGAACTTCTCTCCACTGACGGGCGAAACAGCGCCGTTCGTGCTGGCCCTGCTGGCATTGCCGTTGGCGAGCGCGCGTCGGCTGAGAAACTCCGGGCGCCGACTGGGCCACCATTTAATGCTGCTATTGCTGATTGCTGTTGCAGTCACCGGCCTGGCTTTCCTGAGTGGCTGCGGTAGCAGAAACGGCTTTTTCGCAGTGACGAACTATCCCATAACGATCACGGCGACCAGCGGCCCGGTGCAGCACAGCCTCGTTGTCAACTTGGAACTGCAATAGTCTGCGAGGAGAAAAGTTCATGCGTTTCATTGTCAGCGGCTTGCTTTTTGTGGGAACGGCATTCCTTCTGCCCACCGCTCTGGAGGCGCAGCAGCAAAGCACGACTGCAGAGTCGCGTCCTGAAATCGACCTCGCCGTGACCTATACCGCGCAACGCAGCAATCTGACGACCAGCCCCATCTTCTGGCCCCAGGGAGCAGGCGTGGAACTGTCGACCATTGTGTATCACGGATTCGGCGTCGCCATGAATATCGCAGGAACCCACTCTTCCGATATCAGCCCCCTCGGTCAGGATCTGACCATGGTGACCGCTACCTTCGGCCCGCGGTACACGTGGTCGCATCGTATCCACGGCCAACCGGACAAGCGGATCAATGTTTTCGGCCAGGCATTGATCGGAATCGCGTTTGGACTGGACAGCGCTTTCCCTTCCACTTCCGGACTTCAGTCCAGTGCGGATTCCTTCGCTCTGCAGATCGGAGGCGGCGTAGATCTGGCTTTCTCGCGGCATTTTGCGGTGCGTCCTCTGCAGGCCGATTGGATCCGCACCCAGTTCCCGAACGCGACCACCGGTGTTCAGAACAACATGCGTCTGAGTGCCGGTGTCGTTTTCCGATTCCCCTAGTAGCAGCGAATGAACCGCCATTAAGGAGCGAGATAAATGAACGAGCCCCCACGTATCCGTGTTTTCTGCGTCGATGACCATCCGCTGCTGCGGGAAGGAATTATCACGCTCATCAACAACCAGCCAGATATGCAGGTGGTGGGCGAAGCATCGACCGGGCAGAAGGCCATAGAAGGTTTTCGCGAGCATCAGCCGGACATCGCACTCATGGACATCCGGCTTCCC
>Ga0209010_1000111_pt1 | contig 30012 bp, 22 predicted proteins | sample BlaSpr_A8_OM1_O3_FD_187985 | JGI IMG/M metagenome (GOLD analysis project Ga0209010, IMG submission 187985) | Forest soil microbial communities from Thunder Bay, Ontario, Canada - Black Spruce, Ontario site 2_A8_OM1_O3 (SPAdes) (version 2) | ecosystem: Environmental > Terrestrial > Soil > Boreal...
GGCGGCTTCCTTCAAGTCGCTGTATCTGAAGCGCCCCTCCACAGCGTCTCAACTCCCAACTCTTCGCTCGTGGGCGCTTCAGATACAGCACTAAGACTTATCGTTACTGATCGGCCCGGCCTGAATAACTTCCGGTTTGCCGACCAACCGGGAGTTATGCTTCATCTCCCTCATAAAGTGGGGCCCAGCGCATCATTCGTTGACTGGCCGCTGCCACGTCTTTAAGATGAACCGACCCGAAGGCCAGGCATCTCCCAGTGATCGGCCAGACCATCTCGCACTATCGTATCGTCGAGAAGTTGGGCGGCGGCGGCATGGGCGTGGTTTACAAAGCCGAGGACGTAACACTCCACCGATTTGTTGCCTTGAAGTTTCTTCCCGATGACGTCGCCAAAGACCCACTCGCCTTGGCCCGCTTTCAGCGCGAGGCGCAGGCGGCATCGGCACTCAATCATCCCAACATCTGCACTATCCACGAGATCGGGCAGCAAGATGGCCATCCGTTCCTTGTGATGGAGTTTCTCGACGGGATAACGCTGAAGCATCGCATCGCCGGCAGACCCGTAGAGACCGATGTGCTGCTCGGTTTGGCGATCGAGATTGCCGATGCGCTCGACGCCGCCCACGCCGAAGGCATCGTCCATCGTGACATCAAACCCGCGAACATCTTTGTCACCAAGCGCGGCCACGCCAAAGTTCTCGACTTCGGCTTGGCCAAAGTCATGCCAGGGGGCAGTAGAGCGTTAGAAGCTGGAGCAATCTCCGAAGAGACAGCGATGAGCGAGGAACACTTGACCAGCCCTGGCGCTGCGCTCGGCACCGTAGCCTACATGTCGCCTGAGCAGGCGCGTGCGAAAGAACTCGATGCGCGAAGCGACCTGTTCTCGTTTGGAGCTGTCCTGTACGAGATGGCCACGGGCGCTCTGCCATTTCGAGGGGAGACATCCGCGGTCATATTCCACGCCATCTTGGAGCGGACACCAATTCCTCCCATGCGCTTGAATCCCGATCTCCCGCCCAAATTGGAGGAGATTATTCACAAGGCACTTGAAAAAGACCGGGAGTTGCGTTGTCAAACGGCGGCTGAATTGCGTGCTGATCTCTTGCGGCTTAAGCGGAGCCTGGAGTCTCGACAAACTACTCCGCCCGTGCCGCGTTCTCGCAAGGCATTTGACTCCATCGCTGTCTTGCCCTTCGAGAACGCTACCGCCGACTCCGACACTGAATATTTGAGCGACGGAATCACCGAAAGCATCATCAACAGCCTGTCGCACCTGCCCAAACTCCGGGTCATGGCGCGTAGTACCGTGTTTCGCTACAAGGGCCAAACTGCCGACCCCCAAAAGGTGGGCAATGATCTCAATGTCCGCACCGTGCTCACCGGCAGGGTGGTTCAACGCGGAGACTCATTGGTCATTGGAACCGAACTGGTGGATGTCGCAAATGGGTGGCGGCTCTGGGGTGAACAATACAACAGAAAACTGGCCGATCTTGTGGCAGTCCAGGACGAGATCGCCAATGAGATTTCCGGAAAACTGCGCCTCAGCCTAACCGGCGAGGACAAAAAGCGCTTGAGCAAGAAGCCTACACTGGATCCACAGGCCTATCAAGACTACCTCCGCGGCCGATTCTACTGGAATAAGAGAACAGAAGATGGGGTCAAGAAAGGCATCGAGTACTTTCAGCGAGCCGTCGAAAAAGACCCGGGCTATCCTTTACCCTACGTAGGGCTCGCGGACTCCTACAACATACTCGGTTATTACTCATACGCCGCTCCCAGAGACGTATTTCCAAAAGCCAAAGCAGCCGCTTTGAAAGCTCTTGAGATCGACGGCGCGCTGACGGAGGCCCATGCTTCTCTCGCTTACGGACGGCTCTACTACGAGTGGGATTGGCCCGCTGCCGAAAGAGAATTCAAGGCAGTCATTGCACGCAATCCGGCGTACCCTACCGGTCACCTCTATTACGCAAACCATCTTGCTGCCATGGGACGGTTCACTGAAGCTCTGGCGCAATTTGAGAACGCCTGCGAGCTTGACCCACTTTCGCTCATCAGCAATACCGGCATCGGTTGGACGTTGTACTTTTCGGGGGCTTACGACGGGGCAGTAGAGGCATTGCGAAAGACTCTGGAAATCGATGCTCATTTCGTATACGCGCACCTCATGCTGGGTCAGTCGTATTTGCAGCTCAGCCGATTCCAGGAAGCCATTGCGGAGTTTCAGACAGCATCCGATCTTTCCGGGGCAAGCCTTCCTGATCTCGCAATGCTTGGCCGTGCCTTCGGCTTGGCCGGTAACTCCTCAGAGGCGAACAAGGTTCTGAACCACTTGAAAGAACGTTCCGTCGCATCCTATGTGTCCCCTTATTGCATGGCAGAAGTTTATTTGGGCCTGGGAGAAGCGGGACAGGCTCTTCAGTGGCTGGAAAAAGCTTACGAAGAGCGGGCGCGGCAGCTTGTCATGCTTAAGGTCGAACCCGAAGTCGATCGCCTGCGATCCGATAGCCGATTTGAGAATCTCCTGCAGCGCATGAACTTCCCAAACTGAGCTTGAGCACGCAATCCCCGTCCCTACCCAAAATCGCGCTTAATATTCAATACGGATGGCTGTTCACCAGTACTTTGGCGAACTGTCCCCGAATCACGGGCTTGTCGGAAGCTTTCCTAGCGATTGTGGGTAGATCACGGGCCAAGTGGCCAGCCGACGGCCAAAGGCGGTCTTCCAGCCCCGCAAATTCGCCGCCTTGAATCCGCCATACGGTAAACTCGCAGAATATCTCCTGCATCACGCGGGGACGAACAGGGATCTATGCACATGCTTGCACTGCACCGTGGTCTGATCGCGGGTACACTGCTCGCGTCATGGGTGGTCTCGGCTCCTCTCGAAGCGCAGAACGCCGGCGAGCCCCTTATCCCACCGGTTGGTCTCGACATGAGCGCGACCGATCCCTCGACGAAGCCCGGCGACGATTTCTGGCAGTACGCGAATGGCGCCTGGCTCGCACGTACGGCCATCCCCGCCGACAAGCCGTACATAAGCGAGAAGGAGGCCATGCGCGACCGCACGGAAGCGCAGCTGCGCGGTCTCATCGAGACCGCGGAGGCAAACGCACTTCACGAGCCCACTACAGTTGAGGGCAAGGTCGGTGCGTTCTACAAGTCCTTCATGGACGCGCCGCGGCTGGAAGCACTCGGTGCGCGACCTATCTCGACAGAATTGGCTGCGATCCGCGCGATCCGCACTCCCGCAGACGTGGCGCGGTTGATGGGCGACTTCAACGCGGGATTCGAAGGAACCTTCATCGACTTCTGGATAGGCGCAGATCCCAAAGACCCCGAACACTACGTCGTCACCCTATACCAGAACGGACTCTCCCTCCCGGATCGCGACTACTACCTCAAAACTGACTTCGCCCTAGAAAGAGATGAATTCCGCAGCTACGTTGAGCGACTACTCACGTTGAGCCGCTGGCCGTCGGCCAAGTTGCGCGCCGCTTCCATTGTTGCGCTGGAGACTCGCATCGCGAAAGTAAGCTGGACCAGGGTCGAGCAGCGCGACCCGCCGAAACTTTACAATCCGATGAGCCCCGCAGAGCTCGCAGCCTACGCCCCCGGATTTCCTTGGGCGGCCTTCCTACGCGGTGCGGGCCTCGGGTCAAAGACTCGCGTGATTCTCGCCCAGAAGACTGCGTTCCCGAAAATTGCCAAGATCTTCGACGACACGCCGATCGAAACGCTTAAGGCCTGGGTGGCGTTCACGGTGGCAGACACAGCCGCGCCGTACCTCTCCAGTCGTTTCGCCTCGGCACATTTTCACTTCCACGACCACGTGTTACTTGGCATTCAAGAGCAGCCGGTCCGGTGGAAGCTCGGGGTGCGAGCCGTCTCGGGCGGCGACTGTTTCGCAGGTGGACCGAGAGCTTGCTTCGGCACCCTCGGCTGGGCGGTGGGACAGATGTACACGGCGCACTATTTCCCGCCGGAGACCAAGAAAAGCATGGAGGTGATGGTGGCGAACATCACCCAGACGTATCGTCGCCGACTAGAGCGCCTCGACTGGATGAGCGACAAGACCCGTGCCGAGGCCTTGCGTAAACTGGACACCTACACCGTTAAGGTCGGCTACCCGGACAGGCCTCGCGATTACTCGGGCGTGGTCATCAAAGACGATGATCTGATTGGAAACGTGCGGCGCGCCGCGGCGGCTGATTGGGCTTTCTACGTTGCGCGCAGTGCCGGCTCGGTTGACAAAAGCGACTGGGAGATGACGCCGCAGACGGTGGATGCCTACAACGGCACGCTGCGCGACATCGTGTTCCCCGCTGCAATACTCCAGCCTCCGGGGTTCGATGCAAATGCCGACCCCGCGGTAAACTATGGCGCGGCTGGCTGGGGCGCCGCCCATGAATTGACGCATGGTTTTGACGATGCAGGCCGTACCGTCGACGCGAAGGGTGCGCTGCGCGATTGGTGGACCGCGGCGGACGCCCGCGAATTCAACGCACGCACTGCGATGCTGGGCGCGCAGTTCGCAACCTACGAGCCGCTCCCTGGGCTGCACATCAACCCGGAACTCACGATGGGCGAGAATATCGCCGACCTCGGTGGACTCGCGATTGCTCTGGAGGCCTACCACGATTCACTGCGCGGCGCGCCGGCGCCGGTTATCGATGGACTTTCCGGTGACCAGCGCTTCTTCCGCTCGTGGGCCCAGTACTATCGCGGCAAAGCGACAGAGGACTTTATCCGGCAGTATACGGTAAGTAACGAACATTCCTATTGGCCTTACCGCGTGAACGGCGGCGTACGCAACATCGACGCTTGGTATGAGGCATTCGACGTCAAACCGGGCGATCGGCTCTACGTCGTGCCGGAGAAACGAGTGAGGATTTGGTAGGCGAGTCCCCGTCCAAAACCAGGCAACCGTAGGCTTGGTTCGCCTATCACCTTGGCTGCGATTACCGCCCCTCTCCCTGTTAAACAGAAGTCCGTTTACGCCACCGCACCTACACCAGGGTCGTTTCACCATCGACCACAACGATCTGCCCAGTGGCGAATCCTTCCTGCATCAAGAACAAATAGGCTTGCGCCACGTCATGAGCCTCGGCGACTCCGTCCTCACATCGCTCACCATGCGCGGATTATTGGACAAACAAGCGGTTCCATGAGCGCTTGCAGACGACTCTGGGCGGATGACGGGCTACCCGGAAGTTATGCCCCGGAATAAACTCGCAACGACGCGGGCCAGAAGTCGGCTCGTAGGAAGTTTCACCACATCGGTAACGATAAACGCGCTTGTGTTTACATGTCGCGTCACCTCCCGGGTAGTCGGCTAACCTTCCCTTACCAGATGATGTAAGGGTAGCCCGTAACTCAGGCGCAAATCGTTTTCCTGATCGGATAAACTGAACTGCATGACTAATATTCCGGCCGACTCCCAGACTATAGGACCGCGTGGTGGAGGTTCTGCGAGTCCGGTATTACAGCGAGTTATTCGGACAGAAGCACTTTGACGACCGTCGCAGTACGGTGTGAAAGGGACTGTGCGTGGCCATGAATCCGTGGATCGCGAAAACGCTGGTGCTCACAGGTGCAGGGGTGATGATCGCCATTCGTGCGCCTCACGGGCACCGGAGTCGAATTGTCAAGGTCGCCACAAGCTATAAAACTCCGCTAGAGACTGGCCTCTTGGTTCTCGCCTGGGTCGGATTCTTCGTCCCTCTGATCTGGGTCGCGTCACCAGCGTTTTCGTTCGCTGAGTACGCGCTGGGCACTGGCCCGCTCGTCGCCGGTGTGATCTGCTTGGTGATCGGCCTCTGGCTCTTCTACCGGTCGCACGCTGACCTGGGTACAAATTGGTCGATCACCCTGGAGGTACGTGAGCAGCATCGACTCATCACGCAGGGCGTTTATCGCCGTATCCGCCATCCGATGTACTTGGCACTAGCGCTGTATTCCATCGGCCAGGCGCTCGTCATCCCGAATTGGGTGGCAGGTCCGTCGAACTTGATCGCGTTCGCGATCCTCTGCGCGCTTCGCGTCCGCGCGGAGGAGAGGATGATGGTTGAGGAGTTTGGCGACGAATACGAGGCGTACTCGGCACGGACGAAGCGTCTCATTCCTGGCGTCTGGTAGACAATACTTACCGGTTACCAGGCGCAGTGCGCCACTTGGCGAGTTCGTCGGCGTCTTGTAGACGCTCAGTCGGCCTGAAGCTCTCAACATACGACGTTCTGGGAAACCAGATTCGGATTCAGTCCGGATTGTCGGCCAACCGGAAGTTATCCAGAAACGGGCTTGTGGGAAGTGACCGCCAGGACTTCGGACGGTGACCGATAAAGATAGATTTTGTGGGTGGGGAGGCTCAGATTCCTTATCCGATGCTCTTTGCAAGTGATTGACTCTGCACACACCAACTCGGGTCGTTGCAAGTCAATTGCAAGTAAGCGTCAATCACGTCCCCTGCTGGTCAGGAGCTGATCTCGCCCACTTCCCTCAAGATTCTCTGCTGCCACTTTTCTTGGCTCACTTCGTAGGGGCGAAGCCTATCGACTAACTCCCGGCCGGGGCGTGTGACAACGTAGGCGCCCTTGCCGGTCCAAGACTCGGTCATCGTGTACTTCATCTCAGTAGCAATTCTCAGGGCTTCTTCTTGGTTGAGCACGTAGATTTTTGTTCTTACTGGCTCTGCGACATTCCAAACGTACGCGATCAGCATGTCGTGAAATTTCGAGTATTTCCGATCAATCGAAAAGCATGCCGCGGAAGCCGCCTTCATTTGAATGGGCACGGCTGCGAACTTTTCGAGTCGACGGTCGATGTCAGCGTAAGCAATGAGGTCAACTCCACGGTCACGCGCGGGGAAGGCTACCTCCAGGCCGGCTCCAAGCAGGCTCTCCGTGAGCCGGTGCCTCCCGCACAATTCAAGAAGCTGGTCGTCCATAGCGGTCAGGGTACCACGCTAATCTGCTCGTGGTGTTTATGCTCGTGGCACTCTAGAAACGAGGGCGTGATCGATCACGCCCATTTCTTTCGACGGCTGGGGAAGCGAGTCCGCGAGTTAAGACGCAAGCGCGGCCACAGCCAGGAGGATATGATTTCGTTCGGCTTTTCCGCCCGCCACTGGCAACAGATCGAAGCGGGGCGTCCGATCACGCTGACTACGTTATTGAGGATCTGCGAGGCGCTGGAAGCAAGGTTGACGACGATATTGGCGGGGCTGGATCGGCCAGCGAGGAGCTGAATTTACTGGCATGGTTGCGGCGCGTAGCAGCCGGCTACCCGCACGCGGGTTGTTAGAAAACCCTCCCAAATTGCCGCTATTCTTGGCCGCGTCAATACTGAGGACGCGCTCCGAGATCTACGTTGTTAGAAAACTGTAGTTTGCTAACACGAGTGCGGCCAGGACTCCTGATCAATAAGTGCCATCGCGATTTACGCCTTTAGATGTTCTAAGGAGGTTCACAGAGAAGAGATGATCCCAGATTTCCAACACAACGGGACTTCGCCAGAAGAAACCTGATCCTGAATATTTGACCATGATCTTATCGAATTATCCGTACTTGTTTATGAGAAGAACGAAGCCACAAGCTTGCGGAATTAGTACTCGATACTGTCGTGCCCGGAATCATGGACTTTCTTCAGCCAGTCGCATCATTTGCCACTACCCGCAACTCCAGAACGAAATGCGAATCAACGCCGCGTAAGTCTTCTCAGACCATCCCAAACGGACTTCTTTGGCGGTTGGTACCCTTCTTGTGATCCTTATGCTCCACATACAGACAAAGAATTGATGGACCGTTGTTTCTTGAATTCCGAATTCGGAACTTGATTTTGAAGATCAGACACGGGCGGCTTCGAAATCCTATCACCTGCTAAGCGAGATTCCCCGAAGAATTGGTCCGAGAGAAATGAGATTTTCAAGAAGGGGGTGCACTGGATGAAATGTGCGCCCCCACGGGACCGTGTTTGCGGTTACGTGCCTGCGGCTACTTCCGCGGTGCGGTCTGCTTCTGCGCTGGAGCAGGTTTCACCAGCGGTGCTGGCAGCGCCCTCGATTTCGCGTTGGGCGGCACGGCCAGCGGTTGCGTCTCGGCGCGGGTCTCGATCGCCGGCTTCTGCGACCAGGCCAACTGCCGGGCTCTGATTTCCTGGATCCTCCTCATCAGCGCTGGATTGCTCGCCCATGCGATGCTCTGCTGTTCGGAGGCGCCATACAGTTCGGGATGAATGTAGTGTCCGCGTTCGCGCGCATCTTTCTCGACTTCTACCGGGATACGGTGGGCATTGGCCCAGGCATCCTGGCGCACGCCCGTAACCTGCCACGAGACCTTTACGTGAGGCTTATCGGTTCGGATGCTGAACTGATGGTTGGCAATTTCATCCGACACGATGGCCTGCGCAAACTGTCCCATCACCGTAAGCTGATAGCGGAAGTCGCGATTGAGAGTTTCAAACCAGTCAGGCAGCGCGACGACCGCCGCCCCTTGAGCGTCGGTGGTGACATTGCCGTTGTAGATGTTCATCATATCCGGCGATTCGACGAAGGAATGATAGAGATACTTGTTGGCTGGATCTAGTGGGTGGTCGATCTTGAACGAACCTCCGCTCTTGGAGAGATTGCCGTATACCTCCACATCGCCGTCAAAGTAAGCGGCGTCCGCGCATGTGGACTGATTACATCCCCGTACCACGTAGATTCCATCGCCTCCGGATCCACTCGTGGCGCCTCCACCGTAGAAGACCCCGCCAATTCCGCCAGTGGCGGAAGCGTCGGTTGGGTCGGCAAGGCCGCCGTCCCCAAAAATTCCCCACCCACCACCCTCTCCCGATCCGGCAGGAGCATTGAATCCGTACGCCCCGACGGCGTCGAGGAATTCCGGGGACGTTTGGTAAACACCCACCTGATCGGACGAGTCTGAAGTCTCCCCGACGAAAACCTGCCCCCCGGAGGTAATAGCCATGTTGGTTTGCAGGCCGTTGTTGGCTGCGCCGGGTATGTTTGACTGGAAGTAGATCCCGTCGGAATAGTTACCCGCGTCCACGGCGGCGATGCGGGCTGCGGGATTGTAGGTGCCCGTGGTAAATGGGGTGTAGGTGTTGAAGTCCAAGGAGCCAGAAGAACCGGTTCCCCCAGCCGAGTTGGTTAACGTGACCGTTGGACCGAGGCCGCCTGCCACTCCGACGTTGGCTTCGAGGACAGATCGCGGCACCGCCGTGCCGATGCCCACGTTCACCCAGGCATTTCCGGGCGATCCGGCAGTGGTCTGCCCCAACACCAGGGCGTTGTTCTCGCTGACCGTCGCGTACGTGCCAATGGCGGTCGAGTTGCTTAGGTTGCTCGAGTTGGTGTCAGGGCCAGCAAGGTCTCCTACGGCGGTGTTCAAGGCCCCAGTGAGGTTGGAGTAGAGTGCTTGATTTCCGACCGCTGTGTTGGCGCGGCCCGTCGTATTGCTGACGAGCGCTTCGAAACCAGTGGCGGTGTTGTTGGAAGCAGTGTTGTCGTAAAGTGCCTTCAGGCCGTTTGCGGTATTGAAGTTGCCCGAGGTGTTGAAATAGAGGGCCTCGTAGCCCGTCGCGGTGTTGCCGCCCCCTGTCATGGTCGAGTTCCCCGCGAAACCCAGAAATGCGTTTTGGTCCGAGCCGAAGGCAAACGCAAGGCCTCCGATGTCGAAGCTGGTGGTGGCGTTGACCACTCCGCCTTGCACTTCGCCGCTCGCGGTGACATTCCCTGTCACGCCCTCATTCCCCGTGAAATTATTCGCTCCGAGTGTAGCGAACGGCGAGCAGGTGAACGGCAGCGCACTTAACGCACTGCCTGAAGCGCAGGCATTGGATGCGAGGTTGAGCGTAGTGCTGCCACCCAACGCGACCGAGCCGCCACCCGTAAGGCCAGTCCCCGCTGTCACCGTCAGTGACGGATTCACCAGCATGGCGTTAGTGACTCCTGCGTTGGCGATGCTGAGTGTTCCGGTTGTCGTGATCGGGCCGCCTGTCAGCCCTCCTCCGCTCCCGACGCTGGTTACGGTGCCGTCTCCGGTGCCAGGGAACGTCTGCCCAGTCGCAAACGTGATCTGGCCGCTGTTAGCGATGTTCAGCCCCGTTTCCGTGAGCTTGTTGGTACCTTGTCCAAAGAGCAGGTGCAACGCTCCCCTCGCCGTGCTGCTGTCGTTGTCCAGGGGCTCTACTTGCCACTGGAAGTTTTGCGTCACCGCAGCGCCTGTCCCGCTGTTGAACGCCGAGGCCGTCAACTCCTCTGCTTCCGAGTTGTAGCCCTTGGTCGCGGTCGCCGTTCCCGCTGCCGGCAAGCTGAACAGGCCGCGAATCGTGGCTGCGCCTTTCACATCCAGTGTGCTCGCCGGAGTGATGGTGTTGATGCCGATCTTCGCTTTGCCTGCTGTTCCCGATTGAAACAGAACCGAGTTCCCAATGTTGGATGTGCTCGTCCACAAGGGCACGTAGTCGGCGGTACCGGAGCCGGTGACATCGCTGGACGGAGGCGCGTTCCCAGGTTGCGTGGGATCGCCAATCGTAGTCGGCGAAGCCGCATTCGCTGCCAGCACGAACGCCGATGGCGGTAACCCTCCGACGGTTTCCGCGTCCCCAGCCTTGAGAGCGTAGGGAGCACTGACCAACAGTACCCGAGGCTGCTCCGCCTGCCCCGGCACTTGCACACCCACCCAGCGTGCTTGCTCGGAGGTGAATATCTCAGCGGGCAGGCCGTCAGGTTTGGTAGATCCAAGCAACACCACGTAGTGCCCGTTGCCGTCGGGAGTCACGTTCTGCGTCTCCAGCCAGAGCGGAGCGCCGCCCGTTTGCTCGGAGTAGAGGGCAAAGGTGAGGCCGACCACACCGGTCAACGGATTGGCATTCCCATCTTTCACAATGCCGCCAAAACGAACCAACCGAGGCAAAGCGGACGCAGTTTGGGTTGAAGTCTGAGCAAAGCTCGCTGGAACGATCGACAGTTGAATCATCGTCCAGCAAAGAACCACCGAGAGCGCTACGAAATGGCGTTTCATAAAACCCTCCCTGCAAGCAGATTTTGAAAACAAACACCGACCCGGACGACGCATCGCGTGGCTTACTGCCCAGCCATTAAGGCGTGACCTCGAACACGGTGCCGCCGCTATAAGCGCCGCCCTCGGTGGTTGTGCCATACAAGTTTCCGGCCGCGTCGAGGATCAGGCCAGCGTAGGGGTACTTTCCGTCCGTACTCTTGCCGAAGCTCCACACCTGCTTCTCCTTCCACCTGCCGTTGGTCAGGGCCAATTGGAAGGCGGTGCCGAAACCATTGGGGCCACCGGCAAACGTCGTGCCGTAGAAGCTGCTGGCGGAATCGAGGATCAGGCCAGCGTAGGGGTAGTAACCGTCGCTGCCGTTTTCGTTGAAGCTATGCAACGGCCGCTCCTTCCACCTGCCGTTGGTCAACGCCAACTCGAAGACAGTCCCGTATCCGTGGGTGCCGCCGCCAACGGTCGTGCCGTACAAATTCCCGACTGCGTCGAATATCAAGCCGGCGTTGGGAAGAAACCCATCCTTGCCGTTCGATTGGAAATTGTGCAATACGTTCTCCTTCCAATGGCCGTTGGTGGTCGGTGTCAGCTGGAAGACGGTCCCATAGCCAGTGGCGCCGCCCCCAAAGGTCGTGCCGTACAGATTCCCGAGCGCGTCGAAGATCAGGCCGGCGGTGGGGTGGTAACCGTCCTTGGCGTTGAAGCTGTGTAATGTCCGCCTCTTCCACAGGCCATTAGCCCGTTCCAGTTGGAAGACCGTGCCGCAGCTGCAACCCACGATGCCGCCCTGATACGTCGCGCCGTACAAGTTCCCCGCCCTGTCGAAAATCAGACCGGCCTTAGGGAGCGCCCCATCGGTACAGTTAGTGGTTGAGCAGAAGTCATACAGCACAGTCTCGTTCCATGTGCCATCTGTAAGCGCGAGCTGGAAGACGGTGCCATTCCCGTACGCACCTCCTTCAGACGTGGTGCCATACAGATTCCCAGCCGCGTCGAAAATCACGCCGGCAATGGGATAATCCCCATCCGCGCAGTTTGCGAGCTTGCAGAAGCTGTAAAGTACAGTCTCGTTCCACGTACCGTTTGCAAGCACGAGTTGGAAGACGGCGCCTTCTCCGTAAGCCCCGCCCTCGGAGGTGGTCCCGTACAAGTTCCCGGCGGCGTCGAAGATCAAGCCCGCGTTCGGGTCCTCCCCGTTCAGGCAGTTTGAGGGAGTGCAGAAGCTGTAAAGCACGTTCTCTCTACTGGCTGCGAAGAGCGGAGCCGTCAGGGTTAGAAATCCGAAAACTGCAGCGAAAACGATCAATAGTCTTTCACTTTTCATATGTAATCTCTGTTTACCGACGAAATTTTGCCTCATGGGAATCTCCTTCTTAAAGTGTTTAGAACTTCCGTTCGCCCAGGAATCCGATACCGAGCCCCGAAAATTTGCATCGCGGGGCTTACCGCGTTAGGGCTAAGGTACGATCTCGAACACCGTTCCGCCGCCGCGATGTCCGGCTAGAGATGTCGTGCCGTAGAGATTGCCGCCATAGAGAAAAAGACTGGCTTGGGGATCTTCGCCATCGGTACCTCTTTCGTTCGCGTTGAAGGTATGGAGAAGCTTCTCGCTCCAAGGCCCTCCCCCATTTGGCTTCGCAAGTTCAAACACCACCCCTTTGCCGTCACTCCCACCGTTTGTTGTGTCGCCGTAAAGATTGCCGGCAGTATCGAGGATCACGCCGCCATAGGGAGTGTTTCCATCCTTGCCGTTGTCGAGGAAGCTGTGCAGAGTCTTCTCGGTCCAGCCGTCCTCAGTGGGCACCAGAAGTTCGAACACCGCTCCGTAGCCAGCTCCGCCATTGAGGGTTGTGCCATATAGATTGCCGTGACCGTCAAAAACCAGGCCAGCGTAGGGAGTGTAGGGGGTGCCGTCATTGGCGTTGAAGTTGTGCAGAATATTCTCCGCCCAAGTCTCGCCTGTGAGTATCAACTCGAACACCGTACCTCCGCCGAGAGCTCCACCATCGACGGTTGTGCCATAAAGATTGCCGGAGTCATCGAAGATCAGGCCAGCGAATGGTTCATACGCGTCCTGGCTGTTGGGGTTGAAGCTATACAGAATGTTTTCCGTCCAGCCCTCGTGGGTCAGTGTCAGCTCGAACACCGTTCCGCCGCTGTTTGCGCCGCCAAAGGGCGTTGTGCCGTAGAGATTGCCTAAGCCATCGAGGACCAGGCCGGCGTAGGGATCGTATCCGTCCGCTCCGTTGTTGTTGAAGCTATGCAGAATCTTCTCCGTCCATCCTCCGCCCGTCCTGGGCGACAACTCGAACACCGTACCCCCGTTATGGGTGCCGCCCTGGTTCGTCGTACCGTAAAGATTGCCGTTGCCATCGAAGACCAGTCCGGCGTAAGGTCGGTAACCGTCCTTACCGTTGTTGTCGAAGCTATGCAGAATTCTCTGGGTCCAGCCCCCGCTGCCGGTCGGCTTCACAACCTCGAACACAGCCCCGTAACCGGAAGCGCCGCCCAACAGCGTCGTGCCGTACAGATTGCCAGTAGTGTCGGAGATCAGAGCGGTGTAGGGATCTTTGCCACCTTTGTTATTGGCATCGAAGCTATACAGCAGTTTTTCCGTGGCCGCGTGCGTGTTAGTCGCCGACAGAGTCACGGTCAAGATCGCCATCGCTGCCTTCAAACCGATCGAAAGTTTCTTGTTTTTCATAGGTCCTCCTCCTTAGCGCTTCAGAATATCCCTCAGTCAAGGGCGGCTACCGACCGCCCCTGGCGAAAGTGGTCGCGAGCAATGTGCTGATATGAATCTCCTTTTTGAATGTGGCGAGCGACATGGAACGGGCCCGCGAGCTCAATTCCCTGAACGCCTCGTCACCCGGTAAAGTGAAATTCGCGGGCAAATGGGCTCACCGGCACAAAATATTTCTTGGAGATTCCAAAGCGGGCGGGGCAAACCGCCGAACCATTTTCTTTTCAACGAGTTGATTTGGAAATGGAAGGCTGATATTGTTGCTAGCCAAACTGAGGCAGTAGGGAAAGGATGTAAATGTCATCCCTTTCGCCCAAGTCTGTCACTCTGCTGCTGGCGCAATGGAATGCCGGCAACGACGAAGCCTTGCACGCGGCCCTGCCTCAGGTTTATGACGAACTTCGACGCCTCGCCCGACACTACATGCGCGGGGAGCGTTCCGACCACACCTTGCAAGGCACCGCCCTGGTGCACGAGGCATATCTCCGCTTACAAAAACAGGGAGCCGTTCGGTTCAACGACCGCTCCCATTTTGTGGCCATCTGCGCGCAGTTGATGCGGCAAATCCTGGTCGAGTACGCCCGCACCCATCGCGCCGCCAAACGGGACGGTGGCTTCAAACTGACGCTCGACGATGCCGTCGCCTTCAAGAGCAGAAACGTGGATCTGGTGGCGCTCGACGACGCCTTAATTGAGCTGGCCAAACTTGACGCCCAGCAGAGCAAGATTGTGGAGCTGCGTTTTTTTGGCGGTCTTTCCATCGAGGAGTCGGCGCAGGCCCTGGGGATTTCTCCGGCGACGGTAAAGCGGCATTGGGCCACGGCGCGGGTTTGGCTGCATCAACAGATGAAGGCAGAAAATACGTGACGCCGGAGCGCTGGGAGCAGATTCGCGATCTTCTCGAACTGGCGTTCGAACTCGCGCCCGAGCAGCGCGCTGCCCTCCTGGATCGCTCCTGCGTTTCCGATCCATCCCTGCGGCAGGAAGTGGAAGCGCTGCTCGCAGCCAGCGACGACGTGCGCTCCAGTTTTTTGCAATCCTCTACTACACTGCGGGTAACGCTCACGTCGGGGACCAAGCTCGGTGAGTATGAAGTGAAATCGCTGCTGGGAACTGGCGGCATGGGCGAAGTGTATCGGGCCCGCGATGCGCGGCTGGGACGCGATGTGGCGATCAAAATCTTGCCATCGTTGTTCTCCGCGGATTCCGAGCGGCTGCGGCGCTTCGAGCAGGAGGCGCGAGCGGCTGCGGCACTGAATCATCCGAACATTCTTGCCGTGTTTCAGATGGGCACGTACGAAGGTGCGCCGTATCTGGTCTCGGAGTTGCTGGAGGGGGAAACGCTGCGCGAGCCGACCAAGCTTGGGCGCATGGCCGTGCGCAAGGCGATTGATTACGGGGTGCAGATTGCGCGCGGCCTGGCGGCGGCGCATGAGAAAGGGATTGTGCACCGCGATCTGAAACCGGAGAACCTGTTCGTCACAAAAGACGGACGAGTCAAGATATTGGACTTCGGGCTGGCGAAGTTGACGCAGCCGCAGTCCGACTCGGAGCACAACGCACCCACGCTCACCGAGGATACAGAAGCGGGTGTAGTGATGGGAACGGTGGGCTATATGTCGCCGGAGCAGGTCCGGGGACAGAAGGCCGATCATCGTGCCGACATCTTTGCCTTCGGCGCGATTCTGTACGAAATGCTGGCAGGAAAACGAGCGTTTCAGAAACCGACTCCGCCGGAGACGATGACCGCGATTCTGAACGAAGACCCGCCGGGAATTTCGCAGGTCACGACGAGTATTCCACCAGCATTGCAAAGGGTGGTGCACCGTTGTCTGGAGAAGAACCCAGAGCAGCGATTTCAATCGGCTTCCGACTTAGCGTTTGCGCTGGATGCACTCACGGAAAGCTCCGGCAGCGACACCCCATTCCAGAAACAAGACGCCGATGCATCCGCGTCGCCTACCTTCATCGGAAAACACAAACTGGTACTGGCGGCGGCCCTCGTTGTGGTTGGCTTATTGGTGGGGGAAGTGCTGTACGCAACCCACAGCTTGCATTCGAGCAATGTTCCTCCAGCCAAGATTACGCACCGGCAATTTACGTTCTCGGGCGATGCTTATGACCCCGCGATTTCGCCCGATGGGTTGTTTGTGGCGTACGTATCGAGGAAACCCGGCGAGCCAGAGAAGCTGATAGTGCAGGCGGCGAACGGGGCTCAACTTGAGCTAGTGCGGGGCACAGAAATAGAGGGACCGCGATGGTCTCCGGACGGCTCCGAATTACTTTTCTACAAGCGCGACCTCGAACTCTATAAAACGGATCAATCAGCGAGGAATTGGGGGATCTCCGTCGTATCTCGCCTGGGCGGGATTGCTCGCCCGATATTCAGAGCGATGTTTGCTTGCTGGCTCGCCCCCGATGGGTCTCAGATCGTAACGGCCAATGGGTCGGAACAATCCGGTTTCAAAGGAGTCAGATTAGTGAACAAGCTCACAGGCGAGGCGAGGGAAGTTCGGTTGCCGGAATACACGTGGCTGTGGGATGTTGACTGCTCTGCCCGCACAGGTTCGATTTCGGTTGTGGCTGAGACCCTCGGGAGATTTCAGATTCGGACTTTCAAGCCGGATGGCAGCGAGGAGCGAAACCTGGTTGAAGCGAACGATGAAATCTACTCGGCGCGGTGGTCTCCATCTGGCGACTCAATCTATTACCTGCACGGAAAGGGAAGCACGCAAGAGCTTTCCAAGGTCTCGGCAGTCCCCAGATACGTCGAACCTGTGGCCATGGTCGGCGGCCTGCAAGCCGGCAGGCATTTTACGCTTTCCGCCGATGGGTCCCGGTTGGCGTACACGCGTGAGGATCATACTTCGAACCTCTGGCGAGTTGATCTGCCGATTGCAGGGAGCAGAGCAAAGCCGGAAATCAGCCGTCTGACCTCCGGCACTTCTTATTACGGCGGACCCAGTTTCTCTCCTGACGGACATTGGATCGCATTCGTCCACGGGCCGAACCCCTACGAGACAAACATTTTCAAAATGCCGGTTGCCAGTGGCGAACCTTTGCAGCTCACCTTTTTTGAACACGCCACGACCTCCAGCCCAGCCTGGTCTCCGGACGGCCAGCGCGTTGCTTTTATCAGCGATGTGGACGGGAAGCCACGAGTATGGATCAGCGCCAATGGCGGCGCCGCCCAACCACTAAGAAACACCGACGCTTCTGGTACTAACTACAAACTTGCATGGTGGCCCAGTAACAACATTGTCTACCAACAGCTGGACAATCGAAACTTCCTGTCGGTCAGCGATAAAACACAAGAAGCAAGAACCATAATTCCGCACGACCGGGCAGTAGGTTACGTTACGGGCAAACCGGCATTTTCACCGGACGGCAAGAAGATGGTCGCGTGGTGGAATCGAAAACCAGATGTTGGCCTATGGATGATTTCTCTGGAACCGTATTCCGAGACATTTTTGCAGGCTGGCCTCATTTGGCCTCTTGGATGGTCGCTGGACGGAAAATATGTGTACGCGATCCGGACAAAGGGAAATTCTGGACAAGAAATCATCGACGTTCAGGTTGCTGCTCCGAACGAAGTTGCGACAGACGCAACTTTGCCCGGTAGTGTTTCCGAGTATAAAAGCGACGAGGCCGACGCCAGCGTGAGCCCCGATGGAAAACAGATTTTCGCCAGTGTCAGCGAGAAGAAGTCCGACGTGTGGTTGATGGAAAACTTCGATCCTTCCGCGCGATAACGCCTCCATGTAGGGATCACGGGTCGAGATGAAAGCGTTTGCGCCCTGGCAACTAACCCAGTTTTGTGGCGAGGGGAAATGTACGGGCTCTAGGCTTTGTGCCCGCTCAATCCCTCGATCAGAGTCGCACTCGCTCGGCATAAAGACCTCGCAGAATGACGTTTCGCATCTCCGCTCCGGCTCACATTTTCGCTCAATAGGGCCGGCTAAACGGGATTGCTGTCGTAACATCGCCTTTGCACTCATTGAGCCTCCGGCTCTATCGTCACTGTAGTAAAACTGTAGTAGTTCTATGTTCAAAACGGGTCAGAACGGGTCAGAACGATTCAACTTGGCTGATTTGTAAGTGGTAGACAAATCAGATAGAGTGAGAATTTTCATAACGGTTCAGGACTCATCAGTGAACTTGAAAACCGCCGGGCTCTCTGCGAGTTCTGTCTTGCCTTCGCGTATCAGAGCTTTCACCCAGACGCGTTTCCGCTCCGATGATTGAGGAATTGCCCTGGTGCCAGCAGTTTCTTGCGAATCGCCGATGCTACTTTGTCGCGGCCGCGCTTTCTTTTTGGTAGACCGCGCTCAATGTCCCCTTGCTCTTCGCGATCGGCAGCAGGGTCGGATAGAACTGGACGAAAGTCGTATCAACCGCTGCGTGAGAGGCGTGGCACGTATAACAACTCGCTTCCACTGGAACCATGGTCGCGAGCTTCTTGTCATCGAATCCGAAGAATGCCCATCCTCCGGGAAAGCATGCCGTGTCCTTTACATGGACTTCGAGGCCCATGCGCTCGGTGCCCTGGTAATTGCCTTGTTGGTTGATGGAGCCCTTACCCTCGGCCATGCGCGCCTCCAGCACCAGCAAGGTCTTGTCCGGCCACGTCCCGGTCTCGATAAAAGCCTTGTACGACGCGGGATCGACAAAGACATTGTCGAACATGTGATGGCCTGGCATTTGCAATCCAGGGTTGTAACTCATATCGAAGCCGGAAGTGAGATAGACCCACTCGCGATAATTCTCGGGCAGCTTCAACTGGCCGTCAGCCGTATAGTCCGGTCCCTTCGCGGTTTGACCAGCGGCCGCCCATGCACAGAGAAGCAAACCGCTGAATAGCAGAGTTTTCATTCGTGTCAGCATTTGAGGAGTATCCATTTTGCCTGTTTCGAGCGCTAGTCCAGCCCCTGCACTGGAAAGGCTATCGGCTGCATTTATTGTCGTGACGTAAGCGGAGGCTCGGCAACCTTACTGCTTGCGCGCGAGATGGTACACCATATCCGTGTCCTTGCCATTCTTCTGCCAAGTCCAGCGTTCCGTGATGTGGTCCCGGTCCTCAAAGTCCAGCACCATCTTGTGCTCATGCCCAACCGCGATGCTGGGGAGATTGCCGGCGCTCAGGAAAGTGAAGGTCAACTGTTTTACGTCCCCGGAGGATGGCACTGCGCGCATATGCGGTTGATTGTTGGTGGGGCAATAGTGCAGCAAAGAAATTCCGTCACCGTCGATGCTGTAAAGCGTAAGCATCTCCTCCATGCCAGAGGCATTGAGCGTCTCCATAACGACGGTGTTCGAGATGGCCAGTTTGAAATTGCTCTTTACTTCCGCACCCTCCTCGTCTTTCCCCACCCAATCGCCCGCAAGGCTTCCTAGCTTCGTATAGGCTTGTGGTGCAAAGTTTGGTTCCTTCTGTGCGGACGTAGAGATCGTAAGCACGATGAAAACGCAGAAAACGCGAATCGTATGCTGAATCATTGTCGGAGTCTCCCTATCTCGAGTCTCAAGCCCGGCTGCCATCCGGCATAACATTACAAGTCGTGAGCGTTTTGGCCGGCCCACATCTCTGGGTAACACGGCAGCCTCAGAAAGTTAGTTAGCGACGGCAATTTCCCCTTCAACCGGGCCAGTTGGCATTCTTAAAGTAGAAATCAACATTGCTGCTTGACGGCACGTGAAGTATCTATGCAGTAGAACTCCGGCACCAGACCACCAACTGCAGGGGACCCGCCAGTGGCTGCATTTCTGCGTCCGCTGGCCCGCGCCGGGAGTTACTATTCACCTGTGAGTCTGGAACGTCTTTCTTCCAAGTCGCCTTGGTTCTGGATCGCTTCGATCTGGCTGGGTCTCGCGCTCTTCGATGCCACCCAGACGGTATTCGTCATGCGTTCGGAAGGCATGCACCACGCGTGGGGTCGCCTGTTCATCACTCTACTCGTGGCCTGGTTGCCGTGGGCATGCGCAACGCCGCTTGTCATGCGCCTCGGCCGACAACACCCGTTGTCGCAATGGACGCATATCTCTACCTGGGCCATTCACATTGGGGCCTGTCTCACGATAGGTCTGGTCTATGCTGCGTGGAGAGGTTTGTTGGTAGCGCTGCTGAACCCCTGGGCCAACCCGACCCCATCGCCCTTCAAAGCGGCCTGGCTTAATGAATTCGAAAATGGCCTGCTCGCATATTTCATTCTTTACGGCACGGTCCCCGCCGTGGGTGCGATGCTGGACTCGCGCGAGCGCCTGGCCCAACAACAAACGGAAGCCGCGCGTCTTAGTGAACAACTCTCTAAAGCCCAACTCACCGTACTCCGCCACCAGATCGAGCCGCACTTTCTGTTCAACAGCCTTAACGCCATCGCCGGACTCGTCCGGGAAAATCGTAATGACGATGCGGTCAGCATGATCGCAGGCTTTAGCGACTTCCTGCGCCGTATCCTCAAGGACTCCCACCGACAGGAAGTGCCCCTGGCCGAGGAAATGGATTTTCTACAACGGTATTTGGACGTGCAGAAAGTCCGCTTCGCCGGCCGCCTTCACCTTTGGGTGGATGTTCCGCAGGAACTGCTCGTCGCGCAGGTACCGAATCTAATACTGCAACCGATGGTCGAGAACGCTGTCAAACATGGCATAGCAAAGCGCGCACAGGGTGGAACGATTCGTATCCGCGCCTCGCGCCTGAATGCCATGCTCACACTCAGCATTTTCAATGATGGCCCCAGCCTGACGGCGGATTGGGAAACAACCAGTTCCGGCATTGGCATCTCGAACGTGCGCACGCGGCTAAAAAGTCTCTACGGAGACTCGTTCGATCTGCGCCTCCAGAATCAAGACAACGGCGTTGAAGTCTCAGTCTCCGTGCCCTTCCGGGAGGCCTAATTGGTGCCTTCTGAATCCACCATCCCAAGGTTGCGCGCACTCGTGGTAGACGACGAACCGCTTGCCCGCACGAACCTCACCGTACTTTTGCGGAAGGATTCAGAAATCGCGGAGGTTCGCGAATGCGGCTCGGGCGCAGAGGCGGTGGCCGAGATTCGATCCAGCCAACCCCATCTGGTATTCCTCGACGTACAAATGCCCGAGTGCGACGGCTTCGACGTGCTCGAACTACTGGGAGCAGACATGCCTCCCGCCGTGGTCTTCGTCACCGCTTACGATCAATATGCCTTGCGAGCTTTTGAAGCTGGCGCTCTTGACTACCTGCTAAAGCCTTTCGATAACGCCCGCTTCGAGCGGTCCCTTCACCGCGCCAAGGAAAGGATCGTAACCGGCTCGAAGCAGCCACGCAAAATGGATCGCCTCGCTATCAAGAGTGCCGGGCGAATTTCCTTCGTCAAGCCTTCCGACATCGATTGGATCGAAGCCGCCGATTATTATGCTTGCCTGCATGTGGGTGGGAAATCCCATCTTCTGCGCCGCAGCCTCTCGAATCTGGACCAGGAACTGGACCCGACGATGTTTTGCCGGATCCATCGCTCTACGATCGTCAACCTCGATCGGGTGCGCGGACTCAAGCTGAACGCCGATGGTGACTACGACGTTCTCCTAGATCATGGAATGAGACTGTGCCTGAGCCGCCGGTACCGCAGGCAACTGCAATCGCGTTTGGGTCTTCGCCGCTCGACTGATTCAGCTTGAACTTCCGCGACGAGTTCGAGGATAGCCGTGGTGGAGTCATCAAAGTTGCAACTAAGCCAGGCAGGCGCTCGGAAGCGAGTCCACGATTCACTGCAAGTTTCATTGCAAGTTCGGCCCCACTTGAGAGCGCTTCCGCCCACCTGAGAGGCCTGAGTATGGTCGTAGACTGTTGAAAACTATCGAGCCCGCCTCCTTATTATCTGATTTCTAATCCGAGGGTTGCAGGTTCAATTCCTGCCGCGCCTACCAACCTTTTCTACAGCTTAGAAGCCAAGCTCACTTCGAGTCATTGCAAGTTAACTGCAAGTTGGGGCCAGCTGGATTTCAAAGTTAGCACAGTCGTGGCCAGCTCGCGCCGCGGTCCAGTTGTTTAGCAGTGTCAGGTTCTTGAGCCGTGCTGGGTTGGTATGGAGCCGCTTCTAGCCCAATCTTACACGCGGCTGGAAAATAGGATCAACCGCATCCGGGGTTGGTGTATACCGACGGCAAAATGCTCCCTCCCTGCACAAACTCACTGAAACGGATTGTTTCCTAGTCAAACGAGAAGGCTATAATAAATGCCGGTAGCTACGGACCCCGCATCCGCCGCGCGGCGCGCCCAGTCTCGCTGGGCAAATAGTAAGGAGGAGAAACCTTGAAACGCTCATTATTGTTGTCGTTTGTCGCTCTTTGTCTTTGTGCGCGCGGGGTAGCCTTCGCGCAGCAGCCGCGATCACAATCGGCTGTCCAAGAGACAATTCTGTTTGATTTTAGTCTCGACAATCCCGCAGGCGTCTTCCCGAACTCCAGTCTAGTCATCGACGGCGCCGGGAACCTCTACGGAATTGGGTGCGACTGGGTTAGCTATAGGCTGCCGTGCGAGTCCATCGTGTTTGAATTGAGTCCTGGCGCCGAGGGCTGGACGGGGCAGCAACTCTGCAATGCTGGCGAGTACGGCTATGGCTGCCTCGGAGGAATTCTCGCGATAGACCAGAACGGGAATTTGTATGGTGTCGGCCAACAAGGTGGGCTGACCTACATCGGCGAGTTGAGCCCGAACGGGCAAGGAGGATGGACGCTGACCACCTTGGCCACACTTACCGGGTATTTCGATTCCCCTGTGATCGATCCATCCGGGGCTCTGTACGGCACCGCCTACAATACCAAGACGCAAACCGAGTTCGCCTACCAGATCGTTCAGCAGAATGGTCAGTGGATCGAGAACGTGCTGTGTACTCTCCCTTACGCGAACTTTAGCGAAGTGCTGGTCACCGACCAGATAGGTAATTTCTACGGCATCGAGACTACCAGTACGGGATCGGTTCTCTTTGATCTCTCGGATGCCACAGGCACTTGGACGGCGACAACCGTGTACACGTTCCCGAAATCCCCAGCTTTGGGCCTGACCAGAGACGCAGCAGGGAACTTCTATGCTGGAATAGGCACAGGCAGGGATGGCCTGAAAGAGAGCATTATCCAAGTCGTTCAGAACCAGGGCGTCTGGACGGGAAGCATCATCTACACGTTCCCGAGTTGGAACGTCGGCCCGATTCTCCCCATGATTGCGGATGCTGTGGGAAACCTTTAGGGCACGACCCACGAAGGCGGCATCGCTGCATTCTGTCGGGACCCCAAGGGCTGTGGGAGGGTGTTCAAGCTGAGTCAAAAGAACGGCATCTGGAGTAAAACCGTCTTGCACGCCTTCGACCCGAGAAGGGTAAAACCTGATGGAGCGCACCCGATTCGAACTGGTGGTGAATCAGGGAACGGATTGGCGCTGGACGCGGCAGGAAATCTTTATGGAACGACAAATATTGGTGGCACCCCGAATCAGCACATGTGTGAGTTCGGCTGTGGCACCGCGTATAAGATTACCTTGGAGAAATGAGGAATCTTTTCACCGGGCACTGTATGCTGACTGGCCGGTTGCGCTAGAAGGCGACGCTCTGTGGACAAAACCCCGACCGGGTCGGAAAGAGCCGATACTTGACGTAACCAGGCCGAAGCTAAGGTGTGATCTCGAACACTATTCCGCAGCCTGTTGAACCACAAGGTTGACCAAAGTAGCTGCCACCCCCGAAGGTTGCGCCGTAGCTAACGGCCGGCTCCGGATGCGACGCACTGAAAGGACGGAAGAGAAGCTGCGGCGCGCTCGGGAATGGATACTCAAGTGGGAACCCGCCTGTGGGCCATGGAAGTTGTGGGTGGCAAAGAAGACGAAGCTGACTACAAACTTTCTGACGCTCTGGACAGGGAAGCAAAAGCTCACGCCCCCAAGGATGTCCGCTCCGGCGTAATTCCGTAATTATATATAGCTAAAAAGCAAAAAAACTTTCAATTGCGCTGCGGAAATTGGAATTACGAAATTACTTTTGTGTATTTCACCTTATATATGGCAATGGTTGCCATAGCTTACGAGAGTAATTCGAGCGCCAAAAAACGGAATTACTTGCAATTACAGAAATTACGTTCAAAACCAACAAGGTGAGTCGTCATTCTCCCTGGGGCGGCGTGCTTGTAGCGCTTTGGGAACCAAACTTCTAAAGCATTTGATCTAGGTGCCTGAATGACCCCAGATGAAAACAGCGACCTCCGGCATGGGGGGATATGCTCTTTGGCTAAGCCGGAGGCCGCCTCCACCGCTTCGGATCATGTTAAAGATTGCTCGGGTGCCCACGCTTGGAGCTCCGAGGAACGGTGCCCTTTGCTCCAGAAGCACGTGCTCTGGATGCAGCGATGGCCCCAGAGGAACAAGCATGGCTTGGGCATGCGTGTTCGTGAAGCTTGGCGTTTTTCTGAAAAGCGATCAATTTGGGGTCCTGGGGCTCAGTTGCGAGCCGTCGTCTACGATGGGTGCCCCGCGAAAAGCGAAGCCGCCGGGTTGCCGCGACTCGACTGTGGCTCCAGAGGTCAGCGGCCCTACACATTTTCTGGAAGCTCGTTTCTGTAACGCGAGAGGGAGTCGGTCGAGTCAGCATTCTGTTACAGGAGCCGACGGGACGCACCCATCGGCGTCCGGGGGCAATCGGAATTTTCGTCGTGTTCGCCTTTGACGAGATTCCTGAGATCTGTGAAGCAGTCAGCTAACAGGACTACGTATGAGTTCTAGACTACCGTCGGTTGAGTGACGAAGTGCACCAATTACTTGACCTTCTGCGCAGCCAGCGAAATTGGACCTCTCGAAGCCTGAAGTGGAGGTCTATCCACCATTTTACGACATGGGTTCCAATCAAAAATTCTCTATCATCCAGACGTTCGAGCTGACGCTTCGGGCCTGAATGGCCAGATAGTGGCCGTCTGGCGAAGGCACGGCGCGGGGAGCCAGAGTTCCGCTACGGAACAGATCGCCAGGTTCCCGCAGGCCTCCTTCGAAGTACCACAATGTCTGAGCGTTGCCTTTCAGGTCGAGATGCAAGAGCGTGGATCCTCCATTCGCCAGACCCGAAACAAACAGCCCTTTGCCCTCCGTGCTCCAGTCTAGGCTGTAGAGCTTTGGCGACCTCTTTACGATGATCGAATGGGTCGCGTTGCTGGCCAGTGTCACGAATGTGATCGTCGCCTCCGACTGCCTGAGAATCGCCATATGTGTCCCATCGGGCGAAAGATCCCACGAGTAGTGGGCATCGGGCGTCGTCCTGATTCCAAATCGCGCAATCTCACGCCCGCGCCCCCGCAGGAGATCTATCTCCGTGAAGACGAGTTGTGTGTGATCAGAACTTGTTTCCGCCAAGATGCACGTTGTAGCAGGATCACGGGCACATCGAAGCGAGGGCTCCGCCCCGATGGATGATTTTAAGACCAACTGTGACGCACCGCCTGCTATCGGCATCCTCATTAGGCCGATCGGTTGTGACTTGCCCCATTCGGTCGGGTAAACCATATACAGAATCGATCCGCCATCCGGACTCATGCGGTGGTCTCTGCCGAAGGCTTGCATGGGCGATGGAACCCGCACGGCGGTATCTGCTCCGGCGGTCTGCTCGAAGAGTTCCGTATGACCACTGCGGTCCGATACGAAAATTACGGTCTTACTGTCGTGTGTCCATCCGACGAGATCATTCTGTCCCTCGTTCAGTGTCAGGTGAACCGGGGCAATGAGCTGCGCTGCGCTGCGCCGAAGACCGGCTAGATACAATGTGCTCTGCGCCGAAGATTTGAGAAATGTGAGGCGCTTGCCATCCGCAGAGAAGCTCGGATTGTCGAGATAGAACCCCGACCAATTGGTTAGCCGCTTCGGCTTTTCGAGGGGTTTACCCGTTCGTATATTGAGTCTAACCTGCCAGAAATTGCAGCTGCTTTCAGCGTAATCAACCAGCGAATAAATTATGCGGCCGTCAGGCGACCAGGACCAGTCCTCGATGTCATAAGGGTACTTCACGGTAAGCGCCGTGGCAGGGATGCCGCCTTCAAGGGGACGGCTCTCAATGGTCTCTTCTCCTAGCTCGGGCGACTGCCGCAGCTTGATATAGGCGAGCCTGTGCCCATCCGGAGAAAATTCAACACCACCGAACGACGAGTCCTTGTCGGCATCGAACACCTTGTGGGCATCAGTGCCATCCGGCCGCATGATCCACACCTCGCGATAATAAAGGGTACCGAGGTTTGCCCCGAACGCCACCGACTGACCGTCACGGGAGGCCGCCCAGGCAAACGCGTCGTCCCGAATTTTTCGCATCGCTCCGCCCATCACCGGAACGAGCCAAATACTGGGTGGCTGTCCAGACGGCGTGGCGTTTGCGATGATGGCCGATCCATCACGGATCCATGTGTTCACTAGCACCCAACTCTGCGGTGTCCCTTTGAAACTCTCCGGAACCCCGATGTCACGTACTTGGCCAGTGTCGATCTGTTGAATGTGGATGCCATTTGGGTCTGAGTAGGCGAGCAGCTTGCCGTCGGCGGAGATGACGTCGCTCCCTACCGCATTTTCGCTGGAGTGGGCGGTCAGACGTCGCTGTTTCAAATCTGTCAGTGGATTTGATGGCGATCGGGCGATTTCAAACCAGCGAAAACTGATCGCAATTGCAACCAAAGCCAGAGCCAAGGCAGCGAGCGAGTTCATTCGCCATGATCGGGTGCTTGCGGAGGCAAATGGCTGGAGTACAGTCGTGGGCGCGGCATGGTTCTCGATCTGGCCAATAAAACGGTAGCCACGACGAGGCAGGGTCTCAATAAGTTTTGGCTGGTCTGATGGATCGCGCAGCGCTTGGCGAAGCCGGTTCACAGCCTTGTTCAAACTTTGATCGAAATCAACAAAGGTTCCATCCGGCCACAACTGCTTTACGAGTTGATCGCGAGTTACCAGTTCGCCGGGCCGCTCCAGCAGCAACGTAAGAATCTGAAACGGCTTTTGTTGAAGGTAGGTCTTGTCCCCGTTCGAGCGCAGTTCTCCGGTACTGAGGTCGAGCACAAAGTCAGCGAAGCGAACCCTCGATTTGGTAGGAACTTCCATCGGGAAAACCGTCCCGAAAACAGGCCCGAGGATTTTAGCACCGCCGGGTTCTCTGCCAAAGCGGCAGCCTGTCCGTGACCAAGTCACTGGCGCGGAGGTACTTGCGTCGCGTCAGCAAAATGTCACACACAGGTCCGTTTGGGGTCATTGACCTAGGCGAGCAAGAGGTTGACAGTGCTCGGCGAGCCTGCGCGGGGTCCCTCAGCGGGGAACTTTTTAACTGCATCAGGGAGCTGCCTTAATTCGCCCGGCTGCTCTTTCTAGAAACTGCGCCGCCCTCACGAGGAGAAATCTCATATGAAATCGAGAAGGCTGATTTGCGGGATCGCTATCACATTTTTCCCAATTGCAATCGCACTTCAACTCACTGCGCAAGCGGACCACGCGTGGCACAATCACTACAAGCTCATCGACATGGGAACCTTCGGTGGGCCGCAGAGCTACATGAACGGCTTCGAATACGGCGGACCGGTCCAAAACGTAAACGACGCCGGGACGCTCATAGGCTGGGCGGATACGCAGAAGCTGGACCCCTATTGCAACTCGGGCAACAGCTACGGAAACTTCTGTTTCAATTACGATCAATCCTCGAAATGCTTTGGGAAGATTGGATGTCCGGGCCACGCTTCTCACGCCTTTCAGTGGCAGGATGGTACGAGGACGGACCTCGGAGTGCTACCCGGTGGCGTAAACAGTGCTATCGCTTGGATCAGTGCAAACGGGCTGGTTGCAGGGGCTTCACAGAACGGCGAAACTGATCCGCTGGATACGGGCTTTCCAGAAGATCAAGCGGTCCTTTGGCGCCACGGCAAAATAATCAACCTCGGAACGGTGCCCGAAGGTGGATATGAGAGCGGCGCCGAGGCGGTTAACAGTCGTGGCCAGGTTGTAGGGTGGGCCTACAACACTGTTCCCGATCCGTTTTACTACATCGGTTTTTCGTCCGTGCTATACAACTTTTACCAACCGATTTACGCATATCAGGAAAGGGCGTTCTTCTGGGAAAACGGAGTGATGCAAGATCTGGGAACGCTGGGCACGGGAACCGATGCGTTGGCGATGGCTATCAATGAGGACGGCCAAGTAATCGGCATATCGTACACAAGTTCGACGGCTAACAAGGTAACAACGCCGTGCGGTACTGGGCCGACTCCGACCCTCGATCCTTTTCTCTGGGACAAACAATTGGGAATGATCGATCTCGGGTCGCTGGGAGGCACTTGCGGTTTTCCCTACTGGATAAACAGCAAAGGCCAAGTGGTCGGCTTCTCGGATCTATCCGGGGACCAGATGAATCACCCCTTTCTCTGGACAAGAGAAAACAAAATGCAGGATTTGGGCACGCTGGGAGGAAATTTTGGAACCGCCTCAATGATCAACGACCTCGGGGACGTTGTTGGAGGAACCACTCTAACGGGAGACTCTCAGCTCGACGCGTTTCTCTGGAGAAATGGAAAGATGCAAGACCTTGGTGCTTTGGACGGCTGTTCCTACGCATACTCGATTAATGAGCGACGTCAGGTTGTGGGCAATTGGGGAAGCAACGGCTGCTCGGAAGGTGCATTCCTCTGGGAGCATGCGGGACCGATTGTTGACCTGAACACTCTGATAATCCCTCATACCAGCTTGACTGGTTTGGGGGTGATTAACATCAATGATCGTGGAGAGATCGCCGGCATCGGACACCACCCTGACGATGAAGGTCATGCCATCCTCTTGGTTCCATGCGATGAGAATCATCCGGGGGTCGAGGGCTGCGACTATAGCTTGGTCGATACGATCAAAGCAGCCACTCCGCAAGGTAGAGAGTCATTAAAACTGGATAATGACAATGACGACAGGCGCACAGAATTGCTGAAATCAGGCCGCATGGTTCAACGACGGGGCTTTTCAGTCGTGTCTTCGCACAACTAGGGTTCGTGAAGGGGATGAGTTTCAGGATCGAGAGCCACCATCCGTGCTTAGGAGTTCCGTCATGGCTCAAGTACGTCCGGGGGAAGGACAGTTCGAAAGAGCATGTCCAGAAATTCTGGCTCGGGATCGCGCCATCTTCGCCCAGGTTTCGGTTGGGTCTTAAGCATCCGCAAAATTATTCCGGACCAGAGATTGGCTTTTAGTAAGTTAACTCCCGATTGGTCGAAAGGTTCGCCCGGAAGTCTGAGCTACTCTGAAATAATCCGCTTCGACATTTCGCGCGACTCAATTTTTGTGGATTCAGAGGCTCAGATATGCTATCCGATATTCCGCGCAAGTGATTGACTCTGCATAGCACAAATCCACCAACTGCAAGAAAATTGCAAGTTGGCGTCAACTAGGCCTTCCGCATGCTCCCCACTACGTCCGAGCCGTAAGAGTACGCGCGATTCATGGGCAACTCGGACATGATCCGGGTTGCCGACGCAGCGAACGAATAGTGGCGGTTGACTGTGCAGAGCGCGGATGGCCAAATCCGCGTTCAAAGAAGTCCGACGGCACGGTCCTTCCCAAGCGAACCTTGATTAGTTACGCACAAGTCCTTCGGTAAAGAGAATTTGGATGAGCGCAAATGCAATTGAATAGGTTCGGAATCAGCGGAGTGTTAAAAAGGGCTCCTTGATGGAGCTTTGGGGAAAGCAATGCCGCAACAAGAGCAGGGGACACTCACGTGGGCAGAACGTATGGAACTGAGGCATTTGCAGGTTCTGGTTGCGGTCGCTGAGGAAGGCAGGCTGCATAAGGCGGCGGCGCGGTTGCGGCGCACCACCCCGGCGGTTAGCGTTGCCATTCGTAAGTTGGAGGAAGAAGCGGGCACGCCTCTGTTTGAACGGTCCAAGAGGCACAAATTGTACTTGACGGCGGCGGGAGAAGAACTTGTCAATTATGCCAAGCGTTTGCTAGCGCTTTCCAACGAAGCTCGCGCAGCGGTTGCGGAATTGCGTAGTGCCAAAGGCGAGCACACGAAAAGCATGGGCCACGGCAAGTGATTACGGCGTAAGGTTTTCTGACGTACGAAACCTTTACTTTCGACCCGGCGATGTAGGATTAGACACCGAACGCAATGTTTTCGACGGCTTTGCGCGAACGCCGGACTGTCGCTGCCGGGCAAAGGTGTCGGGGTCCGGAGAATCAACTTGACGAGTGGCGAACGTCGAGGGCCGTCGGCCCATGCGATGGCGAGTCGCCGTTTCCC
>Ga0209010_1000113_pt1 | contig 29891 bp, 27 predicted proteins | sample BlaSpr_A8_OM1_O3_FD_187985 | JGI IMG/M metagenome (GOLD analysis project Ga0209010, IMG submission 187985) | Forest soil microbial communities from Thunder Bay, Ontario, Canada - Black Spruce, Ontario site 2_A8_OM1_O3 (SPAdes) (version 2) | ecosystem: Environmental > Terrestrial > Soil > Boreal...
ATTCCTATCCCGCCGATCTTTCCGCCGACGGCAAGACGCTTCTTTTTGATGAAGAGGGAATTGGCGGAGGCGTTCAGTACGGAGATGCCCAGGACCTAACCTACGCAGTTTACATACGAAACACCGATGGCACCCCGGCCATACGACTCGGCGAAGGCAGCGCATCTGCCCTGTCGCCCGATCAAAAATGGGTCATCGTGGTCACGCCAATCGCGCCCGGACAACTCCGGTTGTTGCCGACCGGCGCCGGTGAAACTCAATCCTTGACCACCGATTCAATTAACCATCAATGGGCACGGTGGTTTCCTGACGGTAAGCGCTTAGTCTTTTCGGGCAACGAACCGGGGCGCGGCGTACGCTTTTATGCGCAGGATATCTCGGGCGGAAAGCCGAAGGCCATCTCTCCAGAAGGCGTCGACGCACAAAACTTTGCCATTTCGCCGGACGGCCAATCGGTGGTCGGCATTGGCCCCGATGAAAAAGGCTACCTCTACCCTTCCGCCGGGGGTGAGCCTCGACCCGTGAGCGGCATGGAGCCCGGAGATATCCCCATCAATTGGAGTCAGGATGCGCGTTCCATTTATCTTTATCGCACCGGCGAAGTGCCCGCCAAGGTTTATCGATTGGAATTAGCCACGGGCAAGAAAACCGTCTGGAAGCAGATTGCCCCCCTCGACCCAACTGGCGTCTCGACCATAGGGCCGATCCTGATGACGCCAGACGGCAAGACCTACGTCTACGGCTTCCATCGCACCCTCGGCGACCTCTATCTGGTCGAAGGTCTGAAGTAAGAAATGAGGGTGCCCCACCCCAAAAGTTCGTTGAACGGTGCATGGCAACGCCGACGATGGGACAAATCGCAATCCTAGGGAGTTATTTCAAACACCGTCCCCAAGCCATTCTTTCCCCCGAAACTCGTAGCGCCGTAGAAATTCCCAGCAGCGTCTCGGACTAGCGCGCCGGAGGGACCAACCCCGTCAGCGCCACCTTGGAAGTCATAAAGCACCGTAAATTTCCACTTCCCGCCGCTGCTGGGAGAGAGTTTAAAGACCGAACCGTAAGTGCTGCGGCCCGCGGTCACACCATAGAGATTCCCCGCCGGATCGAAAATAAGATCGCTGGGATACGCGCCGTCCTTGCCATCAGTGAATGTGTAGAGCAAAGTTTCCGTCCACCCTCCTTTGCCATCAGGGTGAAGCTTATAGATAGTGCCCACGCCGTACATGCCCCCGTAATTTGTCGTGCCGTAAAGATTGCCGGCCCCGTCAAAGATCACGCCCGTCGAGGGATTGGTGCCATCGCTGTTCTTGCCGAATGGCAGCCCCTTGAAAATATAGATCGGTTTCTCGTTCCAGCCCGTCGAGGTGTGCGTCATTTCGAAGACGGTGCCGGTAAGATGCGGTCCGCCTTCGTACGTAGTCCCGTAAATACCGCCATGAGCGCCGAAGGTGACGGCATCCGCGGGAGCGTTACCATCCTTAGCGCCGCCAGCGAAATCATAAAGAATGACGTCGTGCCATTTTCCGTCGGCCTTGGGCTCAAGCTGAAACACCAGGCCGTCGTTGTTCGTGCCGCCGGCGTAGGTCGTGCCGAACAAGCGCCCGTGAGAATCGAAGCTGAGGCCGAAGCACCAGAAGCCATCGCGCCCGCCATGGAAGGGATGAAGAATATGTTCGCTCCACTTACCTCCCGAAGATGGCTTCAATTGCCAGAGGACGCCATTGGCGAAGGGTCCGTAATATTGAGTCGTCCCGTAGAGATTCCCCGCCGCGTCCATGATTGCTCCAATACCAGCGTTTCCGCCGTCGGTGGCTTCAATGAACACGTACAGCACCTTCTCGCTCCAGGAGTCTTTGCCCTTCGGCATCAAGGCAAAAATCGTGCCGCACCCCGCCGACAGGGAACTGTCACAACCGTCATTCCCCCCGGAGTTCGTCACGCCGTAGAGATTTCCACTCGCGTCAAAGATCAGGGGAGCATTCGGAAAAGCTCCGTCGGAACCTCCAGCAAAGTTGTAGAGGATTTTGTGATCCGCACCGACTGCGCCGACCGTGAGCAAAACAACCAGACCAACCGCGAAGAGATTTGTGAAGCGCATGGCAGAACCTCGCTAAGGCGTTCCAAGAAACAGCGACGAGCGGCGATGGTGTAGAAGATTAGCCGAGATCGACCCGATCTGCAACCACGCGCGAGGATGGCGCGGCGGTCCTTTCCGCTAAGCAGAATCGAGTGGCCCGAGACAAACTGAGAACCGAGAACAGGCAACCGACAACTGATTCTGGTTCTTCTATTTGGGGACGGCCCATTCCTGCGAGCCTTTTCATCCTTCAAATCCGGTCCCCAAGGGAGAGGGCTAACCGTTCTGGATTCCTTCCCGCTATACTTACGATGCGAATATTAGGGAGAGACGACCATGAAGACCCTAACCATGCTGTTGACGTTGCTCGTGGCGATTGGTGTTGGAGCACAGAGCAAATACACAACCTTTGGCCCCGACAGCAACAACCCGGAAGGCGGATCGTGGCTTAACATCACGGCCATCAACGACTCGGGCCAAGTGCTCGGCTCGTGGAGCACGAACGGGGAAGCCTTCGTCGTTAGCCCGGGAGATGTGTGGACCAAGAACATCATAAAGACCGCCCCCGGCTTGCTTAGCATGAACAACGCCGCGACGATCGTCGGCGAAGCGGCCCACACCGATAGTCCGTTCTACAAGCCGTGGGGACAACCGGCGGAACAATCCCGTTACTGCGGCGATGGAACGACAGTCAATGCCATCAATACGGCCGGGCTGGTCGCCGGAGACTGCCCCATCAATCTGAACCGCGGGATAAACGGTATTTACTGGTCCGAGGGCAAAATCGCGTTTCCTCATGATCCATACCCGAACGAGGAGGTCGGGGCGTACGCCGCGTCCCTCAACAACTTGAACCAAATCGTCGGATGGTGGCACAACCACTCGGTTCCGTTTAGCGGCTTCTTCTACGACAGCAAATCGAAGCAGCTCAATACTACGTTCAATATGCCGGGTGCGGCCACCACCTACCCCGCCTCCATCAATGACAACCAAGAAGTCGTCGGCAACTGGTTCGATCAGAATGGCGTCGAGCACGGCTTCTACTGGAATCCCACTGCAGGCTTCTCGGACATCGACGTAGCAGGCGACACGGCCATGGGCTTGGTGGGCATCAACAACAGTTCGGTGATTCTTGGCTGGTGGCAGGACGACAACACGCCGATGCTCGTCCACTATGTGACTATCGTCAATGGGCACTCCACCGCTTCGATCCACGTGCCAAACTCGCAAGCAGGAAGCACGGTCGCGACAGCAATCAACAATGTAGGGCAGGTAGTCGGCGAGTACACAACCGAGGAAGGCGTAGTGCGGGGCTTCATCTACACGCCATCGAAGTAACCAGACAAATCACGGGGGCTGGCCCACCTTTTCGTTTTCTGCAAAGTGGGCACAACGAGCTCGGCGGCCACAGCTTCCCCTTGAACGCACAAGTAAGCTTGTTTTGTGCCCGTTCCCAAATTGGAACAGGATCGGCCGCCCGGCCCACTTTCCTGTTGACCCTGCGGTCTCACTTCTGATAACATACAACAACTAACATTGTCTTAAAGATAATACTATCTCTGACAACGAATATCGAACCACGAACAATGATCTCGGACAACCCATCCACGGTCTCACCCCGCTCCCTCCAAACGCTGGAACCGGTCAATCGTCGAGCAGAGGCAATCGACGAACAACCCGGACACCAAGATAACCTCAATGTTTCCAAGATTTTGCCTCTAACTACCTTAAGAACCATAGATCTAGGAGGCAAGAAAAATTCCGACCCTTTGTTTTCTAGATTTTGCGCAAAAATGAGCTTTTTTTTGAGGGAAATACTGCACCATAATATGTGCAAGTCGCGGCGAGACTTACTCAGATCTCGTCGTCATCGTCATCGCGATCGTCCCAGTCATCATGGTCGAGATTCTTGGACGAGCTTAACGCGTGGCCGTCGTTGGCGTGACGGATCTCGATTCGCCCATTGACATTCGAGACCCGGATGCGAGTGCCGCCTCCGCCCAGTTCGCCGTGCAGATCGTGACCGACAAAGCGGTGATGGCGAACTTCCAGGCCAAAGTCATTCTCGATTCCGCCCGACACCGTGGAGACTTCCAGGTCCGCCTTTGCGTCAGAAGGAAGAATCAGATCAACGCTGCCGTTCACCGAAGATAGTTCGACCGGAGAATTCGAGAGCCGGTCGAAACGGGCTTCCATCCCGCCATTGATGGTCTCAAGTTTGACCCGGCCCTGCAGACCTTCCGCAGTCAATCGTCCGTTGATGCATGAGGCGCGCACCTCGGCGGTGACGCCGTGAACATCCAACGGCCCGTTGATCAGTTTGATTTCGTCGAGGCGCGCCGCGCGAGGGACGGTCAACGTGTACTCAACGCCGGCAGGATCGTTCCATCCGCCGCTGAAGCTATGGTCGTGATGCGGATACTCGGTGCGGATGGATACGAAATCACTGCCTGCCTTGACTTCGATCTGGGTTTCATCAAGCCGTTCTTTCGTGCCCGCATACTTGACCGCGTCAACCTTGACCACGTTCTGGTCCCACGCGGTGATGTGAACGGCACCATTGAGGTTGTCGAGTTCGACCCGGCCTCCGGCGGCGAGGGGATAGCTCTGATGAAACTCCTCCGTATACCGCCGAATATCCGAAGCGTGGCTTTGAGCGGCAAACAGCACCGCGCACAGGGTTCCGAGAATTGCACCCAGCCAGGGAGCGAGGCGACGTTGGCGGTTCATGGCTCCTCCGTTTCGACAGAGCTTAGACGGGGCAGACCGCAATTCGTGAGTGCCAGGAGCGAGATAATTCCACGCAATTACTTTGGTTACCTTTCTCGCATTACGCGCATAACGGACAATGATTTCAATCAATGCAGCGGGGAAGTGGGATGTGTTGTGAACTCTCTTGTGAGAAACCTGGCGCGCCAGTGGAGGCGGACTTCCGCTTCGCCCTGGCCTCCTTGCGTTTTGCTCGCGATCTCTTTAGTTCCGGCAGTCTTGCTCGCCCAAACCTCTTCTTCTGATCGCCCGGTTCCCATCCTCAGCGGCAGCGCAGGCTATTTCAATTTCGTCACCGCGGGACAAAATCAGATTGACGCGCAAGTCAACCCAGTTCTCCTCCTTCCTCTCGGTGATCAGTGGCTCGTCGAATCCAGAGCTGAATTTGAGGGAGCGTTTCAGCGGCCTCCCGACGGAGGTCCATACGGCGGCGGGGTGAGCAAGAATCTCGACTATGCGCAGGTCGACTACATCGCCAATCCATACCTTACCGTTACGCTGGGCCGATTCCTCACGCCCTTCGGCATTTTGAACGAGCGCCTCTATCCGATCTGGATCCGCAGCTTGCAGCAGGACCCCTTGATTTTGCCGCTCTCCGCCGAATCGAGCGACGGCATGATGCTGCGCGGTGGATTTCCGATGGACGCCAAGGCGAACCTGAACTACGCGGTCTACGGTTCTGCGGTCAGCACGGTCCACAACAATCTTCAATCGGACCGTAATGTCGGCGGACGCGTTGGCGTCTTCTTGCCTGGGCCGCGGTTTGAAGTGGGGGCGTCCTGGCAAAAGCTGCTGCAGGATACGCGTACCAATTCTTTTGGATTTTATTTTGCTTGGCTGCCTCAGGGGCTTCCGCTCAACATGCACGGCGAGTACGCCCGGTCGAACCAGGGCAGTGGCTATTGGATCGATGGCGCGTACCGGCTAAGCCAAGTTGCGTTCTGGCAGAAGGCCATGCGCCGACTGGAATTTGCGGGAAGAGCGGAGCAATTCTTCAGCGGTGAGATCAGCTCAGACGAAGCCGAGGCGCTAGGTCTGCCCGGCGCGAATACGCGCGAAGGGGAGTTCGGACTTAATTACTACTTGCACGACGGAGTCAAAGCCGTGGCCAGTTACGGCCGCCAATTCAGCTCAGACGGGAATTTCAATCTTTGGACAGTGGGGATTACGTATCGCTTTCTTCTGCCGCTAGGAAGGGTGGGGCAGCAATGAGACTCAAGCTCATAGGTGCGAGCATTGCTTTGGCGTTGATATCGGTGTTGTGCGTCGCTGTGGATTCACCGCGCAGCGGCGCTCCGACCACTGCGGTAGCACAAAACGAAGCGCAGACCAACGCCATGCGGCTAGAAGGTGAAAAGAGATTTCACGCAAATTGCAGCCGATGCCACGCCGCACCGCAAAAATTTCCGCCACGCATGATGGCGACCATTGTTCGCCACATGCGCGTGCGGGCCACCATTACGGACGAGGATATGCGCCTCGTTCTCTTTTACATGACCCAGTAGCGACTGATAGAGGACGCGGTGAAGAGGAGAGCAAAGTATGCCTGTGCAGTCGTCTTGGCGAGTTGTGCGATCGCGTGCGCCCAACTGCCCGCAAACCAGCCGGTTCACGTGATTGAAGTGTTGGCAGACAGAGACAGCCGGTACAAAATCGCTGGCGAGAAAAAGCCGGAAATCACGGTGAAGGCCGGCGAGCAGATTCTGCTTCGGGTAACGGCACGCAAGGGAAAATCGTGGAACCGCGATGGATCGATACATGGATTCTCGCTGCTTCGAGCCAAGGATCGGTCAAAAGTTCCGGGCTGGGATCTTTTGCTGCGGCCGGGCACGCAGGAGTTTTCCATGACCGCTCCCGACGAAGTCGGTGAATACGTGGTGGTATGTACTGTCATTTGCAGTGAAGAGCACGAAGGCATGTTCATGAAGTTCGTAGTGACACCGTAATTATTGAGGAGAATGTATGAATCGAATTACGATTTTGAGTGCAGTGTGGGTGCTGGCGCTGTCGTTTGCGGCATACGCTGGCGAGGAAGAGTCCAGAACGTTTCGAGGCGAGATTTCCGACAGCCAGTGCGCGCTCAACGTTCACTCGCTAACTCAGTCGCATCAGGAGATGCTGAAGTCGAAGTCCGGGGACGCGGGAAACACTCCTGCCTCATGCTCGCAATATTGCATCGCGCACCTGGGAGGGAAATTCGTGCTGGCATCCAAAGGGCACGTCTACCATCTCGATAATCAGGATCTGCCACGGAGCTTTCTCGGCGAAAAAGTGAAGGTCCGAGGCTTCCTGGATTCCAAGACCGAAATCATTCACGTGGTGGATATCGAGGTCGAGTAGCGGGCAAACATTGTTCAGATTCGGCTGCCCGACTCGATGAGCAACCGATTCTCACTGCAACGGCTTGCCCATAGCCAGACACGAGTCGGCGTCGCCGGCGGAAGAGAAACGAAGCACTGCCGACTCATCGCTGCAGAAGGCGCGCGTTCCGGAACTCGGATCTGCAGGCACGGCGGTTACGCTGTACCGCGACGCTGGAGTCCCGTTGCACCCACTGAGCGCGAACACATATCCGTTCTTTCGACCGCTGGCCAGGCGCGGGTCGATCAGCATCGCTTGATGCTCCGACACCCCGTTGCCGCTTCCCATGCCACCGAGATCTGAGAGCGTGCATGTGAAGCCATGTCCGGGAAAACTTGCAACGTAGGCGATCTCGGCGGTGTTGAGCGTGCGGACTCCGGCTACGGCCGCCGCTTCATTCGCCGCAATCGACGCGGCCGTCAGGTTCATTGCCGGTGCAGACGAACCGCTTACGGGGGTTGCGGTGCCCACGCTGGTTATGGCTGGCTTCATGTTCGTCGTCATGGCTTTCAGAAATGCAGGATCAGATAGCGAGACTCCGACCGTAACCGAGATGTCGTTAAGCCGCCAGGTGCCCAATTCCTGCTTCATGATGACGGTAAGCCGGAACTTCGCCCCCGCAGTTTTGTTCTCTCCGTCTTGTGAACCGTGGAACGCAAGTTCAATTTCGTCTTCGTCGCCACGTAGGTCGTCGCGCTCCACTGTAATTTCAAACTTGCTGTGCGCTTGGGGATCCTCGATCAGCATCAGCGTTGGCCCAGCTTCAGACGTCTGTAACTGCTGCCCGCGAGCACTGAGCTGGCTGGTTAAAGCGGAGAATCCGGTGAGCATGGATGCGCCCGAATTCGTGCCTGCTTTTCGCAGTGCTGCCCGTGTCGCTTGCGGAAGATGTTTCTCGAACGTGCCTGGCGTCTTGCTGAAAAACATCTCCAAGAGCGCTTGGCGCGCGGTTTGAGGCGTGGCCTGTGCACTGGCACACACGCTGCCGAACAACAAGCTGAAAATCAGGAGTGTCTTGGTTCCAGGCATGGCTGCCCCCAACGTCGCTGTTGATAATCGCAGTCTGGGCGTGTCCCGCGCCAGTTACATAAGTAAGGCGCGGCTAAGCCAACGGCGGGCTTACGTCATGGCCCTAAGATTCGTGACTTGAGTCATCTCCGGTTGGTTACGGCCGTTTCGCGATCCCCACCGATGAGCTATTGTTGAAAAACGGCCTCTAGCGCAAGCTGGTAGCAGTCGAGAACAAGTTTGAAGCGCCATTGGGAGGAGAGAAATATGACAGAGTTCCTACGCAAAACGCGGGCGTCAGGCGTGGTCGAGAACGTAGCCGAGTACGTCGTGATGCTGTTCGTTACCGCGATGACCGGACTGAGCACGCTGCGATTGCTCGGCATTCTGCCCTGATCGGCAGCGAAGCCCGGCCAACATGTTTGTCTATTAAGGTACTAGACATTACACGCCGGACTCTATACAATTCCTACTGCATCACCTGAGAAAAGGCCCGGAACCGTGGATCTCCTCCCGACCGGGCTTTTTACTTTGTGTTCGTTTTTCGGGTCACAGAAGATTTGCCATGGAATGCATTCCGGGTCTGTGGGATACTTCTGCATACATCAGCCAGGAGTCGCACGATGGCCGATCCCTCCTCCAAAGTTGAAGTAACGCAACTACTCAGAGCGTGGGGTGGTGGCGACGACCAGGCGCTCGACAAGTTGACGCCTCTGGTCGAGAGCGAGCTCCACCGCTTGGCGCATCGATATATGGCTCGCGAGAACCCCGGCCATACGCTGCAAACTACGGCTTTGGTCAATGAGGTCTACCTGAAGCTGGTGAACGTTCAGGATATGACCTGGCAAGACCGGGCTCACTTTTTCGCCATTTCGGCGCGGATGATGCGCCACATTCTTACCGACTTCGCGCGCTCCCGGCATTTCCAGAAGCGCGGAGGGGCTGCGGTGCATGTGACGCTCGACGAGGCTCTGATGGTATCGCCGCAGCAAGACGAGGATATTGTGGCGCTCGACGACGCGCTACGCCAGCTGGCCTCGGTCGACTCCAGAAAGAGCCAGGTGGTTGAGCTGCGCTTTTTTGGTGGACTGAGCGTTGAGGAAACGGCCGAAGTTTTGAAGATCTCCCGGGAGACGGTGATCCGCGACTGGAAATTTGCCAAGGTATGGCTGTTGCGCGAATTGAGCAGCGAGAAAACCGATAGTTGATCGCTGTCGCAAGTCGAGCCGCTGTTTCTGAAAATCATCTCTTGCTTGGCGTTCGTTTCGGCGGGATGTTCTGATTCAGCCGAAAAAAGTTATTGGGATCGTAGCGCGACTTGACTTCGACCAGCCGCTCCCATCGTTCACGATAAGCTTCGGGCACGCGGTCGTCTTCGTCGCCGCTCATGAAGTTGACGTAGACTCCCGGACTCATCGACGGTCTCAGCGACTTGAACAAATTGCGAATCCACGCGATGTTGGCAGCGTCGTCCGAGGGATCCGCCCAGTTAGCCAGCAAATTGATCACGAATGGCGAACTGCGATCTCCGAATGCGGTTTCCGCTGACGCGATCCGTGATGCGGCTCCGCCCAGATACGCCAGTTCGATCTGAGTCGTCGGAGATGGAACCGTGGCCAAAGCCTGCACCATTTTCTCGATGCTGCTGTCATCGAGAGACTTGAAGTATCCAGACTTGGTGTAGTAGCGGCGGCCATGCGGAAATTCGTTGTCGGCCATGGTCTGCAGAGCGAGGTAGGAGACAACCTTCCTTGTTACTGCGACAGGTTTCCCGAGCCCGAAGATGTGATCAAGATACTGGTCGCCTTCTTCAGGATTGCCGACCCAGATTACGGTTTGACTCGCGACGGGACGTCCGCGTACATGAGCCGGGACGCCTTCGGTGTTGGGCGCGAGGCGAAGATTTAGGTTCCACTTCAATTGGTCGGGCGCTTCCGGCATGAAATTCCTCCATTGCCGCAGGACGCTGGAGATATCGTCTTCCATACATAATTTTTCAGCCAGCACCACCTCCGTTAAGGGATGGAGTTTCACTTCGAAGTTGGTGACGACTCCGAAGTTGCCGCCACCTCCGCGCAGGGCCCAAAACAAATCGGTGTTTTCTTGTGCGCTTGCATGCACAATGGAACCATCGGCAATCACTAGCGTGAAGCCCTCAACGTTGTCGCACGACAACCCGTGAATGCATGTTAGCCAACCGAATCCTCCGCCGAGAACCAGCCCGGAAGCGCCGGTGTGCGAGACTACTCCGGAGGGAAAAACGAGACCGTGTTGCTGCGTAGCGGAATCAATCGAACCGAGCAGACAGCCTCCAGCAAAGCGCGCTCTGCGAGCTTCGCGGTCGACCGATACCTGGCGCATTCGTGACAGATCAATCACCAGTCCGTCGTCGCAGGTGCTGAAGCCAGCGAGGCTGTGGCCTCCGCAGCGGACAGCCGTAAGGACGCCTGTTGTCGCAGCAGCTCGGACCGCGGTCTGCACGTCCTCGACGCCGGCGCAGCAGGCTATGAGAGCGGGCTTGCGGGTTGCAAGGGCGTTCCAAATGACTCGCGCGCGGCCGTATTCCTCGTCAACTGGACGCAGCAAGTCTCCGCGGAATCGGCCGTTCAATGACGAAAACGTTTCTTCGATGGCTGTCTTCATTTACGATTCGTTGCGCTTGAACGCTGCCAAAACGCCTTGCGGCAGAGTTCTCGTTAAAAGTAATGGTGCTTCTCTCCTGCTTTGAACGTCTAAATCATATTCGCAAGTGATCCAGATGCGGAGTCTTTCAATGACCGCACTCCAACGGGAGACCAGTGAAACTTCGATACTCGCTCTGCTTACTCACACTTTTCGTGGCGACGCTCGCCGCGCAGACGCCCAAATCTTCGCCAGCAACCGAGCCAGACGCTCGATTCAAGGCCGACGTCCTACTGATAGTCGCGCATCCGGATGATGAGACCGGCGTCTCCGCCTATCTGGCGCAGCTTCTGGATCAGCACAAACGCGTTGCCGCAGTTTATCTGACCCATGGCGAAGCCGGTCATAACAATATGGGGCCGGAGCGGGCGACGGCATTAGGGGCGGTTCGCGAGATGGAATTGCGTCATGCCATGACGAAACTTGGAATCGACAATGTTTGGTTTCTGGACGGGCGCGATACTCCCACCCAAAATGTTTTGGAATCGCTCGCGAATTGGCACAATGGAGCGGCCCTGGAAGGAGTGGTTCGCATGGTGCGCTTCACGCGCCCCGAGGTGATTGTGACCTGGCTGCCGGGATTCTTCATTGGCGAAAATCACGGAGACCACCAGGCTTCGGGCGTGCTGGCGACGGAGGCGTTTGACAACGCCGGCGACCCGTCGGTATTTCCTGCACAGCTGGCGGCTCCGGTGCACGTCAACGAAACCCTGTTCGAAGGATTGCGGCCCTGGCAACCCAAGAAGATCTACTATTTCTCGGACGCGCAGGAGCAAGACCAATTCAAGAAGAGCGGGCCGGAGTATCCGGCTACCGGGATTTCGCCCGTGCGCAAGCTGCCCTATTGGCGCATCGCGGTGGAAGAATTCGAATTTCACCTCACCCAATACCGAACCTACATCGAAGGCCTCGAGAAAAAGGACGATGAACAGATCGCGAAGGATGGTTGGACCGATCCAGTGCAGTTGACCTTCGGCAAATCGAATGTAGGCGGTAGTGTCACGGGCGATGTTTTCGAGGGTGTGACCTCGGAACCGATTGCGTTTGTCCGACCGACAGGAGAGGCGGCGAAATCACAGGCTGGCCTCTCGGTAGAGCTTGCCGGTCCGTGGGGCTTCTATGAGACTTTCCGGCGCGCGCATGGCTTGCAACATTTGCCCCAGGCTGCCGTTCCGGAGATTGCGATTGCCGGGGGCGCAACCTTGCAAATTCCTTTGCTTGTTCGCAACGACACTGCGACGTCGAAAGAAATAACCCTATCGGTAACGTCACCCGAAGGGTGGGCCACTAAAGACGGAGGTGGAAGTTACACGGTTCGCGCCGGAGATCAATTGCCCGTGCTGGTCACGCTCGACTCGCCAAAGAAAGAAAGCAAAATGGACGAAATCGTTTGCCGTGCCCAGGCTGACGGACAAACCGTAGGCACGATCAAACTGCACGTGCGCCTGCGGACGGGAGGTTTGCTGCAAGATTGAGAATGCCCCTGCAAAAGCCCGCAGCATCACTTGAAACTATTGCTTCTTCTTGTTGCCAAACAGGCCCATGATTTGGCTCGCCGGATTTTGTTGCTGTCCGGCTGCGGGTTGGCCTTTCTGACCGGTCAATCCGCCCAATATCGAAGACGCGGCACCCAGCGGATTGTCCCCGTTGGGTATCAAGCCCTTCAGTTTCATCTGCGCCATTTTCTGCACATCGGGCACAACCTTCGGATTCTGGAAAGTCCCGGTGACAATCGCCGGTATCACGAGTTCTCCCTGATTATTCGCAAGCGCAGTAGTCATGAAGCCAGCGACACCCGTGCCACCGGCTTGTTGGGTGAAGGCTTTTGAGAGCACTGCCGTCAGTTGCATGTTGAGCGTCTGGCTGGCCAGGTTAGCGGTTCCGGTAGCGCCCACATTGCCGATGTCGAGAGTCGCTTGCAGATTGTTGGTCTGCGCGACGCCGTTCTTTACCACAATGCTTCCCGTCATTTTCTGAACATTGGTATAGCCCTGGTCTTTTCCTGACTGGGAAGAACCGATCATGGAAAGAAGTTGGTGGGAAATATCGACCCCCGCGTAGCGCACATTGTTGAAGTTGACATTGATCGTGCCATTGAGCGTTTTCGTGATCTGGTCCGAGCTAATGGATTGCAGCGGACCCGCGGCGCTCATATCGAGAGCGAGATTTCCCGCGCCACTAACCTTGTCGAGCGAGGTCACGCCGTAGGCCTTGGCCATCGAGAGCAGATCGGGCAGGGCCGCTTGCGGAGCCCGCACCGTCGCGTTTACCTGCGGCGAGTTCGAGGTGTATTGCTTCATGGAAAATTGCACGGCCGCCGTGGTTCCACCGGACGTTACATTAAAGTTGTCGGAATGGATTTCGGTTGGGGTCAGCGTAATGTTCACCGTCTTGACTTGGACGGGCTTGGCGATTTCTTTTCCAGAAATCTGGATGTTGTTGCCCGCAAGAGACCCGTTCAGTGCCGGCTTATCCATCGCACCCTGCGCTTTGATGTCTGCATTGATCTGCCCATTCACGGTCGTGCCGGGAGCGAACGCTACCCCGGCAGCCGCCGACAGGCGGGCTATTTCGGCGATGGAAACATTGCTGGCTTTCAGTTCCAGGTCGACTTGCGCTGGCGTGGGCTTGGAGTTCATCGTGCCGGTGACGGAGACTGGTGTCGGACCCAACTTGATCGCGCCCTTGTTGATGGTTAGCAAATCATTGACCAGGTCGTCGCTGACGTCGTAATCCACATTGATTGGATAGCCCACGTCGATGCCATGCAACTTTGGCTTGTCAAGATTCATTTGCCCATTCGCCGAGAGTTTTCCGCTTGCACTGGCGATATCCGTATGCCCGGAGAGCACACCATCGGTGTTAACCAGCGCCGGACTCTGCAGAAACTTTTGTAGTTCTCCGATTTCCACTCCCTTTAAATCCAGACTTCCCTTAAACGGCGTGCTCGCAGGATTCGCGTGCGAGAGTGGACCGCCCGTACCTTTCAGCTGTACTTCCTGGCTCCCCGAGCCGGGCAAGTGGACCGATGCGTCGAGGTTGAACGGCGTATCGGGCGAAAAATCCGTAAGCTTGAAATTGATGTGATCGTAAACAGTTCGCGGCTTGCGATCCTGCAGATCGGTGATTGCGACCAGTCCATCCTTGATTGCCAATTCGCCTAGGGAGAATTGCTGCCCGTTGGACGCCGCGGTCGCGGCCGGCGCGGGCGGTCGCGCCGGCCCGGCTGGAGTATACGGCGCTGCGGGCGCGGGCGCGGGGGTCTTCTCCCCCAGCGAGGCGAAGTTCCATACGCCCTGCGCGTTCTTGATCAACTCAACGCTGGGACGCTCCAGGGTCAGCGAATCTACTTCCACCGACTTGCTCAGCAGCGGAAGCAGTTTCACGGAAACGCTCAACTCCTGGGTCAGAAGGAACGCGCGATTGCTGAACTTTGGATCGTCGGCGATCGAAAGATTTGCGACTCGAAAACGCAGTGGGAACAGTCCCAAACTCATGTTGCCGAGTGTGACGTTTCGATTCAACTGCTGCTCGAGTTTCGTCTGGATAGTTCCCCGGTAGTCGTTCGGATCGAACGTGGCGAAGAGTACGCCCACGGCAACCACGATGACGAGCACAACGATTCCGATGACGATTGCGATTTTGCGCATGGAAGCCTCCCAAGAACTTAAGTCGCGGATCTCGTCCCCAAGCGAATTCCACTATCTTATATCGGTCCGTAGGCGTTGAGACTCCGTTTCTAAAACAAATTCCAGACGGGAGCGGCCGCGATAGAGCGTTCGTGGGTTTTGCTTTCGAAAATCGAAAGAACAGGAACCGATTCGAGGCAAGAAGGTCCGCGCGGCATCTGGTGGTGCGGCTGCCGACGCGGACTCTTGATTTCATCAAACCAGCTGTGGCTTTGCCGGCTTACTGTTCGACGGGATCTTTCGAGCGCAACACGAACTCGACGTGCCGCTCTCGGTTCACGCCTACCGTCTGATAAAGATCCATGGCTTCGAGCGCGACCAGTTTCTGCTCTCCATCCAGGCTTACACAATGAAGCTGTCCGGCCTCTACCCAATAGTCACGAGCGATCCACGCGCCACCGCCCTTCAGAACGATGACCGTGGTGGGCTGCTCCTTAGGCTGAACCTCTGCAGGATGCTGCACGAAATTGGCAGGCTGCAGGGTCGCGGTTTGTGTTCGTGGAGCGGTGGAAGCGGGTATGTAGAGCGTCGATGGAGAGTAGTTATAGCTGCTGGGGGTGGCCCATGGCGGCATGGGAACGGAAGCCCGGGCAGACACCGGAACTTCAATGTCTTCCATCAGCCGCAAGGTCAGCCGGGCTTCGCCCTTGAAGGCCGGGAACGGCCCGCGGTTGGGCAACGTGATCAGCTTGACGGGCCAGAAGATCGGAATCGCCCAAAGCGCGGCGTCTCTCTTGGGATGACCCTTACTGTGAGCCTTGCCCTCGGCATCGACTTTCAGATGAGGCGCTGAAATCACTTTCGCTGTAAGCGGAAAGACCTGCGCGCCGGGCAGAATGATGCGATCAAAATCGAGCTCGATCCATCCCTTGCCTACAAAGTGTCCAGGATTTTGATAATCCTGTAGATGGCCGCTCAACTCCGCGCCGCGAGGAAATACTGAACGCCCGAAGGCGGTTACGTGGCTCAGATAACAAAGCACGGGATCGCCAACTTGCGCCGTCTTGGACGAGAAGTTGGGTTCATCCAGTGTGCACTGCAGAAGCGTTCCGGCGGGGATAATCTCATCGCTGGTCGCAGCACGCGCGCCAATGCTGGCCGAAACACACAAAAGAACGGTTAGAACGAAATAGCTTCGGATCATACGAGCTTCTCCTCGGGAGTCTTCGTTAAGGAGCGCGCCCCATGCCGCCGCAGCTCGAAAGCCGGGAAATCTTACCACGGAAAAGGTTAAATAACCAAGATAAATGGGCGGCAGGGAACAGTTTGTTGCGAATCGCCGTGTGGGCGTGCGAGAACTTTATCGGTGGTTAAGGTCATAGACCACGGCGAACGACGACGACGCAATGTCCAGCAGAGGTGTAAGCCGCTCCAGTTTATGGTGTCCGGTTCTGTGAAAAAGATAGCTGAGTCCGATGATTCCCGCAGTTTCGCCGGTGAAATTCACAGCTAGCCCGGCTGTACTGCCGCTGAAAAGACGGGTTACGGGGTTCAGTTCTCTTCCGCCGTTTTGCAGAATGGACCGGGTGACGGCGAAATCAGCGGTGCTCAGAGCAGCAACTGTCACGAAAAGAGCTCGATTCTCGTTATCCCAAAACTTGTGCTGCTCGGGAGCTTCCGGTAGAGAAGCGACTACGACCGACGAAGCTGACATCGCGCCAGCATTCCCGTAAGAGGCGTTCACCGGACTAGAGTTAACTGTGTCGGAGGTAAGTGGGCCATTATTAAGGTTTGCCAGGGAAACCCCCTGAGCGAAGGCCGGTACAGACAGGAGGCCGAAAAGAATCAGGCCTTTGGTCCGCCAAAGCACGACAGACAAGAACCTTATATGCGTGGATGGGGGAACTATCATTTCTCCAGTTCGGCTCGTCCGCCCAGCCGCAGCAATCCGGCAGCCGACGAACCATCAATTCCGGCGAGGGTTTACCGTATGGCGATCAGGGGTTTGCACAGTCTGATAGAGATAACGGTCAAAATATGATGTGCAAACTGTTGCAGATGAAGGGAGTTTAGTGTTCGCCAAGTCCGGCGCCAGGATTCGGCGGGAGTAGTGGAATCGTGGCTTGCGCCTGGTTGGAGTATCGGCTTTCGTCGTTGTCCGAATTAACCGCTGTAGTTACGTAATAGTAGGTGTTTCCGTCGACCACGGAAGTGTCGGTATACGAGGTGTTTGAATTAAGAACGGGATTAATCTTAATGTAGGGTCCACCAGACAGATCGCTACGATAAACGTTGTACCCGACAATATTCTGAGAAGTGCTGGCATTCCATGAAAGAGAAACACTATGATCCTCTGAGTTGAGGCCAATGCCATTCAGCGCTTCCACTGCCAGGGGAGTCCCGTTCGCATCCACAAAGGAGATGGCGGCAGATGTCAGGTCGCTAGCTTGAGGGGTAAACGTCACCATAAATCCCTGGCTTCCGCCCGCGGGAATGGTCACCGGAAATGACAGTCCACTCAGGGTAAATTCAGAACTACTGCTGAGAGCAGAAGAAATCGTCACCTGATTGTCGCCTGCGGTAAGGCTTCCCATCTGGCTGGAGCTCGATCCTATCTGCACGGCGCCAAAATTCATGGTTGGCGGATTAATGTCGAGTTGGTCGTCATCGTCTGTCCCCATGCCCATCAGTTCCATACTCAGAGTCGGGTTCGAGAGGCTGGAAGCATCAGAAATAAAAGCAATACTCCCGCTGCTGGCGCCTTGGGAGCGCGGGGTAAAGACGCCGCTGAAGGTGTAACGCTCTCCCCCCGCGAGTGTGACGGGTAATTCCAGCCCGGCCATGTCGAAGTCACGCCCTCGCATGATGACTTGCAATAACCTGATATCTGAGTTCCCTAAATTCGTGATAGTGATTGTCTGAAGCTTTCGTCGACCGACCTTGACTCTGCCGAAACCAAGATTCGTGGGTGTAACGACTAAGCGGTCCTTTTTCGAATTGGACGAAGGCGTCTTGCTGGCCGCATCATTGGCCAGCGCAGGGAATGTCGGTACGAGAAGCATCGCGATCACCGCTGGGGAAAGCAGCAATCGAGACATAGCCTGGGACAATCTCATAGTGCGATGGTGGAAGGGTATCGACTAAGCCCAATAATGGAAGGTCTCGGTAGTACATCCAGCCGAACATATGACCTTCTGAACACATTCCTTTCTCGTTAAAATCCACGTAAGGTTAAACAAATACATTAAGTTCTGCAAGTGGAAATCTTTCCGAGGCGGGGGTCAGCGGAGAGGAGAGAGCCATCTCCGGGAGGCTCGCCGTGCGCACCTTTTTGCAGCCATCCCGGAGAGAGTTGAGTTTCCGGCCGAAAGACTATGGGGGAGGGATGACGGCCGTTGACTGATTGGAATAGGTGCTTTCTTCATTACTCGAATTGACCGCAGTGGTCACGTAGTAATAAGTCTGTCCGTCGGCGACCGTGGTGTCGGTGTAAAGCGTGCTGGCGTTCAGTACCGGATTGATTTTCGAATACGGTCCACCCGACTTTACGCCACGATAAATGTTGTACCCGCTGATGTTTTGCGATGTGCTCGCCGTCCACGAAAGGTTGACGGAGTGCTGCGGGGGAGGGGTCCCGTTGCCGGTGAAGGTTTCCACTGTCGGAGAGTTCGAAGCGTTGCTGGTGAATGAGACACTGCCCGAGGCAGCGCCAGTCGCTGCGGGCGTGAAGGTCACGGTAAACTGCACGTGCTGGCCTGCCGGAATCGTGACCGGGAACGAAATCCCGCTCACGGCAAAGGCTGAACCGTTCAAAGTGTCAGAGGACACCGTCACACTCTCACCACTGGCGGTGAGCGTACCGGTTTGTTGCGAGTTGGTCCCCACAACCACGTTTCCGAAGTCTATGCTGGTTGGACCGACAGCCAATGTTCCCTGAGGCACAGGTGTTCCCTTGCCGCTCAGCGGTATAGACAAGTTCGGGTTCGATGCATTCGAAACAATTGAAACACTTCCACTGTCAGTCGCGGAGGAGGGCGGAGTAAACGTGACAGTAAACGTGTAATGTTCTCCCGGCGTGAGGACCAATGGAGGGTTCAATCCATTCATGGTGAACCCGGTCCCCGCGATCGTAGCTTGCGAAATATTGACGTTCACTCCGCCGGAGTTGGTCAGAGTTTCCGAGAGTTGCTGGTTGTTGCCGACCTGAACACTTCCAAAACTAAGACTTGAAGGGCTCGGCGCAAGCGAGCCTGCCGCCAGGCCGTTTCCAGATAGCGGAACATTGAGACTGGCGTTCGAAGCGTTGCTGATGATCGCCAGATTGCCGCTACTGCTGCCGGCAGCGCTCGGGGTAAAGGTCACGCTGAAGCCTTGGCTTTGACCGGCCGTCAGTGTCAACGGCAGGCTCAACCCGCTCACGCTATACGCCGCCGTGGGATTCACCTGAGTAACGGTAACGTTGGATCCGCCGGAGTTCGTCAGTGTTTCCGTGAGCGCCTGGTTATTGCCCACTTCGACGCTGCCAAAGTTGAGGCTAGCGGGATTCGCGGTGAGAGCACCGACCGTCTCTCCATCGCCTGAGAGACCGACGTTGACCGTAGAAATAGAGCCGGTGTTCGCGATGGCCAGGTTTCCGCTGACGGCGCCCGCAGACTGCGGAGTAAACGTGACGCTAAACGACTGCCCTTCACCAGTCGGCAGAGTCAACGGCAAAGTCAATCCGCTCACGGCGAAGCCGGTGCCGGTCGCAGTGACCTGCGTCACCGTCAGGCTCGATCCACCGGTGTTGTTCAGAGTTTCAGTGAGTGTTAGTTTGCTGCCCACCAGAATATTTCCAAACTTAAGGCTCGAAGAGCTTGGAGTAACCGCGCCCGCTGTCTGTGAGCCTCCGGAGAGAGCGACATTCACGGTAGGAATTAAACCCGTGTTCGCGATGGCTAGGTTTCCTGCCACCGCGCTTGACGACGTTGGCGTGAAGATGACCGTAAAACCCTGACTCTGACCAGATGCAAGAGTCACTGGCAAACTCAATCCGCTTACACTAAAGCCTGTGCCGGTGGCGGTCACTTTAGTGACCGTAAGGCTCGATCCGCCCGAGTTGGTCATGGTGGCGGGCTTAGTTTGGTTGTTCCCGACCTCCACGATGCCGAAGCTAATACCGCTCGGCACAACTGTCAGTTGACCTGGCTTACTGTTGTTCGACGAACTGGTCGACGATTTGTTGGAGCTGCTAAGGCCTTGGCAGCCCACCATGATGGTAAGAGCGAGAAGTACAACAAGCGCATTCCAGCGAGCAGGAAGCTGTCTCATCATAGATGACCCTGTTGCCTCACCCGATCTACTCATCCGGGCGGAAAACCTAGTCTCAACTCTGGACCGGCCATTGGGTAGGTCGCGGAAGGACGTGCCAGAAGCAGCCGAGGGCCGGGTCGAAGACAGCCTGAATTCACAGTCCACGCATGGCAATAGGACAAGCTGGGTTGGGCCAAAGCATTGTCCTCGGATACCTCGAATTTCCAAACAAGGATTGAACCGCCGCACTGCGCGAATTGGCCTCCGGGGCAGCGTCCTTCGTGCTCTTTTGACTCCGACGTAACCACGATTAGCATCGGGTCCTGGTCGCCGAAGTAACCTCATGCTATGAGCAACCTCAACGATGCTGCGTGGTCCTCCCCTCCACTGGAGCGCAGGTATAGGCGCTTCCATCTGCGATATCCGGTTCGCCTTAAGGTTCACGATGCTGACTTGACGGTTGAGTTTGAAGCGGTGAGCAAGAATATCAGCGTCTGCGGTCTGTTGCTGGAGAGTGCTGCCATGATTCCGCCACACACTCCCGTAAGTTTCGTTGTCACCGTGGAAGCCCCGGAGTTTGGCCGCCCAATCCGGTTCGTGGGTGAAGGTAAAGTAGTGAGGGTCGACCCGAAGGCGGAGCAGGAACTGTTCGCGATCGCGGTGGAGTGTGCGCGACCGATCACGCAGATCGATCACTATCTCGAAGCAACCGGAAGTTGAGGCTTCACGCTGCTCGAGATTTACCGTCCATGAGGCCCGGAGCCCGCCACTGTGTACAGCTCACCTTGGACTTTCTCCGGCCGACCCGGCGTTCTCAGCTGCAGGCACCACAATCGCCTGAATGTTCTGGCCGGCCATCATCTTCTGAAAATCGGCAAGCTCGGTTCTTTGGATTTCTCCCCAATGAGCGATGGAAATGTCGGCCTGCTGTTTTAGCTTCTCGAAGACTCGATATTCGGCCTCGGTCGGAGCGGAATCGGTTCCAACTCCGACAGCTATCGCCAAACCGGCGAGCTTGCTATCGACTTTCTGCGGGTAAGACAATGAATCTTCGTTCGACTTAATCTTCATCTGGGCCAGATCGTCGCGCACCAGCACCAGATTCTTGTCGAGCGCGTCCGTGGCCGCAAGCGTGTTCTTGACGGCGGCGCTATCCGGGAGCCGTTTTCTCAGTCCGTCCATTTGCTCGCGCACATCTTGAATCTGGTTCACCGTGTCGTAAACCCGGCTGAGTTGGTCGCGCACCTGAATGAGCAGATCAAATTGCTTTTGCAAATCGGCCTGCGAAACTTGGACCCGCGGATCCATCGTGACTTCAAATGCCGCGATCTGACTTTTTCCATCGACCGTGAGTCGGACCCGGTATTTGCCCGGTACCGCCAAAGGACCTCGGTCCCCGTCCTTGTATTCCCAGAGATAGTAATCGGGAACGCGCGAGCTCCCCGTGCAGCGCAGATCCCAGACAAAGCGATTGAGCCCGACTTCCGGCTTCACCTCTTTTTCCGGCTTCTTATCCTCCGGAGTCAGAGGCTCGTCGAGTTCCTCCGTCTTATTGCTGGAATACTTTCGAATCACACTGCCGGTGGAGTCGAGAATCTCAATCGTGGTATCGCCCTTCGGTTTGTCTTTAAGGAAGTAGTAAATCAACGCGCCCGCCGGAGGATTGTCCCCAGCCAGCACAGGCTTCGGGTTTTCGTCGTCCTCGCTCGGGTTCTGGAATCGCATTGCGGTCGCGGGAGTGTAGAGATGTACGTCTCGTTTGGCAATGTCATCGCTGTATTGCCGCAGCGGAGAAATATCGTCGAGAATCCAGAATGCCCGCCCATGCGTAGCCACGACGAGATCGTCATTCTTCACCACCAGATCGTGAACCGGCGTCGTCGGTAGATTGAGTTGAAGCGCACGCCAGTCCGCGCCGTCATTGAAAGAAACATACACACCAGTTTCCGTCCCCGCATAGAGCACCCCGCGCTTTTTGGGATCTTCCCGTACCGCGCGAGCAAACGTGTTCTCTGGAATCCCCTTGACGATCTTCACCCAGGTTTTGCCGTAGTCGTTGGTCTTATAAATGTAAGGATGCATATCGTCCGACTGATGCCGATCCACAGCCACGTATGCTGTGCCAGCATCGTGCGGCGAAGGATCAATCTGGCTAATGCGGCTCCAGTCCGGCAGATCCTTGGGCGTGACGTTGGTCCAGTTCTGGCCGCCATCGCGGGTGATGTGCACTAGACCGTCGTCGGTGCCAACCCAAATCAGACCCTTCACCAGCGGCGATTCCGCCACGGCGAAGATCGTGTCGTAATATTCCGTGCCGGAATCGTCCTTGTCGATCGGACCACCTGACGCCTGTTGCTTGCTTTTATCGTTGCGCGTGAGATCAGGACTGATGGCTTCCCAATGCATCCCAGCATCGGTCGTCCTGAACAGCCGTTCTCCGGCGTGGTACAGCGTATTGGGATCGTGCGGCGAGATCAGAATCGGCGCCGTCCACTGGAATCGATGCTCCAGCTTCGCCGCGCCGCCGCCATCGCTAATCTCGGGCTGCACCGAGATGTTTTTCGTCTGTCCGTTACGCTTGTCGAAGCGAGTAATCACTCCTTCATACTCGCCGGCGTAAACAATATTAGGTTCCGGCGGATATGGAGCAATGTAGCCTGCCTCTCCACCTCCAACCGCATACCAGTCCGCACGATCAATCGAGCCGTCATCACTACGGCTGGCAATCGCGACTGAGCCCAGGTCCTGCTGGGAGCCATACAAATAATAGGGAGTGCGCGTGTCGGTGGCCACGTGATAAAACTGCGCCGTTGGTTGGTTATCCTGGCGCGTCCAGTTCTTGCCGCCGTCGAGGCTCAGCGTAACCCCGCCATCGTTCGAGACGATCATGCGATTCGGATCCTTGGGATCGATCCACATGCCATGATTGTCCCCGTGCGGCACTTTCACCTTGTTGAAGGTGTGCCCGCCATCGCTCGATTTGTAAAAGTCGACATTCGCGATGTAGACCACATCCGCCGACTGCGGGTCCGCAACGATATGCATGTAATACCATGCGCGCTGCCAGAAGGCACGGTCGTTGTTCAGCAGTTCCCAGGTCTCACCGCTGTCGCCGGAGCGATACAAGCCGCCCTCGGGCGCCTCGATCAGCGCGTACACACGATCAGAATTCGCAGCTACAGCCACGCCGATGCGGCCGTACGGTCCCTTGGGCAAGCCGTGTTCCTCCAGCCGTTTCCAAGTCGCTCCGCCATCGTTCGAACGATAGAGTCCGCTGCCGGGACCGCCGCTCGACATGCCCCATGGCGTGCGCCGGGCCTCCCACAACGAAGCGAAAAGAATATGAGAATTGTGCGGGTCAAACGCAATATCGATCCCGCCCGTGTTCTCGTCCTTGTACAAAACCTTCTCCCAGGTTTTGCCTCCGTCGGTCGTGCGGAAAATTCCGCGCTCGGCATTCGGCCCAAAAGGGTGGCCCAGCGCCGCCACGAAGACGACATCCGCATTCTTGGGATCGACAATCACTTTTCCGATCGCGCGAGAATCATGCAAGCCGATGTTTTTCCAGGTCTTCCCGCCGTCGACTGTTTTGTAAATTCCATCCCCGTGCGAGATGTTGCCGCGAATGCAGGCCTCGCCCGTCCCCACGTACACAATATTTGGATCTGAAGGTGCAACCGCCAGGCTTCCAATCGCGGAGACCGTTTGCTTGTCGAAAACCGAAGTCCAAGTCATCGCGCCGTCGGTGGACTTCCACACCCCGCCGCCAGTCGAGCCGAAATAATACGTGTTCGGATCGCCGGCCACGCCCGATGCCGTTAGCGACCGTCCGCCGCGAAACGGTCCGACCAGCCGGTATTTCATGCCTTTGAATTGTGGGTCTTCGTTGTCAGTGTCGGTGGAGGAAGTTTTCTGCGTGTCGCTCTGAACTTCGGCCGACTTGCGCTCTTTCTCTCTGGTTTGAGCCAGGCTAGCGCTCGCAACCGATATCAAGAGAAGCCAGGCTATCCACGCAGTTCGACCGACCGCCAGCTTGAAGAAATTCATTAAGTTCATCACCCCAGGGAAAACTGAAAAATCGATACCTTAGTTTACTGCCTGCAACCTCCGAAAACGAACCGTCTTACGGCTCAACTTTCGCCGTCTTCTTGCCCTCAAGCAATGCCCGCGCCGCTTTCAGTTCCTTACGCTTGGCAGCATCCACTTTCGGATAAGCCAGTTTCAAATCCTCTAGCGTCCCAACGATCGCCGCTGCCACTGCCGCATGAGTAAACCATTTGTTATCCGCCGGGATCACGTACCAGGGCGCCTGCGCGCTTGATGTATGAACAATCATGTCCTCGTAGGCCTTCATGTAATCGTCCCAGTATTCGCGCTCGCGCACGTCGGCCTCAGAAAACTTCCAGTTCTTTTCCGGCCGATCCAGCCGCTCCAGAAAGCGCCGCTTCTGCTCCTTCTTCGAAAGATTGAGGAAGAATTTGCGGACCACGATTCCATTGCGCGTGAGATAACGATCGAAGCAGTTGATGTCCTCAAAACGATCCTTCCAAATGTCCTTGGTCAGCAGCGACGGAGGAATTCTTGAATTCTTCAACACCTCCGGATGCACTCGCACCACCAGCACTTCTTCGTAATAAGAGCGATTGAAGATACCGATCTGGCCGCGCTCCGGGAGCCGCCGCAGGGCACGCCACAGGTAGTCGTGATTCAACTCCTCCACCGACGGAGTCTTGAAGGAATACACCTGGCAGCCCTGCGGATTTACTCCCGACATGACGTGCTTGATGACGCCATCCTTGCCGGCCGCGTCCATAGCCTGAAAGATGAGCAGCAGGCCCCAGCGGTCCTGGGCGTAGAGTTTTTGCTGCAACTCGGTCATTGCGGCGATGCCGTCAGCCAGAAGTTGCTCCGCGTGTTTCTTGGAATGTATTTTCCCGGTGTCTTCGGGATCGAAATCCTTCAATCGGAACTTGCTTCCGTCTTCAATCCGGTAAGGCTTGACCAGCTTGCTGGCCCAACTCATGGGCAGCCTCCATCGCCGCAGATTCACCAAACAATTCGCAGAAAGATGCAGTGTACATCAGGGTAGGGCCTGAAGGAGCGGGCCTACTCTACTGGAGGTGACGTAAAGGCGCGTACTTGTTGCGCGCGACGCGAAGAGAGCGGCTTGGACATGATTTGGAGGTGGAGAATGCATTGGCGAACCCCCAAGCTGCCCTTGCGCGCTACCTTAAGAATTGTCGCCGGGGCCACCCGGCGACCCGCACTCTTTCCACAGCTTTTCCCAATTCCAGATTCCGGACGTCACCTTAATCGGCAAGGGGAATCCGAGTTGATGCGCGAGCATACACACCTGCCCGCGATGGTGGGCTTCGTGAGAAACCATGTAGCACAGCATTTCCGGGCCAACCGGCCAAGGGCGGGACCAGCCGTCTCTGAGAAACTGTTCGACCCGGCCCCCGCTACCGCCGAGCGCTTCCGCCAGCATCTCCGCGCAGCGAACGGCGCTCTCGGCCAATCCCGCGCGGGCCTGCTGCACCGTGCAGTGCGCGCGGTTGAGCTGTCGTGGAACCTTCAGGTGCGGAGCTGTAAGCCTCACCCACTTGCAGCGCATATTGTGCATGTGCGTAAAGATCGCTGCAATGGGGCGGGTCTTGCCGGGCGGTTTGGCGCTCCACGCGGCAGGGTCTAGATGTTCGATAAGAATCTGGTTGATGCGATCATTGACAGTAAAGATCTGGACCGCAGATCGGCCGAGCTGAGTGTGAACCTTGAGTTGCAGAAGCTTGGATTTACGAAGCTTGCGTGGACGAAGCTTGGGTTGACGCATGGTCACGCTCCTTACTCCTTGATAAATGATACTTCCGGGCGTTAGCCATTCGAAAGTAATACACCCGTCACGCGGAATCGAGCGGAGACTGCCGAGGCGAAGACCCTCCCGCGAGCAAACGCGGATTTACAAAGAATTACATGCAGCGACTTTCTTCTTCACGCAACTTCCGGGTAGAATCGTGTTTGATTACAAACAGTTAGACTTCACGACACGTCGGTGCGAAGGTAAAGCGCTGCAATATTCCTTCGACCGGCGCACAATTCTGGAGGGAAGTTGGTAATTTCATACTAATGGCCAGCGAGCATTTGGGCATCCTCTGCAAGAGAGCAGCAATTTTTATCTTCATGGTCTTTTCGGTCGTCATGGCGGCATCCTCGCTTTCGGCGGGACAAATCGCTCCTCAGTGGGAGATCTTTGGCGGCTATTCCTATGTCAGATTTGATTCGCCGCCCCTGGGCTATCCGAGTTGGTCCAATTTGAATGGATTCAACGGCGAGGTTACGTATAACATCACCCACCGCTTCGGTGTAACGGCGGATGGAAGCGGTGGCTATGGCTCCATGATCACCGCATACAATTACATGATTGGTCCACAGTATTCGTTGCGAAAAGATAAATCAAAATACTTCGCTCACGCGTTTATCGGCAAAGCGGAGAATACGGTCAGTATCACGACTTTAATTAAGAGTGGATTTGAAAGCGTTGGGCGCGCCTACGCTTTCGGAGGAGGTTATGACCGGGACCTAACTCCGCGATTCACGTTTCGCGTGATGGGCGATTACCTTCATACCACCACGTTTGGGACCGGTCAGACCGATGCGCGGATCTCGACCGGGTTGGTTGTCAATATCGGCCACTTTGGCCGGCGGCCCAAACTGTGAAAATAAGACTTGAAGAGAATTGTTGCATCCCGAACCTGGAAACTTCTGAAGCCATGTTGCTTAAATTTGCCGGAACTTCGAGCTGTCGAACCGTTCAGTTTTTTCGAAGGGGCTGGTTAATGCCGTTCCCGCGAATATGCCTGGTACTCATTGCCATGGCGTTGGCACCGCTGGCAGGATGCAGTTCCCCCTCGATTTTCTCCTCTGGATCGTCTTCTCACACGGCTTATGTCACCCTGCCAAACTCAAATGCGGTAGCAGCGTTCCGCATTAAGACAAGCGGCAGCAGCGCCAACGACAACCTCACGGCTCAGTTCACCACCATCGTGGGATCGCCGTTTCCTGCGGGGAGCTCGCCGGCATCGGTTCTGGTGCATCCTTCCGGCCAGTGGGCTTACGTCGCTAATCGAAACGAGAACGATATTTCGCTGTTCACCGTCAACAGTTCTATAGGCTCGCTGCAGGAAGTGTTGCCCCGAACCACCACCGGACTCACGCCGCTCGCCATGGTCATGGACAGCGGAGGCAATTATCTTTTCGTTGTCAACGAGCTTTCCAGCAATATCTCGGTTTACACCATCAATTCCAGTACCGGAGCTCTTAGCGCCATCGCCGGATCGCCCTTTACCACCTTTAACAGCCCGTTCGCGCTGGCGATAACGCCTTCGGGAAAATTCCTTTACGTGCTCAATCCCAACTTGACGTCAGTCATCGCGTACACCGTCGCCTCAGGCGTTCTGCAGCCGGTGGCCGGCCTTCCGGTTCAAGTAGGCAACGGACCGCGGGCCATCTCGGTCGATCCCGCGGGGAGTTTTGTCTATGTCACGAACTCGGCCGACAATACGGTTTCGGTGCTAGGCGTTAATTCGAGCACCGGGGCTTTGACTCTGCTGGGTTCGTTTGCTACCGGGACCACGCCCACCGCGGTGGTAGCTTTGGATACTTATCTCTATGTGGCCAACCAGGGATCGAGTAACGTCTCCGTCTTCACCGTGACTCCAGTCACGGGGGTGCTGACGCAGATCACAAGTTCCCCTTTCTCTGCCGGTACCGCTCCGTTGTTCGCGGTGCTCGACCCCGATAATTTGTTCCTGTACATCGGCAGTCAAAGTGCGAACACGATTACCGCGCTGTCGATTGACACGAGCACGGGGGCTCTTACTGCTACCTCGCAGTCGGCTCCGACGGGCGTTTCGCCGTCATCGATGTCTGTCGCGAAATGAATTCGGTGGGAAGCTTCATAATGCAGAGCACGCTTCGGGACATGACCTCGGCGGCACCGCAGGGGCGGGGACGCCCGTGCCTACATTAGCCATCTATGATCAACTTCGGCATTATCGGTTTCGGACTGCATGCCGTGAAGCGCCTGATGCCCGGCTTTGCGCTGGCCAAGAACTGTCGGGTTACGGCGCTTTCCCGGCGCGACCTGGCTAAGGCGAAAGAATCGGCGCGACAGCACGATATTCCCCTCGCCTTCGATTCGGCCGAAGAGCTGTGCGGTTCTCCTCAGGTCGACGCCGTCTTCATTACGACGCCGAACGCCTGCCACTTAGAGGATGTGCTGGTCGCGGCCGCATGTGGCAAGCCGATTTTATGCGAGAAGCCAATGGCTGTGAATGCCGACCAGTGCCGGCAAATGGTCGAAGCTGCCCGCAAAGCTGGAGTTCTACTGGGGGTGGCTCACGTATTTCGCTTCGAAGAGAGCACGGCTTGGTTGCGCCAACAATTATCTGCGGGACGCATCGGCAAACCGGTTTTCGCGCGCTCCGAGTTTTCGTTTCCCGCATCTCACCGACACGCGCGTACCTGGATTCATGATCCCGCAATCGCTGGCGGCGGACCTGTCGCCGATGTGGGCGTTCACTGCGTCGACACGCTACGCTTCATTCTTCAGGATGAAGTATCGCGGGTGAGTGCTCGCGAAATTCCCGGCAACCCTGGTGAAGTAGAAGCTGGCGCGGCGATGGTACTTGAGTTCACTCGTGGGACTCTGGCCACAGTCACGGTTTCATTCCTCGCCGAATACCGCACGCCGCTCGAGTTGGTGGGACAAACCGGTGTGCTGTGGGCTGACAATGCGTTGACCGTCGAACATCCAATCAGCCTGGAACTGCGTCGCGGCGGAGCTGTTGTCGAAACGCACACAGCCTCGAACCGGCTGGCTTACGTCCTCCAGGTGGATGCATTCGCGGCCGCCGTCGAAGGCAAAGCGGAGTTTCCGATTCCCGGTGAAGAAGGCTGGCGCAATCAGGAAATCCTGGACGCTGCGTATCGCAGCATGAAAAGCGGGCGAACCGAAGACGTGCGAAGCGGCTCTTAGTCGTCCGTCCGATTCTCATTGACGCTAGAATCACGCTGGGCACATAATGTGGTGTTTTCGGAAGGAGAAATATGTGAAGCGCTCTCTCCGATCTGCCAGGATACCGGCCGCCGTTTCCTCCGAAACCCATCATCAGCTGAAGATGTATGCGCTCGCAGCCAGCGCGGCCGGAGCAGGCCTGCTTGCGCTGCCTCAGTCCGCGGAGGCGAAGATCGTTTATACCCCTGCCCACCGTGTCATCCGAGCTAATAGTGGATTTCAACTGGACCTTAATCATGATGGGACTACTGATTTTCTCCTTCAGCAAATCGGATACTGCAATTCCGACAGCTGCTATGGATTTCAGAGGTACCTTCTGGCGAAGGGAAGTCTTGGCAACGTCGTCGAGGGGAGGATGAGCAACGGCGACACGTTGAACTACAAATTCTATTACGCCTCGGCGCTAAGGCTAGGCGCACGAATTGGTCCGCACCAGCACTTCATCGGCGGTGGGAGCAACGGGGCGACGATGCTGGCCGTCTTCCAGGACCAGGATCTTCAAATGCCGTATACCTACGGGAAATGGATCGACGTAAAGAATCGCTACCTCGGATTGAAATTCAAGATCAGAGGAAAGATTCACTACGGATGGGCGCGCCTTAGCGTTCACAATCATGGGGGACAGATCACGGCGACGCTGACGGGCTACGCCTACGAGACCGTCCCCAACAAGGCCATCATTGCGGGCAAGACAAAAGGCATTGATGAGACCAGCATCGAAGAATCAAACGTAGCCTCCACTGTCCCGAAGCGCAAGCCAACTACTCTGGGGCTGCTTGCGCTCGGCTCGTACGGAACGTCTATCTGGCGGCGGGAGGAGTGGGCGTCCGGGCACTACTAAAGCGTCGCCCATCTTCCAATCCCGTCGACTCACCCTGACCACTGCGCAAATGCTTGCATGTGTCGGTAGCAAGTTAAAATGTCCGGTTTTCGTAGCAAGTGAAATGTCCGGTTTCAAAGTTGTGCCCTCGCCGTCTGGGTCGGGTAGGTTTTGGGGATG